>Ga0136635_10000447_pt1 | contig 11383 bp, 11 predicted proteins | sample AntDrymeUQ852106_2_FD_105495 | JGI IMG/M metagenome (GOLD analysis project Ga0136635, IMG submission 105495) | Polar desert sand microbial communities from Dry Valleys, Antarctica - metaG UQ85 (21.06) | ecosystem: Environmental > Terrestrial > Soil > Desert | place: Antarctica: Dry Valley... | reverse complement strand
GTCAGGTAGCGATCCTCGGTCGGCAGCGAGATCGTCAGGCCGAGCGCCTGGCCGCGGGAGACGATCGTGATCTTGTGGATCGGGTTCGTGTTCTCGAGGTACTGGCCGACGAGCGCGTGACCCATCTCGTGGTACGCCGTGATCTTGCGCTCCTTCTCGCCGAGCAGCCGGGCCTTCTTTTCGGGGCCGGCGAGCACGCGCATGATCCCTTCCTCGAGCTCGTCCTGGCCGATCATCTTCTTGCCAAAGCGGGCGGAGAGCAGGGCGGCCTCGTTGATCAGGTTCGCGAGGTCTGCGCCAGTGAAGCCTGGCGTGCCGGCGGCGAGCGTGTCCAGGTCGATCGCGGGCGCCAGCGGCTTGCCCTTCGAGTGCACTTCGAGGATCTTCCGGCGGCCGATCCGGTCGGGCCGGTCGACGACGATCTGGCGGTCGAAGCGGCCCGGACGGAGCAGGGCGGGGTCGAGGATGTCGGGGCGGTTGGTAGCGGCGATCAGGATGACGTTGTCCTTCGTCTCGAAGCCGTCCATCTCGACGAGCAGCTGGTTCAGGGTCTGCTCGCGCTCGTCGTGGCCGCCGCCGAGGCCGGCGCCGCGGTGGCGGCCGACGGCGTCGATCTCGTCCATGAAGATGATGCAGGGGCTCGACTGCTTCGCCTGCTCGAACAGGTCGCGAACGCGGGAGGCGCCGACGCCGACGAACATCTCGACGAAGTCGGAGCCGGAGATCGAGAAGAACGGCACGCCCGCCTCGCCGGCAACGGCGCGCGCGAGCAGGGTCTTACCGGTGCCGGGCGGCCCGTAGAGCAGGACGCCCTTCGGGATCCGCGCCCCGAGCGCCTGGAACTTCTTCGGGTTCTCGAGGAACTCCTTGATCTCGTGCAGCTCCTCGACCGCCTCGTCGACGCCGGCGACGTCCTTGAAGCCGATCTTCGGCGAGTCCGGTGTCATCCGCTTCGCGCGTGACTTGCCGAAGCTCATCACCTTCGAGCCGCCGCCCTGCATCTGGTTCATCAGGAAGATCCAGAAGCCGATCAGGAGCGCGAACGGGAGGATCGAGATCAGCAGCGAGCTCCACCAGGCCGAACCCTTGCCCTTCGACCCGTACGTGACGCCTTCGGCCCGCAACGCCTTCTCGAACTCGAGCGCGGAGACGTCGCTCGGGTAGTTGACTTTGACCTTGTCGCCGCCGACCAGGGTGGCGGTGATCAGCTGCCGGTTCGGCGTGAAGTCGACTCTGCTGACGTTCCCGTTCTCGACTTGGCCGCGCAGCTCGGAGTACGAGAGCTTTTTCGCGGCCTCGCCGCGCGGGATCAGCGTCTGGCTCGCCAGGTAGACGAGCAGGACGATGACGATGAGCGGGAAGAGCGCGCTGCGGAAGAATCTATTCACAGGTCAAATGAGGGTAGCAGCCTTCGGGGTCATTACCCATCCCCCGAAAGAACGCAAACGGGGTCGTAATCCCGGCTTAATGCGGCGGAATCAGGTCCGGATGCAGCACCGCGACGTAGGGAAGGTTGCGGTAGCGCTCGGCGAAGTCGAGCCCATAGCCGATCACGAACTTGTTCGGGATCTCGAAGCCGACGAACCGCACTGGGACGTCGATCTCGCGACGCTCCGGCTTCGTCAGCAGAGCGCAGATCTCGAGCGACGCGGGCTTGCGCGCCTTCAGGCTGCGCATCAGGTAGGAAAGCGTCAGGCCCGAATCGATGATGTCCTCGACGACGAGGACGTCGCGGCCGGAGATGTTGACGTCAAGGTCCTTGAGGATTCGCACGACGCCCGAGGAGTCCGTTGCCGCTCCGTAGCTCGAGATCGCCATGAAGTCGATCTCGCAGGGGACGGTGAGCTCGCGCATCAGGTCGGCCATGAAAAAGACGGCGCCCTTGAGCACGCCGACGAGCAACAGATCGCGCCCCTCGTACTCGCGCGAGACCTCGGCACCGAGCTCCGCGATCCGCGCCTGGAGCGCGTCCTGCTCGATCAGGATCTCGCCGACCGCGTCCTTCACCGTCTCCACGTCACGGCTCCTTCCCACCCGGGCGCCTCGGCCACACCGGGCACCGCCACGACCTCGTCGCCGCTGACGACGAGCGGCCAGCCATCCCGCTCCCCCCTCGGCACCTTGGCATCCACGAGCAGATCCTGCACTTTCTTGGCACGGCCTGCGAGCCGATCCCCCGGTCTTCGCCCTCGCACCTCGAGCCCCGGGACGTCCGACTCGATCGTCCAAGGCCCCCACTGCACCGATCCTTCGAGGCGGAGCGAGCCGTACTCTCGGACTGCGCGAACACCCGCGCCGAGGTCGGCTGCCTTCGTCCCTGCGCGGCTCGCGAGCAGCTCTGCGAGCGTCCGCTCGAGCTCGCGCGGCAGCCGAGGGCGCTCATCGGCCAGTGAGAGAAGGGAGGCTCGGGCCCGCGGGTCAAGCCGCTGGAGCAGCGGCAGGATCTCGGCTCGGATCAGACCGCGCTTCGTGTCCGGGTTGGAGGAGTCCTCGCGGTACGGCAGCCCGCGCTCCTCGCAGTACGCGCGCGTCTCCTCGCCCCAGATGCCGAGGAGCGGCCTGACGACGCCGTCCTCCCGCTTGGCCTTGATCCGCCGCGGCGAGCCCGAGGCGACGAGACCGAGCAGCACCGACTCGACCTGGTCGGAGGCGGTGTGACCGGTCGCGCGCAGCCGGCCGGCCGCGAAGGAGTAGCGACGGTCGCGGAGCTCGGCCTCGGTCGAGCCAGGTGCCTCGACGATCTCGGCGCCGAACGCCTCGCGGCAGAAGCGCGCATCCTCGTCCGACTCGGCGCCCCGCAGGCCGTGCGCGACGTGGAGCGCAGAGACGCCATAGCCGAGCTCGCGAAGCATGTGCCAAAGACACGTCGAGTCGGCGCCGCCTGAGACGAGGCAGGTGACGTCCCCACTTGGCTCGATCAGCCCCAGCCGGCGGATGAACGACTCGACTCGTGCGAGCATCGTTTGCATTGTGCCGGTCTTGAGGAAAGCGACGCGAGAGCCGAAAGAGACACGGTGGATATCCCCTTTCCCCATGGAGGCCCGGCAGCGCTCGAGCGAGAAGCGGAACTCTGGCGCATCGGCCTCCGCACGGCGACAGCGATTTTCCTGCTCCCATTCGCCGGCGGCGCGGTTCTCGGCGGCCTGTTCGTGCTGTACCGGCCTCTGTTCGACTTCATGGTGCGGGAGGACTCGGTCATCGAGTGGGCCACGGCGGTCGCATTCCTCGTCACCTCGGTGCTGGCGGGGCTACTCGCCCGAGGGCTCTGGCGGCAGCGGCGGCGCAAGTACGCCGTGCTCTTTGCCTGCTTCACGCTCGCCTGCTTTCTCGCTGCCGGGGAGGAGATCTCGTGGGGGGAGCGCCTGTTTGGCTTCGCGGGACCAGACAGCGTGCGCGACGCCAACGTCCAAGCTGAGCTGACGTTTCACAATCTGGGTGGGGTATTCCACTTCTATCTACTCGGACAGCTTGCGGTCGGTCTGTACGGCTCGCTTGGCCCGCTCATCGTCCATCGCCGGACGCACCGGCGGCCGACGCTGAGAGCGAGCCTGTTGATGCCGCCGCTCTTCCTCAGCTCGGGATTCCTATTGCTCGCGCTGCACCGGCTCAGCCGGGACTACGGCCACGTTCCCGTGACCCGCATCGGCGAGTGGGCCGAGCTCTGCGTCGCGTGCGCCCTAGCGTTCTTCGTCGGATTGAACGTGCGCCGAATCCGCTCAGAAGCTCGGGTTGGCGGTCCAGCCAGCTAACACGGCAATCGCCCGTTCGAGCTCGCCGCGGCCGACCTCGTGGGGCTCGGCGGGCAGGACGTGTTCGAGGAGTGCAATCGGACGCTTCCCGGCGGCTGCCAGCAGCAGGTAACGCACCGGTGCTCCGTGCGCGACGAGCGCGATCCGCTCCTCTCCGCGCCCGAGCAGTGTCCGGTAACCATGGACGTACCGGCGAACTGCGGCCACGCGGCTCTCGCCACCACCCGGGCACTCGTCCTCCGGGCCCGACTCGCCGACCCACGCCTCATAGCCGTCGCTCCAGCGCGTGCCCTCCCAGCGCCCGAAGCTGATCTCGTTCAGCTCGGGCACCATCAGAGTCGGCATGCCGGGCCAGGCGAGCTCGGCCGTCTCGCGTGTCCGATCGAAGGCGGTGTGCGCGACGAGCTCGACCGGCCCTACCGACGTGCCGAGCGCTCGCGCCTGCCGCCGGCCGAGATCGGTCAATGGCACTCGAAGGGAAGGGTCGCCGTTGAGGACGTTGTCGAGGTTCAGCCGGCTCTCCGCGTGACGGGCGACGATGAGCTCCCTCACAGAAGCACGCTCCGGTAATCGAGCACGTGCTGCATCCCAACTGAGTCGTACAGCTTGATCGCCGCGTCGTTGTCCGCTCGCACGAACAGACATACGCGCGGTGTCCTTACGAGCAGAAATCGGATCAGATCGCGCAAGCCGCGGCTGCCGTTGCCCGTGCCGCGCGCGACGGGATCGGTCCACACCTGCTGCAGCTGCACGGCCTCCGGCGTCCATGCCGACGCCTCCGCCTTGAAGAGGATGACGCCGCCCTCGGCCCAGAGCCACGAGCGACCCTCTTCGATCTGCGTACGCGTCCGCCAGCGGAAGCCGTCGGCGTCTCGCGCGAGCGGGTTGATTCCGAGCTCGACCTCGTGCGCATGCGCGCAGGCGGGCACGAGCAGGTCGAGGTCCGCGAGCTGCGCGGGGCGCAGCCCTGACTCGCCCGGCTCGGGCGCTTCCGAGATCGTGTACACCGGCTGGCGAGGCCTGTCCTCCCGGGGGGCGGGCAGATTGCGGCGCACGGCCTCCCAGAGATCGCTCACCGCTCCCTGCTCGCCGATCAGCATTCTGGCGCGCGCCCGCACCGCCTCGTCGGCGAAGGCGCCGCATCCGCGTCCCGATGGAACGACGTTCGCACCGGTGTGACACAGCGCGACGAGCCGTCCGTCCTTCTCAACGCCGGTGAACCGCCCCTGCCCCCTGCGTGCGACATCTTCGAGAAAGACGCGCTCGACGGGCTCCTCCGAGCAGAACGCCAGGATCTGGTCACGAGTGGGATCGATCACCTGCGTCACGACCTGATCCTGCCTCAAGCGTTCTAGTTTGCGCTGAACCCGATGACGGTCGCAGTGACCAGGAAGACGCACACGAGGGAAGTCGCAAGGGCCATCGCACCGAGGAGCCGTGGCCACCCTCGCAAGCCAGCGACGGCGAGGAGCGCCGCGGCCGCGCCTAAGAGCACGAGCGAGAGGACGAACATCGGTCCGAGCGCACCCCCCGGCGACTGATAGGCGTCCCATCGGCTCGTGCCGTTATCGCGATAGCTGTCCTCGCCGAAGACGAAGAAGCCGAGCAGGAGCGCGTCGACGAGCGAAAGAACAGCCAGAAGCACACCAGCGATCGCAAGACCGCTCTGCGACCAGGCGCGCATGCGCGGCGAGACCGTCGCCCCGGCTGAGAGAGACGCCGCGACCACGAGGTTCGTCACAACGACGGCGAACGGCGCCACTTGCACGCTACGAGTGTGACTGGACCGGCCTACCGTTGCAGACGTATAGATTCTCGCGGATGCCGATCCACGTGCGAGCGGAGCCGGGCGAGTACGCCGAGGCGTGTCTCCTCCCGGGCGACCCGCTCAGAGCCAAGTACATCGCCGAGACCTACCTGGACGACGTCGTCCAGCGGAACTCCGAGCGCGGCCTGCTCGGCTACACGGGGGCGTGGGAGGGCAAGCCGGTCTCAGTGCAGGGAACCGGGATGGGCTGCCCGGGAGCGACGATCATCTTCGAGGAGCTCGTCCAGCTCGGCGTCAAAAAGCTGCTGCGGGTCGGTACCTGCGGCGGCCTCCAGCCGCACCACAAGCTTGGTGACATGATCGTCGCGCTCTCCGCGGTCGCCGCCGACTCGACCGCGATGCACCTCGTCGGCAACGAGCCTCACTGCCCGACCGCGAGCTGGGAGCTGATCCACGGCGCCGTCCACGTTGCCAAGGAGATGGGCCAGGAGATGCACGTCGGCCCGATCGTCTCGAGCGACCTCTTCTACAACCCGGACGACGGGCAGTACGAGCGCTGGTCGAAGCGCGGCGTGCTCGCGGTCGAGATGGAGGCGTCTGCGCTCTTCACGGTCGCCGCGATCCGCGGCGTCCAGTCCGGCTGCCTGCTTGTCGTCAGCGATATCGTCGTCGAGGGGGAGTTCCAGCGGATCTCCGATGCCGAGATGAAGGCGGCGGTCGACCGGATGACGCGCGTGGCGCTCGCGACGGCAACGCATTAGCGACACCGTCTTCCTCGTCAACCCGGCGTCGAACAACGGCGCCACCGGCAGGCGCTGGCCGGAGATCGCGCACCGCGCGGCCCAGCGAGGGCTCGAAGGAGACACGCTCTTCTCCCAGGGCCCTGGCGAGCTCGGCTCGCTGGCGCGGGAGGCTGCCGAGGGCGGCGCGAAACTACTCGTCGTCGTCGGCGGCGACGGGTCCGTGAACGAAGTCGCGAACGGGATCGCCGGCCGCGAAGACGTGGAGATCGCGGTGATCCCGCGGGGCACGGGCTGGGACTTCGTCCGCACCTACGGGATCCCGCACAAACTCGACGGCGCGATCGAGGTCGCGCTCACAGGCCGGCCGCGCAAGATCGACCTCGGACGCGTCCGGTACCGCGCGTGGGACGGGAGCGAGGCCGAGTCCTGGTTCGCGAACGTCGCGAGCGCGGGCATGAGCGGGGCAATCGCACAGCGCGCTAACGAGACGACGAAGGCCCTCGGCGGCAAGGTCTCCTACCTCTGGGCGACGCTCGCCGTCTTCGCGCGCTGGCAGAACTCGGAGCTGCGCGTCTCGGTCGACGACCAGATCCGCGGCGGCCGCATGCACGACGTGGTCGTGGCGAACGGGCGGACCTTCGGCGGCGGGATGATCATCTGCCCTGACGCCGAACCGGACGACGGCCTCTTCGACGTGCTCACGATCGGCGACCTGACCAAGCGTGACCTGCTGGTGACGCTGCCGAAGACCTACCGCGGCAGCCACCTGCCGCATCCGAAGGCGGAGCTGCTCCGCGGGGCGATCGTGTCCATCGACGCGGACGCGTCGCTTCCCGTCCAGCTCGACGGCGAGCAGCCGGGCACGACCCCTGTTCGCTTCGAGGTCACACCGGAGGCGCTGCGCGTGCGCGTCCCCGCCTAAGAGCTCGGTTCGGGATGAGGCCTCGTCGACGGGGCGGGCTGGGTGGTGCGATGCGGCGTCCAGCGCGTTCCGGCGACTCAGAGCTTCATTTCGAAACGAGCTCTAAGTGGGGGGCTTCTTGGCAGTCGGCGACTTGCGGGCGGGCTTCCGGACCGTCGTCGCCGGCTTCTTCGCCAGGTCCCGCTCGAGCTTCGCGACGCGCTTCTCGAGCGCGTCCAGGCCGCGCAGCTTCTTCTGCATGTCGTCGAGTCGCGTCCGGGTTTCGTTCGCCATGTCCACCAGCTTCGATCCGCCAGGCACGTCCGCAAGCTTGTGGAGCGCCTCCGTGCCGAGATCCTGCACGCGGGAGAAGATGTCCTTCTGCTGTGTTTTCGCCATGTGCGGATCGTACCCCTCAGTCGGAAACGGTAACCGGCGTGCCCGCCAGCGCCCGGCGGAAGAGACGCATGAGCTTGTCGTTGTGAACGCGGATGCAGCCGTTCGAGACCGCCTGGCCGAGCAGCTGGGGCCGGTTCGTTCCGTGGATCGCGATCGGGCCGCCCTGCGCCCATCCGGTCAGCACCTCCGAGAAGGCTGAAATCCCAATCGCGCCGGGACCGAAGGGGCCGGAAGAGTCCGTCGGGATCAGCCGCTGGTTGACGTAGTAGCGTCCCGTCGGAGTCGGCGTCGCGGTCGCGCCGATCGCGGCCGTGGCCGAGAGCGCCTTCTTGCCGCGGACGAAGAGCGTCACCCGGCGGGCGGAGAGATCGACCTTGATTCGGGTCGTCAGCGGGAGCACGTTCACGGCGTACGGCCGGACCCAGCCGGTGATCCCGTTCGGCTTCAGCGGCAGTTGCACGCGGTACCAACTGACGGCGCAATGCCGGTCGACACGCTTCGCGAGCACTGCAAAGACGGTGGCCACGCCGTTGATGTTCTTGGGCCCGAACCGTGCCAGCTCCGACTCCCCCGGCCGGCGGAACGCAATCGCTCGCTTGCGAACGACGGCCGCATAGCTCGTTCGAGCCGTTCCCATCCGCTGCACCGATCCGCGTCGGCAGCGCTCCACCGTCTTTTTCGGCGTTCTGTCGTCAGAGTACGTGGAGGGGGAGGTTCCGATCGCCGGATCCCGCGGGACGGGGCCTACAGCCTCCGTAGTGGCTCCGCAGCCGGCAACAGCCGACGCGAGGAGTAGCAAGAGCAACACACGCACGACTCCACGGTACCGATGCCGTGACTGTCTGTTCACCCAATCGGCACTTGCCTCGCACGTGACGATGACTAACCTGAGAGAGCGATGACCAAGGACCGACAAAGACGGGCTCGCCAGCTGCACGAACCCAAGCTGCATAGACACCGGGCGGTGATTGCCCACGCTCTCCGCCAGCAGGGTGGGATCCCGTACGAGATCGAGCAGCGGGTCTGCTCCGACTGCCACCGGGTCCTCGACGAGCGCACCCTCCGGCGCGCCGCGGCGTAGGCGCCTAGGTCCGCTTCCGCAGCGCGAAGAAGCCGCCGGCCACCAGCGCAGCCGCCGCAAGCGCGAGCGTAAGTTGGATCAAGCCCGGATGGCGCTCCGAGAAGGGCCGGGTGTCCGGTGGAGGCTCGAAGGCTTCGTTCACTCGCTCCGGGCCGAGCTGCGAAGGGTCGAGAAACGTCCGCGGCGCGGGTGGCGGGATGCGCGCGAACTCGTAGCTCGGCGCCTTGACCTCCGGCCCGCCGTAAAGGAGACGGAATGGACGCTGGTGCCCGGGCTCGAGCAGGATCGCCTGCGACGGCCCCCGCGTCTCGAGCCGCACGCCCTGCAGCGGCGGATCGTCGCCGTTCTCGATCGACACGCGGAGGTAGCGGAAAAGCGAGTCGAACGAGACAGGTGCGGATGTAGAGCCGCGGAAGCGGAAGATCCGCGCGCCCGCGAGCTGCTGGAAGCGCTTCAGGTCGTTTGAGCCCTCGACGCGTAGCGGCCGCTCAAACGAAGGCGTCGACGAGGAGATCACCAACTCCGTCACGGGCACCTGCCTCGTGCCGAGGTCGATCGTGAACTGCGTCTCGGTCGCGTTGGACTTCGCACTGCCGAGGATCGCGTGACGCCGCCGCGTCAGCCGCGGGCGATCCGCCGACCCGGACACGCGCGCTCCGTCGATCCGGAGGACGCTCGATGCAGCCACCTCGAGGAAGCGGAAGTCGGAGCGCGGAACCACGGCCGTCGTACTCCGGGCATCCTGCGCTCCCTGGATCGAGTAGATCCCGGTCGTGGACAGCAGCCTGTACGGACCCCCTCGCCGGTCCGACCCGAGCACTCTCACCCGCCCGACGAACGTGGCATCCGCGATGTCGAGCTCGATCCGGTCGTAGGGATCCGGCGCGGGCCCGAGGTCGAGCAACGCGAGGGCCTCCTTGCCGGAGCGGCCGGAGTTGAGCAAGTTGACGTCGCGCACGACCTCCTGCAGCTCGGGGAGGCGCCGCCACGGCACCTGCCCGCCGCCCGCATCGAGGATCCGGAGGTCGCCGAAGCCGGTCCGCGCATGGAGGAGCATCGGGCCGTCCGGTTCGAACGCGACTGGCTCGGCCGCTCCCTGCGCCGATAGGACGCGCTCGTAGCGGAGCTTCGCGCCGAGGCGGAACTTCTCCCCTTCGACTGCACCCGCGACGCCGGCGGTCGCCAGCGCGAGCGCCACCACTACGGCGGCGCGTCTCACTCGCCCACCTCACGGCGGATCCGCTGGTAGGCGAACGCCCCGCCGAGCAGGAGGAGGCCTAGGGCGATGAACGAGAGCGCACGATAGATCGACTCGAGCTCGGAAAGGTCGTAGGCGAAGACCTTGGCGGCCGCCAGCAGAAGCAGGGCGAGTCCGCCGAGCCGAAGCAGCCTCACGTCCCGGAGCAGGCCGACGACGATCCCCGTCAGGCCTGCGACCGCCCAGAAGGCGGAAAGCACCACCTGGGGGGTTTGGCCTGGCTCGAGCTCGTCGCCGTCGAACGCCGAGACGATCGCGAGTGAAGGCAGATACACCGCCGCTCCAGCCGCGACACCCAGATACGTCGCACGGAGCTCCGGCACTACCGAGAAGCGGCTCAGCGCGACTGCGGTCGCGCCGATGATCGCGACCGCGGTCGCGGCGACGCCGAGATCGTCGACACCGGAGCGGAGTGCGTCGGGCGGCGCCTCGAACATCACCGTGTGGGCGAGGGCGAGAGCGAAGAAGGCGGCGGAGGCGATCTGGCCGCGCGGATCGCCGAGCCTGCGCGCCGCCCACGCGAGGACGAGCGCCTCGGCCGACCAGGCGGCGACGAGCGCGGGCCCGTCGATCGCGAGTGCGAGGCCGAGCGCCGCGAGCGCCGTGCCCACCGCGACGATCAGCGCCGCGATCTCGCGGCTCATGCGGCCCCCATACGCGGGAACGCCGCCGCCGATGTGCAAGGCGGCTGCGGCGATGACCCAGGCGGTGGCGGCGCCGCTGTGGTCCGTATCCTCGAGCATCGCCCAGCCCGCACCCGCCAGCAGCGCGGCGTTCGCAAGCAGCAAGCTCGCCGAGACGAGTCGCAGGTCTGCCGTCGGCTCGCGGAGCTCGTAGCCGATCGCAGCGACGACGTAGAGAAGCCAGAAGGCGGCCAGCACGGCGAGCGAGAGCCCCAGCCGCTCGTCATGCTCCTCGTAGAGCCAGGCGAGAAGCTGTGGGGCGCTGACGAAGAACGCGACGATCCCGAGCCAGCTCCAGCGACGCCAGAGGAGGACTCCGACCGCCGACACGAGCGCGACAGCCATAAAGGCGAGCGACGCGGAGTCGGTGCCGGCGTCGACCAGCACGGGCGCGAGCAGTGCTCCGACGATGCCGAGGCCGGCTACCACCGGTTCGTCCCAGCGGACCGCGATCGAGGTCGCGACCGCACCGACGAGCCCGGCGAAGACGAGCGCGAGCACCGGGTCGACCAGGTCGTAGAGCTGGGTTGCGGCCGTGAGCGTGACGTAGAGAGCGGCGATCGCCGTCGCCACCGCCGCCAGGGCGGCCTGAGTCCGGCCCTGCCGCTCGTGCAGGTAGAGACCGACGCCGAGCAGTGCGGTCGAGCCGACGAAGGCGAGCAGGACGCGGGTCGTCTCGTCGATCCAGCCGCGATTGGCCGCCATGACGAGGAAGAAGACGACGCCGAGGACGACGGCGGCGCCGCCGACCCATCCAAGCACGCGTCCGCCGAGGAGGTCTTCGACCGAAATCGGCGGCGC
>Ga0136635_10000445_pt1 | contig 11390 bp, 12 predicted proteins | sample AntDrymeUQ852106_2_FD_105495 | JGI IMG/M metagenome (GOLD analysis project Ga0136635, IMG submission 105495) | Polar desert sand microbial communities from Dry Valleys, Antarctica - metaG UQ85 (21.06) | ecosystem: Environmental > Terrestrial > Soil > Desert | place: Antarctica: Dry Valley... | reverse complement strand
TCGGTGTGGGTGAGCGGACGGGGTGCTTAGGCGGTAAGGCGGTAGGGCGGTAAGGCGGTATGCGCTCTATCGATTCTAAAGGCGGGGTGCGCCCCTTGCCACGAGGCGCGGGATCTCCGGTATGGCGTGTCTTGGGCCTCCGGCCTTTGGAGCCTACCGCCTTCCCGCCGTACCGCCGTACCGCCTTCATATCATCCTGTCGAGCAAGGCGAACGCGAAGACCGTCACCGACATCACCCCGTTCATCGTGAAGAATGCGGCATCCAGCCTCGAGAGATCGCCCGGGCGCACCAGCTGGTGCTCATAGGCCAGGATCCCTGCCGCCACGATCAGACCTAGATAGTACCACCACCCGAAGCCGGCCGCGTATCCGAAGGCCGCGAGTGCGGGAATGGTGATGCCGTGAAGCAGCTTGGCCAGCAGGATAGCCCGTGACTCCCCCAGCCGCACCACGGCGCTGCGAAGTCCCTCCGCTCGGTCGAATCCCGCGTCGGGCAGGGCGTAGAAGATGTCGAACCCCGCAACCCAGGTGGCAACACCCACGGTGATGGCCAGCAGCATCCAGGCCGGCCGGCTCCAGTGCCCGGTGACCGCCAGGAAGCCGCCCACCGGAGCAATTGCCAGACTCATACCGAGCCACAGGTGAGGCCACCAGGTGAAGCGCTTGGAGACGCTGTACAGGAGGATCCAGATCAGCGCGACCGGACTCAGCAGGAGGCAGAGCGGGTTAAGCAGGGCGGCGGCGAGCACGAACAAAGCGGCGGCAACTCCCACCGAGATCCAGGCCTGGGTGAGGGAGAGGCTTCCCCGCGGCAGCTCGCGATTGAGTGTCCTTGGGTTGCGCGCATCAAAGGCGCGATCGGCAATCCGGTTGAACCCCATGGCGGCCCAGCGGGCGGCCGAAAAGGCGAGGACCACCAGAACGACGTGCCGTGTAGTTACCCGTTCCAGGCGAGACGCCGCCAGCACGCCGAGCAGCGCGAACGGCAGGGCGAACAGCGTGTGAGGCAGCTTGACGAAGTTGATGTAGCGAATCAGCAACGATTGGCCGGAGAACGTCTGGGGCTCCCGGGCGGTAAGCGGTAAGCGGTAAGCGGTAAGCGGGTCAGCCCGATCAGCATCGGAACGACCTCCACCACCAGGGTACTCCCGCTCACCGCTCACCGCTCACCGCTCACGCTTTTGAGGCTGATCCCCAACTTATCCCACATCTCATCCACCCGTCGCTTGGTCTCCGCATCCATGGTGATGAGCTCGGGCCATTCGCGGTCGAAGCCTTCTTCCTTCCACTTCCGGGTGGCATCGATGCCCATCTTGCTGCCATAGGTGAATGCCCGGCTGGAGTGGTCCAGCACATCCATGGGCCCCATCGTGAATCGCACGTCCCGCTCGGGGTCGATGTTGTTAAGCGCAATCCACCACGCCTCGTCGGGATCCTGGACGTTTACCTCCTTATCCAGCACGACGAGCACCTTGGCGAGAGACATCAGACCCTGGCCCCAGAGGGCGTTCATCACCTTGTGAGCCTGACCCGGATACTGCTTGTCGATCGAGACGAACACCAGATTGTGAAAGATCCCGGGCGCGGGCATGTGGTAATCCACGATCTCGGGAATCGTGAGCTTAAGCAGCGGCAGGAAGATTCGCTCGGTGGCGTGCCCGAGATAGAAGTCCTCCATGGGCGGCCGGCCCACCAGGGTGGCCGGGTAGATCGGATCCCGCCGCGAGGTCACGGCGGTTACGTGCACCTTGGGATAGTAGTCGGCCAGGGAGTAGAAGCCGGTGTGATCGCCGAAAGGGCCCTCCAGAACCAGGTCTTCCGATGGATCGATGTAGCCTTCGAGGACCAACTCCGCTTCGGCCGGCACGTCCAGGCCGCTGGTCACCGACTTGGCGAGTTCCACCGGTTCACCCCGGAGAAAGCCGGCAAACAGGAACTCATCGATCGTGGGGGGAAGCGGCGCCGAGCCGGAGTAGATGCTTGCGGGGTCTCCACCCAGGGCGATCACCACCGGCATCCGCTCCCCCCGGGCGGCCATCTCCCGCCAGTGCGCTGCGCCGACCTTGTGGCGCTGCCAGTGCATCGCCAGTGTATTTCGGCTGATTACCTGAACCCGGTACATGCCCACATTGCGGATCCCCCGGCTGGGATCGGTGGTGATGACCATCGGCAGGGTGATGTAGCGTCCCCCGTCCCCCGGCCAGGTGGTAAGAAATGGAATCTCATCCAGGTTCACCGCCTCGTCGCGCTTCACCAGCTCCTGGCATGGCGGCCTGCCGGATTTCACCCGGGGGGGGAATTTGCCGATCTCGGCCAGCTTGGGCAGCATCGCCAGCTTGCCGAAGAGGCCCTCGGGAACCTTGAGGTTCAACATCTCGGAGATGCGTCCGCCGATGTCGTCCAGCTTCTCGGTACCGAGCGCAAGGCACATCCGGCGCATCGAGCCGAAGAGGTTGATGGCCACAGGCTGCGAGCTCCGCCGGCCGTCCTCCAGCAGCACGTGCTCGAACAGCAGCGCCGGCCCACCGCCCGGACTCTTCATGGCCCGGTCGGCGATCTCGGCTATCTCCAGCCGGGCCCGAACGGGATGAGTCACCCGCACCAGCTCGCCGATGTGGTCGATGGCCTTGATGAAGTCCCGCAGGTTATTAAGCGACATATCAGGAGATTGTCATCCCGAGCGAAGCGAGGGAGCCGAAGCTGCGGTCTGGCCCCCTCGCTGCGCTCGGGGTGACATCCTTGCGGTTCGAGCTCATGCCTTGGTCCCAACATGCAGCGCACACACCCCGCCCATGAACAGCCTGAATTCGACGTCGGCAAACCCATGCGTCTTCATGCGGCGCGCAAGCTCCGCCGGCGCGGGAAACACCCGGGCCGACTCTGGTAGCCAACTGTAGGCCGTCGTATGTTTCGAGATCCAGCGACCGATCCAGGGCATGATCCGCCGGAAGTAAAATTGAAAGCCGGTGCGCAGCAGGCGCTGCCCGGGAACTGCCATTTCCAGGATCACGAGTCTGGCCTCGGGCTTGAGCACCCGAGCGGCCTCAGCCAGGCCGGCATCGAGGTCCACCAGGTTTCGGACTCCCCAGCCGATCATCGCACCATCGAAGGCGTGGTCCGGAAACGGCAGCTCCAGGGCGTCAGCCGCTACCGGGTCCAGTGCAGCAGACTTGTCGCGGCCCTGTTCCAGCATCGGCCGTACGAAATCGGCCCCCACGATACGTCCTCGAAACCCGGGCCGACGGGCGAGCGTGGCGCCAAAGTCCAGGGTTCCAGCGCAGAGGTCGAGGTAGATTCCGTCAGGCTTCCGTTCCCACCCCAGCCGCGCCACAGCGGCGCGCCTCCAACCCTGGTCGAATCGAAAGCTGATAATGCGGTTGAGGCGATCGTACGTGGGAGCGATGGCAGTGAAGATGGAGCGGACATAGGCCCGCTTTTCCGGACCGCCTGAAACGGGTAACTGACGATCCGAGGCTAACATAGGCGCTGAATGTAGTCCCGCTGGAAGCTCCTTGGCAAGCAGAGCCTCCTTTGGCTAACAACCGTCCTGAATGGGGCGGTCTCAGCGATCAGGAGGTCGTCCTGCTGGCCCGCGCCGGCAAGGAGGCGGCTTATCGCGAGCTTATCCGCCGGTATGAGCGTCCGATCTTTGCCCTGCTTTTCCGCATGGTGCGCGATCGTGAGCTGTCTGAGGACCTGGCCCAGGAGACCTTCGTAAAGGCGCTCAACGCGATCGACTCCTACCGGCCCGAGTTCAAGTTCTCCTCCTGGATTTTCAAGATCGCGAACAACACGGCCATCGATCACCTGCGCCGCCGGGAGCTCGACACGCTCTCGCTGGACGGATCACCCCATGCCGAAACACCGGAGGCCATGCAGGCTACCGCCCTCCAGATCGGCGCCCGTCAGGAATCCCCGCTCGACACGGTCGAGGCAAAAGAGCTCGGCGGGGCCATCGAAGCTGCGATCGGGTCCCTCCGGCCGGAATACCGATCCTGCATCCTGCTGCGCCATGTCGAGGGGCGCCCCTATGAAGAAATCGCCGAAATCCTGAACCTCCCACTCGGCACGGTGAAGACCTACATCCACCGGGCCCGCAACGAGCTACGACTGTCCCTTGCCCACCTGAAAGAATGAAACCTTCACTTCTTCCTCAACGTAGAGGGGTCCACTTATGACCCGACCCTCGGGAGCCCACCTGTCGCCGGACGAGATCGATTCCTGGCTCGCCGGAACACTCGCTCTGGAATGGCAGCAACACCTGGATCATTGCCAGGCCTGCCTCGAGCGGGCCGAGGCCGAGCGCGAGATCGTGGAGCAAATCGGCATGCTCCCGCTCATGAGCCCGGCCCCCGACTTTGCCGAACGGGTCATGGCCTCCGTCGTGGTTCCCGACCCCTTTGCCATTCGCTCGCTGCAGGCCACGCAACGCAGCCTCTTTGCCACCCGGAAGTCGGTGGCCGTGGCCGCGAGCCTCGCGTTGCTCCTGCTGGGCTCCATGGCCGGCAGCATTGCCTGGAGCGTTACCCATCAGGAGACTCTGGCTTCGATCGGGACCTGGCTCCTCGCCCAGGGCGGACAGGTCGCCTGGCTCGGCCTGCGCGGACTGGCGTCCAACCTGATCGAGCAGCCGTGGTACAGCGGTGTCCGGTCAGTGATCGACAATCCGGCGCGCCTCGCACTTGGCTCGGCTCTGGTGTCTCTCGCCTATCTGGTGGGGGTGTTCGCACTGCGCCGCCTTCTGGCTCTTCCGACCCAGCAGGTGGCCCATGCCGGTATCTAGGCGGGTCACCGGGATGGTTGCCCTCGTCGCACTGCTTGCGGGGCATCCGGTCCATGCCGAGACTCCGAGCTCCCGGAGCGGTGCGGCCGGGTTGATGAATGATCTGTGGACTCTCGTCTCCGACGTGTCGTCGCGGGTGGGACTCCAGGACCGCCCCTCCCGGCCACACCCTCAGGCCATTCCTCGCGGCGGCCCTTCGATCGACCTCAACGATCTCAGCCGGCCGACAGTGGTAGAAGACCGGATCAGCTCCGCTCTCCAGCCCGGCGGCAACCTCCGGCTCACCATCCCGGGCGGTACGGCACACCGAGGCGACTACAGCGTTGGCTCGGCGGAAAGCCTCACCGGACATCTGCTGGTGGTGGACGGAAATGCCGATGTCTACGGCAACCTGCGCGGTAACCTGGTTACGGTAAGGGGAGACGTAGTGGTTCATCCAGGGGGCGTGGTGTCGGGCGACATCCTCACCCTGGGCGGCCAGGTGCGAGATCTCGGTGGCGAGATCGGCGGCGAGGTGCGCACCCTCCAGTCGGCCGCCCTTTCACCGGCTGCCCGGGCCGAGTCGGAACAGCTGACCCCGGTACAGAGCGTACTTCGCCGGCTGGCCGGTGTCCTTGGCGTCTTTCTCACCCTGTCGGTGCTCGGGTTCGGTTTGGTGATGTTCGGCCGCCAGAATCTCGAAGTAGTCTCGGACACAGTGTCCCATTCGTTCGGACGAGCGTTTGTTACCGGACTGCTCGGCCAGATTCTGCTGCTGCCGACTTTCGGAATGCTGGTCGTGGGACTGATCCTCAGCGTCGCCGGAATTCTGCTGCTGCCGTTCGCCATCGCGGTGTTCGCGTTGCTCGTGGTCGTGGGTGTCGTCGGGGGGTACCTCGCGGTTGCGCATGCGATGGGTGAGACCTACACCCGGCGGCGCATGGCCCTGGGCGTGGTGATCGGCTCGCCCAACAGTTATCGCTACCTGCTCGTCGGACTGATGGCCCTGGCCAGTCTGTGGGCGGCCTGGGCCCTCTTCGGCTGGGTGCCCGTTGCAGGAAGCATCGTGTGGGGCGCAGCATTTTTCCTCAGCTGGCTCCTGGGAACCGCCGGATTCGGCGCCGCCCTGCTCAGCCGGGCCGGCATCAAGGAGAACTTCTCGGGCCGCCTGTTCCCGCCGGAGGCCCTCACCGACGAGTACCTCTGGGCTACGCCACAGTTCGGCGTACCGGCCGGGCGGCGGCCGCCCACCCGCACTCCTTCACGGGGGCTGTGAGCGTGCGGGCTGCGGTAACCTTCGGGCTGTGCCTGTGGGCCGGCGCGGCCCAGGCGCAAACCATGCGCCCATTCAGCACCTTTCGCCAACTGCACGGAGAGACCCGCCTGACTGCGCGGGTGGAGTATGGAGCAGGCACCCTCCGGATAGAGCCGGGCGCGCCAGGCGAGCTCTACCGGATGAACCTCTCCTACGACCAAGACCGCTTCATCCCGGTAAGCGATTTCAATGCCTCGAGCCGCACCGCCGTCCTCGGGCTCCGGGCCGCCGGAGAGGGTGGTGTGCGCGTGGTGTCGAGTAATCAGCTCCGGCAGTTGGCCACCATCGCCATCTCGCCTCGCGCCGACCTCACACTCGATCTCAGCCTCGGCGCGGTGGATGCCGACGTCGAGCTGGGCGGTCTCCGCATCTCCGACCTCGAACTTAAGACCGGAGCCAGCCGCGCGACGGTGCGCTTCTCGCGCCCCAACGGCATGCGTTGCCGCCACGCTGCGTTCAGCGCCGGTGCGGCCGAGGTCTCGATCCTGGGCCTGGGAAACAGCCGCTGCGATGAGATCGAGTTCGAGGGCGGCATGGGCACCGTCCTCCTCGACTTCAGCGGAAACTGGACCTCGAGTGCGCACGTCGAGGTGAAGATGGCGGTCGGTGAGATCACGCTGCGCCTCCCAAGACGGGTCGGCGTCCGGCTGGCGATGGACAAGTTTCTGTCCAGCTTCGAGCCCGCCGGGTTGATACGGCGGGGAGATGCGTTTGTATCCTCCAACTACGGCAGGGCCGAACGGCGCCTGGACCTCGACCTCACGACGGCGATGGGAGAGGTGAATGTAGAGTGGGTGGAGTAGACGGGGAAGGAACAACGTAAGCGGGGAAGAACAGCGTGAGCCGGGAACCAGCCTACCCGCTCACGTTTTTCCTTTTCCCGCTCACGCTCTTACATTAGTTGAATGTCTCCCCTCGAGACCCTGGGCTTCGCCCTCGGCACCTCGTTTGCCTCGGGCCTGAACCTGTACGCCACGGTAGCCGCGGCGGGTCTGATGCAGCGGTTCGGCGTGGTTCAGCTTCCCGACACGCTTCAAGTCCTGTCTCACCCGATCGTGCTGGGCGTGGCGATCACGCTCTTTCTGGTCGAGTTCATCGCCGACAAGATTCCCTACGTCGACAGCGCGTGGGACGCACTGCATACCTTTATCCGCCCTCCCGCCGCCGCGGTTCTCTCCTACAGCGCCTTCGGCAATGTGCCGGAGGAGTACAAGATCGGCGCGGCTCTCCTGGCCGGCAGCGTTGCGCTGACCTCCCACGGCGCCAAGGCCAGCGCTCGCGCGGCGGCCAACACAAGCCCCGAGCCGGTGAGCAACTGGGCGCTCAGCATTCTGGAGGATGGGCTGGCGGTATTGCTGGTGTGGTTGGCGGCGGAGCATCCGCTGATCACAGCGGTGATCGTGCTGGTGCTGGTGGTCATCTCGGTGCTACTGATCCGCAAGTTGTGGCGATTCGGGCTGCGACTAGGCGAGAAGTTTCGTCGCGCGCGCGCAAAAATGAAGCACGAAGGGACCAACGGCACGGGAGAGACAGGCTAACCTAGCCGGGCCCGAACCCTCCCCCCCACTCCCACCCCCAACCGGCGCGCGGCCGAGCCATTGCGGACCGCGATCTCGATAGCGCCGCCGGAGCCGACGTAGGCGAGCAGCCCGCCGGCGGTGACATCGTTGTACGTCTCGCGCAGCGGCCCCAGATCCAGATCCTCCACCTCGAGCCTTGCGTAGGGCGGCACCAGCTCCGAGGTCAGATTGGTCACCAAACTCCCAAACCGATCGATATAGACCACCTCGCCCACCACCGTCTTGCCCTCGTAGTGGGGCGGGGTATACGCCAGGCGTTCGGGGATGCCGGCAAGCGGCTGGCCCAAGGTGTCCAGTGCCGCGCCGTTCGCCAACGCCGCGGCCGCGGGAGCGAAGAGGTCCCGGCCGTGAAAGGTTGGCGACGCCGCCGCGGGCGCGGCCAGCACGACCGCTTCTACTTCGGCGTCATGCAGAGCCGGGGTGAAAACCCCGTTATCTGGGCCGACTAAGAGGTGTCCGTGGGCGCCGAGCGCCAGGGCTGGACGCGAGCTGCCGACGCCGGGGTCTACTACCGCCAGGTGAATAGTGCCGGGAGGAAAACGGTGCCAGGTACGGCCGAGGACGTAGGCCGCCGATCGGACGTCTCCCGGGGGGATACTATGGGTGACGTCCACCAGCGTGACTGCCGGGGCGCGGCTCAAAATCACGCCCTTCACTTCGGCGACGTAGTGATCTGCGCTTCCGAAGTCCGTCAGGAGAGTGATGATGGCCATGCGGGAAAAGTACTTCTTTCCTCTCACCCCCGAAGAATCGGAAGCGATGCGCTCCGGCCTGCCGTCTTTTGTTGCAGGCTCCCGGCGATCTGGCGCAGGCTCACGGCGGCGGGACTATCCGGCTGCGCAATCAGGATAGGCTCGCCGACATCGGCAAGCGCGGCCAACTGGGGCTGCAAAGGCACGCTGCCCAGGAGAGGCACGCCGATCTCATCCGCCAGGCGCTGACCGCCCCCGGACGAAAAGAGATCGAACCGCTTGCCCGTTTCTGGATCAGTAAACCCGCTCATGTTCTCGACCACCCCGAGCACCGGCACACCCACCCGCTCGAACATCTTGGCGCCACGAAGGGCATCACCAACAGCCACTTCCTGCGGAGTAGTCACGATGACGGCACCGGCGACATGGGTGCCCTGAACAAGCGAGAGCTGGGCGTCTCCCGTTCCCGGAGGGAGATCGACGATGAAATAGTCCAGCTGGCCCCAGTCAACGTCGCGGAGAAACTGGTTCATGATTTTCATGATGATCGGGCCGCGCCAGATTGCGGGCGCATCGCGCTCGATCAGCAGACCCAGCGACATGAGCTTCACACCGTAGGCCTCGAGCGGCTGGATCTTGCCGCCGATGACGGCAGGCCGCTCGTTCACGCCGAACATGCGCGGGATGTTGGGGCCATACACGTCCGCATCCATCACCCCAACGCGGAACCCCGCCTGCGTCAGCGCGACGGCGAGATTGGCGGCGATGGTGGATTTGCCCACTCCCCCCTTACCGGACGAGACGGCGAGGATCTTTCCAAGGTTGGGCTGGTCCATGGGCTGGTGAGCGGGAGGCATCTGCGCGGCGGCGCCGGGACCGGTGGGGGGCCCGTGCGTCGCTGTGGCGGGGCCGGCCGGATTGGTGACGTTGATCTTGATCTCTTCCTTCCGCACCCCTTCCACCGCCGCCACCGCTGCCCGGGCGGACCGCACCAGCGTTGCGGGGTCTTCGGGGGCGAGCAGAAAGGTGAAGCTGACCTTGCCTGACTCAGTGACCTGCAGGTCACGGATCATCCCCGCGGAGAGAAGATCGTTCTCCAGCCTGGGGTTCTGGATCAGGGCCAGGGCCGCCGTAACACGAGCTTCGAGCGATTCGGTCAAGGGCACTAGACCGCCTGAACCTGTTTCACTTCTGGAACCATCTCCCGCAACCGGCTCTCGATACCCTGCTTCAGGGTAATCGAGGAAGCCGCGCAGCCGTGACAGGTCCCCCCCAGGCGCAGCAGGAGGGTGCCGTCCTGCTCATCGAAATCCACCACCTCGACGTGCCCTTTGTGGGAGGCGATATAGGGGCGCAGAGTGTCGAGGGTGCGTTCGATCCGGTCGATAGTGTCCATGGCCGCCAGTCGAGGAATTCCTAGTTCGATGGTCGGAATATAAACGCTAGTCGGGAGTCGGGAGTCTGGAACAGTGAACCAGCACAGCAGGCCAATCTAGCTCCTAGCTCCTAACTCCTGACTCCCGACTCCATTCCCCCCCAGGTACTCCCGGGCGGCCTTCAGCACCGTGGCCTGCACCTCGGCGAGCGAGCCGGTCAGCGACAACCCTGCCGCCTTGGTGTGGCCCCCTCCGCCGTACGGCTTGGCAAAGGCCGCGACATCCACGTCGCCGACCGACCGGAGCGACACCTTCACCCTCCCCTGGGAAATCTCCCTGAACAACAGGGCCATTCGGACGCCCTCGATCGAGCGGGGGAACTCGACTACCCCATCGAGATCATCCGAGGAGACGCCGAGGCGCTCGATAGCACCTGGCGGCACGGTGACCCAGGCCAACCCATACTCATGCTCCACTACCAGGGTCTGGAGCGCTTCGGCGAACAGACGCGGGCGTCCCTCGGGAGCGCGGGCGTACACCTCCAGATAGATCTGCTCGGGGTCTACACCGGCCTCGAGCAGATCCGCCGCCACTCGCAGGGTGTTGGGACGAGTGTTGCTGAACCGAAATCCGCCGGTGTCGGTCAGGATGGCGACGTACAGCGCCCGGGCCGCGGCTTGAGTAATCGGCCAGCCGTTGCCCATGGCGAGCTCGAAGACGAGCTCGCCGGTGGCGGCAGCATTGGGATCCAGGTAGCGGGGACCCGGAGGCAAGAGCCCGACGCTCACGTGATGGTCCACGCAGGCCACCGGCACTCCCCGCTCCCGCACCGTCTCAATGAGCATACCGAGCCGGGTGAGGTCCGAGATGTCGAGCACGACGATGAGGTCGGCGCGGCGAAGCTCCTTCACCGCCTCGCCCGAGCGGTCGACTCCCGGCAAATCACTGACGAGGAAGCTGAAGCGGGGCGGGGTGGGGCTCGGATTGGTGATGATGGCGTTGATGCCCTGGGCCCGAAGCAGGTGCACCAGGCCGACCTCGCTGCCGATCCCATCGCCGTCAGGGTTGACGTGGGTGGTGATGCATACCCGCTGCCCCGGCTTCAGGGCGGCGGCGAACTCCCGGGCCAGGACGGCCTTCTCTGGGGGCAGGGCAAAGGACATCTCCAAATACTAACCGCCCTGCACCCCGGTGGTGAGAACCTAGTTCTCCCTGCTAGCAGCAAGCCTTGAGTGCTTGCGGCCATACAGGAAATAGATGGCCAGGCCGACCGCCAGCCAGAGCAGGAGCCGGACCCAGGTCTCGATGTCGAGATAAAACATCAGGTAGGCGGCGGAGAGCGCCCCCATGGGTGCGACAAACCACACGAAGGGAGTCTTGAACGGGCGGTGCAGGTTTGGCTCCCGGATTCGCAACACGAGGACTCCCATGCACACGATGACGAAAGCCAGCAGCGTCCCGATCGAGACCAGCTTGGCCGCGTCGCGCACCGGCAGTATGGCTGCGGGGATAGCCACGGCCAGACCGGTGACGATCGAGGTGATGTAGGGAGTGCGAAAGCGGGGGTGGATCTTCTGAACAAAGGCTGGCAGCAATCCGTCCCGGGACATGCTGTAGAACACGCGGGACTGCCCCATCAGCTGCACCAGGATGACCGAGCTGAG
>Ga0136635_10000443_pt1 | contig 11416 bp, 7 predicted proteins | sample AntDrymeUQ852106_2_FD_105495 | JGI IMG/M metagenome (GOLD analysis project Ga0136635, IMG submission 105495) | Polar desert sand microbial communities from Dry Valleys, Antarctica - metaG UQ85 (21.06) | ecosystem: Environmental > Terrestrial > Soil > Desert | place: Antarctica: Dry Valley... | reverse complement strand
GCCTTCAGAAATCACTCAATTTTTAACTCCTGAACAATTCATGGGTGCCTTGGCCCGCTTCGGAAGTAAGTGGGGGAAATTAGGAAAGGCCGACGGCAAAGATCTGCTGCTTCGTCTCAAGGAAGATCTCGCCACCTTCATTTTGCCCGCGCTCCTGCACCGCTCGGATGGCGACTGCATTCGGGCCATGCTTAAAAATGCACTAGGTGCTGACATTCTCGTAGCCTTGCCGCTGTATGAGCCCGATTACCTGGACTTCCTGCGGGATTTCAGCGCGGGCATGGCCCAAAAGGGGACGTGGCAGGAACTTTACGCAGTCATCGAAGACATGGACGAAAAAGCCTTCATCGCTCTGCGCAAACATGTCTATGAACTTTCCGATAATCCTTTGACGGACAACGAAGAGGACGAGGAAGAAAATCTCGAGAATACAGCCGGGGTAAAATTTCTGCGTCGCACTCTGCAAAGGCTTTCCGATCAGGCCGCCCAACACGCCGAAAAAAGCGCCGAGAAAGACGGCCCTGAAGATGTGTTTCGCGGGATTTGAGCGACTATGGCCAAAGTAAAATCTCTTGTCGCAACCGACAGCCGTTTTCCTCTAACGGTGGCGTTGGCGGAGGCCGTTGCGACCGGACAGTTTTCTGTTGAAGTTCTTGCGCTCAGGAAGAAGGAACTGACGGATTTGATCAGTGAGTCGGCGAAAATGTTCGGCTTCAAATCCAAGACCAGTCTAACAGACGCCCTGGATTTTTCGATAGGACTTCTTTCCCTGGCCTTGGTCCACTCGACCCGCGGCGAAAACCTCCCCGGAACGTGGGCAGAACGTTTGGTCACACAAAGTTGGAAGGGGCTGGTCAAAGAATCCATTTCCATGATCCGCGCGGTGAAGGAACAGGATGCGGCCCACGTTTATCTTTTCGAAGGGGAGAAGGATCCCCAAACTCTACGCGATCATTTGCGAGATTTCGGTCTGCGCCGGGATAGTCATCGGCAATGGGTCGGCTATCAGGCCTTTCTCCATTATCAAGAAAGTAGAGCGCACCATCAAGCCATGGATGGACTCGTGCGTTCGTTGATCAAAACACTCTACAAACGCCCGCTGCACTGGAATCATTCCGGGGACGGGCCGGCCTGTGCCGATGAAGCGCTCAACACTCTTTTGTTCAGGAGTTGCACGGGCTTGGGCTTTAACCAGAAGGATATTATTTTGACAGAAAAAGAGTTCCGACAGGTGCGCGGGCAATATGACGATGATCCCGCGAAATGGTTAAAGGACGGCCAAAAACGGTTCGAACTTCTGCAACTTTCCGTTCCTGAAGAATGGCTTAGGGCGCTGGATCAAGATTGGTTTCAAAAGCATTTTAAAAAAGGTCCGCCCAAGGTCAAGAAATGGGACCTCGACGATCTACCTGACATCACCGGCGTCTACTATTATCAGACGTACATGTAGAACATCACATTTTTAAAAAGGTCCACCTAGGGCTGAGTCGCGATGACGGCTTTGACCGGGGTTACGGGCACGGTTATATCCAGGGGACGGGCCACAAAAATACCGATCTGGCTGCTCTTGCCTGCCAGATACACGGAAAGCCGATCATCGATCACCACTTGGCGGCCTTTGCTCTTGGTTGGGGTCGCGTGCATTAAACGCAGAATCCCACTGGAATCCCGATACGCCAATCCAACATGGGAAGTGTAGGAACCTTTATCCGCGCAGGTGATGCAGATGATATCCCCGCTTTGAATTTTCGATTCGATTGAGCTGACTTTACTTTTGGGCACGTGATAAACAGGCAGGGAAGAAACCCGAGCCTCCACGGTGGCCATTCCCGCCCTGAGGCTGGGGTTATTGCGCAGATAACGGTAACTCTTCCACGACACCGTCATTTCCTGAATGCGCCGATAGGGCATTTTAACTCCGCCCAAAGAACCGGTCACATCGACAACCAAACCACGCTTTTTATTATCGTACATCCAGTCTTCCAAAAAATGCAGGCGCGAAAGATATCCTTCACAACGGCCATTCCGGTACCGATCCAGTTCGATGAGTTTAAGCAGATTAGCGGCGTTCTGATCTTTCTCCTCCAGCTTGAGCATGCGCGCCATCGCGAGGGAGGTTTCAAAAAAGGTCCAACAATCAAGACCGTCGAAATTGACCGAAGGGGCTTCAATCCGATCATCGATTTCCAGGGTAAAATTTTTATAGGGAATTCCGACCATGGCCGACCCGACCTTCGCTACCCGTGCCCCAATGGGCAGATCTCCCCAATTTTCCGCGCGGGCCTTGGACAGAAGTTGATCAAATCGTGGCTGGCCTTTAAAAACCGTATTAAACGGAAGAGTGGCCGCCAAAGCCGTCGCCTGCGTGAAAAGGACCAGGCAGAAAAAAGCGAGAAGAGCGCTGAAATACTTCATCCCGTTTTTTATCATATTCCCCCAGAAATTAAACGGAAAGATTCACCGCCATCAAGTCCCGCGCGTTTTCGGAATTCGAATTTTCCAGTCCATCCTGGTCACGAGCGCGTCTCCCAACATTAAAACCAGTAAAGCCACCAGCAACCAGGATTGTATTTCACGGAAAACAAAACTTCGGGGCGCTTCCCAGACTTTGGAAAGATCCACCCATTCCCGGCCACCGCTTCTCCGTGAAAGTGTTTTTAGTTCGTCCAATCGCGCCCGATCCCGCGTCCATTCGGCATTCACTCCGCTGGAGATGGGACCGAAAGGCAACACATACTTGGCTCCGGGTTGCACCGCTCCCCGAACCCACCCTCCCAAAGGCAAATCAAGGCTCGCCGAGAAATGGCCAGGCTCGATTTTTTCCCATGCCAAAGGCCGGGCTTTGCCTTCGACTCCCTCGCTCACCATTGCCAACGGCTGATTAATTTTATCTTTTAATTCCTCGCTGTAAAAAAGATCCAGAGTCAGCCGATTGCCCTCAACAGTAGTTCTTAATCCCAAACCCGGCGGCACCCGATCTCCCATCAACCATCGCCCCATCGTCTGAACGAAGTCTCCGTATTGTGGCCAGGCCCGGACTCGCTGTGAAAATGAACCGCCCAGCGGAAATGATACCGCCGCAGTCCTGCCCAAGCCCCGTTGCCAAAACGCCACCAACGGCGCCTTGTACTCGTCTTCCGTCCGCAAGGCCACGGTGGCCTCGGGCTTAGCGTAGCTCAGGTTGTAACCGTCCACCTCCAAAGGCCAGCTCATCGGCTTTGCGGCGATTTCCATCCACCCCGCCGTGCCCGAAGTCTTCGAGGGTTCTTCGATAAATGCAGACCGCGCCACGGCCACGGTTTCCTGCGCAAACAACGCCGGTAACTCCGCCGCATTGGCATTGAAAAAAATTCGGCCCTTGCCCCGGTCCGCGACGTCCTTCAAAAGATGGGCGTCAGTGTCTTTTTCGGAACCCAGACCGATCACGCTGATCGTAGCTCCTTCCTTGACCATCTGGGCCAGGAGATTTTTATAATCTCCGGGCTCCTCAGAGTCAGCCGCGTCCGCAAAGAGAATCAGGTGCCGTTGGCCGTTAGGTGCCTTTTTTAACTCGTCCCAACCCGCTTTCAATCCGTTGTAAATATAAATACCACCGCCGCCGCTGGTAATCCGGCGCACGGTCTGAATGATTTTTCCCCGACTCGGTCCAACATCGGTTTGTGAGACTACTCGATGCGCCTCACTGTCGACCGCAAAGACCGAAATACTGTCCATCTCCCCCAGTAATTCCACGGCCCGGGCCGCGCCCTCGTTGGCCAAGTCCATCTTCACCGCCGATCTTCCCCCCGCTTGGATCGGAGCGGACATGCTGCCCGATCGATCCATCACGACGGCCATCGCCACCGAAAGCTTGCGGTGTTCTTTTTTCAATTCCATTGACACCGGTAAAAGCTCGTCCACGGCGGATTGAAAATAGCCCCCGGAGCCAAAACTGTATTTCCCTCCCGCCATCAAGAGCCCTCCGCCTTGTTCGCTGACAAAAAAATTGAGGGCCTTCAGAAAATCAGGCGGCAGTTTGTTGGCGGGAACATTATTGAGGACCACCACCTTGACCCCGGTCAACGTTCCCGGATTTAAGCGGGACAAATCTCCTTCCTCCTCCACTTGAAAACCCTGCCCCCGCAGCATGGTCTCCAACGGATCGTCTGCATAACCGCTTAGTAAAAGAACCCGCGGCCCGCCGACCACTTCCAGCCAAGCTTGGGCGCGGTTATTTTCTGGATGAACATCCCCTTCAGGCAATAAGCGCAGCTCGTAGGAATGAGCACCCGGTTGCAGGACACGATCAGAGAGCCGCACCCGCCCTTTGCCTTCTTTCACTACAACCTCTCCCTTCATCACCACCCCGCCGTCACGCTCCACGATAAAGGGAACCGAGGCATCCTTGGATCCCGTCACACCCGCCTCAAAAAGAAAGGCCTCCCCGACCTGAACACGAGGCGTTAGATTTATAGAACTCACCTGATAATCCAGATCGGCTTTTTCTAACAACAGGCGATAGTCCAAAGCAATGCCCTGGCGCAGCAGCGGCTCGGCGAGAGGGCCAAGAGGTTCTGTGCTGAATCCATCGGTCAGAATGAGCAAACGGGAAGAGCGTCCGGGTTCTAACAATGAAAGCGCATATCGCGCCGCCAAGGCGGTTTTGGTCTCGGCGCCGGAGCCCGCATAAATTCCCGAGGACGGTTCCCGCAGCAAAGCGTCTTCAGCATAATCGATAAAATAAAGGCGGTCCTCCGGCGATTTTGAGGTTTCCAAAATACTTTGCCACTCCGCGTAACGGGAGTTGCCTTCTCCTGCGGCAGATTGGGATCGATCCACTAAAACCCACAGATCCAGACCGTGGCTGGTCAAGCGAAGCTGGGGATGCACCAAAATAAGCACCACGGTCACCAGTGCGCAGGCGCGAAGAGGGCGGCCCAATCCCAATTCCGGCCAGCGCCAAGCGACGAAAATTAAGACCGGAACCAGCAGAAACCATTCGGGCGATGCAAGATTCACGCGAGCACCCTTCCCTTCTTCCTCAGCGAAGACTGCCACCACCAACTAAAAATGAGGGCGGATGAAGCCAGGAGAAGCCAGATGGGCAAGAGCGGGTCAGCCTCCGTGTTCTTGCGAAGAAATTCTTCCGAAACATCGAGTAATCTTTCCGCAGAAGAAGCGCTGCTTAAGTCCGCTTCGCGCGGATCGCCAAAATGCACAGCCCCACCCACGAGCGGAACCTCTTTTTGTTTCACCTCGAAAAAACCGGGGAGGGCCGGTGTCCGCCAAGCGCCCATTCTTCCCGCTTCCCGTTTTTCATTTCCTGCCGGGCCGAAAAGATCGACCGGTCCCAGGCTTACATCAGTAACTAATTTAAGGGGCTGATTAGTCTCAAAATTATCCTGCCAGCCAGCCGCTTTTTCCTGACGGACGAGATCGATAAATCGATTGAGCAAAATAACAAACGAAGGAAGTCGCGCGGCATTGGAGTGTTCAAAATCAAAATTTAAAATTAGAATTCGTTTCTTCTCATCTTCCCGCAGTAAAACCAAGGGCCGATCGTCCTGCCAAAGCAAAACCCGGTCTTGGCCGGTCATCTCAAAAGGCCCCGGACCTCCCCCGAGCAAACCCTGCCAGTTGATATCTTTCACCAATGGATGATCCTCCGCCGCCACCGGCTGGGGATTGAAACTTCCTTCCGCGTTCTGTTGAGCGTAAAAAAGAATCGCCGATCCCGACTCCCGCACGGGCTGGCCGAGACGTCGCGAAATCACCGTGAGATCGGCTGTGGAGGAATCAGGCACCGGCACCATCGCGGGTACTCTCTCGGCCACACGTTTGAAAAATTCCCCACTCTCCCCCGTGGCCGCCGAAGTATAATTCATGGCTTTCGGGGAAGGGATGACCACGGGCAGGCGATCATCGAAAGCAAAGGCGTCCGGATCTAAAACAAGCTCAAGCCTATTTTGTCCTTCGGGAAAAGGACCGCCCAGTTCCCGAATCTCTCGCGGTGCTAGGATTAGAGATTGGCCCTTGGTCGAAGTGCCTCCACTGGCCGCATGCCAATTCCGACTTTGCGGAGTGTCGCTGTAATTTTGAAGTGTCGTCCGCCACTGCGGCCTGCCCTTTTCCAGTTCCACCACCACACCCGAAAAACCCACATTGGCAGTCGGCTTTCCCACGGCAAGAAGGCCCACCCCGGCGGGAAGATCCAATTCGCGATCGGTCACGGCTATCATTCGTCCCTGCCCACTCTTCACAGTCTGGGCCAGTTCCAACGCCGCCGTCCAGTCGTGCGATCCCGACCCGGGCTTCCATGGGGACAGGGCTTCCAAAAGTTGGCCTCGATCTTTTCCCCGATATAGAACAGGGCGTTTGCTGTCCGATTCGATCAACACCCATTCCGTATGCGAAATTCCCTTTTCCAGAGCTGGCAGTTTCTCTCCCAGCACCCGAATCACCTCGGGACGGAAAGCCGACATCGACGCCGAACTGTCGAGCACCAGGACAATGGTCTGACTCGATTCAGGCCGCAGCCACCGAGGTTCGGCAAGCATCCAGGTCAGCAAAAGGACCAGCAACAATTGCAGGGCCAATGGCATGGACCGGCGCAATTTCTGGAGGGAACGACCCGGGGCGCTTTCGGGGGCAAGATTTTGTAGGAGGAAAAGCGTGCTGATGGGCAGTCGCCTCGTCTTTTGCTGGAGAAGATGGATCGATAAAACAGCAGGAATCGCCAACAGCGCCCAAAGCCCCGCGGCGTTGGCCAAATAAAATGAGTTCATCGGTGAAACATTCCCGCCTTATTCCAGGACCGGCAGATGCTCAAGCCATCACCTCAACAGCGCCGGAAAAAAAAGCCTCGTGCCGAAAAGCCTCTTCCAAACTGCCTGCCACAGGAACGCAGGCAAGCAGGGCTTCCTGTTTGCGCGCAGCCAGGCGCCAAAGCTCAAAATGGCGTTGATAAGCGTTGCGATAAATACTGACCAATTCCGCATCGATTCGCTGCAATCGCGACGTTCCACTTTCACAATCCACCAACTCCAGATTTCCCGACCAATTCGGTTCCGTTTCTTCCTGGGTATAAGGCACCATCATTACGGCAAAGCCACGGGCTCCCGCCAAAGGGTTTAAGAACGCTTCGGCATTTCCGGGAAAGAGCAGATCCGAAATCAAAACCCTTAATGATCCCGATCTCCAGGGCATTCGCGCCAGATTAAGTCCAACGCTCTGGCTGTTCTCCTCAAGTTTCTCGATCCAGCGGTAGCTCCGCATTTCCGCCACATCTAACATGCGGAGTTTAGCCCCGTTCCAGGCCCAGACCCGGACCGAGGCCGCAGTGCGCCAGGCGCTTTCTAGACAAAAATAAAACAACTCGATGGCGCGTTCCATTTTTTGAGGATCGAGAAACATCGAGGCGGAAACATCCAACGCCAGATCCGCCTGCGGACTTACTTCCTGACGATAAAGCTTCATGGTATAACTGCCCGACCTCGCGTAAGCCTGCCAATTAATATAGCGGGGATCATCGCCGGGCAGGTAGGGGCGATGATCCTGAAAATCTACGGAGCTCCCCGTTCCAGTGCCCGTCCAATTTCCTCCGGTCCCGCGCCAAGCCCGGCGATGAAAGGGCAGGCGGGCATGTTCCGCCATGCGCCGGGCCGAAGCATGCAATGAGGCCATGCGGCTTGGGCTCCATTCGGAAGCCTTCGTCATTTTTCTTCTCCCAAAAGCCTTGCTCCATCCTCGGAAGAAGGCAGGGAAACGACCCGACCCCGACGCGTCAGGGCCTGCACTTCCATCTCCCCCAAATGCCGCCAAAAGGGTCGGGAAGAAATCAGCAGAAACGAAAAGAATAAGACCAGAGCTGCGCCGGCACTGATCGCGAAAAGGATTAACTCTTCCTCCCGGATTCCCTGAAACATAAGGATCCAAAATGCGGGCGGAGGGAAAAAAAGCATGGCCTCAATCGGAAAACGTTGGTTGGTAATCGAGGCGGAAGCATAGGCAAAAATCGCCACGACCATGAAGATGACCTGCACGATAAAAAAAGGCGCTGGAGACTGGCGCCATTTTTTCATGACAAGCGAAAAAATCACCAAAGGCGTCAGCAACGCAGTCATGAAGGTCAGAATGAATACACCTCCCCGCAGCACATAGATGGAATCCAACCCCGGCAGGGTCACCAGAACGAGCAGCAACAAAATTCCCGCAACCAGAGTGAAAGCCATTCCGCTGTACGCACCCGGATAAAAGAGGCGGCCCAATCGCGTCACCAGCCATCCCCTGCCGACAAAACGTTCCACATGGGCAAGCATGACCGGTCGCCGTGAACATAGTGCTTCCATGGAGCAAAGACCAAGCATTCCGGCACTGAACACGAACTGGAGATAGGCCAGTTCCTTATCCATTTTCAAAAAGGCCAATCCGGCTCCCACCACAAGGGCGGTCAACGCCAGACCGCGTTTGCGCAGAATGTGATTTTCGGCGTCCGGGGCAATCTGGGCCGCAGCCAATTCCAGTAAATACAATCCAGCGATCAAACTATCCAAAACTACCAGAATCCAAAAAGCCGCTTCGGAGGTTCCTCCCACTCGAACACTCCCTAGAACGGCGCCAGAACCATAGAGCATGCCGATTAAAATACCTCCCGCGGGTAAAGCAAAGATGGCTCCCAAAACCAAGAATGCTCCCTTGATAAAACCGGAAAACCCGGAGACGCCCACGGCGGCCGCGGTGATGAGAGAGCTCATCCAAAGCATCAGCGCCAGCAAAAGGAGATCATCGACCAGATTGACGTTGCCAAAAAAGTATCTGAGCACTGCATAAGGCAGGACAGCTAGGGCGAAGAGAAGCGACTGAAACATGAGCGAAGCCCATTTCCCCAGAACAATCCGCCAGGAGGTCAGGCGGGTCAGAAAAATCAGCTCCAAGGTCTTGGCTTTTTCTTCATTGCTCAAGGCCACGATTCCCCGCAAAGGCATGACCACCAAAAGCAGGAGACCGCAAAGACTCCAGAACCAGCCGTTGAGCTCCTGGATCCGGAAGCCGTCGGGATTGCTGGCATAGTCCAGGGCATTGAGAGACATCATGATCACCATCAACACTTGCAAGACCACAAAGGCCGTGACGAAAATCTTGGTGCGCATACCCTGCCGCAGTTCTTTCACCAGCATGGGGCTGAGTAAGTCAGGAAAATCTTCGCGATCTTTTTTCATAGCTCGGTTTTCGGAAACGGAGGCGGGTCATTCCGTTGATGTTCCTTGCGCAACAATTCCACAAAAGCTTCCTCCAGACGTTTTTCGCGCCGATGGAAATCTATCACTTCAATGCCCTCTCCGATGAGTCGGCGCAACTGCAGCGCAAGGTCTCCCGCTTGATCAGACTGAAACTCCGCCAGAACTCCGTCTCGACGGCGATCCAATAGTTTCCAGCCCGCATTCACAGAAAGCCAGTTTTCCAGATTCTGCGGAGAACCGAGCACCCGGATTTCCACCACAGCGGTGGCACTTTCGTCACGGGTTAAGGATTCCGCCGAGCCATGATGCACAATTTTTCCCGCATCGATGAAAAGGAGCGAGTCGCACATTTCTCCCAATTCGGAAAGAATATGCGAACTGATGAAAATGGTTTTTCCTTTCTCCGCCAAAAGACGAACCAGATTCTTGAATTCGATCCGTGCCTTGGGGTCCAGGCCCGCCGCCGGCTCATCCAGAATGAGCACATCCGGGTCGTGCAAAAGGGTTCTGCCAAAACAAAGCCTCTGCCCCATGCCTTTGGATAGTCCGCTCATGGGGCGGTCCGCCAGCGGCGTGAGGTCAGCAAATCCCATGACCTCATTAACGCGCTTTCTGCGGTCCTCGCCCGAGTACCCATAGGCCCGCGCATAGAAATCCAGGTAGTCGAAAACGCTGACATTTTGATAAACGCCATAGTGGTCCGGCATCCAACCCACGCGGCGGCGAACCTCCTCGGGATGTTCTGTAACGTCCCAACCCGCAAGCCGCAGACTGCCGGAATCCGGCGCGTCCAGAGTCACCAACATCCGCATGGTCGTGGTTTTGCCCGCTCCATTCGCGCCAATGAACCCCACCACTTGCCCAGGCATGACCCGAAACGAAATTCCATCCACCGCCCGGACATTCTCAAAACTCCGGGTCAACCCTACCACCTCAATCATGGCATCTCCATCGATCATCGCTTTGCCTCCGTCCAGGGCCCGAGATAGATGGTCTGGTCCTCTTTCCATCGGATCGAAGCCAACGTGTCCAACGGAATTCCTCCCCCTGCTCCAGCCACCGCATAGAAATACCCCGGCCTTTTCTCGACGGAGGAAACGAGCGCCTGCAGATTGGGACTGGCCCGCTTGAGCAAGACTTCGTGCAACGCGTTGGGAGTGGCCAACTGAGGAACCAAGATCTGCTTCTCTCCTGTCTTCAAGGAATTCGCTTTCCAAATTTTACCATCGGCATCGTAAAGATTAAAATTTTTAAGCTCCACCGGAACGCTCGAAAGAACGGTCGGGGCGCCATCCTCGCTCCTAGCCACGATTTCCACACTGGAACGGCTCGGAATTATTGCCTTCAACTGATACCCTTTCACAGTCCGGCTGGAGAACCAATCTCCTCCTGCCGAATCTTCCTGCCGGCTCACCACGCCGCTGAGAACTCCTTCGCGGTTCGTCGGCAAACCGGCAAAAAGAACTTTGTCTGAAAGGGGAAACTCCCGGTTCAATAACAGCGCGGTCCGGGCCACCTGCTCCTGAACGACCGCCAGCTTGTGCTCCTCCGGCAAGAGCAAGACCACAGCTATTCTCGCGCCGGTCCCGCCAAAACCGTCCTGCAACACAATTACTAAAATCAAAACCATACTCGCGATCACGGAAATCAGCGGCACCGTCCAAAACAGGCGATGCCTGAAACGCAGAGGCGCAAATAAAAAGAGGTTAATCGGGGCGATAATAATTCCAAAGATCACCACAAAGCTGATGATCAATCCGGTATTGATCTTTAGAGGGCCCACCAACTTGTTCAAATTCCAGCCCTGCACAAAATCCACTTGCCAAGGAAAGGCCGGAGTTACGTCTAGGGCCAAAATTTCCTTCATCAAAAGGGGGACGATTTTAGAATCGAAGCCCAGATCAATCCGTTCGCCAAAACCCAGGGGAGTCGAGTATTTCCCTTCGCCGGCTCCCACGATGACGAGCTTTCCTCCCAGCGCCATCCACTCGCGAATGGCCTGCTCCTGCGCCTTGGGCAGGTCCCTCCATTCTTGGTCAGAAAGAATAATCTCCGCCAAGCTCGAATAGCTTCGCCAGTCCGTCGGCAACTTGGAAAAATCCAGCGCCGTGGCAGCGAGATCGCGGTCAGATCCGCGGGACGACACCCGGACCGCGCGGTTGCGTAGGAAAGAATTAGGTGAGGCTTCGTCCAAATTC
>Ga0136635_10000442_pt1 | contig 11423 bp, 12 predicted proteins | sample AntDrymeUQ852106_2_FD_105495 | JGI IMG/M metagenome (GOLD analysis project Ga0136635, IMG submission 105495) | Polar desert sand microbial communities from Dry Valleys, Antarctica - metaG UQ85 (21.06) | ecosystem: Environmental > Terrestrial > Soil > Desert | place: Antarctica: Dry Valley... | reverse complement strand
CGCCGAGCTCGCGGCCGAGGTCGGCTTTCCCGCAGGCGCGATCAACATCGTCACCGGCGACGGGCCGACGACGGGCGCGTATCTCGTCAGGCACCCGGGCGTCGACAAGGTCGCGTTCACCGGCTCGACGAAGACCGGCGGCGAGATCATGCGGCTCTGCTCCGACCCGATCAAGCGGTTGACGCTCGAGCTCGGCGGCAAGAGCCCCAACCTCGTCTTTGCCGACGCCGACTTGGGGTCGGCGATTCCGAGCGCGGTCTGGTCGATCTACTACTCCGCCGGCCAGAGCTGCGAAGCGCGTTCTCGCGTCCTGGTCGAGCAATCGATCTACGACGACTTCGTCAACGCTTTCACCGAGCAGGCCGGCCGAGTAAAGATGGGCGACCCGCTCGATGCCGAGACCCAGATGGGCTCGCTCATCTCGCAGGCGCACCAGGAGCGCGTGCACTCGTTCGTCGAGGGCGCGCGGGGCGAGGGCGGCGAGGTCGTGCTCGGAGGCGAGCCTGGCGAGCATGCGTTCTATCCGCCGACCGTCGTCGCCGGCGTCGAGAACTCCTCGACGATCGCGCAGGAGGAAGTCTTCGGCCCGGTCGTCACGATCATCCCGTTCGCGGACGAAAAGGATGCGATCCGGATCGCGAACGACGTCAAGTACGGGCTGATGGCCTCCGTCTGGACGGGCGACCCGGCCAAGGGTCATCGGCTTGCGAGCCGGATCAAGGCGGGCACGGTCGGAATCAACATGCCGTACACGGCCTTCCCGGGCCTGCCGTTCGGTGGCTACAAGCAGTCGGGTTTCGGACGCGAGCTCGGGATCGAGTCGCTCGACCTCTATCTCGAGACGAAGAGCGTCACCGTGAACACCGGTTCGAGGCCGATCAACCCCTTCGGGCTCTAGAGCTTGTCCTACCGCTGGGCCGTCCTCGCCGCGGGCACCGCAGCGCAGGCGAGCTTCTCGACGATTTCGTTCGCGATCGCCGTGCTCGCGCCGGCGTTGCGCGACAAGTACGACCTCAGCCTGACGGAGATCGGCCTCGTGCTCGCTGCGGAGTGGGTCGGGCTGACGTTCGCCCTGCTGCCGTGGGGCTTCGCCGTCGACCGCTTCGGCGAGCGTTGGACGCTCGCGGGTGGGCTCGCCGGCTGCGCCGCGTTCCTGGTCGCGGCCGCTCACGCGCCGACGTTTGGCTGGCTCGTGACCTTCCTCGGGCTCGCCGGGATCGCGGGCGGCAGCGTCCAATCCGGCAGCGGCCGTGCGGTGATGCGCTGGTTCGCCGCGAGCGAGCGCGGGCTCGCGCTTGGCGTCCGCCAGACCGCAGTCCCGATCGGCGGCGCCATTGCAGCGATCGTGCTGCCCCAGCTCGAAAGCCCTAAGGCGGGCCTCCTCTTCGTCGCTGCGTTCGTGCTCGCCGGAGCGGTGGCGGGGGCGCTCGTGCTGCGCTCGGGCACGGAGGAGCACATCGAGCCGCAGGACGTCGAGATGACGCTGCGGGACCGCCGTCTCTGGCTCGCCTGCTGGGGCAGCGGCCTCTACCTCGTCGCGCAGGTCGCGATGATGGGGTTCGTCGTCCTCTTCCTCCACGACGAGCATGGCTACTCCACGGGAGAGGCCGCGGCGGTGTTCGCCGTCGGGCAAGGACTTGCGGCAGTGCTCCGGATCACTGTCGGCCGGTGGTCCGATGTGCTCGGCTCACGGGTGCGGCCGTTGCGGCTGATCGGAATCGCGATCGCCGTCACCCTCGCGGCCGTCGCGGTGCTCTCGGACGCCCCCGGGCGGCTGCTCGTGCCGGCACTCGTCGTCGCAACGGCGCTCTCCATGGCCTGGAACGGCCTGTCGTTCACGATCGCCGCCGAGCTCGGCGGCCGGCGCAGCGGCGCAGCGATCGGCTTCCAGCAGACGGTCCTCTCGGCGATCGGCGTCGGCGCGCCCGTCGCCTTCGCCGTGGTCGTCTCCGCGAGCTCGTGGGCGCTCGCGTTCGGGCTCGCGGCGCTCTTCCCGCTTGCCGGTGCGTGGCTCTTGCGCCCGCTTGCCGCACGCTGAAGTGGGTATGTGGGAGGCGTGCGCCTCTACCCCGACCAGCCCGGGCAACGCATTGACCTGATGGCGCGCGATCTGGCCGTTGTCCTCGCGCTTGTGCTCTTCGCGAAGATCGGGCTCGAGGTGCACGACGCCGTCGACAAGCTCGCGGTGCTCGGGGAGGGCGTCGAGTCGGCGGGCAAGGGTGTGAGCGGAGGCTTCGATGCCGCTGCCGATGCCGTCGACGGGACGCCCGTGATCGGAGACGACCTCGGCGATGCATTCCGCGGCGCGGGCGAGGGGTCGGGTGGCGAGGCCGAAGAGCTCGGCCGCGGCGGCGCCGGCGCTGCACACGATCTCGCGAATCTGCTGGGCGTCCTCTTCTTCGCGCTCCCCGCTGCGCTCCTCTTGCTCTGGGCGTTGCCGCCGCGGGTGCGGCAGGTACGGCGGCTGAACGCCGCGGCTCGAATGCTGCGAGAACCCGAGTCGGCCGCCCGCCGCGAGCTGATCGCGATGCGTGCCGCTTTCGGGCTGCCGTACGGTGAGCTCCTCCGTTTTACGAAGGATCCAATCGGCGACCTCGAAGCCGGCCGCTTCGACGCCCTCGTCAGAGCCGAGCTCGAGCAGGCAGGGCTTCGGCAACGGTAAGTTCGCCGCGTGCGGATCCTCGAACGTCTCGACCAGCTCGCCGCGCTCGGCGACCGGATCGGCTACTCGCCCGAGGAGGATGCGGCGCACGAGCTGGCGGCGAGCTGGTTCCGCGAGACCGGTCTCGAGGTGGAGGTCGACGCTGCCGGCAACTTGATCGGGCGGATCCCGGGTGGCGTCCGGCAGGTGTGGACGGGCTCGCATCTCGACACGGTTCCCGGCGCGGGCCGTTTCGACGGCACGCTGGGCGTTGTCGCGGGGCTCGAGGCAGTGGAGGCGCTCGGTCTGCCGGGTCTCGCCGTCGTCGTTTTCCGCGACGAGGAGCGGGGTTGTGCCGGAAGCCGCGGTTGCACCGGCCGCCCCGACGCTTACGTCGAGCTGCACATCGAGCAGGGGCCGACGCTCCTCGGAGCCGACGCGCCGCTCGGCGTCGTGACCGGCATCGTCGGCTACGTCCGTGGGCGCCGCACCTTCGCGGGCACCGCGGGACACGCCGGCACGACGCCGATGGAGGGGAGGCAGGATGCTCTCGTCGCAGCGGCCGAGTTCGTGCTCCAGGCGCGCGAGATCGCGCGCGGGATCGAGGGCGCGGTCGCCACAGTGGGGCAGCTCTCGGTTGAGCCGGGCGGCACGAACGTGATCCCCGGTCGTGTCGTCCTCAGCGTCGATGCCCGTGCCCCGGACGCCGAACGGCTCGACCGACTCGCGGCCGCGCTCGAGCTCGAGGAGCCGATCCGGACCGAGCCCTCGCCGATGGCAGAGGAGATCCGCGCCGCGCTCCGCGCCGAGCTGGAGCGCCTTGGCGTGCCGGTACTCGAGCTGCCCTCGGGCGCCGGCCACGACGCCGGCATCCTCGCCACCGCGGGCATCCCGTCCGGGATGCTCTTCGTTCGCAGCCTCAACGGCGGCGTCAGCCACAACCCGGCCGAGCTCAGCTCACCCGAGGACATCGCGCTCGCGGTCGACGCCCTGACGGCCGCGCTCAGGCAGCTTGTGTCTATCAGTCACTAGCCGGCGTACGTTTAGGCTGCGCCGCGCTTCGCTGCGGCTCGGCCGGCGCCTCAGGCGAGCTTGTGTCTATCAGACACTAAGTCAGCTCGCAGAACAAGATCGGCTGCGCGCCCTCCCAGAGCGTCAGCCGGCCCAGTTCCTTCAGCTGCTCCTGCCCCTCGACGAGCGTGGCGAAGTGGTTCGCCCAGAGGTGGCCCGCCTTGCTCGCAAAGCTGCAGTACCCGTACGGGAAGAGCAGCTCGGTCTCGCTCTCGCCACCCGGGTAGAGCGCGAGCTCGCCCGGGTGGGGGTAGCTCGTCGCGTTCTCGGGGCCGATGCCGAGATCGCGGTCGCCCCAAGGGATCCAGTTCGACTCACCGCTCCAGCGGCAGTGGATGATCCGGTCGTCGAGCGGCAGCATCGCCTTGAACGCGGCAACCGTCTGCGGCGCCAGCTCGTCCTCCCAGCGCGCGACGAAGCGCATCCCGGCGGCGGTGATCTCGAGCACCGCCGGAGCCTACCCCTGAGCCGCGGCCCACGCGACGAGCTGCGCGCGCTCGTCGTCTGTCATGCCGGTGAAGTTGCCGGGCGGCATCGCGCCCGAGCTCACCTGGGCCTCGATCTCCCGCGTCCACTGTTTGATCTGACCGAGCCCGACGAGCCGGACACCGAGCGGCGCGGAGATCCCCGAGTGGCAGCCGGCGCAGCGCTGCGCGACGATCGCGGCCGCCTCGGTATCGGGGGGCAGGGCCGCCGTCGTCTCCACTTCCTCCGGAGCGAGAACTACCGCCAGCGCGATTGCTCCGGCCGCAGCGGCGGCGAGGATCCACCAGGAACGCTTGCCGACGTGCCAGAGGTTGAAGAAGTGCCGGATCGCGGCCACGAGCGCGAAGATCGCGAGCAGCACGAGCCACGCGCGCTCCTGGCCGAAGGCGAGCGGGAAGTGGCCGGCGAGCATCGTGAAGACGACCGGCAGCGTCAGGTAGTTGTTGTGCACCGAGCGTTGCTTGGCGCGCAGTCCGGGCGCCGGGTCGGGCTCGCGGCCCTGCTGCTTGGCTCGGACGAGCTCCCAGTGCGCCGGGATGATCACGAAGAAGACGTTCGCGGCCATGATCGTTCCGAGCATCGCGCCGACTTGGAGGAAGGCCGCCCGCGCCGCGAAGAGCTCACTCGCCGCGAAGGCCGAGAGCGTCACGAGCACCGCCACAGCGACGGCGACCAGCCGGTCGTCGCGGAGGAAGCGGCACGCGGCGTCGTACGCGAGCCAGGCGAGCACGAGCCCCGCGGCCGAGACCGCCACGGCTTGCCATTCGCTCAGGTCGGCGACGGCCGGGTCGACCAGCCGCGTCTCCGCGTCGAGCCAGTAGAGGACGACGAGGAGGGCGAAGCCGGAGAGCCACGTCGTGTACGCCTCCCACTTGAACCAGTGCAGGTGCTCGGGCAGCCTCGGTGGAGCGACCTTGTACTTCTGGGAGTGGTAGAAGCCGCCGCCGTGCACGCCCCAGTACTCGCCCGCGACACCCTCCTGCGGCTCCTTCGGTCGTGCCAGCCCGAGATCGAGCCGGATGAAGTAGAACGACGCGCCGATCCAGGCGATCCCGGCGACGACGTGCAGGAACCGGAAAACGAGGTCGGCGAGGTCTCTCAGGTAGTCCGCGTCCACCGGTCCCTCGCGATCTCGCACAGCGCGCGCAGCCCCGTGTCGAGCTCCTCCTCACGAGTGCGGGCGAGGCGCTCGCGCAGCACGGGAACGAGCTCCGCGCGCGTACGTCCGTTGACGAAGACGACGAACGAGAACCCGAAGCGTTGTTCGTACTTCTCGTTCAGCCGCGCCAGCTCCGCCAGCACTTTTGGCTCGGCGCCGCGCTGCTCTTCCGAGGGCTCGCCGATCCGGGGGTGCGTCGCCAGCGCCGCTGCCTGGTCGGTTTCGGCGAGCGCCAGCGCCACTTCCTCCGCGACCTCGAGCGGGCGCTCGCGTTCGGCGAGCTCGTCCACAAGCCGCGTTCGCCCCGAGAAGAGCGGCGCCAGCTCGGTGGCGCTCAGCTGCCGCGGTAGCTCGCGCACGAGTAGGGCGAGACGAGGAGCGGAACGTGGTAGTGGCCCTCGTCGAGCTGGACTTCGAGCTCGACGCGCTTGAAGAACGGAGACGGCGGGTGGAAGACGAGCCGGTAGGTGCCCGGGTCGAGCTCGTCCCCCAGGCGTGCGCGCCCGTTGTCGTCGGTGCGCTGCTCGGTCATGAACATGTCGCCGCGGTAGAGGACGATCAGCACGCCCTGAGCCGGCTCCCCTGCGCCGGTGTCCAGCACATGCGTCGACAGGGAGATCCCCCTATCCTTCATTGGGCGAATCTACTCGCCTGCACACGGTGAGCGCGAGCGATGTCGCCCTCGTCGGCCCGCACGAGCGCTCCGCCGTGGACGACCAGCTCGCCGCCGACGTAGAGCCGGTCGACGCGGTGCGCACCGGCGAACACGAGCCCTGCAACCGGGTCGACGGCGCCGCCGAGCTCGAGCCCGTCGGTCGCCCAGACGGCGAGGTCGGCGCACATCCCCGGCGCGATCGCGCCGATGTCGTCGCGGCCCAGCACCTCGGCGCCGCCGCGTGTCCCGAGCCGGAACGCCTGCCGGGCGGTCATCGCCTGCGGGCCGCCGCGGCCGCGTGCAACGAGTAGCGCCTGCTTGACCTCGTTGAAGAGGTGGCTGCGCTCGTTGGACGCCGAGCCGTCGACGCCAAGTCCGACCCGGACGCCGGCCTTCGTCATCGCCTGGACGGGCGCCACGCCGGCGCCGAGCCGCAGGTTCGACGTGGGACAGTGCGCGACTCCGGTCCCTGTCGCCGCGAAGCGCCCGATCTCGGCGTCCGAAAGGTGTACGCAGTGGGCGCACCACACGTCCCCGTCGAGCCAGCCGAGCGAGTCGAGGTACTCGACCGGCGTGCAGCCGTAGAGCTCCTGGCAGTAAGCCTCCTCCTCGACTGTCTCCGCCAGGTGCGTATGCAGCTGTAGGCCGAGGCGCCGCGCGAGCTCGGCCGACTCCGTCATCAGGCGGCCCGTGACCGAGAAGGGTGAGCAGGGCGCGACCGCGATCTGGATCCGGGCCCCCGGACCCGTCTCGTGCAGCTGTCCGGCGAGGCGCTCGGTGTCAGCGAGCACGGCATCGATCTCTTCGACGAGCTCGTCGGGAGGCAGCCCGCCGTCGGACGCGCCGAGGTCCATCGATCCCCGGGACGCAACGAGCCGGCAACCGAGCTCCTGTGCGGCCCGCACCTCCGCCTCGACAAGCCCCGAGCGCCCCCGCGGGAAGACGTAGTGGTGGTCGAAGACAGTCGTACACCCGGACAGCATCAGTTCGGCGAGCCCGGTTCGTGCCGCTGCGTATTCGGCCTCGTCGTCGATCCGCGCCCAGGTCGGGTAGAGCTCCACGAGCCACTCGAAGAGGGTCGCCTGCTGCGCCCGCGCGCGCGTCAGGGTCTGGTAGAGGTGGTGGTGCGTGTTCACGAGGCCGGGCGTGACGACGGCGCCGCCCAGCGAAACGCGCTCCTCCGCTTCCGGCTCCACTCCGCCGCCCGCCTCGAGCACGAAGCCGTCCTCGATCAGGATCCAGCCGTCCGGGTGCTCGGCCTCCGCGTCGTCCATCGTGACGACGTGCGCGCTGGTGAGCAGGGACTTCATCCCGCCGTACCGTATCGTTGCCAGCGTGGAGGTCCTCACCCCGCGCACCCTCGACGAGGCCTTGCAAGTGAAGGCGCAGCGCCCCGAGGCCCGTCCGATCGCAGGCGGTACCGACCTGCTCGTGGAGCTGAACTTCGACCGCGCGCGGCCGGAGACGATACTCAACCTCGCCGAGATCGCTGAGCTGAAGGGGTGGTCGCGCGAGAACGGCTCGATCCGCCTCGCGGCCGGCCTCACCTACACGGAAGCGATGCGCCCTGAGCTTGCGGAGCTCCTCCCCGCGCTCGCGGAGGCATCGCGCACGGTCGGCTCGCCCCAGATCCGGAACCGGGGGACGATCGGCGGCAACCTCGGCACCGCGTCGCCGGCCGGGGACGCACATCCGCCTCTGCTCGTCGAGGACGCCGTGGTCGAGCTCGGGAGCGTGCGTGGCGTTCGGACGCTGCCGCTGACCGAGTTCTTCCTCGGCCCGAAGCGGAACGCGCTCGCCGAGGACGAGCTGGTGCTCGCGGTCCGAATCGATCCGAGCGGGCAGCCGCAGACGTTCATGAAGGTCGGTCCGCGCAACGCGATGGTGATCGCCGTCTGCTCCCTGGCCGTTCTCGCCGATCGCGAGCGCGGCGAGCTCCGGGCCGCCTACGGTTCGGCAGGCCCCGTTCCCGCGCTCGTCACCGCCCCGTTCGATGCGCGCGCCGACTTCCCCCAGCTCGTCGCCGCTGCGGCGAGCCCGATCGACGACGTTCGCGGCACGGCCGACTACCGTCGCCACGCGCTGCGGGTCCTGACCAAGCGGGCCTTGGACCGGGTGCTCGCGTGAGGATCACGCTCACCGTCAACGGCGAGCCGCAGGAGGTCGACGTCTGGGCCGGCGAGAGCCTGCTGACGACGCTGCGTGACTCGCTCGGCCTGCCTGGCTCCAAGAACGCGTGCGAGCAGGGCGAGTGCGGCTCGTGCTCGGTGCTGTTCGACGGCGAGCTCGTCTGCGCGTGCCTCGTCCTAGCCGCGCAGGCCGACGGACACGAGGTCGAGACGGTGGAGGGGTTGCGCGGCGAGGACGGGCTGCACCGCGTGCAGCAGGCCTTCGTCGATGCGGGCGCAGTGCAGTGCGGCTTCTGCACGCCGGGCCTCGTCGTCGCGACGGCCGCGCTGCTCGAGCGCGTGCCCCACCCGAGCGAGGACGTCATCCGCGAGGAGCTCTCCGGCAACCTCTGCCGCTGCACGGGCTACGCGAAGATCTTCGACGCCGTCCGGCTGGCGGCCCGCCCATGAGCACGACCCAGCAGCCGACGAAGCTTCGGCTCGGTCGCGTCGGCGACCCCGCCACGCGGCACGACGCGACGCCGAAGGTCACGGGTGAGTTCGCGTACTCGAGCGACCTGAACGCTGCGGGCATGCTCTGGGGCGTCACGGTGCGCAGTCCTCACGCGCACGCCAGGATCGTGTCCCTCGACGTCTCCGAGGCGCTGACGATGGCAGGCGTGCACGCGGTTCTCACCCACGCGGACGTGCCGGGCCAGAAGACCTACGGCCTCGAGTTCGCCGATCAGCCCGTGCTGGCGGCCGACCGGGTCCGGTACTACGGCGAGCCGGTCGTGCTCGTCGCGGCGGAAGAGCCGGAGCAGGCGCGCCGCGCCGCGGCGGCTGTGCGGGTCGAGTACCAGCTGCTCGAGCCGGTGGTCGACATGGAACGCGCCACAGAGCAGCCGCCGCTCCACCCCGAGCGGCCGACGATGGCGCACGGCTACCGCGAGGACGACCGGCCGAACGTGGTCCGGCACATGGTGATCCGGCACGGCGACCCGGAGGCTGAGGGCGACGTGACGGTGAGTGGCGTCTACGACATCGGCATCCAGGATCAGGCGTTCCTCGGACCCGAATCGGGGCTCGCGGTGCCCGATGGCGAGGGAGGCGTGGACGTCTACGTCGCCACGCAGTGGCTGCACGTCGACCGCGACCAGGTCGCGCCGTGCCTCGGCCTGTCCCCGGAGATGGTGCGGATCCACCTCGCCGGCGTCGGCGGCGCGTTCGGCGGCCGCGAGGATCTCTCGATGCAGATCCACGGGTCGATGCTGGCGCTGCACACGAAGCGCCCGGTGAAGATCGTCTACAACCGCGAAGAGTCGTTCTTCGGCCACGTGCATCGTCACCCGGCGCGGATCTGGTGCGAGCACCGGGCGACGCGGGCGGGCGAGCTCGTCAACGTACGGATGAAGATCCTGCTCGACGGCGGCGCCTACGCCTCGAGCTCGACTGCCGTCACGTCGAACGCCGCCTGCTTCGCCCTTGGCCCGTACAAGGTCGCGAACGCGCTGATCGAGTCGACGTGCCTCTATACAAACAACCCGCCCTGCGGCGCGATGCGGGGCTTCGGCGCCGTGCAGACGTGCTTCGCGACCGAGGCGCAGATGGACAAGCTCGCCGCCGAGCTCGGGATCGACCCGGTCGAGCTGCGGTTGCTGAACGCGCTCGCTCCGGGTGACGTGCTTCCGACAGGCCAGCCGATCCAAGGCGCGCTGCCGGTCGCCGACGTGATTCGCCGCGCGGCGGCTCTGGCGATGCCCGAGCCCGAGCGTCTGCCGCGGGAGGCGATTCGGCTGCCGGGCGGGGCCGGGAACACGACCCGTGGTGAGGGAGTTCGCCGCGGCGTCGGCTTCGCCGTCGGGTTCAAGAACATCTGCTACTCCGAAGGGTTCGACGACTTCACCGCAGCGCGGGTGATCCTGCGGGCCGACGGCTCGGCTGAGATCCACTGCGCTTCGGCGGAGGTCGGCCAGGGCGTCACCGACGTGATCCTCCAGGTGGCGAGAACGGAGCTAGACACTGACGAGGTCGAGCTGGCAGGCCCCGGCACGGCCGCGGTCGGCTCGGCCGGCTCGGCGTCGGCGTCGCGGATGACGTGGATGGCGGCGGGCGCCGTCCGAGATGCCTGTCGGGCCGCGTTGGAGGAGCAGGAGCGAACCGGCGGCGAAGTGGATGTCGAGCGGATCTACCGTCATCCCCTCACGACCCCGCTCGATCCCGAAAACGGCCAGATCACCGGCGAGCGCGCGCACGTCTCCTTCGCGGTCGCCGCCATGCGCGTCGTCGCAGAGGTCGACGTCGAGCTGGGGCTGACGCGAATCGTCTGGATCGGCACCGCCCAGGACGTCGGCAAGGCGATCAACCCGCTCGCGGTGGAGGGGCAGATCGAAGGAGGTACGGCCCAGGGCCTCGGCCTCGCGCTGATGGAGGAGATCCGCACCCGCGACGGGCTGATCACCAACGCGAGCTTCACGGATTACCTGATCCCGACCACCCTTGACATGCCGCCGGTCATGATCGAGCTGGTGGAGGACCCGGAACCGGATGCGCCGTACGGCGTCAAAGGCGTCGGCGAGCCTCCGACCGTCGTTTCAACAGCCGCCATCGTCTCGGCCCTGCGCGACGCCACGGGCCGGCCGCTGACCCGCGTTCCCGTCAGCCCCGACGACATCGTCGGCATCTGACTAGCGGCGTAATGCGAGCAGAGCCCCGGCTGCGAGCAGCAGCACGCCTAGGACCCTTGGCCAGGTGAGCGCCACCTGGTCGACGCCGAACCACCCGTAGCGGTCGATCGCGACCCCCATCGCGAGCTGGCCGGCGATCAGGAGCCCGATCGTCGCGGCCGCGCCCAGCCGCGGGGTGACGATCGTGATCGTGAGCACGACGATGATCCCCATGCCGCCGCCTCCGATCCAGTACCACCAGGGCGAGCGCAGCGCGTCGCCGAAGCCGGCCAGGCTCTGGCGCAGGACGAGAAGTACGGTGATGGCGATGAGCGTCGAGAAGGCAAGGTTGGCGGCGATCGCCTCGAACGACCCGATTCGCCGGCCGAACCGCCCCATCACGGCCACTTGAATCGAGCCGGCAAGCCCCGCGACGAGCGCGAGTGACGCCGCCGCTGCGGTACCTCCTGACACAGGTCCAAGCTATACGCTCCCGCGGTCCCGACGAAAGGAGTTCAGATGGTGCGAGCGGTGGTCCTGTACGAGCAGGAGCCCGACCCCGAGCGTTACGCCCGGCACGTCGAGGAGTTCGCCACCAAGGTCGAGTGCAGCGCGTTCCGGCACGGAAAGTCGTTCG
>Ga0136635_10000440_pt1 | contig 11435 bp, 10 predicted proteins | sample AntDrymeUQ852106_2_FD_105495 | JGI IMG/M metagenome (GOLD analysis project Ga0136635, IMG submission 105495) | Polar desert sand microbial communities from Dry Valleys, Antarctica - metaG UQ85 (21.06) | ecosystem: Environmental > Terrestrial > Soil > Desert | place: Antarctica: Dry Valley... | reverse complement strand
GCACCTCGCTGATCTGGGTGACGCGGCGCGAGCCGTCCTGCAGCCGCTCGACGTAGACGATCAGGTCGATCGCGGCCACGACCTGTTCGCGGATGGCGCGCAGCGGCAGGTCGGCGCCCCCCATGAGGACCATCGTCTCGATCCGGGACAGGGCGTCGCGCGGGCCGTTCGCGTGCACGGTCGTCAGCGATCCGTCGTGGCCGGTGTTCATAGCCTGGAGCATGTCGAGCGCCTCGGCGCCGCGGCACTCTCCGATGACGATGCGGTCCGGGCGCATCCGCAGCGCGTTGCGGAACAGGTCGCGGATCGCGATCTCGCCGCGGCCCTCGATGTTCGCCGAACGCGACTCCAATGTGATCACGTGCACCTGCTGCAGCCGGACCTCGGCGGCATCCTCGATCGTGACGATGCGCTCGCGCGGCGAGATGTAGGAGGACAGCGTGTTCAGCAGCGTCGTCTTTCCCGCGCCGGTGCCCCCCGCCACGACGATGTTCAGGCGCCCCTGCACGCAGGACCGCAGGAACTGCATCGCGTCGTGCGTGAGCGTGCCGTTGCGTTGCAGGTCCGACGGCGTGAGAGGCGCTTTCCGGAACTTGCGGATCGTGAGGGTCGGACCGACCAGCGACAGCGGCGGGATGATCGCGTTCACGCGGCTCCCATCGGGCAGCCGCGCGTCGACCATCGGCGACGACTCGTCACACCGGCGACCGAGCGGCGCCACGATCCGCTGGATGATCCGCATGACGTGGTCCTCGTCGACGAACGTGATGTCGGTCAGGAACAGCTTCCCGTCGCGCTCGACCCAGACCTGGCTCGGACCGTTGACCATGATCTCGGAGAGCGAATCGTCGAGGATCAGATCCTGGATGGGGCCGAGGCCGGTGATCTCCGCGAGCAGGGCGTCCTGGATCCGGAGCCTGTCGCTCCTGGTCAGCGTGAGGCGCTCCTCCTCGAGCATGACCGGCAGCTGCTCGGTGATGATCGCGCGGATCGACTCGGGCGCCGCCATGTCGAGCGTTCGCCCGAGCGTGCCCGCGACCTTCGCGTGCAGGCGACTCACGAGCTGCGCTTCCTTTGCATCCGCGAGGCGGTTCACCCGGAGGATCTCCGGTGCGGTGTCGTTCTGGCCGGCGCCGGACGGCGATGCGGGCGCCACGGCACGCTCGACGGGCCTCGCGTAAACGCCGATCGGACGAAGGACTGCCACGCCGACCTCCTACGCCGACCGCGCCGGGCGCGCGACGCGTACCGCGGCCGGCTTCGGCGGACCATCCACGACGAGCTCCGCGAGGTGCTTGTAGCTCCCCGCCGAGCGCGTCCGCGCGCGCGCGTCGAAGAGCGTGATGCCCTCGTTGATCGCCTGTGTCACGCCGATGCCCTCGCTCGGGATCGTCGCGGCGATCGTCCGGCCGAGGTTGCGCTCGATGTCCGGCAGACGGAGGCTGGCCTTGGACGGGTGGCGGTTCACGATGACAAGCGTCCTCTCGTCGAGGAGCAGGGGCGTGGTCGCCGCGATGACGCGACGGAGGTTCTTCAATGATGGCAGCTCGGGGGTGCTGACGAGGAGGATCCGGTCCGCGCAGCGGAGGATCCCGACGGAGAGCTCGTCGAGCGTGGACCAGAGGTCGCAGATCACGTAGTCGAAGTGCTTGCGGAGCTGCTCGATCACCTGGATGACCCGTTCGGGCTCGAGGCCTTCGACCGATTCGATCGTCTCGGGCGCCAGCAGCGCGCTGATACCCGAGAAGTGCTTCGCGAAGACGTCATCGATGAGCGCCGCGTCGACCGCGTCGGAGTGGCTGACGAGCTCGGTGATGCTGTTTGCCGCGCGGAGGTCGAGCGCGACGCCCACGTCGCCGAATTGCAGGTCCAGGTCGACGATCGCGACGGCCTTCTTGGTGCGGGCGCGGAGCGCGACAGCGACATTGGTCGCAATCGTCGTGCAGCCCACCCCGCCTTTGGGACTGTAGACGGCGATGATCTGGCCGCGCCGCTCCGATCCCTCGACGCGGTCGCCCTGCTGCCGGCGGCGAAGGTCGAGGAGGTTCGCGAACGCCTCGCGCAGCGTGCTCAACAGCTCGCCGCGGTCGTAGGGCTTGACGACGAAGCCCCGTGCGCCGGCCGTTACCGCGCGCGACACGAGGGCCGGGTCGGTCTCGCGCGAGCTCACGACGACGCAGGCGTCGGGCGCGAGCTCGAGCACCTCCTTCACCGACCGTTGCACGGCACGGTTGCCGTCGAGCGCGATGACGATGATGTGTGGGCGCTGTCTCGCGACCTCCAGCAGGAGCGCGGGCAGGTCGCCGACCGTCCCGATGAGCCTCAGGTGCTCGTCGGTCCCGATGTGCTCCCGCAGGGCGTCCGCGGACGGCCCATCAGGCTCCAGCGCGACGACGCGGATCTGCTCGGCGCTCATCGACGAAGCCCGTAGGTCTGGAGCACGTACGCGAGATCGACCGCGGAGGTCGTGGTGAGCTCGCTCTCGTTGCGTGAGCGGACCGCGAGGTCGATCGTCGCCTGCGCGTCGCGCAGGTACTTCAGCACGAGCGCCACCTGATGGTCGACGACGAAGGTCAGGGAGGTCACGCGCTGCGGCTGCTCCCTCGTCGGCGTCAGCACGTCGACGACCTCGAGGTTCTGCAGCATGGTCTGCGTCCGGCGGGACCCGTCGGCCGCCGTCGCGAGCGTCGCGAGGATGTCCACCCGGTCGCCGACGCGGACGAGCCCCGCCGCGGTGAGGGGATCGACCGTCGGGAACGCGACGAGGACCTTGCCCTTCTCGACGCTGAGCGACGTCCCGGTCCGCCCGCCGGCGGCCGTGAGCTGCGGCTTCAGGATCGCGCCGCCCAGGGGGATCTCGACGAGGCTGGTCTGCCCGATCGCGTCGGCCTCGCGCGCCACGGTCCCGGTCGGCACGGTGTCCTTCGCGTAACTCCGCTTCATCAGCATGTCCGCGGTCAGCACCGTGCGCGGGCCGATCGTGGTCCGCGCGACAACGACCTCGATCGACTCGGCCGCGGCGACCTGCCGCGTCCCGTACTCCTGCGAGACCGCGAACAGCGCGAGCCCGGTGAGCCCCGCGAGCAGGAGCCCGAGCCCCAGGAAGATCCAGGAGCGCAGCTCGTTCATCGAAGACCTCATCGTGTCGTCCTCCTCATTCCGCAGGCACCAAGAACGCGGTGTTCTTGAGCGGGTTCAGCACCGCGCAAGCCCGGCCGGGCCTGCAGTCGCCCTGGTCGCCGAATGCGGAGCCCCAGTAGCCCTCGACCGCTTCGGTCGTCACAAGACCCTCATAGAACGTGAACGGCACGACGGTGAACAGGTGAACGCGGTCGATCGGGATCGTGTCTCCCGGCTGCGAGCAGTCGGCCGGATCGGATCCCCCGGGGACGAGATCCCAGCGCTTGTCGTGGGCCCGAGTAGCCACGAACGTCTCCGCGCAGTCCCAGAGGGCGATGTTCACGACGACAGCCTTGCCGTAAAGGTTGCCCCTATTCGGCCCTCGCGCTACCGCTCGGTCCGAGAATTCGACCGTCCGTCCGTTACGCGCAAGGAACTCCTGCATGCGGTCGACGATGTTCGCGGTCTCGGTGGCGTTCGGGACCTGGCGGTACGTCTCGACCCAGTCGCCGATGCGCAACGAGGAGCTGGAGCACGACGGCGTCGGGAAGTAGGCCTGCGCGGCGCAGCTGCTGCGGATCGCCGGAGTGGGTGGCTCGTTGGGCTTCTCGGCGACCCAGGCGCCGCTCACATCGCGGTAGCTGTTCCACGTCGCGCTGTCCCAATCGGTGCCGATGGACAGTCCGCCGCGATACCCGTAGTAGAACCAGTTCGGGATGTTGCATTGCAACGAGAGCGGCGGGTCGATCGTGCCGTTCGTGTCCCACGTCGGCGACGTGCACGTCGAGCTCTTATTCGCGATCGGCGAGAGCGGGGGCGACGCGTGCACTGATCCGGTGTAGTCCGACGCCGTCACGATCTGGTGGGTCCGGTCGTTCGCGTCGACCTGCCGTTGCCGGATCGAGTAGTGGGACGGGTCGATGAGGCCAAGAAAGCCGCCGAACCGTCGCGCGGCCCTCCCGCTCGGATCGCCACTCGACGAGGACTTCCAGAACGTGATCCGGTGGACGTCGCGGGCGTTCGGGTCGCAGAACTGCCCGCATGGGGTCGTGTAGTCGGTCGCCTCGAAGTGGCGCACCAGCGGCCAGATGAGGTCGGGCGGGGTCCCGACCCCGGAGATGCCCACGCCCGGCGTTCCGGGGCCGGGCACCGGGACCGTCCGCGCGACGGCGATTCCGGCGATGCGGGCACGCGCGGACGCCGCCACGACGAGCGGCTGTCGCGCGACCGCGCCGATCGCGGTCCGGTACGTCCCCTCGACGCGGACGTCGACGTAGGCGGTGTCGCACGGCACCCGCGTCGGCGGCGGCGCCGGCGTCGGCGGCGGCGCCGGCGCCGGGGTGTAGCACGGCACCAAGGTGCCGACGCCCGCCGGGCATGCCGCGGTCGAGGACGCGGCCTCGATCGGTAGCGTCCACGAGGTGACGGTGACCGTGTCAGGCGCCGTGACGCGTCCGAAGCTCACGGACACGCTCTCGCTGGCGGCTGCCGCGAAGGGCGGCTTGTTCGCCCGTAGCGCGCACGCCGCGTACGTCCACAGATCCTCACCGCTCGCGGCGAAACCGGTGCCGGAGTACGACGTCGCAAGCACCTTTCCCACGACAAGGGCGGCCGCGTCCGCCTCGTTCTGGCTGACGCGACGGAGCGTGAGACCGCGTCCCCAGTCGACGGCAAGGGCGAGGCAGCCGAGCAGTACCGTGAAGCACAGCGCCCCGATCACGAGGGCCTGGCCGTCCTCCGATCGGATCGATCGGATCATCGCCGCGCCTCCGCCGTGGCGGCCGCGGTGAAGGTACGCGATCCGGTGCCGAAGAATCGACCTGCGACCCACGTCACGGACGACCACGGGTAGCTCGCCTCGACCCGCACGCGCAGGGGGGCCGGGGGTGTCTGCTCAGCAGGCGGTCCCCACGGGGTTGGCGTTTTCCACGTGTCCGGCGAGCCGTTGGTGTAGGTCAGGACCTCGCTGTACGTCACTTCTACCGTAAGTTGCCGAGCATCAAGGGGTGCGCTTCGAGCGATGACGGCCTGCTCGATCTTGGGCATCGTGCTGGCCGGGTCGAGCACCGCGGCGCGTGCGCCCTCGCGCACGGCCGAGTTGAGGGTCAGGTACGCGTTCACAGCACGGCCGAAGTCCAGCGTGCCGACGACGAGCAGCAGCAGCACCGGGATCACGAGCGCGAACTCGACGAGCGCGACGCCGCGCTCGTCCGCGACGGGGTGACCATGAAGCGCCCTCAACGCGCCAGCTCCGGCACGCACGCGGTGCCGCGGACGGGCACGGGGTCGGCGCGGAAAAACCGACCGATGAGTCCCGCGGCGATCAGCGACAGGTCGTGCGTGACCGTGACCTGCGCGTTCCCGCGTTCGGGCTGGCACTTGACGGGCGTCAGCGCCAGGCACTCAACAGGCTCGGTCAGGCACGTGCCCGATCTCCAGACGCTGACGTGGATGTAGGACGGGCACGACGCAGCACCGAACTCGTCGCACGCGCGCTGCGTGATCCTTTCCGGCGATTCGTTCACGTCCCGCGCCGCGAAGACCGCGGCCTCGCGCGCGGCGCTCGCGACGGACGTGGCGTAGTAGTAGATCCGCCCGACGTCGGCGACGCCGACGAGGACGAACAGCATCAACGGCAGCATGAGCGCGGTCTCGATCAGGCTCTGACCGCCGGTTCCGCGCGCGAAGGCGAGTGGCCTCACTGAAGGCCCGCCATCCCGGCGACGAGCTGGCTTCGCGTCTTCGCGTTCATGCGGCGTCGCGCGTTCTGGACGTGCTTGTGGGCGGTGGCGGGGCTGATGCCGAGGAGCTTGGCGACGTCGGCATCGCGCGCGCCGCGCGCGATGAGCTCGACGATCTGCCGCTGCCGCGGCGTGAGACGCGACAGGTCGCCCGCGGGGGCGCGAACGACAATGTCGCGTAGCGTCTCGGCCACGAGGCCGCGCGGGATCGCGATCTCGCCGCGCAGCGCAGAGCGGACCGTCCGCTCGAAGGCCGGGAGCGTCACCTCGTGTGCGACCAGGCCCGCGAGCCCGAGCTCGAGAACGCTGACGACGGCGTCGGCGTCCGGGCGCGACATGACGACGATGACCGGCCGCATGCGGCTGAGCACGCGCAGGCGCTGGCCGAAGGCCGGATCCTGGAGGTCCCCGGGACGGCAGGTCGCGAGGATGACGTCGGCGCCCAGGAGCGCCGCCTCGTCGATCGCACGGACATCCGCGAAGGCGACCGTCACTTCGAGCGAGCGCGCCCCGAGCGTGCGCACCAGGGCCGGCGGGACGGGACCGCCCGCGACACAGATGCGCGGCGGCGTCGCCACCACATCGAGATGCTCTGCCCGTAGTGCCACTTCCGCCCCCCACCAACCAAGCGGAGCACCCGCTCCGCGACCGAAAAGCGTCCACGCGACGCCCCACCGCGCGTTCACCATCTTGCGTACGCCGTACTAGTACCTTGGTAGGGAGGCGGTTGAGTTCCGGTTGTGACGAGGAGGCCCTGGCCGCCCGGTCGGGCGGTGGCTAGTAGGCGCCCCGGCGCGCAATGACGGCGGGAATGGTCCGGATCAGGATCTCGAGGTCCAGCGCGAGCGACCAGTTGCGCACGTAATGAAGGTCCAGGCGGACCATGTCCCGGAACGGGACCTCGCTGCGCCCGCTCACCTGCCAGAGCCCCGTCATGCCGGGGATCGCGCGCAGGCGGCCCAGCTGCCAGTCCTCGTACTCACGGAGCTCGGACGGCAGCGGCGGGCGGGGTCCCACGAGGCTCATCTCCCCGCGCAGCACGTTGATCAGCTGCGGAAGCTCATCGATGCTGAAGCGCCGCAGCAGGCGTCCGACGCGCGTCACCCGCGGGTCGTCGCGGATCTTGAACATCGGCCCGGCGGCCTCGTTGCGATGCTGGAGCGTCGCCTGGCGGGCGTCCGCGTCCGCGCTCATCGAACGGAACTTGAACATGCGGAAGCGGCGCCCGTGGAGCCCGACGCGCTCCTGCCGGTAGAAGATCGGACCCGCCGAATCGAGCCTGATCACGAGCGCCACGGCGGCGAGCAGCGGCGCGAGCATGAGCGTGATCATCGCGCCGAGCACGAGGTCGATGAGGCGCTTCGTCCACGTGACGTCGGCCGCGGGCGAGAACGAGATGTACGCCCGTGTGCCGAGGCGGCCTACCTCCAGCCGCTGCGGGAGCAGGTCGGACCAGGCAAGCGTGCGCGGCGGCTCATCAGCCACGTCGGGCAGCGCGCGCACGCGGATCGGCCTCCGGAAGCCACGTGCGATGACGCGGCTGACCTGCTCGCGCCGGTTCGGCGGGAGCGCGATCACGAGCTCGTCGATCCCGTGCGCCATCACGATCGCCGCGAGGTCCGTGATCGGACCGATCAGCGGAAGGTCGAGCGGTGCGTCGCCGTCGACGCCGTTGTCGACGAATCCGATCACCACCCCGCGCTGGGCGAGCTCGCGCGCGACCTCGCGGGCGACGTAGTTGGTACCGACGATGAGCACACGCGGCGCATGCCCCACGGCGTCGAGCGCCGCGACGTACGCGCGCGGAGCGAGCGTCCGCCACGCGACGAGGCCGACGATCGAGAGGAGCCAGCCAGCCGTCGACCACACGCGCGACAGCAGCGGCTCGCCGAGGACGTAGGACGCCGTGAGCGCGAGCACGACGCCCATCGAGACCGCGGACGCGACCGCGTAGGTGTGCGACGGCCAGGCGCGCGGCCGCTCGACGTCAAGGTGACCGCGTGCGCCCAGGAGCACGACGGCGAAGGCGGCGACGAGCGCCGCGAAGGTGGCGAAATGGCGTGGCTCGTCGTAGACGAGGTCGTTGCCCGGCGCGACGAATCGCAGCAGGTAGGCGACGCCGAATGCCGACAGCACGATGGCGGCGTCGATCGTCCCAACGCCGGCGCGCAGCAACGCGAGCACGCGAGCGGCGGAAGGCGCGCGATCGTGCGCGGTGCCACGCTCGCCGGAGCGCAGCGAGTCCCCGAGCGAGACGTCGAGGGTGCTCATGCGACGGTCTCCCTGGAGTCAACGCGTCGGGTGATCGCGAGCCGCGCCAGCGTCGGCAGGTCCTGCAGGAGGTAGCGTCGCCAGAGGCGGCGGGGCTCCTGCGCCAGCCGGAAGGCCCATTCGAGCCCGGTCCGTCGCATCCACCGCGGCGCGCGAGCGAGCTCGCCTGCCAGGAGATCGAGGACGCAACCCACGCCGATCGCGATGGGCACGGCGAGCTCGGCGCGATGCGCGTGGATCCAGAGGTCCTGGCGCGGCGCGCCGAACGCGACCAGCAGCAGGTCGGGCGCCGCCGACTGGATCAGCCCGACGATCTCGGCGTCCTCCGCCGCCGACAGTGCCCGGAAGGGCGGCGAGTGGACGCCGACGATCCGGATACCCGGGTGCCGGCGCCGGATCTCACGGGCGGCGGCCTGCGCGGAGGGCGCCTCCGCCCCGAGGAGGAACACGCCGCCGCGGCGTTCGGCGACCAGGCGACAGGCCTCGTCGACGAGCTCGACGCCCGCGACGCGCTCCGGCAGCGGTGATCCGCCGAGCTTTGAAAGCCAGACCAGCGGCATCCCATCAGCGACCGCGAGGTCCGCCTGATCGAGCGCGGACCGAAAGTCAGGACGGCGTCCCGCGAGCGCGACGAAATCAAGGTTGACCGTCGCGACCTGATGCGTCTGGGGCGACGCGAGGAAGGTGCGCATACGCCGTACGGCACCGGGCAGGTCGACCCTGTCGACGCGCACGTTGCCGAAAACCACGCGCTCGCGCGCGTCGACCTGCGGATCCGCCACCGGCATTGCCCGACCCCCAACCCTTGTCGCTGGAGGAATCGTGCGGGGGTCCGGTGCAGGTCGGGTTGGCGGCCCGGTTCAGGTTCGGTTTAGCCGGACGTCCCGGCGTGCTCCTTCCTGAGTACGGCGGTGGAGGCGCACTAAACCGTTGACAACATGTCCCGACGTCAGGTACTAATGCGCTACTTCGGGCGTAGTACTCGCGTACGTCGAGCGACCGGAGTCGGGACGTTCTCGGACGTTCTTCGGACAGCGCGGGTGGTGGGTGGCTCGGACGCGTGGCGATTGGTAGGGGTGGGCTGGGGAGCTTCTTGATCTATTCAGATTCGCTCGCGTTGAGTTCGGTGGCGCATGAGCTGCGCGCGCCGATCACGGCGCTCGCCGCCGCGAGTGAGGTCCTCGAGCGCGACCTGCAGCGCTTCGACGGCGAGCAGGTGCGCTTGATGGTCCGGACGATCCACGTCCGCGCGCTCGGCCTAAACGCGCTCCTCGACAATCTCATGTGCGCGGGAAGCATCAGCGGCGGGCGCTTCCGCGTGACGCCTCGCGCGACCGATCTCAGCGCGATCTGCGTCGAGGCAGCCTCCGCGATCGAACCGATGCTGAGCCGCCGCGGGCAGGCGCTCCGCCTTCCCCGCCGCGCGCTCATCGTGAACGCCGACGCGCGCCGGATCTCACAGGTGGTGATCAACCTTCTCGTCAACGCCAGCAAGTTCTCTCCGGAGGGCAGCACGATCGAGCTGTCGTTCGGCAGTCGAGGCCGCTTCGTGCGCGCGACGGTCGCGGATCGCGGCCGCGGGTTCGAGGGGAGCGCACGCTCCCTGTTCGAGGCGTACACGCAGGGACCCGGCACGGTCGCGGATCGGGGCGTGGGGCTGGGCCTCTCGATCGTGCGCACGATCGTGGAAGCGCACGGTGGCCGCGTCGGAGCGCGCAACCGGCACGGCGGTGGATCTCGTTTCTGGTTCGAGCTTCCGGCGGCAATGCCCGCCGACATCGAGGGAGGGCCCCGCGAATGAAGATCCTGCTCATCGAAGACGACGTCGATCTGGTCGACCTGCTCACATACGCGCTGAGCCGCGACGCATTCACGGTCCTCGCCGCGATCGACGGGCTACAGGGGATCCATCGCTGGGAGACCGAGAACCCGGACCTCGTGGTGCTGGACGCGCAGCTCCCGAAGCTCAGTGGCTTCGAGATCTGTCGGCGTATTCGGCAGGAGTCAAAGACGCCGGTGATCATGCTGACGGCGCGCGACGACGACGAGGACATCGTGCGGGCCCTCACGCTCGGTGCCGACGATTACGTGACGAAGCCGTTCAGCACGAAGCAGCTCACAGCCCGTATCAGGGCCGTGCTGCGGCGGACGAAAGCCGACCCGTACACGCAGCCGCTGGCCGAGATGCGCGTCGGCGATCTCGTGCTCGACCTGCAGTCGCATCAGGTCACGAAAGGCGACAGTGTCGTGCAGCTCACGTCGCTCGAGTTCCGCATCCTCAACATCCTCGCAATGAACGCCGGCCGTGTGATCCCGTACTCCAGGCTCGTGGAGTACGCGTGGGGCTACGAGGGCGGCGACAGCGCGCTGCTGAAGACGCACATCTGCCACATCCGCGAGAAGCTCGGATTGACCGCCGGTCGCGTCGGGGCGATCCGTGCGATCCCGCGTGTCGGCTACAGCCTCGCAATCGGGCCGTCGCGGTCCGCGCCGCCGGAGGCGCTCTCCGCGTAGCCGCGCCGCGCGGTCAGGCGAGCGCCGGGCGCCGGCTCCGGTAGTGGGCGATCGTGCGCGCGATGCCGTCGGCGAGGGTCACCTCCGGCCGCCAGCCGAGTTCCCGCTCGGCCTTCGTGCAATCCGGCCGACGGCGCTGGATGTCCTGCGGACGTCCGGGGACGAGCGCGATCTCGCTCCGGCTCCCGGCGGCCGTGCGCACGATCTCCGCGAAGTCACGGACGGTGACCTCGTCGGCCCGGCCGATGTTGTACACCTCGCCGGCGCGCCCGCGCTCCATCGCCGCGACCAGGCCCGCGACGGTGTCGTCGACGTAGCACAGGCTGCGCGTCTGCTGGCCGTCACCGTGGACCGGTATCGGCCTGTTCTCGATGGCCGCGACGACGAATGCGGCGGGCATGCGGCCGTCATCGGGGCTCATGCGCGGGCCGTATGAGTTGAAGATCCGGACGATCCGTGCGTCGAGCTGGTGCTCGCGCACGAACGCGACGGTGAGCGCCTCCGCGTAGCGCTTGCCCTCGTCGTACTGTGAGCGGGGGCCAATGGGGTCCACGTTGCCCCAGTACGTCTCGCGCTGCGGGTGTTCGAGCGGATCACCGTAGACCTCGGACGTCGATGCGAGCAGGAACCGGGCGCGCGCGCCGAGCGCGATCTCGAGCAGCCGCCGTGTCCCTTCGGCGTTCGCGATGAGCGTCGCGATGGGCATCCGGCCGTAGGCATCCGGGCTCGCGGGGCTGGCGAGGTGATACACGCGATCGTAGTCGCCCGGTTCCGCGGCCGTGACCTCCG
>Ga0136635_10000438_pt1 | contig 11467 bp, 11 predicted proteins | sample AntDrymeUQ852106_2_FD_105495 | JGI IMG/M metagenome (GOLD analysis project Ga0136635, IMG submission 105495) | Polar desert sand microbial communities from Dry Valleys, Antarctica - metaG UQ85 (21.06) | ecosystem: Environmental > Terrestrial > Soil > Desert | place: Antarctica: Dry Valley... | reverse complement strand
GTTGGATCAAACTCAGTGATGAGGTAATAACCCGGGTTGCCTTTGCCAGTGCCGCTTGGGTCGCCGGTCTGCGCGAAAAGATCGGGGATGACGCGATGGAATGTAATATCATCGTACCAGCCCTCGCGTGCAAGAAATATAAATGAATTGACTGTAAGGGGTGCTTTATCCGCGAACAGTTGAATGGCAATGTCACCTTTTTCTGTATGCAGGGTGGCAATGTATTGTTTATTTCGCTGGACTGTCACTGGTGGGCAGGCTGCAAATTGTCGTTTCCCGAGCAGGATCAATTGAAGGATATCGTTGAGACTGTTATAGTCACGCGGGCCGCCATAGATCTGCCCGTTGATGAGGATCAGCGGCGTGCCGGGCAACCCGATCTTCTGGCCGTCTTCCCATGCTTGCTGGACTTTGGCGACGATGTCTTCCCGATCCAAATCCTCTTTGAATTGATCCACGTTCACCTGCGGCAAAGCCGACGCCTGGGCGTTGATCCACTGCTCGAAATCCTCCGGCGGAAGGTTTACCCAGTTCTCCTGTCCCGCGTAAAGCAGATCGTGCATTTCCCAGAATTTATCCTGTTCCGCCGCAGCTTCGGCGGCCTGCGCGGCGAGGGCTGCTTTATCGTTGATGCTGATTAATGGAAAAATACGACTCACTACACGTACATCGTTTGGATGTTCCTCGAGCAATCGGTCCACTACCTCTGCGAGCAGGCCGCTTCTCAAGTCCTGATAATCACTGTATTCCGTGATTGTGATGCTCGGATTCTGCGCGCCGCGTACATGGTCATCTTCTCCTTCTGGCGGAAAGAGGGAGGGAGTGTCAGCTCCTGGGGTTGGTGCCGCGAGAATGGTCGTGCAGGCGGGAGGTGTGGGAATGACAACGCTTGGAATGGCAGGTGAGGTGCTGATCGGTGGTGCGGAAGACGTCCCACAAGCCGATAAAATGAAAAAAAAGGCGAAGAAAGATAAATATCGGTGCATATGAATTCTACTTAATAGCTTGTTGAAGTTGTTCGAAAGACGTCATCCAGGCGATGGTGTTGATGAAATCTGCCAGCGAATCGCTTTGCTCGCGCAGGGCGCGGACAGCCGGGCCGACAGGGTCTTCACCTGCCGCGCCGCCAGGCACATCCGCGTAGGCCCCATGAAAAGCAAAGTATGCTTGATTAAGTTTACGCAGGAGATATCCGTTTTCCCAGAAGAGTTTTCTGCGCTCCTCCATATAGGTTTCGGCTTCTTCTATTTTATTTTCCGTGAGTAATTGATCTACTGTAACGCGCGTCTCGTGCATCTCGGCGCGGAAATCGAAAGGCGGCGGGTCTTCGAATTCATTTGAGGCAAGAGAAGATTCATTAAACGAGAGCAGGTTGAGGCTTGTGCTGAACGAAGGGGCTGAGACAAGCAGTTCGGGATAGTGTTTTTGCTGTACGAGTTGCCCGACTTCATCTCCAACGATATTGGCGGTGGTCTCGTTCATGGTACGAAGCTGCGGGGTCGTACTGTAATTAAGGCCGAGCGGACGGACGTTCAAGTAATTGTGTGACCATTCGTGGGCGATGGTACTGAGCAACCAGGGCAGGTTGGTGGTTTCAGTCACCATGGTTGGGTAGACGCCCACACCGCCAATCGGGACGATGAGCGTGGAGACATCCAGCGAGTGTCCAACCTCGTCTTCCAGCTCGATTTGTTCATCGAGCGTGAGTGTGGGCAGGACGGAAATATTTGCGATCTGATGAATATGGTTGCGCGGGGAAACGATCAGCGCTAGTGGAGTAGGTGAACTATGATAAAGGACGGGCGGCAACGGTTGACCGCTGGTTGTGAGATTAAGTTCTGCCAGCGCTTCGCTAATCTGACTTTGCAGGACTGCCTCTGCCAGCGGTGCAAGGAAATTTTGACGGGCGGTCAGTGAATCGCGTTGCGCTCGCAGGTGGGCGCTGGTCGCCTCTTTATCTGTGATCTCGGGATTGGCAAAGACCTGTTCGATCTGAATCTCAGTTTGAATAAGTTGTTGCGTCACACGCAAGTATTCAAAAACAATCTCTTTATTTGTAGCACGATCGAATAGGTGCGGGAGCCCAATCGCGTTCTGCTCAACTTTAATCCAGGTTGCATCAAGTACCCAGTTTGGGTAATCGAATTCGATATCCCGTGTAAAGGAACGGACACGATCAGGGTCGCCGGTTAGCCTTGGTGAATCGCCGCCAGCGGCGATGATGATTGCAATTGTGAGTGCCAGAAAGTCCAGTATGCGCAAGATCTGATAAAGCATGTCCGTCATTATAATCATAAACAAGAACTGGCAGGACATAAGCCCTGTCAGTTCAGTTTTCATCTGCCCTCAGCAAGCGATCAGTTAGTTCTTTGTCATCATACCTGAACTTAAATGATGTCACAGCTTATATGTCACCAAAACGGACAACAATCGTCATCAAAACATGATTGTTTTCATTTCTGTTATCTGCCTCAAAATTCATTGTCAATTCACATTCGTAAGGTATAACCAATTGTTGTAAGGTAGAATTTGAAATTTAACGAGGCAGCCCCTCGTGTGAGGAAACAATGCGTGAATTTTTCAGAAAAAACAAAAGAATCCTAATCACTTTGGTAATTGTTCTCATTGGTGTAGCTACGTTCCTGTTTGTACGGAGCACAAATGCTGGTAATGCTGCCACTCAGTTCCAGACTGCAAAGGTCGAACGCGGCAACCTGACGGCCACCATTGGCGCGACAGGCACGGTGCGCGCCAGACAAACTGCTGTGCTGATCTGGCAGGCAGCGGGAACAGTGGATACTGTCAATGTCAAAGTGGGCGATAACGTCCCTGCAGACTTTGTCCTTGCCTATCTCACAAAATCGTCTCTACCCCAAAGCGTCATCATGGCCGAGGCAGACCTGGTGGACGCCCAAAAGGCTTTGGATGATTTGCTGAACTCCACTACTGCACAGGCCGAGTCTGTAGTGGCACTGCGGGAGGCGCAGGAGGTCTATGAGAAGGCGGCGAACTGGCGTGAGGAATTGAACGGCAAGATTGATATCAAAGAAATCCGTTATAAAAAGATCTATGGGAGGACAGTTCCCATACTTAAGGAATATCGGGGATTTGCCAGTGAAGAAACGATCGCAAAGGCAGATGAGGACCTGGCGCTCGCAAAGGCAAAAGTGGATGATGCCCAGCGTGAATATGATCGCATGAATAACGGGAACACGCCGGAGCTCGCAGCCGCGCAGGCACGTGTGGATGCGGCTCAGGCGACCCTTAACCTGGCGCGCGTCATCGCGCCTTTTGCCGGCACCGTGACCGAAGCCTATCCGCTACCCGGTGATCAGATTGCCGCAGGTGCAACCGCTTTCCGTGTGGATAATTTATCCAGTCTGCTCGTGGACGTGGAAGTTTCTGAAGTTGATATCAATAATGTGTCTGTGGGGCAGACTGCTACTCTTTCGTTTGATGCCATTCTTGGAAATGATTATCACGGTCAGGTCGTGGAAGTGGCGCAGACCGGTACATCGGTGCAGGGTGTGGTTAATTTCAAGGTTACTGTGGAACTCGCGGATGCAGATACGCATGTCAAACCTGGTATGACTGCCGCAGTCAACATTGTAGTGAATGAAATGCAGGATGTGGTGCTCGTTCCGAATCGTGCTGTGCGTCTCGTGGATGGAGAACGGGTGGTCTATCTCCTGGTGGATGGTGAACCTATCCCAACAGAGATCAGGCTTGGTTCATCCTCGGATACGGGGAGTGTTGTCGCGGGAGGCGATGTCCAGGAGGGCGATACCGTTGTGCTAAATCCGCCAGTGGAGTTCGGACCCGGTGGCGGGCCTGGCGGCGGGTTTGGTGGATAGAAGCATGTCTAATGTAATCGAAGCCCATGACCTAACCAAGGTCTATAAAATGGGCGAAGTTGAAGTTCAGGCTTTGCGCGGCGTTTCATTCAATATTCAGCGCGGCGAAGTGATTGCCATCATGGGCCCTTCCGGTTCAGGCAAGACCACGCTCATGAACACGCTCGGATGTCTGGATAGACCCACCTCAGGCCAATATATTTTGGATGATGAACCCGTTGCGTCCCTGAATGACGACCAATTGGCGGATATTCGCAATCGCAAGGTAGGGTTTGTCTTCCAGAGTTTCAATTTACTTTCGCGCCAAAGTGCGATCACAAATGTCGAATTGCCATTGCGCTATTCAGGCAAGCTCGAAGGCCGGCGTGAGCGCGCCATCGAAGCCTTGAAAGCAGTAGGGCTGGAAGATCGTATGACCCATCGCCCTTATGAACTGTCAGGCGGACAGCAACAACGCGTCGCCATCGCACGCGCGATTGTCAACAACCCTGCCATCGTCATGGCAGACGAGCCTACTGGAAACCTTGACTCAAAAGTCGGTAAAGAAATCATGGATCTCCTGCTCACGCTTAACAGGGAAAGCGGCACCACATTGATCATTATCACGCATGACCCAACCATTGCAGAGCAAACTCAGCGTGTGATCCGCATGCGGGATGGTTTATTGGAGAGTAGCAAATGAGCATTGCACAGGCAATCTTGGAAGCGCTCGAGAGTTTAAGTGGGAACAAACTCCGCTCTGGCCTGACTGTACTGGGCATTGTTATCGGTGTGGCAGCCGTGATCGCCATGCTTGCGGTGGGACAGGGAGCGCAGGCTTCCATTACCGGTTCGATCAGCGGTATCGGCACAAACCTTCTGTTTGTTTTTCGCGGGGGTTCTAATGACGAGGTGCGCAACACCAAACCATTAACTATTGGTGATGCTGATGCACTGAAGGATCGGTTTGCTGCACCCTCCATTGAAGGGGTCGCGCCTGCTTTGGAGGAAAGCGCAGTCGTCTCATTTGGCGGCGAACAAACCTCTCCTCAAATTTTCGGTGTTACGCCTGCATATTTCCAGGTGCGAAACCTGGCTCTGGCAGAGGGGGAATTTTTCACTGAGGAACATCTTCTCGGGCGTGCGTCAGTGGTTTTGCTGGGGCCCGAGGTTGCTGAGACTCTTTTCGGTCATGCCGATGGGGTCACGGGCGAGACAGTTCGTATCGAAGGACAGCCCTTCCGTGTGATCGGCGTATTGGAATCCAGGGGCGGTGGTGCATTCGGCAGCGAAGACAACCAAATGATCGTTCCATTTAGTACGGCGCAGGCGCGCCTGATACGCCGGAGCGCCAATGACCGTGTGGATATTATTTTCGTGCAGGCAGTTAGTGGAGATTTAGTGTTACAGGCAACAGAAGAAATCTCTCAGATCCTGCGCACCCGCCATCGCACCCCTGTCGGTGCGGATGATTTCACCATTTTTACCCAGCAGGACCTGCTGACTACATTTGAATCCATTACCGGCATCCTGACGATTTTTCTGGGCGGTATTGCTGGCATCTCGCTTTTAGTGGGCGGCATTGGCATTATGAACATCATGCTCGTATCGGTCACGGAACGCACGCGCGAGATCGGTTTGCGCAAAGCACTGGGGGCACGCAAGCGCGATATCCTGGCCCAATTCCTCATAGAGTCATCATTGCTGAGCCTGATCGGCGGAATCATTGGGATCATCTTTGGCTGGCTGATCTCTTACGTTGTCGGTCAGATCGCAGTCGCAAGTGGGACACCCTTTTCGCCGGTTGTGGGGTTTAATGCAATTGCCCTCGCAACGATCTTTTCCGCGGCAGTCGGTCTATTCTTTGGGATTTATCCCGCGAATCGCGCTGCAAGTCTGGAGCCGGTGGAAGCACTGCGCTATGAATAATTCATGAAACTATTCAACTGGCTGTTCCAGTAGTTAACTGCTGGAACAGCCACTTATACGTTAAAATCAGCCCATGCCTGATTACAATATTCTGATTACAGACGGACTGGACGAACGCGGCCAGTCCATTTTGCGTTCATCTGCCACCGTGCATGACAAAACCGGGATTTCAGGAGACGACCTGTTAAAAGCTGTCCCCGATTATGATGCAATGATCGTTCGCGGCCGGACGAAGGTAACTGCTGCCGTTATGGATGGGGCAACCCGCCTCAAGGTGATCGGCCGCGCGGGCGTGGGCGTGGATAACATTGATCTCGAAGCCGCAAAGAAGCACAAAATTACGGTTGTCAACGCGCCAATGTCCACTTCCCTGGCAGTTGCCGAATTGACGTTCGCATTATTACTTGCACTGGCGCGTGAAATCCCGCGTGCGGACGGCTCCATGAAGCAGGATCAGTGGCTTAAAAAGGAACTCGAAGGTGTGGAGTTGAATGGCAAGACGCTTGGCATCATTGGTTTGGGGCGCATCGGCGTGGAAGTGGGCACGCGGGCTTCTGTATTTGGGATGAACGTCATAGCGTATGACCCTCTTATCTCAGAAGATGACATTAAACAACGCGGCGCGGAACCGGTCTCGATTCAGGAGTTGTTTGCCTGGTCTGATTTCATCTCGCTGCACCTGCCGCTCAACGTTCAAACACGGGATTTTATCGGCCCGCTGGCATTTTCTCAAATGAAAGATGGCGTGCGAATCGTGTGCGCGGCGCGCGGTGGTATTATTGACGAATCTGCCCTGCTGGACGCGTTGAATCGTGGAAAGGTGGCAGGCGCAGCACTGGACGTCTTTGAGAAGGAACCGCCTGGTTTAACGGAAACAGTTTCCCATCCCCGTGTGATCGCCACTCCACATATCGGCGCGCAGACCGCTGAAGCACAATCCCGCGCTTCGGAAGATATCGCTCATGAGGTGTTATCTGCCCTGCGAGGTGAATCGCTACGCTGGAAGGTTGCATAATTTATATGTCACTGCGAGGAGAGTCTTTCCGACGAAGCAGTCTCCTAGCGAAACTGAAAGATTGCTTCTCGAAGGCTCGAAACACTTGCACCGCACGCAAGTGCAGGTGTGACATTCAACAGGAGAATCAATGAACGAAAAACTGGATCAATTGAAGGAAAAGCTTGGCGAGGTTGCAGATATTGGCCGCGCGGCCAGTGTGTTAAGTTGGGATCAGCAGGTCAATATGCCGCCGGGCGGCAATGAGGCACGCGGGCGGCAGCTCGCGACGTTGAGCAAGATCGCCCAGGAAAAATTCATCACAGATGAAGTGGGAAAACTGATCGATGATTTGAAGCAGGAATTGAATGGTGATCATGCTTCTGATGAAGCCGCGCTGGTGCGCGTGGCCGCCCGCAATTACGACAAAGCCATACGGGTGCCGCCTGAATTTATTGCAGAACAAGCCATTGTTTCATCCAGAGCTTTTGAAGCCTGGGTTGAAGCCAGGAGTAAGTCAGACTTTTCCATCTTTCGCCCTCACCTGGAGAAGGTGCTGGAACTGGTTCATAAATACATTTCCTTTTTCCCGCCTGCTGAGCATCCCTATGATACTCTCTTGGATGACTACGAACCCGGCATGAAGACTGCTGATGTGAAGGCGATCTTCGATGGTTTGCGGCCCAAACAAGTTGAATTAATCAAAGCCATTACCTCTCGCAGACAGGTAAAAGACGATTTTCTTTTCAAAAAATACAACGAAAAGAAATTGATGGATTTCGGGGAACGCGTGATTACCAAGTTTGGATATGACTGGAGCCGGGGCCGCCAGGATAAGGCAGCTCATCCGTTCGAGACCACATTCAGCGTGAACGACGTTCGCATTACGACACGTTATGAGGACGATAACCCGATTGCCATGTTGTTCAGCACCATGCACGAGTCTGGGCATGCGATGTATGAACAAGGCATTAACCCCAATTATGAACGCACACCTCTTGCCGGAGGAACATCTCTGGCCGTCCACGAATCGCAATCGCGCATGTGGGAAAATTTAGTCGGTCGTTCGTTGCCATTTTGGGAGCATTTTTATCCGGAGCTCAAGAAGACCTTCCCAAGGAAACTGGAGGGTGTGAGCTTAAAATCCTTCTACAAAGCGATCAATAAAGTGGAACCTTCGCTCATCCGCGTGAATGCAGATGAGGCCACATACAACCTGCACATCATGCTGCGCCTGGAGTTGGAAATCGCCATGGTAGAAGGCAAGGTCGCGATCAAAGACCTGCCCGAAATCTGGAACACAAAAATGCAGGATTATCTCGGCGTTACACCGCCGAATGATGCGAAGGGCGTGTTACAGGATATTCATTGGTCCGGCGGCGCGATCGGTTACTTCTCCACCTACGCGCTGGGCAACCTGATCTCAGCTCAGCTGTGGGAGAAGATCAATGCAGATATCCACGATCTTGATGACCAGATCCGTAAAGGCGATTTCAGCCAGCTGCTTGATTGGCTTCGCAAGAATATCCACCAATATGGGCATAAGTACGAGCCGCAGACTCTTGTGGAAGAGATAACGGGTTCAAAGATCACCTACGAGCCATACATCCGTTATCTCACAAATAAGTATGGCGAGATTTACGGATTGTAAGAAATAGCCCGTCATTGCGAGGAAGGCTTTAGCCTGACGAAGCAATCTCTCACAATTGAATCTATCAGCATTGTAGGAGATTGCTTCGCCGCGAAGAGCGCGGCTCGCAATGACATTTTGTATTGCATGAAACGAAACTTGATTCTGCTCGCTTCTCTTCTCGGATTTTTGGCTGGCTGCTCGCCTTTGGCGTCTCCGGCTTCTACCTCAGCCCCCACGCCGTATCCGCCTGAATACCTGCCGACAGTAATTGCCCTGACGGCAGACTCGGCGAACATTTCGGGAACTGAGACTGCGATTGCCCTCACTCCCCAGCAGTCTCTCACAGATACTCCTGAACCGACACTGAGTCCCATGCCGGGGCCGACCTTCACGCCGACGACCATCCCGGGGCATGAGCCCGCCGCGATCCGGATCTTTGCACCGGGACCGATGTCCAAAGTGATTTCACCGATCACACTCCGCATGAAAATCGTCTCCGGTGAAAGTGAGAGGATTCAAATTGATCTGTATGGGGAAGATGGCCGCCTGTTATCTCGCAATCTAAAGCAGGTACGGACTTCCGGAGACGGGGTGGACCAATCCATCAAAATTCCCTTCGAAATTCGCGGCGCGGCAGAACTGGGACGCGTGACCGTCAGCACGGAGGATAAGGCCGGAAGAATTCAGGCGTTGAATTCGGTCCGCGTCCTGCTGCTTTCCTCTGGTAATAACGAGATCAACCCGTCGGGGAATCCGTCGGAACGTGTGAGAATATTCAGTCCCCTTTTAAAGGAAGGAGCCTCCGGCGGAGTCCTGAACGTGCGAGGGGATGTCTGGCCGTTCAACCTTCAGCCGGTCATTCTCGAATTATTGGATCCGGGCGGCAATTCCATTGGATTGCGGCTTCTCACGGTGGAAAATATCAATCCGAAATTGTTTGAAACGACCATTCCATACGAAGTGACAGAACCCATGCTCGCGCGCCTGATTATTCGCCAGGATGATGACCGGATCTCCGGATTATTTTACGTGTATAGCCAGGAAGTTCTATTAAATCCGTAATGCTTGCCAAATCAAATTCGCACAGTTATAATGTGCGGGCTATGCGGGGTGTGGCTCAGACCGGTAGAGCGCACGGTTCGGGTCCGTGAGGTCCCGAGTTCAAATCTCGGCACCCCGACTAGAGTCCTCACGGCTAGCCCAAAAGGCTAGCCGTGTGGTCTTAAGTAGGCTGCGAATTTGTGGGCTTGAAACTGCGGACCTCAAGGCTCTTATCCGTGAGATCCTCAGTTCAGCTGTTCCCGCCAGAATCATAGACCTCACGGCTTGCCCATAAAACTATCCATGAGGTCCGAAGTGAGCCAAATAAGAAATAGATGCCATATTGTAGACCTCACGGTTTTGTTCTTCTTTGGATTAGTCACCACAGAGAGGAATTACTTTCCCGTTTTCCATTTTCTTCCACGGTAGACTCCAAAGCATCGTGAATGGTTTTGTCATCGAGGCGAAAATCGGCTGCGCAAGTCGTGCAAGACCTGTGAGGCGGAGTCGATCAATCCATGTTGCTTTGCCAGAAGCACAACTGCCAAAGTTCCTGTAATCATAAGGGAGAGACTGCGAGCACAACGTCGTGCCGCGCCATCATCAAGCACTGCAACCCAGATTTTGAAGATACCGCCCTCGATAGCACGGCGGGCAGGATCATCTTCTGGCGCTCGCAATAATTCATCTGTTACCGAACGGGGGATCACGGAACGGTGCGGAAGGCTCACGAGTAGTTCTACCTGTCCCACCCGCGAGAGAGAGCAATAACCGGCGATGCGTTGATTACCCATCTTTCAGCGACGAGTGATTTCTTCGACGATTTCATTAACGCTATATTGGAATGGCGAAACTTTGAATTGGTTTAATGCATTGATAAACTCAGCACGCGAAAGACCGGCGATTTCAGCAGCTTTACCTTGCGAGATAATGCTATTTTCATACCACTTAACTGCCGCTGCCACGCGCATTTCACGCACAAAGCCTTCCGGGTCCTGTCGCAATGCCGAAAAAACATTACGTGGCAATTCTATTGATACCTGGACCGTTTCCATAAAAGCCTCCAAGGTGATTATAACGCACGTTACCTCAGGATATTGGGAGATCGGATGAGATGTAGGGTAATCGCATTTCAACCTTTGAGAACAGTGAGCAGGTAGTCATTATTCCAGCCGGCTTGTAAGCGTTTGGCATGGATCCCACCTTTGGCAGTTTTCTCATGCTTGAGCAAATTCAGAGCCAGATGGCGTAAGACAGCCAGGTTTTCAGCAGCATGGCATTGATCTGACTTGGTTAAATACATCGCGTGCAAATCTCGGCTACGTCCGTTTCCTTTCGGGAGATTATTCTTGTTTTTCCAATGCATCACAGATCTCGATCGCCTGGAATACACGGTTACGTGCATAACCTGTTATCTCATGCAGGACTTTTGCTTCCACCAGTTTTTCCACATACAGTTTTGCCGCCATGTAAGGCATATCAAGCGCTACCTCGAGTTGTTTGACGCTCAGAATGGGACGTGAGAAAATGAAATCAATGACCGCCGCCATGCGCGCAGAGTTACGATCAGTATGGGTCGATACTTTGTACGTATGCCTTGCAGTTGCGTCATGCGGATTACGCTATCCTGAGACTGAAGACTGATCCCCCGCAGGAAGAAACGCAGCCACTCCTCCCATTGGCCACGCTGTGAGACACCTAGGAGACGATCGTAGTATTCCTGTCGATAACGTTCAAAATATGCGCTGAGATTCAACAGAGGTTGAGATAGAGCATTCCACTCATGAAAGAGCAACAGGATGAGCAGTCGTCCTATTCTCCCGTTACCATCCAGAAATGGGTGTATAGCCTCGAAAGTGACTAATTTCGCCACTTGTCCACAGGAATGCTACGCTTGTCTTAAAATTTCGCCAAACGTCTTGACAAATCATCTGCGCGCCAGTAGAATGAGAACATGCGTTCTAAAATTTCGACGTCTGGACGTATCACCATCCTGCTCGGCAAACATCAGGCTACAACGGGCGAGCGCATATCTCC
>Ga0136635_10000436_pt1 | contig 11481 bp, 12 predicted proteins | sample AntDrymeUQ852106_2_FD_105495 | JGI IMG/M metagenome (GOLD analysis project Ga0136635, IMG submission 105495) | Polar desert sand microbial communities from Dry Valleys, Antarctica - metaG UQ85 (21.06) | ecosystem: Environmental > Terrestrial > Soil > Desert | place: Antarctica: Dry Valley... | reverse complement strand
CGGAGCTCGGCGCGGCGGCGTCGGCCGCCATCATCGGTTTTGAGGCGCTCCGCCAGCGAACGGCCCCGGGCTAGAAGACCCGGCGACCCGCGACGCGGCTTGCCTGCGTGCCAGTCCGAACGGGCGCGACGAGAGGGCGCCCAGCCTGCGGACGGATTCCCATCCCGGCGATCAGATATGCCGAGGCGATGAGCGCCACCACGCCTGAGACAGCGGCGTCGAGGCCGTCGAAGCCGCCGACGGTGGTACCACCCACGGCAACCAGGCCAACGAGGGCCAGTGCGCCGATGCCGAGGGACCACGAGGACTGTCGCATGCACCCAGCCTAATGCGGCCCGATCCGGACAGCGCATAGGACCATCGGTGCCATCCGGCTCCCAGCAGTACTTCCGCAAATGTATGTTATGTGATGTAAGGCGGACTCAGGTGCGCTTGGCCACGACGCGATCCAGCGTGGACATGTCCACCGGCTTCGTCAGATGCAGGTCGAAGCCGGCATCGAGCGCACGGCGACGGTCCTCCTCGCGCCCATAGCCGGTCAATGCGACAAGGTATGGCTTGTGTTCGGCTGCCGACAGCTTGCGGGCCACCGCCAGGCCGTCCATCTCCCCGGGCAGCCCGAGGTCGCACAGGACGACGTCTGGGGCGAGCCGCCGCACGAGGCCGGCGCCGGTCGCGCCGTCGTGCGCCACGGCCACCACGTGGCCCAGGCTCTCGAGCATGACCTGGATCACCTCAGCGGCGTCCACGTTGTCGTCGATCACCACCACGCGCCGTTGCACGCCCGACGGCGTCAATGCGTCCTCGCCGACGGGCCGGCTCGCCGTCGGGGCCTGGAGCGGAAGGTGGATGCTGAAGCTGCTTCCCGCGCCGCGTCCCCCGCTGTGGGCAGTGATGGTTCCGCCGTGCAGCTCGATCACGCCGCGCGCGATGGCCGTGCCGAGCCCCAGGCCGCTCGGGTTGCGGGGTTCATTGCCTCGGGCCTGGCTGAAGGATTCGAAGACCCTGCTCAGGAGCTCATCGGTCATGCCGATGCCGGTGTCGGTGACCGTCAGTCGAGCGAGCCCAGCGCCCTCCGACGCCAGCTCAAGCGTCACGCTTCCGCCCGGATCGGTGAACTTCGCGGCATTCGACAGCAGGTTCCCGATGGCCTGGGTCAGACGCTGGGGATCGGCGTCAACCCACAGCGGGGTGGCCGGCACCTGCGAGCCGAACGTGATGTGGCGCGTCCGGAAGCTCCCCTCCATGTCGTCCGCGAGGCTCGCCACGAGCTGGGTGAGGTCCACCGCGACGCGGCGGAGCTCGAGCTTGCCGCGACTGATTCGCGCGGCATCCAGCAGATCGTCCACGAGGCGAGTCAGCAGTCCCGTCTGCCGAACCAGGATCTGTGAGGCGCGCTCGACGGCTGGGTCCTTGGCCGCCATGGCCTGGAGGAGCTCGGCAGCGTTGAGGATGGGGCCTAGCGGATTGCGCAGCTCGTGCGCCAGCACCGCCAGGAACTCGTCCTTCTGCTGGTTGGAGAGCTCGAGGGCCCCGCGAGCCTCCTCGGCCTCGGCCCTGAGGGCGTCGGCGCGCTTCAGGGCAGAGACGAGCTCGCCCTGGACCGCCGCTACGACGGGGTCGGTACGAGCGTCCACCGGGGCGGAGTCCTCCTGCGCGACATCGGTCATTCGGTCGCGGATGAGCCGCGCGAGATGCGTACCCCATCGAACTGGTCACGGCCGGGGTCGAGCCACGCCAGGCCGTCGGCGCGAGCGGCGGCATATCGGTCAGGCGGCACGTAGTGGGGGTTCTCGCAGACGGTGTCGCCGATGATCGTGAGTGGGTGCGTCTCGATTCCCCCGTAGATGAGAAGCGGGCCGGGGATCTCGGTGAGCTTGTAGGTACACATCACCACCGCGGGGTACGAGGTGGCCGCAACGTTCACCATCGACTCGAAGGTCAGGAGCTCCTCGTGCGTCGGCCAGGTCGGATCCTCCCAGCCGATGAAGCCGAGGAACCGGATGAGCTCGACCCCGGTGGCCATGAGGCTGTCGAGGTGCTCGCCGATGTTCGTCAGCAGACCCTGCCGATCAGCCGCCCCCTCGACGAGCACCAGCCGCCCGCTCGCCTGAAACGCCTCGACATCCAGGCCCTCGTCGGCGAGATACCCCACGATCTCCTGGAGACGCGTGCTGCGACCGAAGAGCACCACCGCCTCGCGCTCGGACTCCAGGCCGATGCGCGCGAAGCCCAGCTTCGTCCGCAGTTCCACGTCGTCGTAGTAGAAGAGGCAGAGGTGGCTTGGCACGCTGACGCTGAGCTCACCGAAGCCGAGGGGCGTGACTGCCGTGGTTTCAGCGGTCATACCGTGCGATTGTCTTGCAGGCGCCAGACCAGCGCAAGCAACTCCGCCCAGCGCTATCCGCCGGCGGCCGTGGGCCGTGTGGCGTGGCCCCAGTAGAACGGGTCCTCCGCGTGGACCGATGCGTCCCACCCGAGCTCCCGGAGACGATCCGCGAGCTCGTCGGCGCGCCAGAGGACCTTGACCGCGCGGTGCTCCGTTCCATCGGTCAGGCGGCGGCGGACCACTCCCCCACCTTCGTCCAGCCAGTCCTCGCGCCACAGGAAGTGAGCTCCCTCGTCGACGAACACGGCGCGGCCGCCGGGTTTCAGGAGGCCGGCCACGATCTCCCAGAACGCCTCGAACCGGCCGTGGGGGACGTGGGACAGCCAGAAGCCGAAGAAGACCACAGCGTGGTCCCCCGTCGGGGAGAGGCTGAAGATGTCCGCCACGCGATACTGCACCCGTTCATCCCCCAGCTTCGCGGCGTTGAGCTCGAGCATCTCGGGCGATGAATCGATCGCGGTGAGCTCATCGGCATGCTCGGCGAGCAATGCGGTCCACTGGCCCGTCCCCGCGGCCAGCTCGAGCACCCGTCCACCGAGGTCGGCTGCGCGCAGGGCGCTCCGTATTCTGGCGGCGGGGCCGGCGTATGGATCGGAGTCAGGCGTGGTGGTCGTGTCGTACTCGCCGGCTCGGGCGCGATAGTAGCGGACCTGCTCGCCGAGCAGCTCCCGATCGTCCGTGCTCATCAGCGACGCTCGGCGGGCACCCCCAGGGCGACCGCGGAGGCAACCGTGGCGGTGGCGAGCGCAAGCGCCTGTCCGGCGCTGAGCGCCCCTCGACCGATGAAGCCGGCCGTGGCGTCGCTCGGGATGGCGCCGAGGATGATCGGCACCAGTGTCCATCCGAGCACGAGCACGGTCGGGGCGGTGGCTCCTGGTAAGCCGAGCATGCGAGTCGTGACGGCCGTCAGCACGCCGAGGAAGGCGGAGAGCAGAAGGATGAGCACGAGGGCCGGTTGGTCGCGGGCGCCCGAGACACCCACCAGGGCAATGATTCCCTCGTAGGCGACGGCCACCAGGACCGCGAGCACCGCGCCGAGAATGATCCAGCGAGCGCCGATCATGGCCGCGCACCGCTGGCCATGCGGTCGGCGAGCGCTCGGGCGATGAGGTAGGACTTCCCCGCGCCCATGACGAGCACCGCGTCACCATGAGCCACGTGATCCGCCACGTAGTCCGTGGTGCTCTCCACGTCACCCGTGGCGATGGCGGGCACGGCGGAGGTCCGCTCGATCGCATCCGCGAGTGCCTCCGCGCTCGTGGATGCGATGGCCTCGGGCGTATCACGGCTGGCGAAGACATCGGCGATCACCACCTCGTCCGCATCGGTGAAGCTGGTGGCAAATGCGTCCATGAGCAGCGCCGTCCTCGAGTACATGTGCGGCTCGAAGACGGCCCACAGGCGGCGCTCGCGGCCGACCTTCTGGCGGACGGCGGCGAGTGCGGCGCGGACTTCGGTCGGGTGATGCCCGTAGTCGTCGTAGATCGTCACCACGGCAGTATCGGCGATCAGCTCCATGCGGCGGCCCGCTCCCGCGAACGTCCGCAGCCCATCGGCGAGCAGCCCGAGGTCGCTGCCAAGCGTGCGCGCCAGGATGAGTGCGGCTGTCGCGTTGAGGACGTTGTGCTCCCCCGCCAGCGTCATCTCGAACCGGTGATCGAAGAGCGTGAAGCGCGTCCAGTCGGGCTCGAGGGTGACATCGACCGCCCAGATGTCCCCGCCCGGCCCGTAGCGCAGGATGCGTCCGTCCCAGTCCCGCAGGCGCCCCACGAGCTCGTCGACCCCGGGCTCGCCGGCACTGGCGAGCAGAAGCCTTCCATTCAGCGCGGGGTGCCCGGCCAAACCCCGGACAAAGCGTTCGAATGACGCCATCACCGCCGCCCCGTCGGCGAAGTAGTCGGGATGATCCATCTCGACGTTCGTGACGATTGCCGCAGCCGGATGGTAGTGGAGGAAGTTGTCGCCGAACTCATCAGCCTCGACCAGGAATGGTGCCCCGTGACCCGACCGGACCGATGCACCCCAGGCCCCGATGAACGCGCCGACCTCGACCGTCGGATCGAGACCGGCGCTCACGAGGAGGTGGCCCAACAGCGCGGTGGTCGTGGACTTGCCGTGCGTTCCGGTCACAGCCAGGCCAATGCGCCCGGGGCTGGCCATGAGCTCGCCCAGGAGCTGCTGCCAGGAGGCGACCGGGATGCCGCGTTCGAGCGCGGCATCAAGCTCCGCATGACTCGACACTGCCCGCAGGGCGGGGGTGATCGCGACGCGGTCGACGCCGGCCAAATGGGCTGGATCGTGGCCACCGGCGAACGGGATGCCGGCAGCGTCAAGGGCGGGCGTGTACGGCGACGGCGTATCGATGTCGCAGCCGTCCACCATCGCACCGGCCAGGTGGAGGAGCACCGCGGCGCCCGCGGCGCCGGAGCCGGCAATGCCGATCACGTGAATTCGTTCCCCGGCGGCGACCACTCCCCTACCCCCTCGCCAGCCGCGTCGCCAGCTCGAGCGCGGCGAACGTCGAGGCGGCCTTGTTGCCGGAGCGATCGTGGCGCCACACGTGACGCTCGACGACGGCGGGGCCGCTGCGCAGTGCCGCCGCCACGTACGCCAACCCGACCGGCTTGTCGAACGATCCCCCATCCGGTCCGGCGATTCCCGTGATGGCCACCGCAATCTCCGCGACCGGAAACCGCGTGAGCACGCCGGCGGTCATGGCCTCCACGACCTCCGCCGAAACGGCGCCCACGCGCTCGATCAGGTCCGGTGGCACCCCGAGCAGCTCCTCCTTGACCGCATTCGAGTAGCTCACGATGCCGCCGAGGTAGTGGTCGCTGGCACGCGGCATCTCGGTGATCACATGCCCGAGCATGCCACCGGTGCAGGACTCCGCGCTCGCCAACTGCCAATGCCGGCGCACGAGGGCGCGGCCGAGCCGGCGCGCGGCTGCCACGAGGGCGGCATCTGTCGGTGGCCGGTCGGGCATGACCCGCCCTAGCGGTAGTTGGTGAACTGCAGGGCGACCGGGTAGTCGAGCGCCCGGAGATCCGCGATCACTCCCTGCAGATCGTCCTTCGACTTCGCGGACACGCGGACCACGTCACCCTGGATGGTGGGCTTGACCTTTGGGAACGCATCGCGGATGCGCTTGGCGAGCTCCTTCGCCTGTTCGCCGGTGAGACCGCGCTTCAGCGTGATCTGCTGGCGTACGGTGGCCCCAGAGGCGGGCTCGATCTTCCCCCAGTCGAAGATCTTCAGGCTGAGACCCCGTCGCACCGCCTTCGTCTCCAGCAGGTCCTTGGCCGACCCGGCGCGGTATTCATCGTCGGCGTCGAGGGTGATTCCCTCCTTGCCGAGCTGAAAAGCGACCTTGCTGCCCTTGAAGTCGTATCGCGTGGCGATCTCTCGCCGTGCCTGATCCAGCGCGTTCACGAGCTCCTGCTGATCGAAGTCACTGACCACGTCGAAGGATGACTCTCCTGCCATGTGCTCCCTATCCTGCTGCGCCGATGTCGGGTCGGAGCGATTCTGGCGCATCTCCATCGCCGACGACCTCGATCCTGCGCGTCACGTCCGGCGATGCGCGCTTCGTCCTCGGGTCGAGCGCGCTGACCGTCACGAGGTTCGACCCCGGCAGCAGATGGACCGTGAGGCTGAAACGGCCGGCTGCATCGGCCACCACGCTCGGGTTCTCGGCGAGGCCGCTCACCGAGACGCGGGCGTTCGGGGCCGTCACGCCGGAAAGGACAATCGAGGACGCGCTGTGGTTGCTGACGTCACCTGCGGGATCCAGCACGCGCAGCTCCGGGGTCCGCGCGAAGGTCACGACCTGGTATGCCACGTAGGCAACCAACGCACCGACCAGGACGGTCAGAAGCGCGGCGGAGACGACGCCGCGCGTCAGCACGAGTGCAGGCTGCTGCCTCGCGACGGGTCGTGGGCCCGCGACCGCGCGAGAAGCCCCGGTCGGAGCACGCGTCTCGAGCCGATACAACGCCACGATGCTGTCGGCGTCCAGCCCCAGGTACCGGGCGTATGTGCGCAGGAATCCCCGGGCGTACACCTCCCCGGGCAGCTCGTCGTAGGCACCACGTTCCAGGGCTGAGAGATACCGCTCGCGGATGCGCGTATCGCGCTCGATCCTGCCGCGGTCGAGCCCTCGTGACTCGCGTGCCGAGCGCAACATCTCCCCGAGACGCTGGCCCCGGTCGGTCACCGATCGTCGTCGTCGGGTCCGACGTCGCCGCCCCAGCCATCGGGCGTGACGAGGACTTCGCGGAAGCGGCTGCCGTCCGCCGCGCCGACGATGCCGCGGTCCTCCATCTGGTCCAGGATCCTCGCCGCGCGGGCGTAGCCGATTCGCAGCCGCCGCTGAAGGAGCGACGCGGAGGCCTTGTCGGAGCGACGCACGATGTCGACCGCCTGGGTCAGGAGGGCGTCGGCGTCGTCATCCGATTCGTCCTCACCCGGTCGTCCACCCCCCTTTCCATCGCGGCGCGGCGCGGTGATCTCGGGCCGATACTGCGGACCCCCTTGCCCGCGCCAGTGGCCGGCGACGGCCTCGATCTCGGCATCGGTGACGAGCACGCCCTGGAGGCGGACCGCGCGCGGCGCGTCGATCGGCTGGTAGAGCATGTCGCCGCGGCCAAGGAGGTCCTCCGCGCCCGTCGTGTCGAGGATCGTGCGACTGTCGATGCCCGACGTCATCGCGAACGCAATGCGGCTGGGGATGTTCGCCTTGATGAGCCCCGTGATGACCTGCACCGACGGCCGCTGGGTGGCGACCACGAGATGAATGCCGGTCGCGCGGGCCAGCTGCGCGATGCGGGTGATGGTGGCCTCGACCTCGTACGCGCTGATCATCATGAGGTCGGCGAGCTCGTCAATGATGATGACGATGTACGGCATCCGCGGCTGCCCGGCGCGGAGCGCCTCGTTGTAGCCCGCGATGTTGCGCACGCCGCGCGCGGCGAACTCGGCGTATCGGCTCTCCATGGTCCCGACCGTCCACTTCAGGGCGTTCACGGCCTTGTCCGGCTCGACGATCACTTCGGTCAGGAGGTGCGGGATGCCCTTGTACTGGGCGAGCTCGACGCGCTTTGGGTCGATCAGGATGAGCTTCACCTCGGCCGGCGTGGCGTTCATCAGCAGCGAGTCGATGAGCGCGTTCACGCACACGCTCTTCCCCGAGCCCGTTGCGCCCGCAATGAGCAGGTGCGGCATCTTCGCGAGGTCGGCGCTGAATGGCTGGCCGGCCACGTCCTGTCCGAGCGCGAAGGCCAGCTTGCTGCGCCCCGCGGCCTCGGCGTACTGGCGGCTTCCGAGCACTTCCTTGAGCGTGACGAGGTCGAAGGCCGCGTTCGGGATCTCGATGCCGACATACGGCTCGCCCGGAATCGGCGCCTCGATGCGAATGCTGCGGGCCGCAAGTGCGAGGGCCAGGTTGTCGGCGAGGCCCTCGATCCGGCTGAGCTTGACGCCGGGGTCGACATCGAGCGCGTACTGCGTGACGACCGGACCCTCCTGGATGCGCGCGACCTTCACGCCGATGCCGAAGTGTGCAAGGGTCTCGCGGATGCGCTGACCTTTGGCGGTGAGGTCGAGCTGTGCGGCGGTGGACTCCGGGGCGTCCGCAAGCAAGTTGAGCGTCGGCATTTCCCAGGTGCGTTCGACGGCCTCAAGCGCGGCATCCGCGCCAGCAGCCCCGAGCCCCTCCTCCGCCTGGGCGAGGTGCGCCTCCTCGGTGTTCTGAAGATCGGCGGCCGCGGCCGAGCCGGCAACCGCGTCGATGGGAAGCTGCGCGGGGGCCGGCATTGGCCTCGTCGAGGGCGAACCCGCGCTCACGGTGAGGGCCGCTCGCTCGCGTCGCAGGATCACGGGCGGCTCATCATCAACCTCGCTCCCCCCGGCGAGTCGTTCGCGCATGCGATCGATAAGCCCTGGGCGCGACGATTCTGGGTGCACCTCGAGCGCGACGTCCGTGCGCGGCCGGCGTGCTGCCGCACGCCGCGCCTCCGCGGCCTCCGCCTCGCGTCGCTCGTCGCGCTGGGCAAGGTAGCCGGCCACGAGATCGCCGATCGTCATGTTGAAGTAGAGCAGGAGCCCCACGGCCACCAGCAGGACGAGCACGACCCACGCCCCGGCCGTCCCGAGCGCCCCGGCCAGCAACCCGCTCACGGCAAAGCCGATGGCTCCCCCACCCTGACCGGTGGCGACGGCCTCCGCTTGGCCTCCGACCCAGAGGTGGAACATGCCGAGCAGGGCGAGACCCACGACGACGGCCCCGGTCGCCGCCATCCAGCGCTCGGCCGGCATGGTCTTCATCCACAGCATCACCGCCAGTCCCGCGAGGAGCGGGGCGGCGAATGCAATCCCCCACCCGAGCATGGTCGACAGCAGATCGTGCCACGGGCCGACGATGGCTCCCGCATTCGGCGCGAATAGGGCGATCACGCTCAGGATGGCCAGGAAGACGAGGACGAGCGCCGTGGTCTCGCGCACGAAACGCGCGCTGAGGGTGAGTGGCGTCGTCTGCTGCCGCCGTCGCGAGCTCCGACGCCGCGACCCTGTCCTCCGTCGTGTCGCCATTGCCTGGCTCAGACCTCCAGCACGATCGGCAGAATCATCGGCCGTCGCTTCGTGCGCTCGTGGAAGTAGCGGCTCAGGGTCTCACGAGTCTTCATCTTCACGTAGCCCGCCTCGGCGGTGTGGGCGTCCTCTCGCGGCTGGCTCAGTGCCTGGACCAGATGATCGCGCGCGGATGCAAGGAGGCCGTCGTCGGGATCCGAGAGGAATCCGCGGCTGACGAGGTCCGGCAGGCCCACCGTCTGCCCGGTCTTGGCATCGACCGTGAGCGCCACCATCACGACGCCGTCGCTGGCGAGCATGCGGCGGTCGCGGAGCACCACACCGTTGATCCCGTCCACCGCCGCGAGTCCGTCCACCAACACCGCGCCGCCCGGGACCGAGCCGGCCATGCGAGCCTTTTGGCCGTCGTATTCGACGACCTGTGCGTTCTCGAGCACGAAGATCTTATCAACGTCCACGCCCGCACCCTCGGCGAGCAGCCCATGCTGCACGAGCATGCGGTACTCACCGTGAATCGGGATGAAGTGCTTCGGCTTCACAAGGCCCAGCATGAGCTTGAGCTCCTCGCGCGATCCGTGGCCTGACACGTGGCAGTGGACCATCGGCTCGTAGTGGACCATGGCGCCTTCCTTGAAGAGGTTGTCGATGGTCTTGGCGACCGCCTCCTCGTTCCCCGGAATCGGGCTCGCCGACACGATGACGGTGTCGCCCGGCTCGATGTTGATATTGCGGTGATCCCGGTTGCTCATCCGCGTCAGCCCGCTCATCGGCTCACCCTGCGAGCCGGTCGTCATCACCACGAGCTTCTCGTGCGGCAGCTTCTGAAGCTGGTCCTTGCCGACGAACGTGCCGTCGCGGGCGTCCAGGTAGCCCCGTTCGAGAGCGATGGCCGTGTTCTGCTCCATACTGCGCCCGATCGCCACCATCTTTCGGCCATGCGCCCAGGCGGCGTCGATCACCTGCTGGACTCGTCCGATGTTGCTGGCGAAGGTGGCGACGATGACGCGCCCGTGGGCCTCCCCGACGAGTCGGAGCAGGCTCTCCCCCACCGTCGCCTCCGAGAGCGTGTATCCGTCACGCTCGGCGCGCGTCGAGTCACTGAGCAGGAAGTCGACCCCACGGCGGCCCATCTCGGCAATCAACCCGAGGTCGGCCCGCCGCCCATCCGGCGGCGTGTGGTCGAACTTGAAGTCTCCGGTGTGCACGATCGTCCCGAGCCGAGTCTCGATCGCGTAGCCCACCCCGTCTGGAATCGAGTGGTTGACGGCGAACGGCGTGATCCGGAATGGGCCGACCTCGAACGGCGTGCCGGACTCGATCACGTGGAGCGGCGTCGAGGCGAGCAGCTTGTGCTCGCGCAGCTTTCCCTGCACGAGGCCTTCCGTGAGACGAGTCGCGTAGATCGGCGTGCCCGGGATCCTGGGCAGAACGTACGGCAACGCCCCGGTGTGATCCTCGTGCCCGTGCGTGAGGATGATTCCGCGCACCTGGTCGCGCTTCTCGGCGAGGTACGTGACGTCGGGAATGACGAGGTCGATCCCGAGCATCTCCGGCTCGGGGAACGCGAGCCCGCAGTCGACGATGAGGATCTGATCGTCGATCTCGATGGCGGTGATGTTCTTTCCGACCTCGCCCACCCCGCCGAGCGGAATGATGCGCAGGGTGTCCGACATGCAAGAACTCCTAGAAGAGGGTCATCTGTTCGGCGTCATCTGCTGGCGCCTCCGCCCCAGGCCCGGCCCCGGAGGCCTCGTTCGCCTTGACCGATGCCTCACGCTCGGCGCTGAGGGCCTCGCGCGCGGCCAGCAGTGCGGTCGGCAGGCCGCGAATGTCCCCGAACAGGGTGTCGCGGAGCGAGGCCTGGTGCAGCGCCGCAGCCGGATGGTACATCGGGAAGATGTGCTGGCCGGTGGCCGCGCGACGCATGTGACCGTGGATGCCGCCGATCCGTGCGCCTGGCAGGTAACGCCCAAGCGAATGACGCCCCAGCGTCACGATGACCGCCGGATCGAGCGCCCGCTCCTGCGGCCCGAGGTAGGTCGTGGCGCAGGTGGCGACCTCCGCAGGCTCGGGGTCGCGATTGCCCGGTGGCCGGCACTTCACGACGTTCGTGATGAACACGTCCGACCGCTCCCAGCCGATGCTGCGCAGGAGCTCGTTGAGCAGCTCGCCGGCCGGCCCCACGAAGGGCCGCCCGGTGACATCCTCACGTGCGCCGGGACCCTCCCCGACGAGCATCACGTCCGAGAGGACGTTGCCTTCGCCGGGGACGGTGAGCGTCCGGTGCGTGGCGAGCGGGCAGAGGGTGCAGCCGCGGATCGCCTCCGCGAGCTGCGCCAGCGCATGCGCTCCGGCGAGCCGCTCACCCGCGTTGCCCATCGCCGCACCGCGGAGCGGGTCAGTTGCGCTCCCCCGCTCCGTCGCCATCACCGGCGGCGACGCCAGCCTTCGCCATGTGGCGCTCCATTGCCGCGCGGCGGCTCAGGTTCACACGCCCCATGCGG
>Ga0136635_10000435_pt1 | contig 11485 bp, 7 predicted proteins | sample AntDrymeUQ852106_2_FD_105495 | JGI IMG/M metagenome (GOLD analysis project Ga0136635, IMG submission 105495) | Polar desert sand microbial communities from Dry Valleys, Antarctica - metaG UQ85 (21.06) | ecosystem: Environmental > Terrestrial > Soil > Desert | place: Antarctica: Dry Valley... | reverse complement strand
GTGAGCACGACGGCGGCAGTCCACGCAGCCACCACGACCAGCCGACGCGGCGGGAGGGACGGCAGGACAACTGCCAGGCCGAGCCCGGCCGCCGTCAGCTTGAGCAGGGCACTGAACCAGACGATGAGCGCCAGCGCGGAGTTACCCGCCCGCCCCGCGCGTTCAAGGGACCCTCCGACGGTGTCCAGCGCCCACGTCGTGCCGAGCGCCCACGCGACACTGACAACGGCGTAGGCCAGACCCGCAACGAAAGCAGCCCAGGCCAAGCGGCTTCCGGGCCGGTCAGCCATCGGCGCGCTCGTGGTCCTCACCCGTTCGACGCTACGCCGCCCGGATCCCCTCGACGAACCGCCGGGACGCCCCACGTCGATTGGCCTGTGGGCGTTGCCCGTCGCAAAGGGACCGCCGTGCCCGAAAGAAATGACCGGCCGGGTTCAGGTAGCGCAGGACCCTCGGGGCACGACTCACCAGCCGGCGAGTGCCTGGTCGGTCGCGGCGACGAGCCGTTGGAAGCTGTGCTCGACCGAGCGGGGCATTCTGAATCCGCCGGCGCGCTCGAGGCTGACGAAACCATGGAGCGTGCTGCGGACGAAGCGAGCAGCGTCGATGGCGCCGTCTCCGGTGATGCCGTAGCCCGCGAACACATCGTCGAGGACCGAGAGGATCTCGGTCGCGGCCGCCTCGAGGTCGCCCTCCCCCGGTGCGGGAGCGCGCAGGATGTAGGCGTAGCAGCCGGGATGCGCCAGGGCGTAGTCACGGTAGGCCTTCGCGACCGCTCTGAGGGCATCCGATCCCGCCTTGCCGGTGCCTGCCCGGCGCAAGGTGTCACCGACCGCGCACACCACCTTCACGGCCAGAAGACGGTGCAGGTCTTCGAGCCCGTTGATGTGCTTGTAGAGGCTGGGTTGTGCGACTCCGAAGCGCTTGGCGAGCTCGGCCAGCGTGAGCCGATCACGACCCACCTCATCGACGAGCCGCGCCGCCTCGCTCACGATCACCTCGGGCGACAGGCCCGCCCTAGGCATGGGTGGCCTGGTCGATCAGCCGGCTCACGGCAGCGGCGGTGACCTCGGGTGCCTGCACCTGCGGGAAGTGGCCGACGTCGGGGACCATCACCACCTCGGCTCGCAGCTCGTTCCCGATCCACCCCGCCTCGGCGGACGGGTCCTTCCAGTCGACGTCCGCTGCCCCCATGACGACCACGGTCGGGGTCTCGACCTCGCGCAGCCTTCGCTCTGCCGGTGCGTGTGAGGTGCGGGTCGTCTGCACGAACGCCTTCCAGTGGCCAGGGCGGCGGAGGTTCTCGCGCACACGGGTCTTGTGCTGCTCGTAGCCTGCTGGCTTGGTGCCCGGTAGCCACTGCGGGTAGTAGGACATGAACGCTGCCGGACCCCACGGCTTGGTCAGCAGAATCCGGAAGACCAGCTTCTGCAACGCGGCGCCCTCGGGATCGCGGACGAACGGGCCAAGCAGCGCCAGGCCGCTCAACTTCGCCGGCGCTTCGGCCGCCGCGATCACGCCGGCCCCAGCCCCCATGGAGTTCCCCACCACGAACGCCGGGGCGCCCAGCTCGTCGATGAGGGCGAGGATGTCCCCGGCCAGGGCGACGTCGTCGTACGACGTGAAAGTAGCGTCGCTGTCTCCGTGCCCACGAATGTCCATGGCCACCACCCGGCAGCCTCGCTCGGCGAGCTTGGGCACCAGGAGTCGGTAGGTCTGACGGAGTTCGCCCATGCCCGGCACACAGATCACGAGCGGACCATCGGTGCCCGTCAGGTCGTACGCGAGTCGCCCGGCCGGTCGCTGAAGCATATGGCTAGTATTCATAGCCGAAAAGCTAACATACTTAGCCAGGTCGCTCTACGCCCGGCGTACAGCGACGTAGACGGTGTTGGCCGAGGTGCCACCGGTCAGGTGGTTGTCGAAGGACACGACGTGGGCCTGAGGGGCCGTGAAGACGGCCTTGAGCGCTGCGACGAACGTGTCGTCGGGTGCATCGTCTGACCACAGCGCGAAGACCCCGCCCGGATGAAGAAGGGACTGCAGCCGGCGCAGGCCCTCGACCGAGTAGAACGGGGAGTGGCTGGGATGCAGGACATGGCGCGGGCTGTGGTCGATGTCCACAAGGACTGCGTCGAACCGCTGGCTCGCCGACTCGGTGTCGGGCCCCGTGCCGTCGCGCACCATCGCGAAAAAGTCGCCGGCCACCAGACGGCACCGCGCATCCTGGGTCAGGAGTGCGGCGTCCGGAAGGAGCCCCCGCTCGTGCCAGTCGATCACCTCGCCGAGCGCCTCCACCCCGGTCAGGGACCGCACCCGAGGGTCCTCGAGCACGGCCCGTGCCGTGTAGCCGAGGCCGAGGCCGCCGACCAGGACATCGAGGTCGGTGCCCGGCAGGGACGCCAGGCCGAGGCGGGCCAGCTCCACCTCGGCAACGGTGAACAGGCTCGACATGAGGAACTCGTCGTCGAGCTTGACCTCGTAGACGTCTACTCCGAGCGAGGGCTCCACCCTCCGGCGCAGGCTGATCGCACCCATCGGCGTCTCGCGCCAGTCCAGCTCCTCGAAGCGCACACTCACCCGGTCTGTGCGCGTTCTGGACGAGCGGACCCGGTCGGCTCGAGTCCGAGTGCCTCACGGATCGCGTGCTGCACCTCGTCGGGCGTCGGGCGGGCATCGACGGTGACGACGTACTCCTTGCGCCGGAACAGATCAAGCACGGGGTCCGTCTTCTCGTGGTAGTCGCGCAACCGGGCGCTCAGTGCCTCGTCGGTGTCGTCGGGCCGCCCGACCAGTTCGCCTCCGCAGACGTCGCAGGTGTTCGGCTGGCGGGGCCGGTGCGCGATCAGGTTGTAGTCCATCCCGCACCGCCCGCACAGGCGTCGAGCCAGCACCCGACGCCGGACCTCCTCGTCGGGGAGGTCGAGGTGGATGACCCCGTCGATGTCGTAGCTCTCGAGGAAGAAGGCCACCTGGCGCGCGTTACGTGGGAAGCCGTCGAGGATGAACCCGTAGTTCCAGTCGTGCTGAACGAGCCGGTCGTGCACGACCTGCTCCACCAGGTCGTCGCTGACCAGCTCACCGGCGGCCATGATGCGACGGACCTGCGCGCCGAGCTTGGTGTGGTTCTGGACGTTCCAGCGCAGCATGTCGCCGACGCTGATTTGCACCAGCTCGAGTTCGGCCGCCAACATCGCGGCCTGGGTCCCCTTCCCGCTGCCCTGGGCACCCATGACGACGTACTTGCGCACGCCCGCACCCTCGCACCCTCGACCGCTGTCGACAAGCGGTCATGAACTGCCACGACCGGCTGTCCGCGTTCGACGACGGCTCAGTCGCGATAGCCTAGCCAGAGTTGGTCACGCGCCCTCGTCATGCCCACGAAGAGTTGCCGGTGCGCCAGCTCCAACCGCTCCGTGTACGTCGAGTCGGGCTCGCCGGTCAGCCGGTCGATCGGCTGGGTGCTCAGCCCGGGTAGGTAGACGTTGACGAACTCCAGTCCCTTGGCCCGGTGGAAGGTGCCGACCTTGACCCGTTCGGCCGTCGTTCCGTCGTACTCCTCCAGCTGCACGCAGTCGATGCCCTCGGCCTGCAGCACTCGCTGGTAATGGCAGGCCTTCCAGTTGGTGTCGGCCAGCACAGCCATGTCGCCCAGCCGCACGCCGAGCTCCGAGTGGTGCTGACGGATGGCCGTTACCAGCGCGACGTCGTGCAGTCCCCCATCGGGTTGGTCGACCCGGATGGTCCCTCCACCCGTCCGGGCCACCTGCACGTCGCGAGACCCGCTCTCCGGTGCGCCGTCGAGGTCGTCGAACGAGTCGGCCGCGACCACCTGCCATGCGAGGTCGAGGATCTCGGCGGTGTTGCGGTAGTTCACGCGCAGGACGCTCGATCGACCGGTGACGGTGATGCCGGCCTCGCTCAGCGAGAAGCCGCCGGGGTAGACGGCCTGCTGCCCGTCCCCGATGAGCAGCAACCCGTCGGGGCCGTCGCCGGCCAGGGCATGCAGCAACTGCACGCCGAGCAGGTTGAAGTCCTGCACCTCGTCCGCGATCACCGCCGCGTACGGCGGGTCGACCTGCCGCTGGCGCACCGAGTCCCGCGCCAGCCGAAGGACGTCGTTGAAGTCATCGACGCCCGACTCGCGTAGCAGGCCGTCGTAGGCCAGATGGAGGTCCCACACCGCCGCTCGCTGCTCCTGCGGCAACGGGGTCCGTCGACCGACGCGGCGAAGACTGGCGTAGTCCGCGAAGTCGGTCAGGCCGCGGCCCTTCACCACGTACGAGATCTCGTCCCACCAGTAGTCGACGTGCAGGTCGAGCGCGTCCAGGACGCTGTACCTGCCAACACTGACCCAAGCCTTGTTGAACAGGGACCGTGCACGGGCCTGGTCACACGCATGCTCGATGCGGCGTTCGCGCAGCAGGTCGAAGGCCCAGCGGTGGACGCTGGTGAAGTCCACCCGCTCGGCCGTTGTCGGTGCAAGTCGTGCGTAGAGCGAGCCGAGCACTGCGGGCAGCGTGCGGACGTACGACGTGTAGAGGACCCGCCCGGAACGGGTCGCCGCCAGGTAGGCGGCCCTGTGCAGCCCGACCACCGTCTTGCCGGTGCCGGCCGGACCACGCACGCGCGCCGGTCCGCTGCGCGTCTGTCTGACGAGCCTGTTCTGCGCCGGGTGCAGCCATGTCATCCAGGTCTCGATGGGCTCGGCCAGGGCAGCGGACATGACCGAGCGCTCGATCTCGTGCGCATCGAACAGGACGAGCTCATCGGGGTCCGGCGGCTCGGTTCGCGGCACGACCGGGCTCGGTTCGAGGACGCTCACCTGGGTTGGCGGTGGCACGTCGTACGCCGGGAAGTGCTCGGCCAGTGTTGTGGTGAGCGCCTGGACCTGTTCCTCGGACAGGCGAGGAGGTCGCCGAGTCAACCACGGGACGAGACCGTGCTCACCGACGAGTTCCACCCGCCCGACCTGGAGCTCCGGGTCGTGGCGGCCGGCGAAGACGACGACCGGGACGACCCCGAGCGGCGCCAGACCCAGCGGAACGGTGGCATCCTCGACGAGCTGGACGACCCGCATCAGCTTGGCGAGGACGTCGTCGCCTAGCACGGCGCCGTTGAAGAGTCGTTCGTCCTCGACCCGGGGCGCCTTCCAGGTCTTGACGTCGATGACGAGCACGCCGCCCGGTCCGACATGGATCATGTCGATGTTGCTGGCTTGCGTGCCGGGCCATCTCCGATCAGCCAGGAGCTGCCATCCCCAGACCTCGGTCGGCGCCAGGAGGGCGGCGACGCGACGCTCGGAGATGCCGGTCAGCTGAAAGCGGGCGAGACGGGCTCGCTTCTCGGCGAGCAGCCGCTCGTACTCAGCGATCTGCAGCCTGCAGCGCAACGCCTCGTGGTCCGCCGAGACGCCGGCCCCCGCAACCCCTGTCGTCATGGCTCCCTCGTCCGTGCGCCTACACGTCACTCGGAGGATCCCTCGACTCGCTTCAGCCGTCCCGCGGCCCCTGGCTGGCGGAAGCGAAACTGTCGTTCGCCAGGCGCCACGTCCTGGCCTTCACCGGAGACTCAATGCCTGGGCCGAGTGGGCAGCGACCATCCTCTCCCACCCCTTGCTACCACGAAGGCTCGGCCTCGGAACTGAGGCCGAGCCTTCGTCGAACCACCGATCAGCTCAACTGCATCCGCTGGTGCTACCGCAGCCTTCGCAGACGTAGCAGGAACCGGCGGGGCGCATCTTGATCCCGCAGGTCATGCACAGCGGGGCATCGGACACCTGGCCGGTGATCGCCTCCAGCAGCTCCGCGGACGACTGAACCGCTGGCGGTGCTGGCTTGACCGCGGACCCGGGAGCGACCGGAAGGCTGCCGGACGTTTCCGCGGAAACGTCTTTCGTGCCTGGGTGCTCGATGATCGGCACCGACTGCGCCATCGTCTCGAGCTCCTCCTCGACCTCTTCATCGGAATCCTCGGCCTGGTACGAGCCCGTCTCGAGCTGGCGGGCTCGCTCGCCAGCGGTGTAGATGCCGTAGGCCGTCCGGGTGTCGAAGTCCAGGTAGTCCAGCGCCAGCCGTCGGAAGATGTAGTCCATCATCGACTGGGCCATCCGGACGTCTGGGTCGTCGGTGAGACCGGCCGGCTCGAAGCGCATGTTGACGAACTTCGAGACGAAGGTCTCCAGCGGCACGCCGTACTGCAGTCCGATCGAGATAGCGATCGAGAAGGCGTCCATGACGCCGGCCAGGGTCGAGCCCTGCTTCGACATCTTGAGAAAGATCTCGCCCAGACCGTCGTCGGGGTAGGACGACGCCGTCATGTAGCCCTCGGCGCCACCGACAGAGAAGGACGTCATCTGCGCCGGGCGCTTCTTCGGAAGCCGCTTGCGGGTCGGCCGGTACTCGATGACCTTCTCGACTAACGGCTCGTCCGCGCTCTTGGCCTTGGCATTGGAAAGCGGCTGACCGACCTTGCAGTTGTCGCGATAGACCGCCAGCGCCTTCAGCCCGAGTTTCCAGCTCTGGAAATGGACGTCCTCAATTTCTTCAACCGTCGCCGTCTCTGGAATGTTGACCGTTTTTGAGATTGCGCCAGAAATGAATGGCTGCACCGCCGCCATCATTCGCACGTGCCCCATCGGCGCAATAGCTCGCTCGCCCATGGCGCAGTCGAAGACCTCGTAGTGCTCCTGTCGCAGTCCGGGTGCGTCGATGACGTGCCCGTGCTCGGCGATGTACTCGATGATCGCCTCGACGGTCTCCTCGGAGTAGCCCATTCGACGGAGCGCGCGCGGAATGGTCAGGTTGACGATCTGCATCGAGCCGCCACCGACGAGCTTCTTGAATTTCACGAGCGAAAAATCCGGCTCAATTCCGGTTGTGTCCGTGTCCATCATAAACGATATAGTGCCAGTCGGCGCGAGTACACTGGCCTGTGCATTTCGCCAACCAGCCGTTTCTCCGTACTTTATGCACGCATCCCAAGCCTTCGTGGCTTGGCTGTGGATGCCCTTGTCCATCGTGCCCAGAGTGCGAACCGCGTCGTTGGCCGCGGCGTGCTTGCGCATGACCCGCTTGTGCGGCGCGGCGTTGCGCGCGTAGCCCTCGTAAGGACCCACGACGCCGGCCAGCTCGGCAGAACGCTTGTACGACGTGCCCGTCATCAGCGACGTGATCGACGCCGCCAACGCCCGCCCTCCCTCGGAGTCGTAGCCGTGGCCGGTGGCCATCAGCAGCGCACCCAGGTTGGCGTAGCCGATGCCGAGCTGGCGGTAGTCCCGAGTCGTGTCGGCTATGGCTTGAGTCGGGAAGTCGGCGAAGCAGATCGAGATGTCCATGGCGGTGATGACCAGCTCGACCACCTTGACAAAGGCCACCGCATCGAACGTGTCGTCGTCCTTGAGGAACTTCATCAGGTTCAGCGACGCCAGGTTGCACGACGAGTTGTCCAGCGACATGTATTCCGAGCAGTTGGCCACCACGACGCCACTCACGATGTAGGAGTGGTTACGCGGCTCGGTGAGGTTGTAGGTCGTCTCGAAACCCTGCGACTCACGTGACACGAGCCGGACGGTCTCGTCCTTGACGTAGGGCTTGTGGTGATCGACGACGTGCGTGAGCTTCTCCTGCTCGGCCGCCAGCGTGAACCCGACGTGAATGGCGAACTCACGCAGTGAGCGACCGGTGATGCGCAGGTCGAACGACGGGCCGTCAGATCCGTAGACAGCCTCACTGCCGTCCTTGCGCGTATCGGTGAACGAGTCAACCTTGGTGCCCGTCCGGTAGATCCGGGCGGCGATGCCGAGGCTCGCCAGCAGCTCCTGAACCCCCAACAGGAGCTCCTCGGAGCGGCTGCCAAGCCCGACGTACCTGGTGCCGTTGACCTCCTGGTCGACAACACACCCGTCCGCGTCAAAGAGACCCTGAAGGAACGCGACCAGCGCGTCCTCGGGAGCCTCGAAGATCGAGATGGGCACGGTCTTGCCCGACGCGCGCTTGTCCGTGACACCCAACGAGCGCAGGAACGCCACGACGTCAGCCTTGCCGGACCGCAACTGCACAGTGCCGTTGGCCTGCAGGCTGGGCTTGGCCGTGAAGCCTGTCCACTGCGCCAGCGCGGCCTCGTGTCGGGGAAGCACCTCAGCGCGGTCATCGGTCGAGCCGTAGACCGTCGTCGCCTTGTCGGAGGTGATGCAGCCATCGCCAGTGATCCATCCGAGGTAGTGAGCCAGCTCGTCGTCCCATTTCGTCGGAAGGGCCAACTTCGTCGCACCGAGGGAGATGTCCTGGGCGGCTCCTGGCAGAGCCACAGACGCCATGACCCGCGAGGCGTACTCGAACGAGCGGACGACCTCGTCGGTCTCGGTGAGCTGCTCGGCGTGCACCCACCCGCGGTTGCGGGTCCACACGCGGTGATTCGGTGTACAGCGCAACCGGGAGCCGTCGGAGAACCGCAGCTCGACGATCTCGTTGGTGCCGGTGACCATGTAGCGCACCGGTCGAGTGGCGGCCACCCGTGAAGCTGGGTCGTCGCCGGACGTGACATCGTTGGTGTAGACGTCGAAGGCCTCTCCGGTTGCGGCGCGCGACACCAGGTCGCCTATGGCGATCAGGCCCTTGTCCGTGACGACGCGCTGGTCTGCCGGGAAGCACGGGTTGGACGCCGTGATCCGACCGGTCTCCGGGTTGGTGTGCCAGTCGTTGATGGTGTCGTCGTACTGGATGCCGGGGTCGGCGCACTGCCACGCGGCCAGCGCCATCTTGCGCCACAGCTCGCGCGCGTCGATCGTCTCGATCACCTCGCCGGTCGCCCGTGCCTTCAGGCCGAACTCGGTGCCCTGCTCGACCGCCCGCATGAACTCGTCGGTGACCCGCACCGAGTTGTTGGCGTTCTGGTACTGCACGGAGGTGATGTCCTTGCCGCCGAGGTCCATGTCGAAGCCGGCGTCGCGCAGCGCGCGGATCTTGTCCTCTTCCTTCGCCTTGGTCTCGACGAACTCCTCGATGTCGGGGTGGTCGACGTCGAGCACGACCATCTTGGCCGCCCGCCGCGTCGCCCCACCGGACTTGATCGTTCCCGCCGACGCGTCGGCGCCGCGCATGAACGACACCGGGCCCGACGCGGTGCCGCCGGAGGACAGCAGCTCCTTGGACGACCGGATGCGCGAGAGGTTCAGCCCCGCGCCGGAGCCGCCCTTGAAGATCAGCCCCTCCTCGCGGTACCAGTTCAGGATCGAGTCCATCGTGTCGTCGACAGCGAGGATGAAGCACGCTGACACCTGCTGCGGGCTCGACGTGCCGACGTTGAACCAGACCGGGGAGTTGAACGAGAACACCTGGTGCAGAAGTGCCCAGGTGAGCTCGTGCTCGAAGATCTCGGCGTCGGCGGTCGACGCGAAGTAGCCGTGCTCCTCGCCGGCCGCCCGGTAGGTCTTGACCACCCGGTCGAGCAGCTGCTTGAGGCTCCACTCGCGGACCTCGGTGCCCACCGCGCCGCGGAAGTACTTGGTCGTGACGATGTTGGTCGCGTTGACCGACCAGAAGTCGGGGAACTCCACGCCGCGCTGCTCGAAGTTGATCGAGCCGTCGCGCCAGTTGGTCATGACGATGTCGCTGCGCTCCCAGGTCACCTCGTCGTAGGGGTGGACCCCCGGTGTCGTGTAGATACGCCCGATGGCCAGGCCCTTGGCGGGCGCGCCACCCTGACGAACGACCTGGGGCTTGTGCTGCGACGTCTCCGTCATCCCTGCTCCTCCCGAATCCTGCTCTAGATCCAACACGTCGGCACCGACAGAAACTCCGCATGGGCGGGCTTCCCGGTGTACCTCTAAGGGCCTTTCTCGTACGGCGCGGCCAGCTGCTGCTCCGCCCGCAGCAGGGCGATCTCGGCCTCGAAGGCGCCCAGGTCCTCGAAGGCCCGGTAGACCGAGGCGAAGCGGAGGTAGGCCACCTCATCGAGCTCGCGCAGCGGCGCCAGGACCGCCATCCCGACCTCGTGGGCCTCGATCTCGGCGGCACCGCTGGCGCGGACCGACTCCTCTACCCGCTGGGCGAGCAGCGCCAGGTCGTCCTCGCTGACCGGTCGACCCTGACATGCCTTGCGGACCCCGGTCAGGACCTTGTCGCGGCTGAACGGCTCGCTGGCGCCGGATCGCTTGGTCACCGACAGGGACGCCGTCTCGACGGTGGTGAAGCGCTTGGCGCACGCCTCTCGGAGGCACTGACGCCGGCGGCGGATCGAGGTGCCGTCATCGGAGGCGCGGCTGTCCACGACGCGGCTCTCGCCGTGACGGCAGAACGGGCAGTGCATGAGCGGTGACCTCCTCTGTGGACCGGTCTGGGGAAAACCTGTGGGCGGCCTGTGGATGAACTACAACCGTGTCATTCACAAGATGTGGGGGTAACTATGACCCTCGACCCCCACATGTGCAAGGGGTTCGCCGAAATCGTCGGCGTCAGTTCGCCGGACCCGCATTCCTGCAGGTCAGGGTCACGTTGCCGGCGCTCGTCCCGGCGTGTCGCCACGTGTGACGCGCACGGCGGGAGCCGACACCGTCCCCCGCCGCGGCGGACGCTCTTCGGACAAACCGCACCAGGCGGCCCATCGCCGATACCGTCAGCGCGACACCCCACGTCCACGTCCGGAGTCCCGTGTCCCATCTCGACGTCACGACCGCCCTCGCCGGGCTGCGGCTCACGTCGCCGCAGGACGTGGTGGCGGCACTCGTCGACGCCGGTTCGCCGCTGGCCCGAGACATCGTGCTGTACCTCGTTGACTTCGAGCAGGAGATCCTGCAGCCCCTGATCGACGGGTCGAGCCTCGAGGTGATCACCGAGGAGCCACTGGCCTCCACGCTGGCGGGGCGCGCCTACAGCAGCGGTGAGCCGGTGCTCGCCGAGCGACCTGACGGCGTCCGGGTCTGGGTGCCGGTCTTCGAGCACTCGGTGCGCACCGGAGTCCTGGCCATGACGGTCGACGAGGCGAGCCCCGAGGTCGTCACGCACTGCCGGAGCCTGGGGATGCTCGGCGGGCTGCTGGTGTCCAGCGCGGCGAGGTACACCGACCTCATCCACGTCCGCAAGCGCGGCCGCGGCATGACGCTGGCCGCCAGCATGCAGTGGGACCTGTTGCCCCCGTTGACGATGCGGGCCGATCGGGTCGTCGTGGCGGGGCTGCTCGAGCCGGCGTACGAGGTGGCGGGGGACGGCTTCGACCACAGCATCAACGGCTCGCGGGTGGACATCGCGGTGTTCGACGGCATGGGTCACGGGATCGCCTCGACCCTGCTCTCGACACTGGCCATCGGGACCTACCGTCACCAGCGCCGTGACGGTCACGGCCTCGACGCGATGCACGACACCATCGACAGCGCGATCACCCAGCAGTTCGGGGACGCCTTCGTCACCGGGGTGCTCGCCCGGCTCGACACGACGTCGGGTCTTCTCGAGCTGACCAACGCCGGGCACCCGGCACCGCTGCTCCTGCG
>Ga0136635_10000434_pt1 | contig 11493 bp, 13 predicted proteins | sample AntDrymeUQ852106_2_FD_105495 | JGI IMG/M metagenome (GOLD analysis project Ga0136635, IMG submission 105495) | Polar desert sand microbial communities from Dry Valleys, Antarctica - metaG UQ85 (21.06) | ecosystem: Environmental > Terrestrial > Soil > Desert | place: Antarctica: Dry Valley... | reverse complement strand
CTGCACATCAGCTTGATAACCCTTGTGGCGATACCACTGAATCAAAGCGTACAATTCTTTTTGAAATAGAAGTAAGAATATCCACGCAGGTGTTTCTTTGTGAACAACACTTATCCCCTGCGCTTGAGAAAATGCCTCAGCAAGCTGCTTTGGAGTCAGCACATCCCCAGCAAGTTCAATTTCTTGACCGATGTACTTGTCAGGATTTTTCATCACGTAAGCAGCAACGCGACCCATATCTATAGTTGTAATCAGATGTAAAGGCTTGTCAGGCTGAATCGAAAATGGGAAAACTCCCTTAAGTATCGACGGACGCGTGTACTTTTTCCAAAACTCCTCCATAAACAAACACGCACGCAACATCGTTGTCGGTAAGCCAGCTGAAGAGAGAATTTGCTCAACCTTGTACTTTTGCTCAATGTGGGGAATTCCGGAATTTCTGTCTGCACCACCTGCCGAGTTATAAACGAAGTGCTTAATGTCGGCTTTTTTTGCCGCTTGTGCAACGCGCTTTGCCCTCTCAACTTCTAGCGGGTCAGCTTTGGCTGAGTCCGCTGAAGTAGCGTGGCAATAAATAGCCGAAATGCCGTTCATAGCTGCTGCGAGGGAGTTTTCATCGTCTAAGTTTGCTTCAACTAGTTCGACTCCAGCCTCGGTCATTTTGGACAGCAAAGGACGATTAAGGTCAATTTTTCTAGTTATGGCACGCAGGTTTGTAAGTTGCTGTTGGTGAAATCCTTTGACCACATTACCACCGGTGCCACCAGTCACGCCGATGAGCAGAACTTTACCAATTTTCGACTCTGTAGCACCATCTGACATGCTATTACCTAGAGTTCTTCGTTTACATTAAGTTTAGACGTGGTGGACTACTAGTGCGATCGCTCCAAATAAAATCACCGAAGCAAAATTTCAACACAACCTTGGTGCATGGAAACCAATACTACTGCCATCGACTCATACAGAACATTAGCACTTCAAGTTACTTGCCACGCAGTCAACCAAGCTAGTAACCGTCAAGAAGCGCGTTCTTTGATTCAAAATACCATCAACCGTTTGGCGCAAAAAATAGCTGCCAGTATCGCTTTTATTGGCTTTGACTGTCGTTTAATTGTCCTGCCGGAATACTTTCTCACAGGCTTTCCGATGGGAGAATCTTTAGCAGTGTGGGCAGAAAAAGCCTGTTTGGAAATGGCTGGTGCTGAGTATGAAGCTCTTGGTAAAATAGCCCAAAAGCATAATATCTTCTTGGCAGGCAACGCTTACGAACTCGATCCTAAGTTTCCAGGGTTGTACTTCCAAACCTGCTTTGTTATTGACCCCTCAGGGTCAATTGTCTTGCGGTATCGACGGCTGAATTCGATGTTTGCCCCCACACCGCACGATGTCTGGGATAAGTATTTAGATTGTTACGGCTTAGAGGGTGTTTTTCCGGTAGCGAAGACAGCGATCGGTAATTTGGCAGCTCTTGCATCAGAAGAAATTTTATATCCAGAAGTGGCGCGGTGTCTAGCAATGCGCGGTGCAGAGATTTTTCTGCATTCTACATCAGAAGTGTATAGCAAGATGTTAACGCCTAAAGATGCGGCAAAAATCAGCCGTGCAGTAGAAAACATGGCATACGTAGTCTCAGCAAATACAGCAGGCATTGCGGATATCCCCATCCCTATTGCATCGGCTGATGGTGGTTCTAAAATTATTGACCATCGAGGAATTGTTTTAGCAGAGGCAGGTGCAGGTGAGAGCATGGCAGCTTTTGCGGAGATAGATTTGGCAGCTTTACGACGCGATCGCCACCGACCTGGGTTAAATAATTTACTTTCACGGCAGCGATTTGAGCTATACGCAGAAAGTTACCGCCAGTCGCATTTCTACCCAGCAAACACTATGCTGGATAAAGAAGTAGACCGCAAACATTTTATTCAAACACAGCAAGAAACTATCGAGCGTCTAAGCAAATTAGGGATAATTTGAGATTAGGAAATGGGTAATGGGTAATGGGTAATGGAAAATGAGGAATAAAAATAATTCTTAATTACCTATTCTCACGTTCCCCATTCCCCATTACCTATTCTCAATTACCAATTACCTATTCTCAATGACAAATGAGTAAACCAATCGAAGTTCGCAACCCCCGAACCGGAAAATATGACTACGTGATTATACCGCCACCGACGAAGCTTCTGGCACAGCAATGTAGCCGTCTGCGGAGGGCGCAAAAAAGCTGGCTGCAAATTGGTTTACAAGGGCGAATAGAAGCCTTACAGCAGTGGAAGCAAGCGATATTATCTGGGCGTGATAAACTGACTGAAGCTTTAGTTGCTGATACGGGCAGATTATCAATTTCGGTAATGGAAATTGATTCATTTCTCTCTAGCATCGATCGCTGGTGTGGATTAGCGCCAAAATTATTACAAGACTTTGAAAAAGGCACAGCAATACCGTTTATCCAACTGCAACAAACAGCGGTTCCTTATTTTCTAGTTGGGGTGATTAGCCCTTGGAATTTTCCCTTATTGCTGTCTACGATTGATACGATTCCGGCATTGCTAGCGGGTTGTGCCGTCATCGTCAAACCCAGTGAAATTGCTCCCCGCTTCGTGGCACCATTGTTAGCGACACTTAACAGCGTTCCCAAATTACGCGACATATTAACTTTTATTGAGGGAGCAGGCGAAACTGGAGCCGCATTAATTGACAATGTGGATGTGGTGTGCTTTACCGGTAGTGTAGCCACCGGACGAAAAGTAGCAGAAGCCGCAGCGAGACAGTTTATTCCCGCTTTTTTGGAATTAGGCGGAAAAGACCCGGCGATCGTCTTAGAATCAGCCGATATAGAATTAGCAACATCAGCAATTTTGTGGGGTTCCGTCGTCAACAGCGGACAGTCTTGCTTGTCGATTGAGAGAATTTACGTTGCTGAATCTATCTTTGATAAGTTTTACCATCAACTTGTAACTAAAGCGTATCGCCTGCGGCTGGCTCATCCTAGAATTGAAGATGGCGAAATCGGTCCGATTATTGCCGAAAGACAAGCAGCGATTATTCAAGAGCATCTGCAAGACGCAGTGTCTAAGAAAGCGGTAATTCACTGCGGTGGGGAAGTTGAGCAATTGAGTGGTGGTTGGTGGTGTCATCCAACAGTTCTCACCAGTGTTAACCATTCGATGACAGTAATGACCGAAGAGACTTTTGGACCAATTATGCCGGTGATGGCTTTTTCTAGAGTTGAAGAAGCGATCGCATTAGCCAACGATACCATTTATGGGTTAAGTGCTGCTGTCTTTGGCTCGGAAGCAGAAGCATTAGAAGTTGCCCAGCAGATAGATGCAGGAGCAATCAGTATCAACGATGCTGCACTCACCGCTCTCATGCACGAGGGAGAAAAAAACGCCTTCAAATTCTCAGGTATGGGAGGTTCCCGCATGGGACCTGCGGCACTGACACGATTCATGCGGAAAAAAGCATTTTTGGTGAAAACTAACACTGTTAGCGACCCTTGGTGGTTTAATAGCCAATAAAGCCAGTGCTATTTTAGTCTTCTGGATATAGTTAGTACAATATTGCATCAGTTCATGACGAAAATTTCTCACAAAAACTCTGCGTCACTCTGCGCTTACCTTTGTGTTCCTCTGCGTTTAAAAACGTGTTCGTATTAATGAAATGCTGTACTTGGATTTTAAGAGTAACGAACCGCACCAGAGGGCAGCGTCTCCGACAACAGAAGAAGCACTATAACGCAAAGACAACAAGAAAAATAGGAGTTTTGTTATGTCTACCATCAAAGAAGAAATGCCCGTTCTTTGGCGCCACCAAGGAGATTGGGTAGGTACGTATACACTAGTTGATACAGAAGGAAAAATCCTCGACAAGCATGAATCTCACTTAATCTGTGAGTTTCCAGAAAACGGTTCTTATCCCTACTACCAAGTTAATCGCTACACCTGGTCTGATGGTAAATACGAAGAACATCAGTTTCCCGGAACCTACCGAGATAAAAAACTTTGGTTTGATACAGAGCGCATTCAAGGAAAAGCCTGGGAAGCAGACGATTCCACCGTGATTTTGTGGTTTTCTTATAAGACAATGCCAGAAATGTCTTTATATGAAATGATCCAAATTAGCCCTGACAATAACTACCGCGCTCGCACTTGGCACTGGTTTAAGAACCATCAAATCTACCAACGCACCCTAATCCAAGAAGAACGGCTACGATAAGCTAATTGGCATTTTGAAGTTTTAATTCCTTAAAGGCATGGCAAAAGCTGAAAAAATAAATTTTTCCACCCCAAGTGGTTTTCCCGAATTTCTTCCTAGCGAAAAGCGCCTAGAATTATATTTGCTAGACACCATCCGTAGAGTTTTTGAAAGTTATGGATTTACACCTATTGAAACTCCCGCTGTAGAACGCTTAGAAGTATTGCAAGCCAAAGGTAATCAAGGCGACAATATTATTTATGGGATTGATCCCATCTTGCCACCAAATCGGCAGGCTGAGAGGGATAAGGCGGGCGAAACAGGTTCAGAAGCCAGAGCTTTAAAATTTGACCAAACAGTCCCCCTAGCGGCTTATATTGCCCGTCACTTAAATGAATTAACCTTTCCCTTTGCCCGCTACCAAATGGATGTAGTTTTTCGCGGAGAAAGAGCAAAAGATGGGCGTTTTCGTCAGTTTCGCCAGTGCGATATTGATGTAGTTGCGCGTCGTGAACTCAGTTTGCTATATGATGCTCAGATGCCTGCAATTATCTCAGAGATATTTGAGGCAATTCATATCGGTGATTTCTTAATTCGCATCAACAACCGTAAAATTCTCACAGGTTTCTTTAAGTCACTAGGTATTGCAGAGAATAAAATAAAATCCTGTATCGGCATCATTGATAATCTAGAAAAAATCGGCGAAGTTAAAGTTAAGCAGGAATTAGAAAAAGAAGGCATTTTAGCAGAGCAGACACAAAAAATAATTGATTTTATTAAAATTGATGGCACAGTTGATGAGGTATTAGATAAACTCAAGCACCTCGCGCAAAATCTGCCAGAAGCCGAGCAATTTAGTCTGGGAGTTGGTGAAATAGAAACGGTGATTGCAGGTGTACGTAATCTCGGAGTTGCCGAAAATAGGTTTTGTATTGATTTAGCGATCGCTCGTGGACTTGATTACTACACAGGCACAGTTTACGAAACAACTTTATTAGGACATGAAGCTTTAGGCAGTATTTGCTCTGGTGGCAGATATGAAGAATTAGTCGGCACATTTATCGGTGAGAAAATGCCTGGTGTAGGCATTTCTATCGGCTTAACTCGCTTAATCAGTCGCTTGCTTAAAGCTGGGATTTTGAATACCTTAGCTGCCACACCAGCACAGGTGATGGTAGTGAATATGCAAGAAGATTTGATGCCAATTTATTTAAATATTTCCCAACAACTTAGAAAAGCTGGTATTAATGTTATTACTAGTTTTGATAAGAAAGGTTTGGGTAAACAATTTCAGCTAGCTGAGAAACAAGGAATTCAATTCTGTGTAATTATTGGTTCTGAAGAAGCCGCAGCGCAAAAGTCCTCTTTAAAAGATTTAAAAACAGGTGAGCAAGTAGAAGTAGGATTGGCTAATTTGGCTGAAGAAGTGAAACGGAGACTATCTTAATTAAAAATTAATTTACTTCGTGTAGGTGCGTTACTTTATTAACGTACCATACCAGTTAAGCTTGACTGCGTTCCTCGATAAATACATGGAAAAGATATACAATTCTGCGTCCAAAGAAGAGACAAACGATGCATTGCATATAACCTCTATTAAGGAAGATTGGGGTGGAGACGGTAGAGGACACATGAACTTATCAGGAAGACGTACTGCAATCTCTCCAGAGTACGTACCTCGTAAATATATTTTTTTTGACAGCAATACTGTATCAGAACGGGGATGGCGAATCAATGGAATGCCGGATGAGGTAGCAACTGGAAGCCGTAGATTGCTGACATGGCACGACTGCGGAGCCTCTACATCAAGAGTCGTGTTACCATCCCAGTTTAAAGCACCATCTGGCATATTTACTGCTAATTTAGAGCTTTTCGTACTTAAGGGAGCAATTCAAATTGGTGAGTGGAAACTTACTAAACATTGTTACTCTTTTATTCCTGCTGGAGTGCAAGTCGGTGATTGGCAGGTGTTAGGTAGCGATGATGTAGAAATCCTTTGGATGGAGAATGGCTATTTACAATATAAAAATTTATCCAATAATCATCCAGATGCTAGGTTAAATGAATTTATCCCAGTATTAGATAGTAAATTGCTGCCGTGGGGCAAAACGGATACAGTTCAATTTGAAGTGGCAAAAAAGAAGTACCTGCGGAAAGATTCTAACGGTGGTGGAGTATGGTTGCTTACTATCTTGCCTCATTATGATGGAATACATCAAATGATACAGCCATATAATGAGGAGGCATATGGTTTATTTGGGTACGTTGAAATAGGAAATTATTGTTTTGGTAAGGATAACTTTTGCTATAGTCCCAGCTTTAGCACTCTTCCTAGACACAGAACCGATGATGGTGGTTTGTTCTTCGTCCGAGTTGATAGGGATTTATCAAAAGTTGGTACAGTTTTGTCATATGCACATGAATGATTAATTATAACCGGCGTTGCAGTCACGTAATAAAATAATAAGATGACACAATTGCAGCTTTGATTATTGCTTCATCCGTAATATCAAAAGTACCATAAGCTTCACTCTGACCAGTTTTCTATCTTTAGGTTTGGAATTTGAGAAAAGTCTTGATAATTGCGTGTGGCTATTATTGCATTTTGAGTCAGAGCAATGGAGGCAATTCTTAAGTCTTTTTCAATTCTCTTTTTTGCTAGAGCCTTGGAGTTTTGTTGTAAAAGTTGAGTGAGGCATGATCGGTATCAAGAATTCGGAAGTTCATGTGTCGCTATCTTGTTCGCGTTCTGCTCTCATTTCTTTGATGATTTCCATAAAATATGGATCGTCTTGGAAAATTCCAGCAAACTTCATCAAAGGGTTTTCCGAAGTAACTGGTTGTATAGGCACTGGAATCTGAATAATTTCGGCTTTAGCCAGACGTTTTTGTAATAGCTGCTGAACTTTTTCAACTGCACCTTCTTTAGTTTCATCAGTAGTTTGGCAATCAGGAACTTCTAAGACAGTTGCTACAGTAAAGCCATCAGCTGTACTTTCTAATAAAATATTCCAGTTATCCACAAGATTTGCCTAGCTCTACTTGATAAAATTACATTATGTTTCAATTATATAATAAAGTATTGAAGCTGAATTTTTTACTCTAACGTCTTTTCAAATAACGTCCACTGGGCAAACCTAAAACCTGTCCGTTATTGTAGATAAGATTTCCGCGTAAAAAAGTACTTTTTACCCGTCCCGTTAACTCTACTCCTTCAAAGGGTGTATAACCTTGTTGTGACTCTGACTCAGCCGCACGTACCACAAAAGTTGGCAAGCAAATGAACGCAAAAACATACAGAAAGTTAATAGCAAAGCAACTTAACCAAGATTTTAAATCTGCCGTTGAAATTGTCGATCTACCTATTTCTAAACCTGCTGCTAGTCAACTTTTAATTCAAAACAAATTCGCTGGCATTAACGGTGGCTTTGATACCTTACTTTGTCGTGGTGAAGTTCCCTACTTTAACTTAATTCCTCCCTTTGATTTGGGTGTGGAAGCAGTGGGAAAAGTTGTCGCTATAGGTGAAAATGTCAAAGATTTTCAAATGGGTGATGCTGTCATAACTACAGCGCTTGGTGGTGGTTATCGAGAATATCAGGTTATCGATGCAAACTTAGCGGTGAAGGTGCCCGAAGCTACACCAGAAGTGCTAACCTTGATGCCTACAGGTGTATCAGCTTTGGTTGCATTGGAACAAGTGGGGGAGATGAAAAGTAATGAAGTGGTTTTAGTGACAGCAGCAGCAGGGGGAACCGGTCATATTGCGGTGCAATTGGCAAAGTTAGCAGGTAATCATGTCATTGGTACTTGTAGCACTGAAGCAAAGGCAAAGTTACTGAGAGAATTAGGGTGCGATCGCATTATCAATTATCGTACAGAAAACCTCAACCAAATCCTCAAACAAGAATTTAACAACGGGATTAATTTAATTTTTGAATGTGTCGGTAAACAAGTTTTCGATAGCTGCGTTGATAATTTGGGAATTCGTGGACGTTTAGTGACTATTGGCTACATTTCCGAATATGCTCTAAATGTAGAACAGGTGCTACAACCTCGGATTTATCATCAACTGATGTGGAAAGCTGCTTCTGTGCGAGGTTTTTTGATGCCTCATTATAAAGAATATATACCAGAGGCACGCGATCGCCTGTTAAACTTGTTCTACACAGATAAACTAAAAGTTGCCATTGACTCAACTCAGTTCAACGGCATAAAATCTATTCCGGCTGCTGTGGAATATCTACTTACTGGTAAGAATTGCGGCAAAGTAGTTGTCAGATTTTAGTCAATGGATGGTGACAATGACAGAAAAATCAGAAAATACTTTAAAAGTTGCACATCAAGCATTTACATACTTTCAACACGGTTTGGCAACAGGGGAGTGGAACTCGTTTCTCGATATGCTTACTGAAGACTTTAGCTTTTGGTTTCCGATGGGAAAATTTCACGGTTTAAATGTCGGGAAACAGAAAGCTGAAGCTTTTTTTGATTATGTCAGTGAAGTCTTTAGTCCCGGACTAACTCTGACTTTAGACAGCGTTACCAGCAATGAAACGACGGTGGTTTTTGAGTTCCGTGATGAAGGAATGATGTACAAAGAACCTTATAAAAACCGTGTAGCTGTTGCTTTTGATGTGCGTGGAGAGAAAATTTGTGGCTATCGAGAATACTTTGGTAGTGATGGTAAATCGAATTAATTTGTTGGTGGTAGAGACGCGATTAATCGCGTCTGTACAATGTTACGCGATTAATCGCGTCTCTACAATGTTAGTGGTTGGTGGGAGCGTTGTGAGTTATGAGTTGTAAAAAACTACTCCTACCCATTACCCATTACCCATTACCCATTACCCATTACCTATTAGTTCAAATCAAGGTTTGGTTGATTTAATTCTTGAGATTTAGCTTCTGCTGCTTGATATGCATCTAAGTAGTCTTTGCCACCTAACATCACATCACCATAATATTCATAAGGTGCATCACCATAAATTGGTAGCGGTTCGTCTTCTGGATAATCTTCTTTTGATTCTTCGATTATCGCTTTCAGTTTTTTCACGCTCAAGCTTTGTGCTGCAAAGTAGCAGAATTCTTGCTCGTTTTTATTCAGGTGCGGTAGGGTAGGATCGATGATGCGTACAACAGAGTCGTTGCCGTCCGTATCGCTTAATTCAATCCAAGCATGTTCAATCGGTTTGTAAGACCTACGACCAATAACTAAAAAGCCTTGCACGTAAGTTGCTCCCTCAGTCGCTAATGCTGCTTTGTAAGCATTGTCAAAGGTCGTTCTAGCCTTGCTTTTTATGCTTTGAGCAATCTTGAGAGAAAGCGTTTCATCTAATGCTTTGTCCATTTACAGCGGGAAGAGTGAGCGCCGACTACCATATCCTAACACCTGAGTTAGCGGTGCGTGAAGCGCTGCTTTTTTCACTCTCAGAAATACTTCTTTAGTAGCAGGTTTTATGTAGCTTTTAATTCTAAATTGATTAAATCTTGACTTATATCACTACCGTATTTAACATATGCTTTCAGAAAAATCAAGTTTTGCGACTACGGAAGCTGATAAATTCCAGATTTCGGGAATTAGCGAACCTGTGATACTGCGTTATTTTGAAACTTTAAACGCAGGAAACTTTCATGAGACTGCAAGCTTGTTTGCTGCTGATGGTGTGATGCAACCGCCCTTTGAATCTGGTATTGTGGGGAGTAACGCGATCGCTACCTATTTAAAACAAGAAGCTCAAGGCATTAAAGCCGAACCTAGCCAGGGAATCGCCGAAAATTTGGACAATAATCAAATAGAATTTCAGGTGAGTGGCAAAGCACAAACTACCTGGTGCGGTGTCAACGTCATGTGGCTTTTTATCGTCAACCAAGAACGGCAAATTCAATTTACTAGAATCAAACTTTTAGCTTCTCCCCAAGAATTGCTAAATCTGCGACGATGAGAGGATATCGGTTAGTGGATAGTGGGAATTTGAAGAGGGGACAAGGGGACAAGGGGATAAAAAGGAATTACCTATGCCCAATTACCAATTACCAATTAGCAATTCCCAATTACCACTAACAACGCTCCAATTCCTAACTCTTGGTAACTGTCGCTTTCTCAAAAGAGCGCAGTAAGATTTTTTGTCCTAAATCAATATCTGATGGTGCACACAGCCAATCTGGGTGTGCGGTCATCAACAAACTATCTAAAGTCTCTTCATCGAATAGATGCCAGACTAAAGCTTCATTAATTTGCGCTTCTACAGCATAGCAGTCGGGACTGACACAGTAAATCGTGCAAGCACTGGCAATTCTATGCAAAGTCATTTGTTCCCCAGGACTGAGTGAGCGAAATTGCCGCATGGCTTGCTTCAGTTCACTGAGGGAAGATACTGTTAACCCAGGAAGTGCTATTGTCAGATTGCTATCTCCATTCACGGCAATCCAGTAATGACGACTGGGGTCAATTCCTACAAGCCAAGGTGATTCATCATCAAGGCAATAGCGTGGCGATAAACAAAAGGCTACTTCCATAGGTAAAATTATGATGCGTGCTTTTCAATAGTTGGTGATTTCAGACAAAAGTATGCTTACTCTTAATCAGGCTAACTAAGAGCTGATGTTGCACAAAATCGGCACAAGTTGAGCTACTGTTTTAATATTTAATGATTAAAAGTTATAAATAAAATAAACTTAGCAAAAATTTTAACTTTGTTAAGAATTATCAATATATAGAATAAGTTGTGTCTGTCGTAGTAAGCGATTTATCGCTTAATTAGGGCACTGAAGTGCCCACTACGAAAGCAAAGTTTTTTCAACCTTTTGACTTATTTGCTTAGTTCTGTCAGAGTGATTTCTAACTTTAGACAGTTACCACCATCACTCTGCAACTGGTATTCTACTTTATCCATTAGACGATGCATAATTAGCCAACCATAACCGCCTTCTTGCTTGTCCAGTGGGTTGGGAGGAAAGTAGGTAGACATATCGAAGCCCTCACCGCGATCCCAAACTTCTAGGGCTATATCTTGGTCTTTGAGTTCCAAGCGAATTAAAACTGGCGCATTGGGCTGATCTTTGTGGGCGTGACGTACTGCGTTTGAGTAAGCTTCCACCAAAGCTAGCCGCAAACGACTTGATAGCCGTGACCAATCAACTGTCTCTCCAAGCTGGATTTGTAAGCATCCTAGCAGCCAGCTTTCGACGATGCTTAAAAACTTCAAGTCACTTGGTACATGAAGCTCACTTTTCATCACTTACAAAACCTCCAGTGAGAGAATAGTTTGGTCGTCTTCTTGAATGTTGTTGTCT
>Ga0136635_10000433_pt1 | contig 11503 bp, 10 predicted proteins | sample AntDrymeUQ852106_2_FD_105495 | JGI IMG/M metagenome (GOLD analysis project Ga0136635, IMG submission 105495) | Polar desert sand microbial communities from Dry Valleys, Antarctica - metaG UQ85 (21.06) | ecosystem: Environmental > Terrestrial > Soil > Desert | place: Antarctica: Dry Valley... | reverse complement strand
GATGCAATTTCTGGGGTGGTGCCCCCGGTAGGATTCGAACCTACGCCACCGCCTCCGGAGGGCGGTGCTCTATCCCCTGAGCTACGGGGGCTCGGGCATCGCGAGGTTACCAGCCGGTCGATACGGCTTCGGGGGGTCGAGATCGCGGCTAGCCTCGGCGGGGTGAGCGGGAGTCTCGGCCGGGTGCTGGTCGTCGACGACAGCGATGTGATCCGCACCCTCATCTCGGTGAACCTCGAGATGGAGGGGTTCGAGGTCATCACCGCGGTCGACGGCCAGGACCCGCTGGACAAGATCTTCGAGGTTGCGCCGGACGTCATGACCATCGATGTCGTGATGCCGCGGTTGGACGGCTTCGTCACCGTCGAGCGGGTGCGTGCCGACCCGCGGACCAAGCATCTGAAGATCGCGATGGTGACGGCCTGCGCCCAGGCCTCGGACCTCCGCCGGGGGGAGGTGGTCGGCGTCGACGCTTACGTCACCAAGCCCTTCGACCCGTCCGCCCTGGTGCGAACGGTCCGTGATCTGGCTGGACGAGAGACGGTCTGATCGGCCCCGATAGCCTGCGAGCATGACCCCCGACGAGCTGTCCGCCGCCGTCCGGTCGGCGGTGCAGGTGGCCGTGGACGACGGCGACCTGGCTGTCGAGGTCCCCGGTGAGGTCAAGGTCGAGCGGCCTCGGGCGAAGGGGCACGGGGACTATGCGACCTCGGTCGCGCTGCAGCTCGCCAAGGCCGCGGGACGGTCACCGCGCGAGGTCGCCGAGTCCGTCGCCCTTCGGCTACGGGCGACCAGCGGCGTCGCCGGTGTGGAGGTCGCAGGCCCCGGTTTCCTCAACATCACCTTGGACGCCGCCGCCCAGGGCGAGCTGGCCCGGACCGTGATCGCCGCGGGCGCTGCCTATGGCCACAGCGAGACCCTCGCCGGCCTGAGGATCAACCTGGAGTTCATCTCCGCAAACCCGACCGGGCCGCTGCACCTCGGGCACGCCCGTTGGGCAGTGGTCGGCGACGCGCTCGGTCGCGTCCTGACCGCTGCAGGCGCCGAGGTGAGCCGCGAGTTCTACCTGAACGACCGCGGCGTCCAGATGGACCGATTCGGCGCCTCCCTGATGGCGCTCGCCAACGGTCGTCCGGTGCCGGAGGACGGCTATCACGGCGAGTACGTACCAGAGCTTGCGCAGCGCATCGTCGACGAGGTGCCCGGCATCACCGAGCTGGCAGACAATGACCAGCTCGCCGCCTTCCGCGAGGAGGGCTATCGCCGTCAGCTCGACGAACAACGCGACGACCTGGACCGGTTCCGCACCCACTTCGACGTGTGGACCTCCGAACGGGCACTGCACGCTTCGGGTGCCGTGGAGCACGGTGTCGCACGCCTGCGGGAGCAGGGCCACGTTTTCGAGCAGGACGGTGCGGTCTGGCTGCGGACCACCGACTTCGGTGACGACAAGGACCGGGTCCTGGTGCGCAGCGACGGCGGCTTCTCCTACTTCGCGAGCGACACTGCGTACTACGTCGACAAGCGGGAGCGCGGGTTCGACGTCGCCATCTTCATGCTGGGCGCCGACCATCACGGTTACGTGGGACGGCTCAAGGCGATCGCGGCCTGCGCAGGGGACGACCCGGAGCGGAACATCCAGGTGCTGATCGGGCAGCTCGTCAAGATCCTCAAGGGTGGAGAGGAGCTGCGCCTGTCGAAGCGGGCCGGGACGATCGTGACGCTCGCGGAGTTCGTCGAGCTCGCCGGCCTGGACACCGTTCGTTACTCGCTGTCGCGCCATCCTTCGGACTCGCCGTTGACGCTGGACATCGACGTCATCACCCGGCAGACCAGCGACAACCCGGTGTTCTACGTGCAGTACGCGCACGCCCGCGTCTCGAGCCTGCTGCGCAACGCCGCCGAGCTCGGCGTCGAGCGGGGGGCCGCAGACTCGTTCCGTCCCGAGCTGCTCGAGCACGACCGCGAGGGTGACCTGCTCGGTGCCATCGGGGACTTCCCGCGGGTGGTGGCCGCCGCCGCCGAGCTGCGCGAGCCGCACCGGGTCGCGCGCTATCTCGAGTCGCTCGCCGGCACCTACCACCGCTTCTACGACGTCTGCCGCGTGCTGCCGCGCGGTGACGAGGAGCTCACCGACCTCCACCGCTCCCGGCTCTGGCTGGTGGAGGCGACCCGCGTGGTGCTCTCCAACGGGCTCGACCTGCTCGGTGTCACGGCCCCCGAGCGGATGTAGGCCGCGTGCGCGTCCACCCTGCCGGACCCAGGTCCGGCGAGCTGGCCCACGACGCCGCCCATGCCGGGCCGGCGCCAGACCTCAACGGCCTCGACCCCGCCGTGTGGCCGCTGGGTGCCGAGCGAGCTGCGGGCGGGCACCTGTCGCTGCGCGGCCACGACGTGCGCGACCTCGTGGCCGACCATGGCACCCCGGTTTTCCTCCTTGACGAGACGGACCTGCGCGGGCGCTGCCGGGACTACCGCGAGGCGTTCGGCGGCGGCGCGATGGTGTTCTACGCGGCGAAGGCGTTCCTGTGCAGCGCAGTCGCCCGGTGGGTGGAGGAGGAGGGCCTCGGCCTCGATGTGTGCACCGGCGGGGAGCTGGAGGTGGCCAGGCGAGCCGGCTTCCCGGGCGATCGACTGCTCCTGCACGGCAACAACAAGTCGCTCGCCGAGCTGTCCGCCGCTCTCGATGTCGGTGTCGGGCGGGTGGTCGTCGACTCGGTGGCCGAGATCGAGCGGTTGTCGCAGCTGTGCCAGGAGCGCGGAGTGACCCAACGGGTCCTGGTGCGCACGACGGTCGGCGTCGAGGCGCACACCCACGAGTTCATCGCGACCGCGCACGAGGACCAGAAGTTCGGCTTCTCCCTCGCCGGCGGCAACGCCTTCGATGCCGTACGCCGGGTGCTGGCCGCGCCCGGTCTCGACCTCGTGGGGCTGCACTCGCACATCGGCTCGCAGATCTTCGACTCGGGCGGTTTCGAGATCGCCGCCCACCGCGTCCTCGGGCTTCTCGCACAGGTCCGAGGCGAGCTCGGCGCCGAGCTGCCCGAGCTCAACCTCGGCGGCGGGCTCGGCATCGCCTACGTCAGCTCCGACGACCCGGCCGACGTCGTCGAGATGGGTCGCTCGCTGGCCACCATCGTGGAACGTGAGTGCTCTGCGTACGGCCTGCCCGTGCCACGGCTCGCGATCGAACCGGGCCGCGGCATCGTCGGCCCCAGCACGGTGACGGTCTACGAGGTCGGCACCGTGAAGCCCGTGGCGGGCCTCCGGACCTTCGTCTCGGTGGACGGCGGGATGAGCGACAACATCCGCACGGCGCTCTACGACGCCGACTACACGGTCGTGCTGGCCTCGCGCACCTCGGACGCGCCGCCGATGCTCGTGCGGGTCGTCGGCAAGCACTGCGAGAGCGGCGACGTCGTGGTCAAGGACGCGTGGCTGCCCGCCGACGTCACGCCGGGGGACCTCCTTGCGGTCGCGGCGACGGGCGCGTACTGCCGGTCGATGGCTTCCACCTACAACCAGGTCCCGCGCCCGCCCGTGGTCGCAGTCAGCGAGGGTGCAGCGCGCGTGATCGTGCGCAGGGAGACGGTTGACGACCTGATGGTGCTCGACGTCGGCTGACCTTGGGGTACAGCGCCTTCAACATCCGTGTCGTGGCCCGAGCGACCGGATCCCGGCCAGCACCGGCGGGAGGCGGTGCCGTCTGACAGGCTGACGGCATGGACGGGCAGCCGCTGAAGGTCGCGCTGCTCGGTTGTGGCGTGGTCGGGAGCGAGGTGGCACGGCTGCTCACGACGCATGCCGACGACCTGGCCGCCCGCATCGGCCGTCCGCTGGAGCTCGCAGGCATCGCTGTCCGCCGCCCTGGCCGGACCCGGGCAGGTCTCGACGTCGACCCTGCGCTGTTCACCGGTGATGCCGAGTCGCTCGTGGCACGCGAGGACGTCGACGTCGTGGTCGAGGTGATCGGCGGCATCGAGCCGGCGCGATCCCTGATCCTTTCCGCGATGGAGTCGGGGGCCTCCGTGGTCACGGCCAACAAGGCGTTGCTCGCCGAGGACGGCGCGACGTTGTTCACCGCGGCGGAGAAGCACGGCGCCGACCTCTACTACGAGGCGGCCGTGGCCGGGGCGATCCCGTTGCTGCGACCGCTGCGCGAGTCGCTGGCCGGCGACCGGGTCCGGCGGGTGCTGGGCATCGTCAACGGGACGACCAACTTCATCCTGACCCGGATGACCGAGGGCGGCGCCGGTTTCGCCGAGGCGCTTGAGGAGGCCCAGGCCCTCGGCTATGCCGAGGCCGACCCGACGGCCGACGTCGAGGGCTTCGACGCCGCGTCGAAGGCCGCCATCCTGGCCGCCCTGGCCTTTCACACGAGGGTCACCTCCGCCGACGTGCACCGCGAGGGCATCACTGAGGTCACCGCGTCCGATGTCGCAAGTGCCCGGGCTATGGGCTGCGTGGTCAAGCTGCTCGTCATCGCAGAGCTGTCCGAGGACGGCACGAGCATCGGCGTGCGGGCCCACCCGGCAATGATCCCGCTGACCCACCCGCTCGCGTCGGTGCGAGAGGCGTTCAACGCCGTCTTCGTCGAGTGCGAGGCCGCCGGCGAGCTCATGTTCTACGGCCGCGGCGCCGGGGGCTCGCCGACGGCAAGCGCGGTTCTCGGCGACGTCGTCGCGGTGGCCCGCCACAAGGTGACCGGCGGCCGAGGACCGGGGGAGTCGGCGTACGCGGACCTGCGGGTGCGGCCGATGGGCGAGACGGCGACGCGCTACCACGTGAGCCTGGACGTGGCAGACCGCGCGGGCGTCCTGGCCCAGGTCGCCACGGTCTTCGCCGCGCACGAGGTGTCGATCGAGACCGTGCGGCAGGAGAAGCACGGCAGCGTCGACGCGGTCCTGGTGATCGTCACGCACGAGGCCGCCGACGCGGCGCTCTCGGGCACGGTCGGGGCCCTGCGTGGTCTCGACGTCGTGCGCCGGGTGCTCAGTGTGATGCGGGTGGAGGGACGGTGAGACCCGAATGACGGCGCGCCTGTGGCGGGGTGTCATCGCGGAGTACGCCGAGCGCCTGCCCGTCACGGCGGCCACCCCGGTCGTCACCCTCGGGGAGGGCGGGACGCCCCTGGTCCACGCCGAGCGGCTCTCGGAGCTCACGGGCTGCGAGGTCCACCTCAAGGTGGAGGGCGCCAACCCCACCGGCTCGTTCAAGGACCGCGGGATGACGGTCGCGATCTCCAAGGCCCTAGAGGAGGGCGCGAGCGCCGTCATCTGCGCATCGACCGGGAACACGAGCGCCTCCGCCGCGGCGTACGCGGGAAAGGCGGGGCTCGACTGCGTCGTGCTCGTCCCCCACGGGCGGATCTCGGCCGGCAAGCTGGCGCAGGCGCTGGTCCACGACGCCCGGCTGCTGCAGGTCGAGGGCGGCTTCGACGAGTGCCTGCGGCTGGCCCGCGAGCTCGCCGACCACCATCCCGTGTCCCTGGTCAACTCCGTCAACGCGTTTCGCATCGAGGGCCAGAAGACGGCCGCCTTCGAGGTCGTCGACGCCCTCGGTCGCGCCCCGGACGTGCACTGCCTGCCCGTCGGCAACGCCGGCAACATCACGGCGTACTGGCAGGGCTACGTGGAGTACGCGGCGGACGGGCTCTGCGCGCAGCCCCGGATGTGGGGCTTCCAGGCAGCTGGCGCGGCGCCGCTCGTGCTCGGCGCGCCCGTCGACGACCCGGACACCATCGCCACCGCGATCCGCATCGGGCACCCGGCGTCCTGGGTCGGCGCGGTCGCGGCGCGCGAGGAGTCCATCGGCCGCATAGACGCCGTCACCGACGAGCAGATTCTCCTCGCCCAGCGGCTGCTGTCGGCGCGGGAGGGGGTCTTCGTCGAGCCCGCCAGTGCGGCGTCGGTGGCGGGGCTGCTGCAGTGCCACGAGCAGGGTGAGCTCGACCCGGGGCAGCTCGTGGTGTGCACGGTCACCGGCAACGGTCTCAAGGACACCGAGACGGCTCTCTCACAGCTGGAGATCCGCAGCGACACGGTCCCGGCCGACGTCACCGCTGCGGCGGCGGCGCTCGGGTTCGGCCGGTGACGTCGCCGACGGGAGGCGCGCGTGAGGTCGTCGTCACGGTCCCGGCGACGAGCGCCAACCTCGGACCGGGCTTCGACGCCCTCGGACTGGCGCTCTCGCTGCGCGACGAGGTCCGCGTGCGCGTGGAGGACACATCCTCGCCGGCGGTGACGGTGCACGTCGACGGCGCCGGCACGGACACGGTGCCGCGCGACGCCTCGCACCTCGTGGTGCGCGCGATGCTGGCGACCTACGACAGCCTCGGGGTCGACCGGCCGCACCTCACCATGTGGTGCACCAACCGGATCCCGCACGGCCGGGGGCTCGGGTCCTCCGCCGCGGCCGCCGTCGCGGGGATCGTGGCGGCGCGGGCGCTCAGCGGCGCGGAGCTCGACGAGGACGCACTGCTCGCTCTGGCGGCCCGGATCGAGGGGCACCCGGACAACGCGGCGGCCGCGCTGCTGGGCGGGCTGACCATCGCGTGGACCGAGGGGGCCGCCGCGCACGCCGTACGCCTCGATCCCGCGCCGCAGGTCCGTGCGGTCGTGTTCGTCCCCGCCGCGGTACTTGCCACCGAGGCGGCTCGCGGCATGCTTCCCGCCGTCGTCCCGCACGGTGACGCCGCCCACTCGGCCGGTCGTGCGGCCCTGCTGGTGGCGGCGATGACCAGCCGTCCCGACCTACTGCTGGCAGCCACCGAGGACCGCCTGCACCAGGCGTACCGGGCCGATGCCATGCCGCAGAGCGCCGAGCTCGTCTCCCGCCTGCGCGGGGCCGGGGTGGCCGCCGTCGTCTCCGGCGCCGGACCCAGCGTCCTCGCGCTCACGACCGCCGCCGGCCCGGGAATCGGTGCGGTCGGGGCCCCGGCCGGTTGGGTGGTCCTCGACCTCGAGGTGGAGTCGCAGGGAGCCCGGGTGACGCACCCGCGAGCCTGACCGGGCAGGTCGTCGGTCCCCGGCGCGCCGATGTGGCCCGGTCGGGAACGCGCGGGGCGCCGATGGTGTTACGCTCGCCAACGCACCAGACGCCAGTTCGAGTGGCACGGTGCTCCGCCAGGAATTCCCGGGCTCTCCCAGGTGCCCCGGACGACCGCGGAATCCCAGTTCTCCGCGCCCCACGACGTTCGTCCCGCTCGAGAATGACTCCCGGTCGAGACGGCAAGGCCAGGCGCGGCAAGCACCCGACAACCTCGTTTCCCGAGGAAGGACCAGTCAGTGTCCGACAGCACCGATCTCCTGGACGCGCCCGTAAGCGGCACCAGGGACACCCGAGCGAACGGCGAGTCCGGCGACGCCACCAAGCCCGCCCGCAAGCGCACCGCCGGACTGTCCGGCATGGTGCTCGCCGAGCTCCAGGGCGTGGCCGCAGGCCTCGGCATCAGCGGCACCGCGCGCATGCGCAAGGGCCAGCTCATCGAGGCGATCAAGGAGCGGCAGGGCTCCGGGGGCGCAGGCGGCTCCGGTGGCGACAGCGCCGCGGCGAGCGCGCCGGCGACGGCGCGGGCGCCGCGGTCCGAGCGGTCGCCTCGTGGCGGGCCGTCCGAGCAGTCCGGGCAGTCCGGGCAGTCCGGTCCGGCCGAGGCCGTGCGTGCCACCGAGCCCGACAGCGACGGCACCTCGTCTCCCCCGACCGGGGACGAGCCCCGGCGAGAGGGCCGTCAGCGGCGCGACCGCCAGCAGGGTGACCGGCAGCAGGGTGACCGCCAGCAGGGTCGGGCGAAGCAGGGCGGCCAGTCACAGCAGCAGCAGCCACAGCAGCAGTCCCAGTCCCAACAGCAGTCCCAGCAGGCGCAGGGGGGCAACGACGAGGACGACTTTGACGGCCGGGGCGGACGCAGCCGGCGGCGGGGCCGCTACCGCGACCGCAACCGCAACCGCCGCGGCGGTCGCGACGGCTTCACGCCCAACGAGGGCGAGGCCATCCCCGAGATCAGTGACGACGATGTCCTGGTCCCGGTGGCCGGAATCCTCGACATCCTCGACAGCTACGCCTTCGTCCGGACCTCCGGGTACCTCCCCGGCCCGAGCGACGTCTACGTCACGCTCGCACAGGTCCGCAAGAGCGGTCTGCGCAAGGGTGACGCGGTCACCGGCGCCATCCGCCAGCCGCAGGAGGGCGAGCGCAAGGAGAAGTTCAACGCGCTGGTCCGGCTCGACACCGTCAACGGCACCGAGCCGGAGAAGTCCCGCGGGCGGGTCGAGTTCAAGAACCTCACCCCGCTCTACCCGCAGGACCGGCTCCGGCTCGAGACCGAGGCGGCGATCCTGACCACCCGCGTCATCGACCTCGTCGCACCGATCGGCAAGGGCCAGCGCGGCCTGATCGTCTCCCCGCCCAAGGCGGGCAAGACGATGGTCCTGCAGTCGATCGCGAACGCGATCACGGTCAACAACCCCGAGGTCCACCTCATGGTCGTGCTCGTCGACGAGCGCCCCGAGGAGGTCACCGACATGCAGCGCTCGGTGAAGGGCGAGGTCATCGCCTCCACCTTCGACCGGCCGGCCGAGGACCACACGATCGTCGCCGAGCTGGCGATCGAGCGGGCCAAGCGCCTCGTCGAGCTCGGCCATGACGTCGTGGTCCTGCTCGACTCGATCACCCGCCTCGGGCGCGCCTACAACCTGGCGGCGCCGGCGAGCGGGCGCATCCTGTCCGGTGGAGTGGACTCGACCGCGCTCTACCCCCCGAAGCGCTTCTTCGGGGCAGCGCGCAACATCGAGAACGGCGGGTCGCTGACCATCCTGGCCACCGCGCTGGTCGAGACCGGCTCGCGCATGGACGAGGTGATCTTCGAGGAGTTCAAGGGCACCGGCAACATGGAGCTCAAGCTGGACCGCCGGCTCGCCGACAAGCGCATCTTCCCCGCGGTGGACGTCGACCCGTCCGGCACCCGCAAGGAGGAGATCCTGATGGCCAAGGACGAGCTCCAGGTCACCTGGAAGCTGCGTCGGGTCCTGCACGCGCTCGACACCCAGCAGGCCCTCGAGCTGTTGCTCGACCGCATGAAGAAGACCAAGAGCAACGCCGAGTTCCTCATGCAGGTCCAGCAGACCATGCCGATGCCCGGCAACGGCACCGGCAGCGGGGAAGACGACTAGCGGCCTCCCCGAGCCCGGAGAGGCCCGCCCCAACGGGGGAGCGGGCCTCTCGGGCGTGCCGAGACCGCTCCGGAGTCACCCGTTCAGCCCAAGCCGGCGTCTGCCGATGACAGGGACATGGTCCAGGTCCCGGTCGGTCCGATGTCCGGCAGCTCGGTGCTCGTCGTCGAGGACGATGACGACGTCCTGAGCCTTCTTTCCACGCACCTCACGACTCTGGGATGTCAGGTGTCCAGGGCCAGCAGCGGAGAGGACGGCCTGCGGCGCGCCCTGGCCGACCCGCCCGACGTGATCATCATTGATGTCGTCCTTCCCGGCATGAATGGTCTCGAGCTCGCCCTGGCCCTGCGCGATGACGCCCGCACCCGGAAGACCCGTCTGGTGATGACCTCGGTCATGGACCGGGAGGACCTGGTCGAGATCCAGCACAGCTGTGGGACGGATGCGATCCTGCCCAAGCCCTTCTCGCGGCGCGACGTCGCCGCCGCCCTTGGTCCGTGGAGCTCCGGAGCAGGCTCATGAGGCAGACGATCCTCGTCGCCGATGACGATCGCGACATCCGCGAGCTCGTGGTCTTCAAGCTCGAACAGTCGGGGTACGGCGTGATCGAGGCCGAGGACGGTGCCGCTGCCCTGGAGGCTGCCCGGTTGCACCGGCCCGACCTCTGTGTGCTGGACGTGATGATGCCTGGCCTCAGCGGGGTCGAGGTGATTCGCGAGCTCCGTCGAGACCGGGACTGCGCCGACGTGAAGGTGATCCTGCTGACAGCTCGCGCGCAGGAGGCCGACGTCGAGACAGGGTTCTCCGTAGGAGCCGACGACTACGTCGTGAAGCCGTTCAGCCCACGTGAGCTCGTGAGTCGGGTCCAGGCGGTGCTGGCGAGGTCCTCGGCGTGACCACATCCACGGCCCTGCTCCTGGCGTTGGCAGCGATCTCGGCCTTCCTCGCCGTCTTGGGTATCGGCATCGTGGTCGCACGCGCCGCGCGCCACCAGAGCACCCTGCGCCGCGCCACGATCGTGTCGCCGATACGTCCCGCGCTGCTCCGCGTGCTCACCGAGGACGATCCCGCCGCACGGGCAGAGCAGCTCAGCGCGCTGCTCGAGATGGCCGACAGCACATGGCGTGCTCTGGAGCCGACCGTGGCTGAGCTTCTGGGCAAGCTACGGGGTGACGCGCATGCCACGTTGCGCGAGATGGCGGAGCGACAAGGCACCGTCGAGCGGGCGCGGCGCCGGGTGGATCGTCTCGGTGCCGTCGGCCGAGCGCGTGCCGCGGAGGTCCTCGGTGGGCTCGAGGACCCCGACGTGACCGATACCCTCGTACGGCTGCTCCACGATCGGGATCCTGAGGTGCGCCAGGTCGCGGCCCGGGCTCTGGGTCGATCCGGGGACCCGCGTGGAGCCGCGCCGATGCTGAGCTGCATCCAGGACGGGTCCGTCCCGGCGAGAGTGGTCAGCCAGGCGCTGCTGCGGCTGGGTGCCGGCGCACAGCCCGCACTGGTCGCGTCCCTGGACATGCCCGACGAGCTGTCGCGAGCGGTCGCCGTCGAGATCCTCGGTCTCTCTGGTGCCGCGGGAGCGGCACGAAACGTCGAGCGCTGCCTGCGCGAGGATCCCTCCCGCGAGGTGCGCATCCGCGCGGCCCGCGCACTGGGCAAGGTCGGCACCCGCTCCTCCCTCGACGCCCTGCTCGACGCGACGGAAGCCGGGCAACCCGTCGGTCTTCGTGCCGTGGCGGCCCGTGCCCTCGGCGACCTCGGCCACACGGGTGCCATCCCCAGGCTCCTGGCGCTGCTCGACGACCCGGTCCACCGCGTGGCGTCGAATGCCGGCCGGGCCTTGGCCGCCCTCGGCCGCGCAGGGACCGACACGCTGCAGGAGGCCGTCGACGCCCCGGTGAGCGAGCTCAGCGGCGCTCATGCGCTGGAAGCCCTGGCGCGAGCCCAGCTCGTCGGTCTGGGTGCCTGATGCTCGACCGCGTGGACGACGCCGTCGTCGGGCTGCTGCACCTGCTCGACCTACCCGTCCTCATCTACTTCCTGTGCATCAACACCAGCTACCTCGTGCTCATCGTGCTCGCTGCGATGGAGTTCGCCCGGCACATCCGTCGGATGCCCTTCGCCGGCTTGGAAGAGGCATACGCCAGCCCGCTCACGCGGCCGGTCTCGGTCCTCGTTCCGGCGTACAACGAAGAGGCCGGGATCGTCGAGGCAGTCCGAGCAATGCTGGGGCTCCGCTATCCCGAGTTCGAGGTCGTCGTGGTCGACGACGGCTCGCGCGACGGGACGTACGACCGGCTCGCCGCCGCCTTCGGACTCGTGCCGCTGCCGCG
>Ga0136635_10000432_pt1 | contig 11517 bp, 11 predicted proteins | sample AntDrymeUQ852106_2_FD_105495 | JGI IMG/M metagenome (GOLD analysis project Ga0136635, IMG submission 105495) | Polar desert sand microbial communities from Dry Valleys, Antarctica - metaG UQ85 (21.06) | ecosystem: Environmental > Terrestrial > Soil > Desert | place: Antarctica: Dry Valley... | reverse complement strand
GTGCGCGTGATCAGGTCTTGCGGGTTGAACGGCTTGCCGAGGAAGCCCTGGGCTCCGCGCGAGACTGCATCGTCGTCCGAGCTGTCGGCCTGGCCGCTGAACATGATCACGGGGATCGAGCCCATGCCGTGGCGCTCGTGCACCCGGCGAAGCATCTCCCAGCCGTCCACGTTCGGCATCATCACGTCGAGCAGGATGAGGTCCGGCGCCTCCTCGTCGAGTGCGGCAAGGCCCTCATCGGCGTCTCCGGCCTCGCGAACCGTGTAGCCGTCCATCTCGAGGTTGACGCGGACGAACTCCCGAATGCGAGGGTCGTCGTCCACGATCAGAACGAGGGGGCTACCGCGGACGCGCCCCCCGCCGGCAGTGCCTGAGCCCGCGACGAACGAATCGAGGTCCCGGCGGCGGTACCGCCTGTGCCCGCCGGGCGTATAGAAGGCCGGCAACCGGCCCTGGTCGGACCATTTCCGGATCGTGCTCTGCGCGACTCCCAGGTACTTGGCCGCCTGCCCGAGCGTCAGCCAATCGGCCGCATCACCACCAGGCGGCTGGCGCCGCGCCTTTCCCCCTACCTCGGCCACGAACTGAATCTAAGCAAACCTGCACTTTCTTTGCGGCCCGAATTTCTCGGAGAGCGCTCAGGGCGTGGTGACGGTCACCGTCCGGGTCTCGACCCCGCGGCCGGTCTGCGTCCACGGCTTGATCGTGGCGAAGCTCGTGACCGGCTTTCCTGCCGCGGGCCGGTCCTCGAGCGCCTGGCCGACGGCCACCCCGATCCCGAAGACGACGACTACAGTCACGAGGCGAAAAAGCCAGCGAAGGGCGCCGCTGCGGCGCGGAGGTCTGCGCGTGGACGGGCCGAGCGTCATGGTGCGTAGTCGGTCGCGCCGCGCGCGTAGTGGTGGAAGGCCGCGTCTTGCGCCACCGAGAGGCGGCCGGTCGAGCCGGGACGGCTTCCACGCTCGACGACCGCCTCGCGCACCCAGCTGTCGGCGCCGCCGTAGACGTGGGCGAGCTGCTCGAGCGTGAAGTGCTCGCCGACCCGGCGTCGAATCGCCTCAGTCACTGCCTCGACCTGGGCGACCAGGACTTCATAGGCGTCGGGGTCCGAGGCTTCGGCCGAAAGTCGCCTGTTGCCCTCGTCCCACTGCTGCCTCGCCACTTCGACGTAGCCCTCCACGCAGTCCTCCTACTCAGCCGGCTCGAGAGTGCAGCAGCGGCCGGGCCAGGTCGGCTCGATCTCGGCGAGCATTTCCTCTCCGAGCTCGTACCCGGGGCGCGCGAGCGCGAAGGCGATGTGGGCGTGGAGGCACTTCAGGCGTTCGGGCCTGGAGGTTCCGCCGATTCCGAGGTCGAGTGAGGCGCCGCCTTCCTGCCCAACCCGGCCGCCGGCAAGCTCGTGGCGCACGGTGCGTTGGTCATCGGTGGCTCGCTCGAGGCTCTCCGACAGGCGGTCGTCCGCTCTCGCTCGCGCGCTCCACCGCTCGATTCCACCGGCCGCCTCGATCCGTGCGACGGACGCGACCAGGTGACGGCAGGTCAGGTAGTACGTCGTCGGGAATGGATCTCCGGCGCTGTCGTACGGCGTCTGCTCGGTTACGGCAGGCGCACCGAACGGGCAGCGGGCGGCGACGCGCAGGAAGGCGCGAGGCGTCCTGCCCAGTTGCTTTTCGACGAGTACCCGGTCATCCACCGCCCCCGATCCTAGTCCCGCGCGTTTTCTGCGCTTCGCGCCACTCGTCGATCCCCTTGATGATGAAGAGGCGTTCGCCTGGCTTCACGAGGCCGAGGCGGCGGGCCCGGCGCGCGAGCGCCTCGGCGGTGTCGGACTCGGCCACTCGGCGAGCGAGGTCGTCCCTTTCCGCGCGCAGCTTCCGAACCTCGGTGGCCCGCTGCTCGAGCGAGGAGCGCGTCTCCATGTAGCTCTTCAACGGGCGGTAATAGAGGAGCCCGACCACGAGTACCGTGGCGACGGCGAGCCAACGCATCACCGGGATGCGGCGGCGGCGGCTTCGAGAACGAGTCGGCTTCGCGCGAGGCGCCATGCAGCGTCGGTTCGCGAGCGCCCCGCCCGCTCCTCCCACCGAGCCGTCAGGCGTACGAGAGCTTGATCATGTCGGTGGTGCCGGGGAGGTTGACCGCCGTCCCGGCCGTCAGCACCACCAGATCGCCCTCGTCGAGCAGGCCGGACTCGCGTCCCGCCTCGAGCGAACGCGTCCAGAGCTCCTCGACGTCGGCCGCCTGAGGCATCTCCATCGGCGTCACTCCCCACTCGAGCGTCATGTGCTGGAGCGCATGCTTGTGGTGTGAGAGCCCGATGATCGCGCGGCGCGGCCGCAGTCTCGCGACGACGGACGCTGTGCGCCCGGTAAAGGTCGGGACGAGGATCGCTTTGGCCCCGAGGGTCTCGGCCAGGTCGCAGGCCGCATTCGACATCGCCTGCCCGACCGTCGGCTCGTCGCCGGGCTGGGGAAACTGGTGGCGGTACTCGATGCTCGGCTCGATCGTCCTCGAGATCCGGTCCATCGTGCGCACGGCCTCGAGCGGGTAGCGCCCGATCGCCGTCTCCTCCGAGAGCATGAGCGCCGAGGTCCCGTCGAGGATCGCGTTCGCGACGTCGCTCGCCTCGGCGCGGGTCGGGCCCGCCTGCTGCACCATCGACTCGAGCATCTGCGTCGCCGTGATCACCGGCCTCCCGTAGTCGAGCGACGCCTTGATGATCCGCTTTTGAAGGAGCGGGACGACCTCTGCGCCGATCTCGACGCCCAGGTCGCCCCGGGCGACCATGATCGCGTCGGCCTCCTCGAGGATGGCGGGCAGTGCATCGACCGCCTCCGCCTTCTCGATCTTCGCAACCACATGGGCATGCGATCCCGCCTGCTTGATCAACCCTTTGAGGTCCCTCACGTCGGCCGCGGAGCGGACGAATGACAGCGCGACGAAATCGACGCCGAGATCGAGTGCGAAGTCGAGATCGTCCATGTCCTTTCTCGTCAGCGCCGGGATCGGAACCGGCACGCCCGGGACGTTCACGCCCTTGTTCGAGGAGACCGGGCCGCCGATCAGGACCGTGCAGCGCGCGCGCCCGCCGTCCACCGCGTCGACCCGAAGGCGCACGAGCCCGTCGTCGATCAAGACCTCGTGGCCGGGCTGCAAGACCTGACCGATCACCGCCGGGAGGACGGGAAGCTCGCCCGGTTCAGCGTCTTCGCCCGTGACGACGATCTCCGTGCCCTCCTCGAGTTGCATCGGGGCCTCGAGCTCGCCAAGGCGGAGCTTCGGCCCCTGGAGGTCGGCCATCAGGGCGATGGGTCCGACCGCCGCGCTTTCCGCCTCCCGCGCCATGCGCGCGTACTCGGCGTGCTCCTCGTGCGTGCCGTGAGAAAAGTTGAGCCGCGCAACGTTCATCCCGGCCGCGGCCAGGGCGGTGACTCGCTCCTGGGTCTGGGACGCCGGTCCGAGCGTCACAACGATCTTGGTGCGGCGGGGCACCGAGGAGGCCACGGGGCTCAGCGTAGCCGGAGCGGAATCGACGACTCGTGCGTCCGGGAGCCGTTCGCCGCGGAGACCTCGAACACGGTGAGCGTGCCCTCCTGAGCCTGGGCAACCTCGTAGGGAACCGTGAACTCGAAGGTGCCGCGCGTGCCGCTTCCGGAGGTCGCTGTGACGAAGTCCTTCTTCAAGACCTTCCCGGCGGCGTCCTTCAGCTCGTACTCGAACGTCGCCTCGAAGGTGTTCGCCGTGCCGCTGACCTCGAAGCCGGGCTCGACCTCCTCGGCCGGCACAGGCGACTCGACGAGGATCGCGGGAGTCTCGTTCTCGAAATCAGCGCGCCCGACGGGTGCGTCGGCGCCAACATCGACCCGCGTGACGGTGGGGAACTGCGTCAGCGTGTAGACGATCTGCGCAACGGCGTCGTCCTGGGTCAGCTGTTCGGAGAGCTGAACGCTCGCCACTCCACCGTCGATCGTCAGGGACTTGAGCTCCGTTCCCGCAGGAATGGCCGTCACGAGGCCCTCCTCTGTAGTGGGGCCCTTGAAGAGCTCGCCCAGAGCGGCAGCACCGGGCTGTGACCCGGTGACCACTGCACGAGACGCAGGCGCGACCTTGCCGTCGCGCAGGAAGTAGACCTTCAGGACGGCGGGGGCCTCGTTGGGCACCGTCCCGGCGCCGGTCTCGGTCACGGTCTCGCGGACCGTCACCGTCGTCGTCTCGTCGTCGTGAAGACAGCCGCCCGCAATCAGCGAGACGGCGATCAGGCTAAGGACGACGCGGAAACGCACTCCACCCGGGATATTCGGCGTCCCGCCCCAGCTCCTCTTCGATCCGGAGCAGCTGGTTGTACTTCGACGTCCGGTCCGACCGCGACGGCGCGCCGGTCTTGATCTGCCCGGTGTTCGTCGCGACGGCGAGGTCGGCGATGGTCGTGTCCTCGGTCTCTCCCGAGCGATGGGAGATGACGACTGCATATCCGGCCGACTTCGCAAGGGCGATCGCCTCTAGCGTCTCCGTCAGCGTCCCGATCTGGTTCACCTTGACGAGGATCGCGTTCGCGACGGTGGCGTCAATGCCGCGCTGGAGCCTTTCGACGTTCGTGACGAAGAGGTCGTCGCCGACGAGCTGCAGGCGATCGCCGAGCTCGGAGGTCTGCTCCTTCCAGGCGGCCCAGTCCTCCTCCGCCGCCCCGTCCTCGATCGAGACGATCGGGTACTGGGCGACAAGCCCGGCCCAGTACTCGCTCAACTGCTGCGCGTTCGCCTCCCGCCCTTCGAAGCGGTACACCTCGTCGTCGCCGATCAGCTCCGTCATCGCGGGGTCGAGCGCGATCGCGATCCGCTCCCTGTGCCCGGCGCACTCTGCAGCCTCGAGGATTGCATCGATCGCGGCCTCGCTCGACTCGAAGTCCGGCGCGAACCCGCCCTCGTCCCCGACTGCGGTCGCGAGCCCGCGCTCGTCGAGCAGCTTCTTCAAGGTGTGGAAGGTCTCGACTGCGATTCGCAGGCCTTCCGAGAAGGTCTCCGCGCCGCCCGGGACGACCATGAACTCCTGGAGGTCGAGCGAGTTGTCCGCGTGGGCGCCGCCGTTGACGACGTTCAGCATCGGCACGGGAAGGACATGGGCGTCGGCCCCGCCGACCCAGCGGTAGAGCGGAACGCCCGCCTCGGACGCCGCGGCCTTGGCGACCGCCAGGGAGACGCCAAGCAGCGCGTTCGCGCCGAGGCGGCCCTTGTTCTCGGTGCCGTCGAGCATCACGAGAGCCGAGTCGATTCCGGCCTGATCTTCGGGATCCATGCCGCGGATCGCCGGCGCGATCTCCTGAACGACGTTCCTGACGGCCTGCGAGACCCCTTTGCCGAGCCACGCGCTCGCGTCTCCGTCGCGGAGCTCGACCGCTTCGAACTTGCCGGTCGACGCGCCCGACGGAACCGCGGCCCGGCCGACGGCCCCAGACTCGAGGTCGGCTTCGACCTCGACCGTGGGATTGCCCCGCGAGTCGAGGATCTGGCGAGCACGGATGTCGGTGACGGGGCTGCTCAACGCATGGAGTCCTTCGCGGCGTCGAAGTATCGGTCTTTCTCCTCGAGCGTGAGAAGAGTGAAGTCTTCCCCCGCCTTCCGCGCGAGCTGCTCGGCCCGCTCGACCCGATCAGCAAACCGCCTCGAGGTCGCTCGCAAGGCCAGCTCCGGGTCGACGTTCAGCTTCCGAGCGACGTTGACCGCGGCGAAAAAAACGTCGCCGAGCTCCTCGAAAACGTGCGCGTCCGGCTCGGCTTCGGGTGCCGGCTCGCCCGAGCCCGCCAGCGCCTCCCGCAGCTCACGCAGCTCGTCGTCGAGGTCGGCGAGCGCGCCCGCGGCGTCCGGATATTCGAAGTCGATCGCGGCCGCCCGCCGCTGGAGCTTTCGCGCGAAGAGCAGCGACGGAAGCGTCTCGGGCACGTGGTGGAAGATCCCTTCCCTCTGTTCCTGCTCGGCCTTGACGCGATCCCACGTCTCGCGCACCCGCCCCGGCGTTTGCGCGTCGGCCTCTCCGAACACATGAGGATGGCGGCGGACGAGCTTCTCGTGGATCCCGCGGGCCACCGACTCGAGCGAGCCGGCGCCGCGCTCCTCGAGCAGGAGAGCGACAAAGTAGGTCTGGAAGAGCAGGTCGCCGAGCTCGTCCTCGAGCTTGCTGTCGTCCCCGGAGAGCGCCGCCTCGGCGACCTCGTAAGCCTCCTCGACCGTGTGAGGGACAATCGTCTTCGCCGTTTGCTCGCGATCCCAGGGGCAGTCGCGCCGGAGGCGCTCGGTTAGGCGTTGGAGATCGAGGAGTGCGTCGGCGAGTGAATCGGGCTCGGCCAGGGAGCTAGCCGGTTGCGGCGTCGTCCGACTCTTTCGGCTTGTAGCCGACCTGGTACTTCGTCTCGTCCTTCAAATCCTTGCGCATGTCGGCAACCCACTTCTCCATCTCCTTGTTGCGGTTCTCCTGGAGGAGTTGCTGCCGGATCGCTTCCTTGACCTGGGTGAACGGGGTCGCCTGGCTCTTCTTCGCGGGGCCCAGGGCCTGAATGATGTGCCAGCCGTACTGCGTCTTCGTCGGCTTCGAGATGCCGTTGTTGCCGATCGTGAAGGCGACCTGCTCGAACTCGGGGACGAGCTGGCCCTTCGTCGCCGTCATCCGTCCGCCCTGGCTCTTGGAAGCCGGATCCTGCGAATGCTTCTTAGCGATCGCCTTCCAGTCGCCGCCGGCCTTCAACTGGGCGTAGAGCTGGTCGGCGAGGGGCTTGCCTTTGACGAGGACGTGGCGCACCGACCTGGTCTCGGGCGTCCCGTACTGCGCCTTGTTCTTGTCGTAGTACTTCTTGACCTGGTCGTCGGTGACCTTCACGCCGGAGGTGACCTTCTTGAAAATCGCCTCCTGGACGAGGTTCGCGCGGATGATGTCGCGCGCCTGTTCCTCCCCGAGGCCCTGCGACTTGATCTCGGCCTGGAACTTCTTCTTGTCGCCCTGGTGGCGCTCCTTGATGTACTGGTCGATCCGCTTGTCGACGGCCTCGTCGCTCACGTCGATCTTGAGATCGTCCGCCTTGACCTCGAACTGGGTGCGCTGGACGAGGAAGCGCATCGCCTGGTCGCGAAGCTGCACGTATTCCGGTGTTCCGACCTTTGGGAACGGACGCTTCTGCGCGTCGTAGCTGCGCTTCGCGTAGGTGATCAGCTCGTCGAACTCGGATTTCGCGATCGACTGGTCGCCAACGACCGCGACGGAGTCGGACGACACCGTTTTGGAGCCGCCGTCGCCGCCGCCACAGGCCACGGCAAAGAGCGTGAGCCCAAGGGCGAGAACCACTGTGAGAATGACCCGTTTCATGAAAAAACGCCCGCTTACGCTGCGCGACGCCCCTCGAGAATAGCATCGACCAGGCGCACCGCTCCGGCAAAAACATCGTCTCTTAACGAGACCTCTTTTCGGGCGCTCGTGTAGATCGCGGTATCGATTCTGCGCCGCAGCTCGCGCAGCTCGCCGGAGCCCAGGACGAGCGGCCCGACGGTTGCGCGGCCACCGCGGAAGACGAGGTAGTCGGCGCCGAGCGTCGCCACCTTGATCCGCACCTCCTGGATCGAGAAAAGGTTCGCGACGGGCTCCGGGAGAGGGCCGAAACGGTCGATCGTCGAGGCTTCGAGCTCGCGCAGCTCATCCTCGGTCTCGACGAGCGCCAGGCGCCGGTGGAGGTCGATCTTCATCGCTTCGGAGTCGACGTAGGTGTTCGGCACGAAGGCGTCGACCCGCGCGTCGATTCGAACGGGGCGCGCGGTCGGCCGCCGCTCGCCCGAGAGCTCCGCGACGGCCTCGCCGAGCAGCTCGACGTAGAGCTCGAACCCGAGCGCGGCGACGTGGCCCGACTGCTCCGCGCCGAGGAGATCGCCCGCGCCGCGGATCTCGAGGTCGCGCATCGCGATCGCGAATCCGGCGCCGAGCTCCGTGTGGTCGGCGAGGGTCGCGAGGCGGGCGCGCGCCTCCGGGGTGAGCTCGGATGCGTCGGGATAGAAGAGATACGCGTGGGCGAGCGCGTCGGATCGGCCGACCCGACCGCGAATCTGGTAGAGCTGGGCGAGCCCGAGGGCATCCGCGCGCTCGACGACCAGGGTGTTCGCCTGCGGGATGTCGAGGCCCGACTCGATGATCGTCGTCGACACCAGCACGTCGGCGTCGCCGCGGAGGAACGAGATCATCCGGTCCTCGAGCTCCTTCTCGCGCATCTGCCCGTGGGCCACGACGAAACGGAGATCGGGTGCGAGCGCCTGGAGGAAGGCCGCGCGCTCCTCGATCGTCTCGACGCGGTTGTGGAGGAAGAACGCCTGGCCGTCGCGCGCAACCTCGCGCTCCAGCGCTTGCTTGACGAGGTCTTCGTCGAACTCGCCGACGTAGGTCCGGATCGGCCTCCGCCCTTCGGGGGGTGTCTCGATGATCGAGATGTCGCGGAGGCCCGACAGGGACATGTGCAGCGTCCGAGGGATGGGCGTGGCGGTGAGGGCAAGCACGTCGACCTCGAGCCTGAGCTGGCGGAGAAGCTCCTTCTGACCGACCCCGAACCGCTGCTCCTCGTCCACGATCACGAGGCCGAGATCCTTCGGGATCACGTCTCGCGAGAGCACACGATGGGTTCCGATCAGGACGTCGACCTTTCCTTCGGCGAAGTCGGCCAGCACCTGTTTCGTCTCCTTCGGAGTCCGGAAGCGCGAGACCATCTCGACGCGCAGCGGGAAGTCGCGATAGCGCTCACGGAAGGTGTTCCAGTGCTGTTGCGCGAGCACCGTCGTCGGGACGAGCATCAGGCTCTGTTTGCCGTTCAGCGCGACGGCGAAGGCGGCCCTGACTGCAACCTCGGTCTTGCCGAAGCCGACGTCGCCGCAGACCAAGCGGTCCATCGGCCGTGGCGCTTCGAGGTCTTCCTTGACGGCTTCGATCGCCGCGCGCTGGTCTTCGGTTTCCTGGTAGGGGAAGTTCGCCTCGAGCTGCTCGAGGTACTCGTGGCGGAGGTCGTAGGCCACACCGGGCGCCTGCTGCCGCTCCGCATAGAGGCGCAGCAGGTCTCCGGCGAGCTCCCGGATCCCCTCGCGCGCGCGGCTCTTGAGGTTCTGCCAGGCCTTCCCGCCGAGCTTCGAGAGGGCAGGCGCGCCTCCGTCGGCGCCGACGTAGCGCGAGACCTTGCCGAGCTGCTCGTGCGGGACGTACAGCCGGTCGTCGCCGCGGAAGGCGAGCAGGAGGTAGTCGCGCGTGACGCCGGCGACGTCCTTCGTCTCGAAGCCGAGCAGCTTGCCGACGCCGTGATCCTCGTGAACGACGTAGTCGCCGGTGCGGAGGTCTGCGAACGACTGGAGCGCGCGGCCCACGCGGTGCTCGGCGCGCCGAGGCTTGCGCCGAAACACCTGGGTATCCGGAAGCAGGGCGATTCCGAGGTCACGCCAGACGAACCCCCGCCGGGCGGGCGAAACCGCGTAGATCAGCTCCGCCTCGCCCGGCACGCCTTCGCCGGGCTCTACGAGTCGCGCTTCGACCCGCCGGAGCATGTTCTGGTTCCGCAACGCCTCACCGCGGTGCGCGAAAGCGACGATCACCCGAAGGCCGCCGCGTACGAGCGACCCGAGCTCCTGTTCCGCCTCGGCGAGGCCGCGGGCGGCGATCGCCGGCCTCTGAGCCTCGAATGAGACAGGCTGGCCGGTGGGGAACGGGTCGAGCTCGGCGGCACCTTCGAGTGGCTGCGGCGGGAGGTCTTCCTCCTGCCAGACGGCGCGAACGGCGTCGGGCTGCCAGACGAGGTCCGGAGACCGGCCGAGCGGTGAGACGAGGTCGTCGGGGATGGGCGCCGGTCCGTCGCCGTCGCGGAGCGTCGGTTCCGTGAGGTCCGCGGCCCGTTCCACCGCGGGGTAGACGACCGCGTTCTCGACCTCGTGGAGCGTTCGCTGGGTGAAAGGCGAGTAGGCGCGTATCGACTCGATCTCGTCGCCGAACAGCTCGATGCGAAGGGGCTCGCGGCCGGTCGCAGGAAAGACGTCGACGATTCCACCGCGGACTGCGAACTGCCCGCGCTCCTCGGCCCGCTCCACCCGCTCGTACCCGGCCAGCGCGAGTTGCTCGGTCAGGTCGTCGCCCGCGTCCTCCGGTAGCCGGATCGGTGCCGGCCGGGCGACGGGGGCTGGCATTCCCTCGGAGAGCGCGGAGGCGGAGGCGATGACCAGGCCGCCCGCAGCCAAAACGTCGAGCGCCCTGGCGCGCTCACCCACGAGGTGCGGCGCCGGCTCCAGGCCGGAGCCCCAGCGGACACCGCGGCTTGGAAGGAGGGCGACGACCTCGGCGCCAAGGAACCACGACGCGCCTTCGGCCGCATCGCGTGCATCGGCGTCCTCGGGCAGGACGACCACGAGGCCACGGGCGAGGCGGATGTGGAGCGCGGCGAGGAGAAGCGGCAGCGCAGGCTCGGACACTCGGGCGCGTGGGCCTTTCCGGTCCGAGACCTCGACGGCGAGCCCCTGATGGGTCGCCTCGATGTCTTCCGCGAACGCGTTCAGGCGCTCGCTTTCGGCGAGCTCCTGCGCAACGACGTGTAGCACCGGTTGGTCCACGACGAACGCCGGAACGGTCAGTTCCGGGGCGGTCAATCGTATGCGTCCGGGAGAATTCTGCGATGGGCGTCTCGATTCGCCGCGCCGGGGCCGAGGACGGAGAGGCGCTCTTCCTGGTGCATCGAGAGAGCGTGCTCGCGGCCTACGTCGAGATCTTCCCGCCCGATTGCTACCGGTTTCCGGCTGAGGAGATGCGGGCCTACTGGAACGAGGCGCTGGGGGAACCCGACCGGGTCTTCCTCGTCGCCGAGCGGGACGGAACGGTCGTTGGATTCGCCGGCATCTCCCCCGGATGGCTGCGGAACCTCTTCGTCAATCCCGGCGAATGGGGCAGCGGCATCGGCGCCACGCTCCACGACGAGGCGGTCGAGCTCCTGCGCGGTTCGAACGGAGGCGTGCTCCTCTGGGTCCTCGAGGCGAACGACCGAGCGCGCGCGTTCTACGAGCGTCGAGGCTGGCGCCCCGACGGCGGGCGGCAGCAAGCGGAGCATCCACCCCACCCGCCCGAGCTCAGGTACCGCCTCGACTGGGCGCCTCCCTCGCCGCCTTGAGCCCGCCGCTCTGAGACTCGCCGCCTCGAGTCCGCCGCCTCGAGCTAGCCCCCGGTCGGGCCCATCCCTAACCCCCACCCACCCAAAGGGGATTGAGCTGCGAGGCTAGCCGCTAGCTTCGCGCGCGACTGCGCCAATTCTGTGCCGAAACGGCATCAGGGCGCACCGAAGAAGACTCGCTCCATGGGCTCGTCGGGCGGCTCCCCGGCTTCCATCACAGGAGGCCTGTCAACATACGCGCGCGCCTGCAGCGTGAACAGCTCGGCGTAGAGGCCGTCCCGCTCCATCAGCGCCTCGTGCGAGCCCTCCTCGACGACGCGACCCTCGTGCAGCACGTAGATCCGGTCGGCCGACCGGACGCT
>Ga0136635_10000430_pt1 | contig 11525 bp, 13 predicted proteins | sample AntDrymeUQ852106_2_FD_105495 | JGI IMG/M metagenome (GOLD analysis project Ga0136635, IMG submission 105495) | Polar desert sand microbial communities from Dry Valleys, Antarctica - metaG UQ85 (21.06) | ecosystem: Environmental > Terrestrial > Soil > Desert | place: Antarctica: Dry Valley... | reverse complement strand
TTAATCAGCACTTCGGTCATGCCAAAGAATTCCAAATTTACGAAGTGGATGGAAACGATGCTCGCTTTGTCGGTCATCGCAAAATTGACCAATACTGCCAAGGTGGATACAGCGAAGAAGCTTCCTTTGAGCATATTATGAAAGCGATCGCAGATTGCAAAGCAGTTTTAGTCTCCAAGATTGGTAACAGTCCTCAAGAAAAATTGCAACAAGCTGGAATACAGTCTGTTGAAGCTTACGACGTGATTGAAAAGGTTGCTTTGGAGTTTTACGAGCAATACGTTAAGGAATTAGGGAATTAGGGAATAGGGAGTAGGGAGTAGGGAGTAGGGAATTTCAATATTCACCACTCCCCACTTACCAATAGCGCTGTCAAGGTGAGTTTTGTATTCATTACGAGCCTCTGAACTCGGCAGTTGAGCCTTTGAACTCGGCAGTTGAGCCTTTGAACTCGGAAGTTGAGCCTCTGAACTCGGAAGTTGCACCTCTGAACTCGGAAGTTGAGCCTTTGAACTCGGAAGTTGCATCTCTGAACTCGGAAGTTGCACCTCTGAACTCGGAATTTTCAAAATTCTAAAAGAACAACTGAAGATTTTGTTTCAACGAATATGAAATTCAAGCTACATATCACATTGACAGAGCTACATTCCCCACTCCCCACTTCCCATAAGGACAATAATCATGGCTTACAAAATTACTAGCCAGTGTATTTCCTGCAATCTCTGTCTATCTGTATGTCCCACTGGTGCAATTAAGATAGTTGAAGGACAACACTGGATTGACTCTAAACTTTGTACAAACTGCGTTGGTAGCATTCATACCATGCCTCAGTGTAAAGCTGGTTGTCCCACTTGCGACGCTTGCGTTAAGCAGCCTAGCGATTACTGGGAAGGCTGGTTTACCAATTACAACCACGTAGTTGCTAAATTAACTAATAAACAAGATTACTGGGAACGTTGGTTTAACTGCTATTCCCAGAAATACTCCGAACAGTTGCAAAAGCGTCAACCCCAAACAATGGGATCTGAAGCCTAAATAACAGGACTTACGCAAAAAAGTTCTGAAGTAGCGGTAATTCATGAATTACCACTAGGACAAATCAGGTTTTTGAGACAATTTTGCGTAAGTCCTGAATAATTGGTAATTCGTAATGACGCTCGAATACTCGCTAACGTAATTCGTAATTGAAGACAACAATGCAAAAAAACTGCATCTATCTCGATAATAATGCCACCACTAAGGTAGACCCAGAAGTTATAGAGGTAATGCTACCTTACCTCACGGACTATTACGGCAATCCCTCCAGTATGCATAGCTTTGGTGGGCAAGTCGGTAAAGCAGTGAGAACAGCAAGAGAACAACTTGCAGCCATCCTGGGAGCCGATGAGTCAGAAATTGTCTACACAAGTTGCGGTACTGAGGGAGATAACGCGGCGATTCGAGCCGCACTGTTGGCGCAACCAGAAAAGCGACACATCGTTACCACCCAAGTTGAACATCCAGCAGTACTCAATGTCTGCAAACAATTAGAAACCCAAGGTTATAGTGTTACCTATCTATCAGTAAATCATCAAGGGCAGCTAGATTTAGATGAACTAGAAGCTTCCTTGACGGGTAACACCGCCCTGGTGACAATTATGTATGCTAATAACGAAACCGGCACGGTTTTCCCGATTGAGCAAATTGGGTTGCGGGTGAAAGAATATGGCGCTATCTTCCATGTAGATGCGGTGCAAGTAGTGGGAAAAATCCCCTTGAATATGAAGACTAGCACCGTGGATATGTTAACCCTGTCTGGTCACAAGCTGCACGGGCCGAAAGGAATTGGTGCTTTGTATATCCGGCGCGGGGTTCGGTTCCGTCCCTTCATGATTGGCGGACACCAAGAACGCGGACGTCGGGCGGGAACTGAGAATGTTCCAGCAATTATTGCCTTGGGCAAAGCTGCGGAACTGGAACTGTTACACTTAGAAGAAGCGATCAAAAGAGAAAGAAGACTGCGCGATCGCCTCGAACAAACTTTACTCGCTACAATTCCCGATTGTGTCGTTAACGGTGATACCACGCAGAGATTGCCCAACACCACAAATATCGGCTTCAAGTATATTGAAGGTGAAGCTATCTTATTATCCTTGAATAAACACGGTATCTGCGCCTCATCCGGTTCTGCTTGCACCTCCGGCTCACTGGAACCTTCCCATGTCCTTCGGGCTATGGGCTTACCCTACACAACTTTGCACGGTTCCATCCGCTTCAGCCTTTGTCGCTACACCACAGAAGCCGAAATCGATCAAGTGATAGAGGTAATGCCCAGTATTGTAGAACGTTTACGCGCCCTCTCACCCTTCAAAAATGATAATGCGGGTTGGCTGCAAGAACAAGAGCAAGCACTAGCGCATCGTTAAGGACTGTTTTCAAACTCGAAGATCCCCCCTAACCCCCCTTAAAAAGGGGGGGAAAGAAACTCTAAGAGCAAGCTTTTTAAGGGAAGAAAAGAAACTCTAAAAGCCCCCCTTTTTAAGGGGGTTGGGGGGATCTCCAAAGACTGGGGTGCTTAAGGAAAGGTTTGAAAACAAGCCCCATAATCGAAAATGGAAGCAATACCTATTCCCCCATACTTCAATCCAAAATCTAAAATCTAAAATTCATTATGTGGGACTACACTGATAAAGTATTAGAACTGTTTTACGATCCCAAAAATCAGGGAGCAATCGAAGAAACGGGCGAAACTGGTGTTAAAGTTTCAATGGGAGAAATCGGTAGCATTGCTTGCGGCGATGCTCTGAGATTGCACCTCAAAGTGGAAGTAGAATCTGATAAGATTCTAGATGCTCGTTTTCAAACCTTTGGCTGTACTAGCGCGATCGCATCTTCTAGTGCATTAACCGAAATGATCAAAGGTTTAACCTTAGATGAAGCCCTGAAAGTGTCCAATAAAGACATTGCAGATTACCTGGGTGGTTTACCAGAAGCTAAAATGCACTGCTCTGTCATGGGACAAGAAGCGTTAGAAGCCGCTATCTATAATTATCGTGGCATTCCTCTAGCTACCCACGATGATGACGATGAAGGCGCGTTAATTTGCAGTTGCTTTGGGATCAGCGAGTCCAAAATTCGCCGCATCGTTCTAGAAAATCATCTCACTGATGCTGAACAAGTAACAAATTATGTAAAAGCTGGTGGCGGATGCGGTTCCTGTCTGGCGAACATTGATGATATAATCAAATCAGTTCAACAGGAATACGCCTCACCTGCTCTCAACAATTACGGCGTACAAGTTGCCACAGAAATTGTTACATCTAAAGAGCGATCGCTAACCAACGTGCAGAAGATTGCTTTAATTCAAAAGGTTCTTGATGAAGAAGTCAGACCCGTACTCATCGCTGACGGTGGAGACGTAGAACTCTATGATGTCGAAGGCGATCGCGTTAAAGTTGTACTGCAAGGTGCTTGCGGTTCCTGTTCTAGTAGTACAGCAACTCTAAAAATTGCGATCGAAGCCAGATTACAAGATCGTGTCAGCAAGAGCCTTGTAGTCGAAGCAGTTTAGGAATTGCTTTCTTGACTTAACGTACTCTACAAATACACCTTAATATGCATTCAGCCAGGAACAGAAAGTAGGATTTGAACCACATAATTGTCTTCTCATCAATGCTTCAATCCTACCGACAACCGATAGCTAAATTAGCTATTACGGCTAATAGCATATAGGCAAAGACATTAAGCGCCTACTTGCGAATTTCATCATCCAACTCGCTTCAAAGGAACAGGATATGAGTACATTGTACGACAAACTTGGCGGACAACCAGCTATTGAACAAATAGTAGATGAACTCCACAAACGCATTGCCACAGACAGCCTCCTCAATCCCATTTTTGCTGGTACAGATATGGTCAAGCAACGTAATCATCTAGTTGCTTTCTTATCTCAAATTTTTGAGGGGCCAAAGCAATACACCGGTCGTCCAATGGACAAAACACACGCTGGAATGAATCTACAGCAACCACACTTCGATGCGATCGCCACGCATCTGGGTGAAGCAATGGCTGTGCGTGGAGAGTCACCAGAAGACACCAAAGCGGCACTAGAGCGCGTCTCAAATATGAAAGGCGCTATTTTGAACAAGTAATAGGAATTATGCATTGATTGTTGACAACATCAAGTCCTATTTAGTCTTTCAAGCTGAAACACATTACGACGTATTTGTAAATTGCGTAATCTCTTAGTCATTAGTCACGACAAATGATTAATGACTAGGGACAAAAGAAAAAAAATTTAACCAGGAAATATATGTACTTGCTTTCGATCATTTTAGCTGTAGAGCGATCGCCCCCGGCGACGTTCTATATACCCTCACTGCTGTAGCTCAACAGGTGTGAGAGCCAACAAACCCAAAAAACCCACCAATCAATTGCAGGACAACACGAATCATGACTGACGAAAAAATTAGACAGATAGCTTTCTACGGTAAGGGCGGTATTGGTAAATCCACCACTTCCCAAAACACCTTAGCAGCTATGGCAGAAATGGGTCAACGCATCCTCATCGTCGGTTGCGACCCTAAAGCTGACTCTACCCGTTTGATGCTGCACAGCAAGGCTCAAACAAGCGTTCTCCAATTGGCTGCTGAACGAGGCGCTGTTGAAGATATAGAACTCCATGAAGTAATGCTGACCGGCTTCCGGGACGTTCGTTGCGTAGAATCTGGTGGTCCAGAACCCGGTGTAGGTTGTGCTGGTCGTGGTATCATCACCGCCATCAACTTCTTGGAAGAAAACGGTGCTTATAAAGACGTTGACTTCGTATCCTACGACGTATTGGGTGACGTTGTGTGCGGTGGTTTTGCTATGCCTATTCGTGAAGGTAAAGCCCAAGAAATCTACATCGTTACCTCCGGTGAAATGATGGCAATGTATGCAGCTAACAACATTGCTCGTGGTGTTCTCAAGTATGCTCACACTGGTGGCGTGCGTTTGGGTGGTCTGATTTGTAACAGCCGTAACGTTGACCGGGAAATCGATCTCATCGAAACCCTGGCAAAACGATTGAACACCCAAATGATTCACTACGTACCTCGTGACAACATTGTTCAACACGCAGAATTGCGTCGGATGACTGTAAACGAGTACGCACCTGATAGCAATCAAAGTCAAGAATATCGCGCATTAGCCACGAAGATTATCGAGAACAAGAATCTCACCATCCCCACACCTATTGAGATGGAAGAGCTAGAAGAGTTGTTGATTGAATTTGGTGTTCTCGAAAGCGAAGAAAATGCTGCAATGTTGATTGGCAAGAGTGCTGCTGAAGTTCCTGTAGTATAATTCGCTGCTAAGAAATAATGCTTTAGCACAAGGAAAAAGGAAGAGTTTCATATCTTCCCTTTTACCTTCTCCCTTCTATCTCCCCCTAACCTTAGAGGGGGCTCCTAGTCCCCCTATGCCTGATCCTTACGAGTCACAGAGGCTAAGTATGACACCTCCAGAAAATCAAAACATCATCGAAGAAAGAAAAGAACTAATTAAAGAAGTTCTCAGTGCTTACCCAGAAAAAGCTGCTAAAAAGCGCGAAAAGCACTTAAACGTATACGAAGAAGGTAAGGCCGATTGCGGCGTTAAGTCTAACATCAAATCCCTTCCTGGTGTAATGACCGCTCGTGGTTGTGCTTATGCCGGTTCTAAAGGTGTGGTCTGGGGTCCTATTAAGGACATGATCCACATCAGCCACGGGCCTGTTGGTTGCGGTTATTATTCTTGGGCTGGTCGTCGTAACTACTACATCGGTACTACAGGTATTGACTCCTTTGGTACCATGGACTTCACCTCTGACTTCCAAGAAAGAGATATCGTTTTTGGTGGTGACAAGAAACTTACCAAGCTCATCCAAGAACTTGATGTACTTTTCCCACTCAACCGTGGTGTTTCCATTCAATCTGAATGTCCCATCGGTCTAATTGGGGATGACATCGAAGCTGTTGCTCGGAAGACATCGAAAGAAATTGGCAAGCCAGTTGTACCTGTGCGTTGCGAAGGCTTCCGGGGTGTTTCCCAATCTTTGGGACACCACATTGCTAACGACATGATTCGTGACTGGGTTTTCACCAAATCCGACCAAGCTAAAAAAGACGGTACACTCAAGTTTGAAGGTACTCCTTATGATGTAGCCGTTATCGGTGACTACAACATCGGTGGAGATGCTTGGGCTAGCCGCATCCTGTTAGAAGAAATCGGCTTGCGCGTAGTCGCTCAGTGGTCAGGTGATGGCACCATCAACGAAATGTTGATGACCCCCAATGTGAAGATGAACCTCATCCACTGTTACCGGTCGATGAACTACATCAGCCGTCACATGGAAGAAGCTTATGGTATACCCTGGCTTGAGTACAATTTCTTCGGCCCTACCAAGATTGCTGAATCTTTACGGGAAATTGCTTCTAAGTTTGACGAGACAATCCAAGCAAACGCTGAGAAGGTAATCGCCAAGTATCAGCCAACAATGGATGTGGTAGTCGGTAAGTACCGCCCCCGCTTAGAAGGTAAGACTGTTGCCATCATGGTTGGTGGTCTACGTCCTCGCCACGTTGTCCCAGCCTTCCTAGACTTGGGCATGAAGATGGTTGGTACAGGTTATGAGTTCGGTCATAACGATGACTACAAACGTACCGCTGGCTACATCGAAAACGGCACCATCGTTTATGACGACGTTACCGCTTACGAATTCGAGGAATTTATCAAAGCGCTGAAGCCTGACCTAGTAGCTTCTGGCGTGAAAGAGAAGTACGTCTTCCAAAAGATGGGTCTTCCTTTCCGTCAAATGCACTCTTGGGATTACTCCGAACCTAGCGATGCCTCCGGCGGTCTACGCCAACGCTCCTCAACATCATAATAATGCAAGCTTTTTTTGCGGCGGAATAAAAAATAGCTTATTTCTAGCCTAAATACAAGTTGCAGGATTATGTAGTAACAATCTATTTTGATGCTTCAGACAGTATAACTCTTATGGAGTCTAGTTTTGAGATTTTGCTTGCATTTTGCTCAAAGAAAAACTGTAAAATAAAAGACTATTTTTAACGACGATTTTTTAGATTAAATGGTGCGTAGGCGTAGCCCATCGTAGACATCGCTTTTATTCGACAAGATTATTGAGGTGCAATTAGCAAAAGCGAGATGGAGTGTATCAAACCTAAATATGCTTAAGGTACGCAAGAGCCGTTATATCTTATGAGAATTGATAAACTATTAGGTACGAAACTGGAGATCAAAGACTTATGCTTAAATACTCCCCAATTATCAGCGCATCCCCTGAAATTATGGGCGGTACTCCAGTTTTTGCTGGAACTAGGGTTCCCGTGCAGACGCTTCTGGATTATCTCAAGGCAGGCGAATCGATTAACGATTTTTTGGATGGATTTCCGACTGTTACCAGAGAGCAAGTTATCGCCTTGCTTGAGGAGGCTGAAAAGCAGCTTGTTGGCATGGTGGCATAGCATGAAACTCCTGTTGGATGAGTGTATTGACCGCAAACTAGCGAGGGAGTTTGTTGGCTATGAGGTGCAAACGGTTCCTCAGATGGGATGGGCGGGGGTAAAGAATGGTCAACTTCTTGCCCTTGCAGAAGCAAACTTTGATGTTTTCATTACTGTCGATCGCAACTTGTCATTTCAACAAAATCTACCACAGTTCGATATTGCGGTAATTGTTTTACAAGCACAATCTAACCGTTTGATAGATATGAAACCTCTAGTACCGAAGGTTTTAGCTACTTTAGCCACGACAGTTAAAGGACAAGCCACAGTAGTCAGTTTGTAAAAATAGAGCCTAGTAGTTGTGACCTTCAACTTCGGAATGCGCTCAGTTTTGTAGTTTTCAATTAAAACACTAATAAATTCCATTAACGATCGCACCTGAACATCATATAATACAAGCTTTTTTCGCGGCGGTACAAAAAAGTATATTTCTAGCTTAAATGCGATTTATTAGACTCCCTAATGATAATACTTCTTTAGCTATGAATTAGATATAAACCCTACTCTATCTAGTTTTCAAGATTAAATTGAATCTGCCTTGAATAAAAACCGTAAAACAAAAAACTTTTTTTGATGACCTTTTTATAGACTAAATATATGGTATTGGCCTAGCCAATTGTTGTGATCGCCCACTTTGTTAATGGTATCAAAATTGTTTGATAATATGGTTGCTCTGACTCAACCTTCTTTGGTTCTTCTGGAACAACCGTATAATTCTCCTGAACTCCATCAAAATCAGCAAGTTTCTTTAACTCAAAGAAGGTTCCAATAACTGAGCCAATGTTTTTGTCGTCTTCAGCGGCTCCTGTTAATGTTCTTATTTTGGCTGCAAGCTCATCTTTACCAAGTTTGTGTGCATACTCATGTGCTTGATAAAGTTCAGAGTAAGTATTCCGAAGCTGCCGAGCCATGACTTTTCTGGAGTTTGTACCATCTCGATACAGGCGATATGCCTCAGTAGGTACATTAGCCTGATCTACAAATCCTAGTTTTTTTAGCAATGGTATCAGAGCACGATGACTTGAAGATGACATACCAAGAACAGTTGAGACAAAATCCTGTGTAAACTTAGGCGGCACAGCAGCTTGGCAAATCTTCTCAAACAGTTGAGGAATTGAACCATAACCAGTGATGTATGGTGGGTAGTTAACTGTAAGGCGAACTTTCTTTCTAGCTTCGGTATCTTTTTCTTTTGTAGTTTCGCCGTTTTGTCCATTTATGAAATTGTCCGTACTTTCAAGAGGCACACTGTTGACCATGCTGAGACTCCTAAATACTTAAAGGTGTTAACTTGCTGAGTGTATTGCTACTTTGCAGACCAATATAACTTAATAATTTTAAATTATATACAAACTTTTTCGGTATGTATACAGAGCGTGATGTCTACGAAGAGCTACGTCTATGCCCCAACTCGACAACATTTAGAGATTGTGTGTGAGATGCCTAAGAAGTAGACCGCATTGTAGCGATGTCTACGACGGGCTATGCCTACGCCCCAACTCGACAACACGCCACTGCATATTTAGAGATTGTGTGTGAGATGCATAAAACAAGTAGACTGTTCGTGCGATCGCATTCTTCGACAACTAGCTTGCGATCGCGTGATCAGGGGATGCGATGTCTACGACGGACTACGTCTACGCATTAAACTGTCCAATCCTCAATTACAGCAGTTTTTGATCAAACCCGCCACAAAAATGAATCCTAAAACAAAGCCCGGTATTGGTTTTAGTGCTTTTATCTGTGGCACATTTGATTGCAATTCGCTGTAACAATCCCGGTACTTTGCTGGAATCTCGATGATTGCGTGTTAATAAAACTAATTTACGAGATAGTGCGATGTCTACGACGGGCTATGCCTACGCATTCACCGGACAACCAGCTTGCGATCGCGTGATGAGGGGATGCGATGTCTACGACGGACTACGTCTACGCATTAAACCATCCAATCCTCAATTAACAATCCGGGTATCTTGCTGAAATCCCGATGATTACGTGTTAATAAAACTAATTTACGAGATAGTGCGTAGGCGTAGCCCGTCGTAGACATCGCCCAAAGCAAAAACAATGTACTTGGGGTATGTTAAATCTAAATTTTGCTTAACATCATAACAAGACTGCGATCGCTGCTTCAATAAAGTTTTCCTTACTTGCGATACTCAATCAGACAACAAGATCGCAAAGCCTTCTTGGGTGAAGTGTTTATCGTGTGTCAGTATCTCTATGATCTCCAGTTGGCGCATAGTGTGCATAGAAATGCAATCTGTCAAGCTATAGCCTTTATCGAAGCGTTGAGAATACAGAGCTAGACCAGCTAAAAAGGATTCGCGTGTTTGTGGAACAACTTGAACCCGCTCATTTTGCAGAATACTTTGTACTAGTTTAAATATTCCGCTTCGGGTGTATTTACCAGCAGTTGAGAAATAATTCACAAATTCAGTCAGCACCTCATCCGTTGTAATCAATTTTGTTTGCATCAGCGATTTGTGTATGTCTTGAGTGCGGACGTGCCATGCATCTCGTGGATTAGCAAGCGCTATCCAGTAAAACGTGTCTACGAAAACAGGACTCATGCTGATGTTTTAGGAGTTCCGTAGAGATACTGGTCGTGCTGCTCCGCGCTATCTGTATGCAAGTTAACAAGTTCTTCAGGAGGAATACTCTGAGCAAATTGCTCAAACTCGTTCAAGAGATTTAATAGGGAGTTATCTGCTTCAAGAGGAGGAGCAATTACTTGGGTGCTATCTGCTTCCTGAATACTATCTTGATTAGAACCTTGAAAGCTAGGTTGCGCCTTTACAAACCGCAAAAGGTACAAAATTGCTTCAATCAGTTCCTCTGGTGCTTGCTCAATTTCCTGAAGAAGTTGCTCTTTCGCCGTCATTGCTGATAACCTCAAGCAAATACTTTGAATTGTACTATTAAGTTTAACTGCGATCGCCTTTAAAGATTATTTGTGAGAAGCATAAGAATTAGACTGTTGGTGCGATGTCTACGACGGGCTACGCCTACGCCGCACTCGACAACACGCCACTTTATATTCATAACTGGGTGAAGTTAAGCGTAGACGCTCTTAGCGGCTTGCCGTTCGCGCAGCGTCTCCGTTAGGAGAAGGCATCGCCTCTAACTCAGGAATGTGTTTAGTTTCGTAGTTTTCAATTAAAACACCGATAACTTCCATTAGAGACGCAAGCAGATGCGTCTCGTCTTCACCAACTTGATCGATGAGACAATTAAGGATCTCAATTAAGCGTTCATATTCCTCTTCTGTGTGCGGAACAAAGACGTTTTTGGCAATGCATGACCAAGCAATGATGGTTTGCTCTAGGTTGAAACTTTGCATGATTCCTTCCACAGTGATGTTGCTTAATACACTTTAGGGACAAAGAACTGCTCATTACGGGGGGCGCGAAGATAATCCTCTGCCACAGGCCTAGACGGAAGCTCTAAGGGAGGAGGTGTCATATCTTCGTAAGGAACTTTACTCAACAAATGATGAATGCAGTTGAGCCGTGCACGTTTTTTATCATCTGCTTCAATCGTAAACCAGGGGGCTTCTGGAATATTGGTGTAAGCAAACATGGTATCTTTTGCTTTGGAGAATTCTACCCAGCGATTACGTGATTCCAAATCCATCGGGCTGAGTTTCCAGCGCCTTGCTGGATCGTGGCTGCGAGAAAGAAAGCGTTGCTCTTGTTCTTCATCGCTTACTGAGAACCAGTACTTGATTAAAACAATGCCCGATCGCACCAGCATTCGTTCAAATTCCGGGCAAGATTGCATGAATTCTTGATATTCTGCTTCAGTACAAAAACCCATCACCCGTTCAACTCCGGCTCGGTTGTACCAACTGCGATCAAACAGGACAATTTCGCCTGCTGTCGGAAGATGTTGCACGTAACGCTGAAAATACCACTGAGTTTTCTCACGATCTGAGGGGGTTCCCAAGGCAACTATACGACAGCCACGAGGATTGAGTGGGTCGGCAATGCGTTTAAT
>Ga0136635_10000429_pt1 | contig 11540 bp, 10 predicted proteins | sample AntDrymeUQ852106_2_FD_105495 | JGI IMG/M metagenome (GOLD analysis project Ga0136635, IMG submission 105495) | Polar desert sand microbial communities from Dry Valleys, Antarctica - metaG UQ85 (21.06) | ecosystem: Environmental > Terrestrial > Soil > Desert | place: Antarctica: Dry Valley... | reverse complement strand
TAGCGTACGTGGCTAGTCGAAAAAAAAAAGAGCCGCGTGTGCGGCCCTTTTGTTTTTACAGATTCGCAGATCAGCGCATCGCCGCGTTGACCCGCTCCGAGATAACACGCGGGGTAATAAAGATGATCAGCTCGGTGCGATCGTTGATCGTCGCCGTATTTTTGAACAGATTGCCCAAGACCGGCAAGTCTCCCAAAAACGGAACTTTAGTAACGGTGGTGCGCTCCTGTTGCTCGTAGATTCCTCCGAGCACGACCGTACCGCCATTTTCAACGAGCACCTGCGTCTGAACGTTCTTCGTATCAATCGCCGGACCCGCCGAGGTTTCTGTACCGCGACTGTCCTTGTTCACTTTGACGTCGAGGAAGATCGCACCCTCGGGCGTTATCTGCGGCGTGACTTCGAGCTTCAGCACCGCCTTGCGGAACGCAACCGACGTCGCACCGCTCGATGTCGACTGCTGATACGGAATTTCGGTTCCCTGTTCGATAACCGCCTTGATCTTGTCCGCCGTGACAACTCGGGGGCTGGAGATGATCTTGCCGCGCCCATCAGCTTCCAGCGCGGTCAACTCCAGATTGATCAAGCGAGTCAGACTGCTATTGAACAGTGTCAGATTAAATGAGCCCGGGTTGAAACCACCAATACCCGCAGCGGGGAGATTGACGCTGTTCGAATTGATCACGCTGACGCCACCTCCACCGCCGGTGCCGCCACCTGCGCCAGGCAACGACGGCAGCGAGTTGTTTCCACCCACGGCCACCTCACTCGTGATACGCCCGAAGCCAAACCGAACGCCGAGGTTTCGGCTGAAACGATCATCGGCTTCGACAATTCGCGCCTCGATCAACACTTGCGGCACGGGAATATCAATTCGCTGCAGCAGACGGCGCACGTCTTCAAGCCGCGCTGTTGTGTCCTGCACGAATATCTGATTAGTGCGCGGATCAACGGCAACGCTGCCCCGCTTGGAGAGCAGGCGCTGCTTGTCATCGCTCAACAGCTTGCGAACATCCTCAGCCTTCTGGTAGTTGACGACAAACGCTTCTGACCGCAGCGGCTCAAGATCGGCAATCTGATTGCGAGCTTCGAGTTCGAGCTTCTCTTTAGAAGCAATTTCATCGCGCGGCGCAACCAGTACGACGTTGCCGTTCTTGCGCATGTCCAGGCCCTTGCTCTGCAGGATGATGTCCAGCGCCTGGTCCCATGGAACGTCCTTCAAACGCAACGTGATCGTGCCGCCAACGGAGTCGCTGGTGATGATGTTCAGATTGGTGAAATCAGCAATGACCTGCAGCAATGAACGCACGTCAACGTTCTGGAAGTTCAGCGACAGGCGCTCGCCCTGATAGCCCTGGCGCGTACCTTGGAACAAACGAGTTGGATCCTCACGTACCGGCCTTACCTCGAGCACAAAGCGGGTATCGCTCTGATAAGCGTTGTGCTCCCACACACCGCGCGGCTCGACAACCAGACGCGCGTTGTTGCCCTGCTGGCTGGCGGTGACTTGCGTCACCGGCGTGGCGAAGTCCGAGACGTCAAGTCGGCGCTTCAACGAATCCGGCAATGTTGTGTTCTGGAAATCGACGATGACGCTGTTGCCTTGCTGCCGAATGTCGACGTTGGTGTTGGGATCGGACAGGTCCACTACTACGCGACCTTCGTTCTCCGCGCCACGACGGAAATCGATTCCACGCAGGGAGCGGTTTCCGGTGAATGCCGACGGACCTGCCGTTACCGGGGACGCGCTCGACGGGGATGCTTGCGCCAACGATGCTGCAGCCGTTCCGGGCGCAGCGCGGAAAGTGCTTGTATCAGCAGCGCCTCCTAGTGCTACCAACACCCGCTTGCCTTCAATCGAAACCGTATGCGTCAGCGGCCGCTTTAGGTTTACAACAACGCGCGAGCGGCCGCCTGATTGCACGACATTGACTGAACGAACATCGCCCTGGTTGAGTTCGACCATGTTCTTGCCAAGCCCGTTGACCGTTGCGGGCATATCAAGAGCGACGCGTGCAGGATTTGCCACGGAGAAGCTCGCCGGCACTCCTTTCGGCTCGCTTTTCAACTCGATGATGACGACCACGCCGGTGCTCGTTTGAGTTGCATCGACCCGCTCGATCGCGTTTCCGGGGTCAGCTGCGCTCGTCGTCTGCGCGGAAGCACCAGACGCAAGAGCTATAAATCCCAGTGTCGCCGCAAATCGCGACAGACCAACGGCCACATTGTGGACAGACATACTCATCGCTTGCTCCCTTGTTGCCGCGCGGCGGCTTCCTGCAATTCCAGCTTCGTGGGTCGCTCGATCCACTCGCCGGCGGCGTCCTGGACGATTTCCTTCAGGTCGACTTCTGTTTCCGAAATCTTGGTGACCAGCCCAAAATTCTGACCGAGATAATTACCGCGGCGAACCATGAAGGTCTGACCAGACGCATCGATCAGCGCTACCTGGTCGCCTTTCTGCCGCAGCGTGCCGACCATTTTGAGTTGATCCAGCGCAAAGCCTTCGAGCATTTCGCGGCGGCGATCCAGATCCGGTCTGATCGAACTCGTGCTCGACCTTGATTGCGCCTGCCGCGCCGCGGCGAGAATCATCTTCTGCTGATCAAATGGATCGATTAGCGCCTTCGCTTCATACGAAAACGGCGTGAACTGTTTCGGCTCGGGTACCGGCTGCGTCGTTGGACGCATCGTCTTGCGGGTGTCATCCATCCACGCACGTAATTCGCCCTCGTTGCCGCCGCCACAGCCTGCCAGCGACAGCAGCAAACCGAAAACCAAACCGACACGTCTGCAATGGTTAAGGGGGCTCACTTTGCAGGCCCTTTCTTCTCAAGTTTCGCTTTTGCTGCGCGCTGGGCGGCTATCTCCTCAGGATCAAGATAGCGGTAGGTTTTAGCCGTTGCGTCGAACGTCAACGCGCCACCCTTGCCAGTTTGCAAGTTCAAATTGTTCAACGTGACGATCCGGGGCAAGTTGGCGATGTCGCTCGCGAACGCGCCGAGGTCGTGGTACTTGCCGGAAACCTTCACCGCAATAGGAAGCTCCGCGTAGTACTCGCGCACATTGGTCTGTCCCGGGCGGAACAGTTCAAAGTCGAGTCCGCGGCCCACACCGGCCTGGTTGATATCCGACAGCAACGCATCCATCTCGGACTTGCTCGGCAATTGCTTTTCAAGCGTCAGCACGTACTGGCTCACCTGCTCGCGCTGCTTGCGCAGCTCGTCAAGGTTGATTGCCTGCTGCAGCTTGCCCTTGTAGTCGTCCTTCAACTTCTGCTCTTCGGCCTGCAGCTGCTCGAGCTGCTCTTTCTGTCCGCTCCAAAGCGCGAACCAGCCGCCAATGGCACACACCGCGATGACGAACAGCCACATCGCGATACGCGGCGCCGCCGGCCACGCGCCGACGTTGTTCAGGCTCAAACCCTGAAATTGAGATGCGAGACTACGAGTTGCCATCGATTCCTCGTTCTTCCAACTACTTCTTTTCGGGCGCCGGGGGCGCACTCGATGAAACGATGCTCGGCGTCGACTGAACTGCGGTCGGCACCGGAGTGGTCGGCATCAGATTAGGTTTCGCGCCGGCGGGACCTGCAGCTGCCTGCATCTGGGTGCGTTCGGGCGTCTGCTTCAATGAAAAATTGAGTGAGAACTCGAACACCCGTCGATTCAGGCCGGCTGGGCCAGTTCCAGCCACCTTGATTTCGATCAGCTCGGGACGCTCCAGAACACGAGAGTTGTTCTGCAGGTTGCGCAGGAACTCCGATACGCGTTCGTTCGAAGCGGCCCAGCCACTGACGTTGACTTTGCGATCTTCCTGCTTGATCCCGCGCAGATAAATTCCCTCTGGAACCTGCTTGGCAACCTCGTCAATCAGATATACCGGCAAATTGCGGTCGGCCTGCAGATCCTCGACCGCGCGCTGACGCGCACGCAGGCCATCAATCTCGGCCCGCAGCGTTGCAATCTCCCTGATCTGAATGTCGAGCTTGCGATTTTCAGCTCGTATAAATTCGTTGCGTGATTCCTGGTTCGAGATATAGCCCTGCAGCACGCTCCAAACCAAGCCGATCATCAAAAGACCTGCCGCTGCCGACAGCGCCGTCATGAACCAGAAGAGTCGCTTGTGCCGCTCGCGCTTGGCCTCGCGATGCGGCAATAGATTGACGCGCGGAGTTGTCATTTGTCGAACCTCCGCATTGCCAGTCCGCACGGCGTCAGTAATGCCGGCGCATCGAGCCGTAGTTGCTTCTCGCGAATGTTGGACGAGATCTCCATCCCCTTGAACGGAGAGATCACCGACGCCGGTACTTGCGAACGCTCCATCAGTGCATCGGCCAGCCCACCCAGCACCGCTGAGCCGCCCGCCAGCATGATCTGATCAACCCGGCTGTACGGGGTCGACGTAAAGAAAAACTGTAAAGCGCGCGTGATTTCGATCGTGGCCGTATCAATAAACGGCTTCAGCACCGCTGTTTCGTAATCGGCCGGAAGGTCGCCGCTGCGTTTTTTCTGCTCGGCCTCTTCACTCGGGATACCGTAGGTGCGTGATATGTCACCGGTGAGCTGCTGACCGCCGAAGGGCTGCTCGCGCTCATAGATTGCTTCGCCGTCATGCATAACCGTGACCGCGGTCGTATTGGCGCCGATATAGAACACCGCAATGACCAAGCCTTCGCCACTGTTGGGCAGCTGTTCGATCAGCCGCTCGATTGCCGAGCGCGCGGAATACGATTCAACATCGACTACGACCGGTTTCAAGCCGGCTGCCTGCGCCACTGCGACGCGGTCCTCGACTCTTTCCTTGCGCGACGCTGCGATTAACACCTCGACATCGTCGGGCGCATTGGGAATCGCACCGAGCACCTGGAAATCCAGACTGACTTCGTCCAGCGCAAACGGAATATATTGGTTGGCTTCGCTCTCGACCTGCATCTCGAGTTCCTCCTCGCGCAGGTTTCCGGGCAAAGCGATTCGCTTGGTAATGACGGCAGACGCCGGCAGTGCCATCGCCACATTCTTTACTTTGCCACCGGCTCGGCGCCAGGCGCGTCTCACGGCTTCGGCGACGACATCGATCTTGTCGATATTGCCGTCGACAACCGCGCCGCGCGGCAGCGGCTCGATGGCATAACGCTCGAGGCGGAGCGTCCCCTTGCCAGCCTCCGACAGTTCGACGATCTTGATACTCGACGAACCGATATCAAGGCCGATTAGCGGCGGCGCTTTAGGCGAAAAAGGCATATCAAAGGCCAAGGCAATGCTCCCAGCAGCGGGCGACGCTTGAAGGAGTGCACACACGCGCACTCCGCATTTCAGCCAGACAATGAGCGAGGGAAATGAACTTCGCTCCCCCCCGATCCCCCAGATCCCTGCATACACACAAGGCTCGAACCCCGTTTTTCCTTTTGTTTCGAGCCTTTACCGCAGACTTATTGGACGGTACGTGAAATCCTATCAACATACGCAAAAACCACACAAGCCCCGTGTTCGGCCTAATCGTGCCCTTTTTGAGGGATTAACAACGAACATCTCGCGATACCTATCGTCCAACGTGACATCAACGCGAATGCGATGACGACCACCCGGCTCCTATAATCTCGTACTCTGCAAGCAGCGAAGCGCAAAAAAGCGGTCGCTCACACGCCTAACTCGCTGTTGCACGCCACCGCACCCAAATCAACGTGAGCTCCCGCAATTCCGACAATTACGAAGACGACACGCCGAATGCACCGTTGGCGTGGTATTGGCGCGCCGCTCGAGCCGGCACGCTGTTATTGGGCGGTGCACTGGTGGCGGGCATGTTGCTGGTCGTCTTCGTGTTTGCGATCGTCTACGCCAATTTGCCCCCGATTGACGCCTTGACCGACTACCGGCCCAAAATTCCGTTGCGGGTGTGGACCGCTGATGGAATCCTGATTGGTGAGTTTGGCGAAGAGCGACGCGAATTCGTCCCGCTGACGGAGATTCCGGACGAGTTGAAAAAGGCGATCCTGGCGGCAGAAGACGATGGCTTTTATCGGCATCACGGGGTCGATTACGCAGGACTGGCGCGGGCGTTCGTATCGAACTTTGCCTCGGGTCGTCGTGGCCAGGGCGGCAGCACGATCACGATGCAGGTTGCTCGCACTTTCTTTCTCAGCTCCGAACGCAGCTATGTCCGCAAGCTCTACGAGATAGCGCTCGCATTCAAGATCGAGTCGTCGCTTTCAAAAGACCGTATCTTCGAGGTGTACGCCAACCAGATTTTTCTGGGGCAGCGCGCCTACGGATTTGCGTCCGCCTCGCAGATCTACTTCGGCAAAAAGCTGAAGGATCTTTCCACCGCAGAGATCGCCACATTGGCCGGACTGCCGGTGGCGCCGTCGACATACAATCCGTTCGTCAATCCGAAGCGCGCCAAAGGACGGCAGCAATATGTGCTCGCGCGCATGCTGCAGTTGGGCTTCATCGATCAGGCAACCCACGATGCGGCGCTTGGCCAGGAATTAAAACCTCGCGCTGCCAACTACGCCGTCGAGCAGGCGTTCAAGGTGCGGCTGCACGCCGAGTTTGCTGCCGAGCTTGCGCGCCAGCTGGTGTACGACGTATTCCGCGATGAGACGTACACGCGCGGTCTCAACGTCTTCACCACATTGCGCAAGGACGATCAGGAAACTGCCTACCTGGCGTTGCGCTCGCAGGTGCTGGCATACGACCGCAAGTATGGGTATCGCGGTCCTGAGGCGTTTATCGAGCTCAATGCCGATCCGGCGGTACGCGAGCAGCGCATCGAAGATGCTGTAATAGAAGCGATCGACAGTCCAAACCTGGTGCCCGCGGTCGTACTCGAGGCTTCTCCGAGCGTCGTGGTCGCTGCATTGCAGGGTGGATCCACTGTTGATATCAAGGGCGAAGGGCTGCGTTTTGCGGCGCCGTCACTTTCAGCAAAAGCGCAACCCAATCGCAAGATCGTGCCGGGTGCGGTGATCCGCGTCACGCGCGACGACAAGGGCGTGTGGCAGATCGTGCAGTTACCGCAGGTCGAAGCGGCGTTTGTCGCAGCCAGCTCCAAGGACGGCCAGGTCAAAGCGTTGGTCGGCGGGTTTGACTTCAATCTGAACAAGTTCAACCATGTGACGCAGGCGTGGCGGCAGCCGGGGTCGAGCTTCAAGCCTTTTATCTACTCTGCGTCGCTCGAAAAAGGTTTCATGCCGAGCACGCTGATCAATGACGCGACGATCAGTATCGATCCGAGCCTGACAGGTGGACAGGTTTGGGAACCCAAGAACTATGACGGCAAGTTCGAAGGCCCGATGCGCATGCGCCAGGGTTTGGCACGATCAAAAAATCTGGTGTCGATTCGCATCCTGCAGTTAATCGGCCCGCGCTTTGCGCGCGACTGGATCACACGGTTCGGATTCGAAGCCGAGAAACACCCGGCGTACCTGACGATGGCGCTGGGCGCCGGAACCGTGACGCCTTGGCAGATGCTGAACGCATACTCGATCTTCGCCAACGGTGGCTATCGGCTCAACGTGCACTTGGTGGCCAAGATCACCGACAGCGGGGGCAAGGTGTTAATGGAGGCGCGGCCGCTACAGGCCGGTGACGAAGTCAACCGGGTTCTTGATGCGCGCAATGCTTTCTTAATGGACAACTTATTGAAAGACGTTGCGCGCTACGGCACCGCGGCTCGCGCTGGCGCGTCGCTGAAACGGCCCGACATTGCGGGCAAGACCGGAACGACCAACGATTCACACGACGCATGGTTTGCCGGATACGGCGGTGATTTGGTGGCGATTAGCTGGATGGGCTTTGATCAGCCGCGGCCGTTGGGAGAACGCGAGACGGGTGGCGGGCTCGCGCTACCAATCTGGATTTCATACATGGCCAAGTCACTTAAAGGCGTGCCTGAAATAACGCGCGAGGTACCAAGCGGCGTTGTCAGTCTCGGAGGCGAGTACTACTTTACCGAGCATCAGCCAGGCCACGGTGTGGCCAGTGTGGGGCTAGAAGATGTGTTGCCGCCAGAAGAGGCGGTCAAGCGAGAGTCAGTCCGCGAACAGATTTTTTAGCTACGCAGCAGGATAGCTTCGCCGCCTTGCGCTGATATCAACTGCGATAGCGCAGCAAAAAGTTCGGTGCCATCGCGCGTATCGATCCATTGATTGCCAGCGCGCGCGTAATGAAACGCGCCGGACTTGCCGGCAACCCACATCTGCTGCATCGGCGCCTGACTGTTGATCACTATCTTGGAACCGTTGTCGAGCTCGAGCGTCAGCACATTGCCAGTGCGCGCTGCTTCAATATCTACAGAAGTGGCGTCAACCGCGCGCTCGATTGCCGCCAAAGTTGCCTCAGCCAGGTAGGGAAATTCGGTTTCGCTCATGCTAGATTGATCAGATGCCACTCCGCGGCGCTGCCGTTACTGTAACCATACTCGCGGCAGTAGGTGCGCTGTCGATATCGGCGTGCGGCCAGAAAGGCCCGCTGACACTTTCTCCGCCACCCACGGCCGAGCAATCAAAACCGGCTGCAAAAGCGGGCGAGCGTCCGTTTCCGGACGTCCCTGCAACTTCCGAAGAAAAATGATTCCCGCGCTGCCGGCCAGCGAGGGATTCAACTATCGGCCCTCTGGCGGCGGCCACCGCTTGCACTGCGAGGATCTCGCACTCGATGGGCTCGCAGCGCGATTCGGCACGCCGCTGTACGTCTACTCGCGGCGCGCGATCGAGACCAGTTACAGGGCGTATACAAAGGCGCTCGCAACCCATTCTGCGCAGGTGTGTTACGCCGTCAAGGCAAATTCAAATCTAGCCGTGCTCGATGTCCTGGCGCGTCTCGGAGCAGGCTTCGACATCGTGTCAGAGGGCGAGCTGGCGCGCGTTCTGGCGGCGGGAGGCGATGCTCGCAAAGTTGTGTTTTCGGGTGTTGGCAAGAGCGAGCGCGAAATCGAAGCGGGCCTGACCGCCGACATCGCGTGTTTTAACGTCGAATCGGCGCCTGAGCTCGATCGGATCGATGCTGCTGCTCAGCGCTTGGGCACGCGCGCGCGCGTTTCGCTGCGCGTCAACCCGGACATCAATGCGCGCACTCACCCGTACATTTCGACAGGGCTCAAAAACAACAAATTCGGCGTGGCCTACGACGACGCACTACCGCTGTCACGCCTTGCCGCGCAAAAAAAAGCGGTAGAGCTAATTGGCATCGGTTGTCACATCGGCTCACAGATCACCGAGATCGCGCCGTACATCGAAGCGGTCGATCGCATCATCGATTTGATTGAAAACCTCGCGCGCGAAGGCATCAATCTTCGACATGTCGACATCGGTGGCGGACTCGGCATTCGCTACCGCGACGAGAACCCGCCGCCGATTTCGGATCTGATCGCTGCGGCGCTGTCTCAACTCGACAGCCGCGGGCATCAGCAATTGACCGTAATCCTCGAGCCGGGTCGGTCAATCGTCGGCAATGCCGGCATGCTGCTGACCCGGGTGGAGTATCTGAAACCAGGTGAAACCAAGAATTTCGCAATCGTCGATGCAGCCATGAACGATCTGATACGGCCCGCGCTCTACGATGCTTGGATGGATGTGGTGCCAGTTGCGCCGCGCGCGTCGGATCCGCAGCGCTACGACATCGTGGGTCCGGTGTGCGAGTCAACTGACTGGCTGGCACGCGACCGGGCGCTCACCCTGCAGCCGGGAGACCTGCTTGCGATTGCCAGTGCCGGCGCATATGCGATGGCGATGAGTTCCAACTACAACACGCGTCCCCGCCCGGCCGAGGTTATGGTGAGTGGCAGCGAGGCCTACTGTGTACGCAAACGTGAAACCATCAGCGAACTTTTCGCGGGCGAATCTCGGCTGCCCTAGAAGAAAAAGGACGTGGCTGCTACTTACTGGCGCTCTTGACCCGCAATCCCTGTGCGAAATCGGCCACGGCGCGAATCTCGAGGTCCGATAACTTAGACGCGATCTCCTGCATCGCCACGTTGTTGCGACGCACGCCCTGGCGAAAATCACGCAGCGTTGCCTCTACGTATTCAGAATGCTGCGCAGCAAGCCGTGGATATAGAACCGGGATCCCCAAGCCTGCTGGGTTATGACAGCCCGAACATGCGGGCACAGACTTGTCCGGAAGCCCGGCGCGCCATATACGTTGTCCGAGCTCAAGCGTTTGCTTGCTGCGTGCGGTATCGAGCTGTGCGGCTTGGCTTGCATACCATGCCGCCACATTCCGCTTGTCGTCATCGGATAGCTGCGCAGCAATCCCGTTCATGATTGCGTTCTCGCGCGGCGGTTTCTGTTGCCCTTGGCGCACCGTGTAATCGAGAAGCTGCTTGTACAAATACTCGTAATGCTGTTGCGCCAATCGCGGGTTGCTCGGCACCGGTGAGTTGCCGTCGGCCCCGTGACACGCTGCGCAGATTTGCGAGGCCACCTGCTGTCCTCGTACTGGATCAACCTTTGGCGCCGGTTTTATCTGTGCATACGCGCCTGTAGTAACCACTATGCATCCCGTAATAACCAGGCCCACCGTCGAATACCGCCAGCGTGAAAAATTCATCGAAACGATTTCCTTAAAACGGTGTGATCGGAAATTGGAGAAACGCGCCAGCAGCAGGTCTTCGACGAGCGCCGCGTATTCTACGCAACCCGCCCGCGCAATGGTCCCGGACCCCAACCCACAGAGGCCCTATCGAACGTGCAGCTTTTTCGCTCTGCCAAGTTTGTTATGTCCGTGGCCACGCTGGTGGATCTTCCGCCAGCTGCCTTGCCGGAGATTGCGTTCGCAGGCCGTTCGAACGCGGGCAAGTCCACTGCGATAAATGTGCTGACCAATCAAAAACGCTTGGCGTTTGCAAGCAAGACGCCCGGGCGAACTCAGCTGCTGAACTTCTTCGAGCTTTCTGAGCGCAATGAGGCGCTGCCACGCGACAAGAACAATCCGGCGATTGCATGCGCAACGCTGGTCGATCTGCCCGGATATGGGTTTGCACAGGCGCCGCCTGCGCAGCGCGCTCAGTGGGAAACACTGGTGGGCGGCTACGTGGATCAGCGCCAGACGCTGGTGGGAATCGTTATCGTCATGGATGCACGGCGTCCGCTGATGCCCGGGGACGAGGCGCTGATTGATTTCGTTAGTGGCCGCGAGTCGCGCTTGCACTTTCTGCTGACAAAGTCAGATCAACTTAACAATTCGGAGAAAAAAGCGGCGTTAACACGCGCGCAGCAGCGTTCGCGGCAAATCGGCCCGCGCGCGACCGCGCAGCTTTTCTCGGCGCCGAAGCGGCTGGGTATAGAGGAGCTGTCGGACACCCTGGCCGGATGGCTGAAAAGTTGAACCCAGCGAGTTTGACGATTCAGACCGCACGCGTTAAGAAGGCTGAACGACGGCGATAGGCAGCGCCGCGCTTTTGACAGGAGCTTTGCATGCAGATCCTCGGCCAGTTTCCACTTGTCCGCATGCGCCGCATGCGGCGCGACGATTTTTCGCGCCGCTTGATGCGTGAGCACCAATTGACGACGAATGACCTGATCTATCCGGTGTTCGTGC
>Ga0136635_10000427_pt1 | contig 11547 bp, 9 predicted proteins | sample AntDrymeUQ852106_2_FD_105495 | JGI IMG/M metagenome (GOLD analysis project Ga0136635, IMG submission 105495) | Polar desert sand microbial communities from Dry Valleys, Antarctica - metaG UQ85 (21.06) | ecosystem: Environmental > Terrestrial > Soil > Desert | place: Antarctica: Dry Valley... | reverse complement strand
GGCGGATTTTCGCAATATTTACTTCAGCTATATTTGCTACAACCTGATTTGTAGAAGCCAAGGATACGATTGAAGAAGAAGTTGCACTAGATACAGCACTACCTGAGGTGGTTGGCGTGACAAAAGCACCTGGATCGGCATATTTTTGAGTCACAACACCATCAAATGGTGCTCGAAGTATAGTGTCATTGATTTGAGTTTGGATGGTTTGCAGCGAACCGCGAGCGGAAGCTAACAGAGCGCGTGCTTGTTCAATATCTTCTGAGCGTGTTCCCGCTTTTAGGAGTGCTAAAGCTTGCTGTTTTTGCCTAACTACAGCTTGTGCTTGCTGAATATCTTCTGGACGCGATCCGGCTTTCAAAAGTGCTAGAGCCTGCTGTCTCTGCCTGACTACCGCTCGTGCTTGTTCGATGTCTTCTGTGCGTGAACCGGCTTTTTGCAACCCTAATGCTTGAATAGCTTCATTTACTTGACCTTGGGCGCTGTCACGATCTGCACGGCTTTGGTTTACAGTTTGAAGGGAAATGGCTCCAGACTTGTAAAGTTGCTGATTGCGGCGTAAATCATCTTCGGCTTTACTTAAGCTAGCTTGAGCGCTTTGTAAACGTGCCTGTGCTTGACCAATATCTTGAGGACGATTACCAGCTTGTGCCTTTTGCAAATTTGCTTGAGCCTCATCTAATACTGCTTGTGCTGAAGCAATATCTTGAGGTCGATTACCAGCTTGTGCCTTTTGCAAATTTGCTTGAGCCTCATCTAATGCTGCTTGCCCTGAAGCAATATCTTGAGGTCGATTACCTGCGATCGCTTTTTGTAGATTTGCCTCTTGTTGTGCTATTTGTGCTCTAGCTTGGGTGAGTTGTCCTAGCAGGTTAGAATCATCCATATTAGCAAGTATCTGACCCTGTTTGACTGTATCCCCTTCCTTCACCAGCAGTCTTTTTAGTATGCCTGATTGTTTAGGACTGACATTAATTGACTTTTCGGGCTTAACAGTTCCGTTCGCCGAAATCTTAATCGCTAAATTTTGACGAGATACAGGCTGTGTCAAAACTTTTCGCTTTGCTTCTTGTTTGGGAACAACCACCACCTGCTGATAAATTACGTAGCCGGCTCCACCCAAAAGACAAAATGCAACTAGCCAAGGTATCCAGTTAATTCTGCCCTTTTTCTTTTTCTTTTCTTCGGGTAAAAACTTTGTGGAATCTACAGACTGTGATGTATCTAGTTTCATTTCGTTTGTGTCTAAAAATAACGGCTACCGAGAGGCATTGCTGTAAAAAGTAAAGTTAACTATAGTATGATAATTTTGTATTAACGATTTATTTAATCTGTAGCGTTTTCATTGAGACTGCATATACTCACATATTTTTTGTAGTTGTTGCTTTTGCTTTAGCATGAAGACTTTTGATATCCATCATATGAGACTAACTCAAACAATCATATGTATCGAAAGTTCTAAACTCATCCATGACTTTAGTCACGAATTTTGCTTTCTACATTTTTAGCTCGACTTTATCCAGTTGAAGTTGCTTTAATAAAATGCATTCCTAAGAAATATCAAACACTCATTGAGTAAGTAGGCGAAATTAAACGTAAAATAGTGTCCTGGTTTGTAGTGAGCGGTTTCCCGCTCAGATCAAGGGTTTCAAGGCTGAAGCCCTTACTACCTGACAAAGCGTTTATTTCTCCCCATCTACTTATATACAAATGCGTGTCACAAAATATAAACAACTTGCCTCGGCAATCTTTTCTATTAGTGTACTATTCTACAGCCAAGTAGTATCAGCCACCGTAACATTACCTCTACGCACCAAAAAAGCAATGGTGGTTTCGGCTAATCCCTTAGGAAGTGAAGCCGGGTTAGAAATGTTACGCAAAAAAGGTAATGCAGTTGATGCCGCAGTTGCCACAACTTTTGCTATTTCTGTAGTAGAACCTTTTTCTGCGGGAATTGGTGGTGGCGGATTTTTGCTAATGCACTCATCGCAGACTGGGGAAATGAAAGCGCTCGATTTTCGCGAACGCGCACCACTCAAAGCTACCAAAAATATGTACCTCGATGCTCAAGGTAAGGTGCGTCCAAATGTTAGTATTAACGGTCATTTGGCAGTAGCGACACCAGGAACGGTGGCGGGATTGTATGAATTACATCGTCGCTATGGTAAACTGCCTTGGCAAGAAGTTGTTAAACCAGCGATCGCTCTCGCTAAAAACGGCTTCATCCTCAGTCAACAAAATACTTGGCGTTCTCTACAGGTTTACTCACAACGCAAACCAGCAATTCTCGCTAATGCAGATGCACGAGCAATTTTCACTCGCAACGGCGAATTTTACCAACCAGGGGAAAGGTTAATACAGCGCGACTTGGCAAAAACTTTATCAACAATTGCCAAGAATCCCCAAGATTTTTATACCGGAAATATTGCGCGGGCGATCGCCTCCGATATGGCAAAAAACAATGGTTTAATTACACTTGAAGACTTAAAATCTTATAAACCAATTTGGCGCACACCAGTTTGTGGCAATTTCCGCACTTCTAAAATTTGCTCAATGCCACCACCTTCATCGGGAGGTGTTCACCTATTGCAGATTTTAAACATTATCGGTGACACTGATTTAAAATCTTTGGGATGGCATCACCCAGACGCTTTACATTTAATGACAGAAGCGATGAAAATTGCTTATGCCGATCGCTCACTATATTTAGGCGATCCCGATTTTGTCAAAGTGCCTGTACAACAACTTATTAGCCCAGCATACGCCAAAATTCGACGGGCGCAAATCACTATGGATCGCGCCAAACCCTCAACTGAAGTCAAGCCAGGGGAGATGGGGAGATGGGGAGAGGGGGAGAGGGGGAGAGGGGGGAATGGGGAGACGGGGGGATGGGGAGACGGGGGGATGGGGAGAAAGAAGAATTATTCTTCTTGTCTCCAAAAAGTCCCCTTGTCCTCCTTGTCCCCCTTGTCTTCCTTGTCCCCCTCATCCCCCTCATCTCCTCATCTTCCCTATGAATCTCCGGAAACTACCCACATTAACGTTGTGGATGAACAGCGTAACGCGATTAGTCTAACTTTTACGGTAAATTATGGCTTTGGTTCTGGGGTGGTGGCGTCGGGAACTGGTATTTTGCTGAATGATGAAATGGATGATTTTGCAGCGGCACCGGGAGTACCGAATGCTTTTGGTTTGGTGGGTAATGAAGCCAATGCGATCGCACCCCGCAAAACTCCTTTATCCAGCATGACTCCGACAATTATCACCGAAAATAATCGCCTCCGCATGGCTGTAGGTGCGCCGGGAGGTGGTACGATCATTACTCAAGTGCTGCAAATTATCCTCAATGTCTTGGAATACAACATGGATGCAGGTGCAGCTGTTTCTGTTCCACGCATACATCATCAATGGCTTCCCGATGAGTTGCGAACCGAACCTTGGGGTTTAGATGCTGTGACTGTGCAAGATTTACGCCGTCGCGGACAAAATATTAAGGAAATTACGCCTTGGGGTAATGCTAACGCGATCGTTGTCACCCAAGATGGAACCTTAGAAGGAGCAGCCGATCCCCGTGGTGAAGGTTCCCCTAGAGGCTTTTGAAAAGTCAGCATGAAACTATGCAGAAATCTCCTAGGGTGCGTATAGATGCAGTCCGTAACGCACCATCCCAAGCTTTTGGTGTGTTAGCACGTAACACACCCTACAAGTTTTGTAGATTATTAAATGGACACTCCTTAGCTTGCGATAGAAATAGCGATCGCTTGAATTCATACTTTCATTCAGCAACGCCAATTATTCGCTCTCTCCACCACTACTAGGTGCAGCAGGTGCAGATTCCCGACTGCGACGCAACACACTACGCAACCGACTACCACTATCTGAAGACTGATTTGATTGATTCAATTCCCGTCTCCTTCTTCTAATAGGTGCTTGCTGTTCTCCTGATGTTCTGACATCAGCAGTTACTTCCCTACGTTTGCGGGGTGTTGGTGCAGCTTCCCCTGAACTATTTTCTACGCTACGACGACGCAAGCGACTGCCAATAGAACTTTGTTCAGAATTTCTTACCCGTCGTCTTGGTGTTTCATCTTCGTTCCTGGATGCACTAACTTCTGCACGTCGCTGCAAACGCTGACTCAGCCTGCTACTTCTCGATTCTTGTTCGTTCCTGGATGCACTAACTTCTGCACGTTGCCGCAAACGCTGACTTAGCCTACTACTTCTCGATTCCTGATTAGAAGATGCAGTTTCCCCTGATGATTCTATATTTCGCCGTCTTCTGGTAGAAGATACAGGTACATCAGTATTATTACCTGATGATGCTTCTATATTTCTCCTTCTGCGTCTTGGTGTTTCATCCCCAGAATTATTGTTATCTGAAGATGTTGCTGCTACTTGCTGCTGTCTTTCTCGTTTTTGTCGTTGCTGCCTTTCTACTTCACGGTTACGGCTAGAGCCTGAGATCGAGTATTCTGTGGCGATATTAACTCCTTGCCTTCCTTGTTCGGCAGGTTTTAATTTCCACTGTCGCGCTTGTCTGAGATGTTCCTCATCCAACTCGCGATCGCCACTCGAACGAGCCACCCGCACGTTAGTAACATTACCATCTCTATCTGTATCAACAGCTACTTCTACTCGTCCTTCTGCTTTTCGCCTTCTAGCACCATCTGAGTATTTAACTTTACAGTCTTTGCAGGCGGCTCGACCATCCCCAGAGCCTCCACCACCGTTGCTTTCGGGTTTTTCTACTTGTGTTGGTATCTTCGGTTCTGTTGGTGCGACGGCTATTTCACGTCTGCGGCGTTCAGTATTTCCATTACCGCTTCCCGTCCCGTTAAGCGTACCAGTACCGCTACCATTACCTGTGCCAAAACCGACTCCATTACCTGTACCAGTACCGTTACCTATACCACTACCATTTCCATTACCTGTCCCATTAAGCGTACCAGTACCATTTCCTGTACCGTTACCAGTTCCAGAACCCGAAGCAATGGTGGAATTACCACCACCTGAGGGTTTACTAGAATCGGAAGAATCATTACCAGAACCTGTTTGAGTGGTTCTTGAATCTCTAATCTTACCTAGCGCGTTTCTCAAGTTATCGCTACTTTCTTGGCTGCTAGTCGATGATTGTACTGTCGTATTGTTAGTTGCGACTTTCGTAGTAGGCTGTGATTCTTGGGGCTGAGTTCTTTCAACAGGCTTTTGAACTGAGGTTGTTTCCTTTGGTATATTATTTACTGGCTTTTGCGGTTCCTTGGAAACTACTGGATCTTCCTTCTGCGGTTGTGGTGGAAGAGTATCGCGTTGCTGCCTCTCAACTGGCTTCTGTACGGGAGTAAATGCTTGGGGTACGATTGGCTTTTCGATGGGCTTTTCAATCGTCTTTTGAATGGGTACGGGTGCTTGTGGTGCAGCCTGAACGCTTACGGGAAGTTGCGCTTGAAGTTGAGGAGATGACTGTGTAGATGTTCCACCAACAGTTCCTTCACCACCATTTGCTCCTGATGATGTCAAAATCTCGCCGGCACCCAATTTATTATCTTCAGGTGAGGGCTTTTTTTCTTCCTTTATTGGTGTTTCCTTGACTTCTGGCTCTACAAAAGTCAACTCAATCGGTTTCTCATCCAATTCTGGTGCTCGCGTCAAAAGATTACCGATGCCAGATGCCAGTACCGCGATGTGCAGCACCAACGAGCCGACCGTGCTATAAACCAAGAAAGTTTTTAGCGCTTTGATTTCTTTCTCTCGCTGCTCTATCGCAATACTGGAGAAGCTCATAAACTATTGCTACTTATTTTCACTATTGCTTTTCTACAATAAAACTTTTGATTGCAAAAGTAAACTAATTAGATAAATGTTTTATTTACTAGTTGTATCAGAGGTGATTTCGCCCAAACACATGTAAGTAGCAGTTTTCATTCAGTTGTGGTATAGCTAAACTCCTCAGCAATAATAAAAAGTTATGTCATCAAGCTTTAAAATAGGATTGACATGAGGAGTGATTTCATTCTACTGTTTGTTGAAAACTAGTTTCAATACTATGATTTTGTAATTGTCGATTGTTTTTGGCGTTATTCATACTGGTTAGGGGCAAAACATGGGAATAAGTGAGCTGTTTGTCGCTGGGGGCGTGGTAATGTTCCCCCTACTGGCTTTTAGTGTGGCTGCGATCGCATTAATTATCGAACGGATTCGTTTTTGGTATCGGATCAATCAACGTCAGAATCGGGTAGTACGGGAAGTTTTGAATTTATATCGCTTGGATAATGTGGTAGGTGCGCTAGATAAGCTGCGAAAGAATGCGGATTTACCCATCGCGAGAATGTTTCTCTCGGCTTTGGAATTGGAACAACCTAATCCAGAGGAGTTTCGTTTGGCGTTGGAAAGTGAAGCACAAGCGGAGATACCCGTTCTCAAACGGTTTAATAATATCTTTGAGACAATCATCTCCCTTGCTCCTTTGTTGGGATTGCTTGGTACAGTATTGGGTTTGATAGCTTCCTTTGCTTCGCTGAATATCGGCGATGTTGGTGGGACAAAAACTGGCAGCGTCACAGCAGGTATTAGTGAAGCGCTCGTATCGACTGCATCGGGATTAGTTGTAGCTATTTTTACCTTGATGTTTGCCAATACATTTCGAGGACTTTATCAACGTCAAATTGCATTCATGCAAGAATACGGTGGACAGTTAGAACTACTTTATCGCCGTCGTTACGAACGAGGAGAGAAATCCTATGCGACTACCAGATGAACCTGATATTCCACCGCAAATAAATATCGTGCCGATGATTGATGTGATATTTGCGATTCTGACGTTTTTTATCATGTCAACGCTGTTTCTAACTCGGCAAGAAGGTTTACCTGTAAGCTTACCAAAAGCTTCAACATCCCAACAATCCCAAGTTCCCACAAGAATCACTGTTACGATAGATTCGCAAGCGCAGGTGAGCTTGAACAAAAAGCCGACAACGATTGATGCGCTGACTGAACAAGTGCGTGGTTTAGTTGGTGCAAACCCGGAGGCAGTAGTAGTAATTAATGCCGATCAAGGGGTAGGACACGGTAAAGTTGTAGCGGTAATGGATAAGGTGCGTCAAGTGAAGGGAGCGAGGTTAGCGATCGCTACTCAAAAACAATAGCAGGTCTATCTTCACTCTAGTGATTGCCGTTGAAAATTCAACTCCTCACTTTAGTACAGACGTTCCGCACCGAACGTCTGTACAACTTTGCTCCTCCTAACTTTTAACTTCAGCCGAGTTGCTGCTAAACTCGTTTGCCCGTGCGCTATGTACCAGAGTCCAGCCTGCTTTCAAAAGCTTTTGGTAAGTTGCCCAACCCAGAGAACCGCCTTGTATTTTATAATCCGCTACTGCATATTGCCCAAAAGCTGTGTAAGGACGCCACGGTTGATTAGGTTCAGTCTGCAAATGTAAAATTTTCTCTCCATCGCCGCCAAACTTAGATAACCAGCACATTTGTCGATGCATGGCAAACTCCTCGTATTTCCTTTAAATGCATAATTACAGACTTATGTCAAGTGTAGCCTCACCCTTTCGGGGTAATTTTTATTTGCCTAGTCTTCTACTAGCATGTATAATTAAATATTTCCACGAATCTGTACAATTAACCATAGATGCAGGGCATCCCAAAGCTGCCAGAAAACAGCGATAACAAAAATCTTTACCTGGAATTTACCCAAGGTTAAGATTTATCTAATCTTATCTGCGGTTTTCCTCAGTGTATGTATTATTAGCTACTATTTCTTAACAAAATTTAACCTGCAAACAAGATTGCAAGCGTCCCCAACCTTTATTTTGCAAACAGAAATAGTGGCGAAATCGCGCTTCACCACTTAAGAAAATCTCTGTTTTTATTTCCCGTATTTCCACATGATTAGGACTTACGCACCGTGACGGAATTAGGTCCGAAGCGAGGGCAGCGATAGCGAAGAGAAGCAATCTCAAACCTTGATTTTACGTCAAGAGTGCGTAAGTCCACATGATGTCAAAACGATGGAGCATACAGCTTGTCACCGACAATGCCGCGAATTTCTGTTACTAGTTGAGTGTAGGCAAAGTCAGATAAAACAGGTTCAGCGGGTTGCAAGTTAATCGTCTGTGCCAAATCAATCCATGATTTACAGCCGCCGTATTCAAGGCGATAGGGAATTTCTTGCACTTTGGGTAATTTGTAAGTCCGCAGCAGTAGAATGTAAAGCGGTTGACGCGGTTTCCATATGAGGCGATCGCTAATAAAATACTCATTCCATATCTGAAATGGCAGTAAGGCTTTGACGATTGACTCATCACTAACTGGTAAAATATCAGTAATTTCTGCCCAACTAGCGATCGCCACTGTTTCTGGATGCCAACCAGATGTCACAGGCTGTACATCTTTGCCATACTCAGCTTTCAGCATAAAAGCCTGTTGATGTTCATAAGTTGGGTAAAGCAAAATCTGGTCGTGGGCAACTTGGAAACGTCCACCTTGTTCATGAATGCCGCCTTTACGTAGTAGCATAATCGTTTCACCCTGTTCTAAGGCTTTGACGGCAACTGCCCATTCTTTGAGAGCGTGGATTGTAGTTGTTGGCATAAATACTTAGTAGTGTTTTCATCGAAAGACTAACATCGAGTACATTTACTCTCGTTTGCCTAGACTTGCAGCCGCGAGTCAAGAAATATCGCACTATAACAATAGAAAATTAACCCAGTCGCAAATGATAGAGAACTTAATCAATAATTCTGCCAAAGCTCCATTTATTTCTGTTGTCTATGGAAAAATTAGCAGATTAACATAATAACATTTTTTTCAAAATATATATCTGAAGAAGTACTAAAAGTATCAATAGCTTAAAAAAAGATTGTGTTCTCACATACAAGCTAATGTAACTATGACTTCGCTCAAATTCACAATAAATGGTTGCAAGTATCTATAAAAATATTAAATAAACTGGAAAAATTTTGTGCAGTAAATTTGACCTTGTTATTTAGGATTGCTATTGCAGTCCTATTCATAAAATATCCCCGACTTATTTAATAAGTCGGGGATATGAAGCTGGAGCTATATAAATTTGATTTGAGCATAATGGGTAGTAGAACCAAAGAAATAGAAGCTGATTTAGTCAAGTAAATCTGAAGGAATAATTTAGCAAGCGGCATTTTTTAACTTAAATATCAAGAGATACAATGAGAAGACATGCATAAAATAAAAAAAGCCTTATCAGTTAGGAATTAAACATGGAAAAGCGACGCTTGGGGACATCGGACGTACAAATCACACCCATTTTGATGGGAACTTGGCAAGCGGGTAAAAAAATGTGGGTAGGAATTGAGGATGCTGACTCAATTAAAGCCATAAAAGCAGCGTTTGAAGCGGGTATTACCACAATTGACACTGCTGAGGTATATGGTGAAGGACATTCAGAACAAATTGTCGCTGAAGCTTTATCAGATGTGCGCGATCGCGTTGAATATGCCACAAAAGTTTTTGCTAACCATCTCAAGTATGATTTAGTAATTGAAGCTTGCGATCGCTCTCTGAAAAATTTGAAGACAGATTATATTGACCTTTACCAAATTCATTGGCCCTCTGGCACTTTTAAGAGCGAAAATGTTCCGATTGAGGAAACCATGAAAGCCCTCAATCATCTGAAAGAGCAAGGAAAAATTCGCGCCATTGGTGTTTCCAATTTTTCCGGCGCTCAATTGAAAGAAGCCGCCAAGTATGGACGCATTGATAGTTTACAACCGCCTTATTCTTTGTTTTGGCGACAAGTAGAAAAAGATGCAGTGCCATATTGTGTAGAAAACAATATATCTATTATTGCTTATTCACCTTTAGCGCAGGGATTATTAACAGGTAAATTTGCAGCGGATCATAAATTCGATCCTCAAGATAATCGGGCTAAAAATAAACTATTTCAAGGCGAAAATTATCAACGTGCCCAACAAGCTTTAGATAAATTGCGTCCGGTTGCCGATCGCCACAATTGTACTTTAGCTCAGTTAGCATTGGCGTGGTTAATTGCCCAACCCCAAGCTAATGCGATCGCCGGTGCGCGAAACTCCTCTCAAGCGATCGCTAATGCTAAAGCTGCTGAGGTGAAACTGTCTGAAGATGAACTTCAAGAAATCGATGCGATCGGACACATTGTCACCGACCATTTAGACGACAATTCAGTTATGTGGAATTGGTAAAAGCCGTAGTAAGCGCTTCAGCGCTTTCTTTCAAGCACTGAAGTGCTTACTACGTGTACTTAAAAGTTTAAACCAACTCCAAACAGCAATCCGACATCGGTTTGGTCGAGAAAAGCTGCATTCACCGCAGCTGTTGCGGTAAATCGAGAACCCAAAGGAACATCTAGACCACCAGTCAACAGTAAACCAACATTAGCGTCGTTGCTAGTTTCAATAGCAACACCAGCACCTACGTAAGGAGATATCCCAAAACTTCGCCCTGCCGCATCTGCTGTTCTTGGTGTCAGGTCTAAAGTGATAGGAACCAGAATCGTTGTATCATCGCCAAACACCGCTGAGGGTCGTACTGAGAAGTTGCGTGTCAGTCCGAGTTTGCTAATTACCGCAAAGTTAGGTTCACTCAAGGCTGAATCACCCCCAAGACCAATGTTACCAGCAACTCCAATGTAGCTGGAACCACCGCGAGTAGCTCTACCTGGGGAAACTTGATTGTTTAGCTGACTGATATTAACATCCGGTGGGATAAGAACTTCGTTAATCGCGTAAATCACACCGTTGCTGGTTTGAATCGGCTGGATCACCCTAGTATTATTGACTGTAATTTGATTGCTAGTGCTATCGAGTTGAACATTTAGAGGTTTGTTTGCAAGGGTTGTTGCTTCTCCCGGCGAGGTTACTTGACCGCTGACGACGTGGTATGTCAAAATCCGTCTTAGGGTTTCTTTATTGCGTGGTAGCAGCAACTTTTGCAAAGTCTCTTGAGGTAAAGCTGCAAACGCTTCATCAGTAGGTGCAAAGACTGTATAGGGACCTTTTCCTTGTAAAGTTTCTGTTAAACCTGCTGCTTTGAGTGCAGTAGTCAGAGTTGAAAAGGAACTAGTTGACCCAGCAAAGGCTACGATGTTGCTAGATGTTGTGGTCGCTGCGTTGGTTGTATTTCCTGTTGTCGTTGTACCTGTTTGAGTGCCGCTACCGCTTCCGGCTACAATATAATTAGCCGCCGGCACATTACTGGCAAGAGGTTGTAATTGTCCTTGTCTGACTAAAGCTTGATATAAAAGTGCTGCTGCTTCCGCACGAGTCAGAGACAGCTGGGGATGCAATACTTTCAGTTCTGGATAGTTGACAACTAAGTTAGCTTGGGTTGCAGCTGCGACACTATTAACCGCATATCCAGGAATATCCGAAGCATCTGAGTAATAACTACTCAATACATTGGCTGTGGTGTCACTTTGATTTAATCCTAAACCATTTGTTAAGGCAACGATCGCTTGAACTTTGGGTATTTCCTGATTCGGGTAAAATAAGTTGTTCGGATATCCCGACATGAATCCACTTTCGTAAG
>Ga0136635_10000426_pt1 | contig 11551 bp, 10 predicted proteins | sample AntDrymeUQ852106_2_FD_105495 | JGI IMG/M metagenome (GOLD analysis project Ga0136635, IMG submission 105495) | Polar desert sand microbial communities from Dry Valleys, Antarctica - metaG UQ85 (21.06) | ecosystem: Environmental > Terrestrial > Soil > Desert | place: Antarctica: Dry Valley... | reverse complement strand
CGGATGGATTGAATCGTGACTTCGCTTTCGATGGCCTTGATTTCTTCGTCCATGTGCGGCGCGCAGTTCACGCACTGGCCGCGCGATTCGTTCCAGCACACTTCGCGGCAGACCCATTGGCCGCAGCGTTTGCATTGCACTCACCAAGGCTGCGCATCGAACTGGCATCGTTAGCCGCAGAGCAGCGTGCACACGGATGGAGGTTCACGGCCGCCGCCGGCATTGGGGCGCCTGAAAAATTTTTTGAAATGTTGCGCACCGCCGGTCTCGAGGTCGAAGCGCTGCCGCTGGCGGATCACTACGACTATGTCGCCAACCCTTTTGCCGACTGCTCCGCGGACCGCATCCTGATCACGGAAAAAGACGCCGTAAAATGCGCCGACAACGCAGCACTCGCCAACGACCCGCGGTTGTGGGTCGTTCCACTGACCACCGAGGTCGATCCAAAACTGGTCGACGCAGTTATTGCCCGTATCTCATCGAGGAGAGTTTCCGGTGGACCATCGCCTGCTTGACATCCTTGTGTGCCCTGTATGCAAGGGACTGCTCGAGTATCGCAAGACCGCACAGGAATTGGTGTGCAAGGCTGATGCTCTGGCCTATCCGATCCGCGACGGAATCCCCGTGATGCTCGAATCGGACGCACGAAAGGTTGAGCTTTCCGAGATCGGCCGCTAGCGCTGCGTCTCGTCCTCGTGGACTTCATCGTCATCGTGCCGGCGCGGCTGGGTTCGACCCGGCTGCCGCGCAAGCTACTGCTGGATATTGATGGCGCGCCAATGGTCGTGCACGTAGCACGACAGGCGATAAAAAGCGGAGCCAGCAGAGTCCTCGTCGCCGCCGATAGCGAGGAGATCCTCGAAGCGTGCGCCCGGCACGGCGTCGAATGCATTCTGACCTCGACGTCACACCCGACCGGTACGGATCGGCTGGCAGAAGCGGTGGCCCAGCTCGGCCTTGCGCCCGAAACGATCGTCGTCAACGTGCAGGGCGATGAACCGCTGCTGCCGCCCGGCGTCGTGCGCGATGTCGCTTTGCTGCTGCACGCGCGCACCGATTGCGAGATCGCTACGGCTGCGCATCCGATCGCAGACGCCGGCGAGTTTTTCTCGCCTGATGTGGTCAAAGTTGTGATTGATCAGCGCGACTGCGCAATCACGTTCTCGCGGGCGCCGATTCCATGGTCGCGCGATGCATTTGCGCGCGATGCATTTGCAGAACGCCGCACTACCCTGCCTGAGGACCTGCCAGCCTGGCATCACGTCGGGCTGTATGCGTATCGCGCGGCTTTCCTGCTGCGCTTCGCGAAACTGACCCCGCCCGCGATCGAAACGCACGAGAAGCTCGAGCAGCTGCGTGCGATTGCGCACGGGATCGGCATCGTCATTCTTAAGCTCGACCGCGCGCTGCCATCGGGGGTGGATACCCTCGACGACCTGCAGCGGGTACGGGCGCTGATCCGCGGCTAAACTGGACGCAGTTCGCGCATCCTTCCGCAGTACCGCATTATTTCCCGCGTGCTTTATTGGAGACCGTATGAACCCCATCGTGCGCCGCGTCGCATTCTTTACCGCTTCGGTGGCTGCCGCACTGACGTGCGGCGCGCTCAACGCTGCAACGCTGCGCTGGTCGTCGCAGGGCGATCCGCAGACCGCAGACCCTTTCTCGCAGAACGAAGGCCTGACCAACATGTTCTCGCAGTCGGTGCACGACACGCTGGTGATGCGCGACAACGCGCTTAACCTGGTGCCGGGCCTGGCAACGAGCTGGCAACAGGTCAACCCAACCACCTGGCGCTTCACGCTGCGCAAAGGCGTCAAGTTTCACGATGGGTCCACGTTTAACGCCGATGACATCGTGTTCTCGTATGAACGTGCAAGTCACCCGAATTCTCAACTGCGCCAGTATTCGATTCCGGTCGGCAAGCCGCGCAAGATCGATGACTTCACTGTCGAATTCGTGCAGGACAAGCCCAATCCAATCACGCTTGAGCATGCCACCTTGATCTACATCATGAGCAAGGCGTGGGCGACAAAGAACAAGGTCGAGCGTCCGCTCGACTTCAAGGGCAAGGAAGAAACCTTCGCGTCCCGCAACGCCAACGGCACTGGCGCTTGGATCCTTGGAACGCGCGAGCCGGGTATTCGCACGGTTTTAAAGCGCAACCCGGACTGGTGGGGGATCAAGGAGGGGCGCGCAAACGGAAATGTGACCGAAGTGACCTACACGCAGATCAGTGCGGACGCTACCCGCACCGCTGCGTTGCTGTCGGGCGAAGTCGACTTCGTGCTCGATCCTCCGCCGCAGGATTTGCGCCGGATTGAAGAGAACAAAGGAACCAAGGTGGTGCGTGGGCAGGAGAACCGCGTTGTCTTCTTTGGCTTCGACCAGATGCGCGACGAACTCTTGTATTCGAACGTCAAAGGGAAAAATCCATTCAAGGACGTGCGAGTACGCCAGGCGGTGTATCACGCGATTGATATCGACGCGATACGTTCGCGCATCATGCGAGGCTCGGCGGTCCCCACCGGCGGCATTACGCCGTCGATTACCGCTTCGAACCCGGAAGCCGAAAAACGATTGCCCTATGACGTGAACCGGTCGAAGCAGCTGCTCGCCGAAGCCGGGTATCCCAACGGCTTCGAAGTGACGCTCGATTGCCCGAACAATCGTTACGTCAACGACGAAGAAATCTGCATCGCGGTCGCATCGATGCTCGCCAAGATCGGTATCAGCACCAAGGTGAGCACTCAGCCACGTGCCACCTATTTCCCGAAGCTCGAGAAGTTCGACACCAGCATGTACATGCTTGGTTGGGGTGGAGCCATCACCGATGCGCAGACGATGCTGTCACCCGTGCTGCATTCCAAGGACGACAAGACGGGGTATGGCTCCTTCAATTACGGCCGCTACGTCAATCCCAAACTCGACGAATTGATCGATGCCGCCGCCACAGAATCTTTGCCCGAGAAGCGGCGCGAAATCATTCGTCAGGCGATTGCCGAGCACAATGCAAAAGTCCACCACGTGCCGCTGCATCGCCAGATGATCCCGTGGGCAATGCGCAGCAACGTGACAGTCGTGCATCGGCCCGACAATGCGCTGAACATGGAAACGGTCAAAGTCGAATAGGCGCGAAGTTTCGTTCTAAAAAAAACGGGCCGGTCACGGTCCGTTTTCATTTGCTGAGCCCATTTGGGTAAACTCGCCCGCTTCGTTGCAGTCGCGTAAAACTAAAACATTCGTCAGGACAGGAGCATGCGACTGATACTGCTCGGGCCACCGGGCGCCGGCAAGGGCACGCAGGCGGCGTTTATCAAGGAGCGATACAAGATTCCGCAGATTTCCACAGGCGACATGCTGCGCGCGGCCATTGCAGCGGGGTCGCAGCTTGGGATCGCCGCCAAGAAAGTGATGGATACCGGCGCTCTCGTGTCCGACGACATCATCATCGGTCTGGTCACCGAGCGATTGCGTGCCGCTGACACCCGCGATGGATATCTATTCGACGGATTTCCGCGCACGATCCCGCAAGCCGAGGCGATGCAGGATGCCGGCGTCAGCCTTGACTATGTTCTCGAAATGGACGTGCCGCATGCCGACATCATCGATCGCATGAGCGGGCGCCGGGTCCATCCGGGCAGCGGTCGCGTGTATCACGTCAAGTTCAACCCGCCGAAGGTCGACGGCCGCGATGATCAGACCGGCGAGGCGCTGATCTTGCGCGACGATGACAAGGAAGAAACCGTACGCAAGCGTCTACAGGTCTACTGCGACCAGACCAGCGCACTGGTCAACTATTACTCGAACATGGCCAAGGCCGGCATCGCAGGCGCTCCAGGGTACCGGCGCATTTCAGGCGTCGGCAGCGTCGAAGAAATCAAGCAGCGTGTCGCTGCAGCATTGGCGTCCTAACCCTTTTTTGTTTTGAACTAGAGAGTTTCAACAAGGAGAACAGCATGTCTGGATTGGCACTCGCGCTTGTCTGCGGCGTCGCTGCCGTGGTCTTCGGCGCGTGGTCTATCACCTGGATTTTGAAGCAGCCCGCGGGGAATGCTCGAATGCAGGAGATTGCGGCCGCGATACAGCAAGGAGCGCAGGCGTATTTAAATCGCCAGTATCGAACAATCGCGATTGTCGGCGTGGTGCTGGCCATCATTATCGCGATCGTTCCGCAGCTCGGCCTGTGGACGGCGCTTGGTTTCGTGCTTGGTGCAGTGTTGTCCGGGGCTGCGGGCTACGTCGGCATGAATGTTTCGGTGCGCGCCAACGTACGCACAGCCCAGGCCGCAACGCTGGGTCTGAACCCGGCGCTCAACGTTGCATTTCGCGGCGGCGCGATTACCGGCCTGCTGGTGGTCGGTCTCGGACTGATCGGTGTTGCTGGGTTCTACTGGGTGCTTCGCGAGATGCATTCGGCCTCGAGCGTGCGCGAGCTGCTGCACCCGATGATCGGTTTTGCCTTCGGCGCGTCGCTGATTTCGATCTTCGCCCGGTTGGGTGGTGGCATTTTCACCAAGGGCGCTGACGTCGGTGCCGACCTGGTTGGCAAAGTCGAAGCCGGTATTCCGGAAGATGATCCGCGTAACCCGGCGGTGATTGCGGACAACGTTGGCGATAACGTCGGCGACTGTGCCGGGATGGCTGCCGACCTGTTCGAAACGTTTGCCGTCACCGTCATCGCAACAATGTTGGTTGGGGGTTTTGTCTTCCGCAGCGCCGGTGACGCCGGCATCATTTATCCGCTGGTGATTTCCGGCGTGTCGATCCTGGCCTCCATTGTCGGTTGCATGTTCGTCAAGGCGCGCGAAGGTGGCAAGATCATGAACGCGCTGTATCGCGGGCTGCTGGTAGCAGGCGGAATATCGCTGGTGCTGTTCTATCCGGTGACCGAATGGATTCTTGGTCCTGTCATCGGCAGTGCAGTGTCGAGCAAAGTCACGGTGATGAGCTTGTATCTGTGCGCCGTCGTCGGTCTCGTGCTGACCGCCGCGCTCGTCTACATCACCGAGTACTACACCGGCACGCAGTTCAAGCCCGTGAAATATGTTGCGCAGGCTTCAACCACCGGTCACGCGACCAACATCATCGCGGGCCTCGCGGTGTCGATGAAGTCATGCGCATGGCCGGTGATTGCAATCTGTGCCGCGATCCTGAGTTCGTACTGGCTGGCGGGGCTGTACGGCATCGCAGTCGCCGCAACTTCGATGCTGTCGATGACCGGCATCATCGTTGCGCTCGATGCTTACGGGCCGATTACCGACAACGCGGGGGGCATCGCTGAAATGGCCGGCCTGCCGAAAGCGGTGCGCGATGTCACCGACCCACTGGACGCGGTCGGCAACACGACCAAGGCGGTCACCAAAGGCTATGCAATCGGATCGGCGGCGCTGGCCGCGCTGGTGCTGTTTGCTGATTACACCGGCGGCCTTGCCGCTGCCGGACTCAACGTGACGTTTGACTTGTCCGACCCGTACGTGATCATCGGGCTGTTTATCGGCGGCTTGATTCCGTTCCTGTTCGGCGCAATGGCGATGGAGGCGGTGGGTCGTGCGGCCGGCGCCGTCGTCGAGGAAGTGCGGCGGCAGTTCCGCGACATCAAAGGCATTATGGAGGGCACAGCGAAGCCCGACTACAGTCGCGCGGTCGACATGCTGACCACCTCGGCTATCAAGGAGATGATGATCCCGTCTCTGCTGCCGGTGCTGGTTCCGATCGTGGTCGGACTCTTGCTCGGACCGGCTGCGCTCGGTGGCGTGTTAATGGGGACGATCGTCACCGGACTGTTCGTCGCGATTTCGATGACAACCGGCGGAGGCGCTTGGGACAACGCCAAGAAATACATCGAGGAAGGTCATCATGGCGGCAAGGGATCCGACGCGCACAAGGCTGCCGTGACCGGAGACACTGTCGGAGATCCTTACAAGGACACCGCTGGCCCGGCGGTCAACCCACTGATCAAGATCATCAACATCGTTGCGCTGCTGATCGTCCCGATCATTGCAAGCGTTTACGGTGGCCAACCGGTTTCTGGCAACGCGCCACCGGCGGTATTGACGGCGCCAATGCAACCAAGGGCCGGCGCGCCGGCCGCGGGCGCCACCGACGTGCGCCCCGCAACGGTGCCCGCTGAACCGAGCCGCACCAACTAGTTACGGGCATCTGCGCGACCCAGCGAGGTCGCGCAGATGCCGCCCGGTGACCACGGCGCACTAATCGCTTCGTATTCATGCAATTAATGGCGCTACAGCGTGTGATTATTCATCCAATCGGATACTTGCCAGCAATGTTCAGAGGGGCCAAATTGTGTCGGTCGCAATCCATATGAACGGGCATCGCGTGTTGCGCACCGGATCCGCATCAAGGCTTGCTGTGCAGCTAATCGGGCTGGCTTTGGCCGCCACGTCGCTGCCGAGCTTTGCTCAACTGCGGCTTGAGGTGCTGCCCGAAATGACGCTGCTGGCGCCGCGCGAGCATTACGCCAGCGACTATTCGGTGATGCCAGTCGTTTCGAGCACGCGGCAATTCTCGGGCGCGCTGCCGTCGGACTCCACATGGCTGGGCACTGCAGTTCAACTGGAAGCACCGCGCGTTACAGCCACTGGCCAGTACACGCGTCCGAAGTTTCACGTTGGAGTCCCATCCGAATCGATGCGCGGCTTCCTGAATTCGGCAGGATTTTCCGCAGAGAAGTGCCAACTACCGATGGTCCGCGCCAGAACAAAATCCAACGGCGATGGCGACATCAACGGCACTTTGTGGCTCTACGCCCGCTGCACGTTTCGGTAGCACTCACTCGCCTCTAGAATCCTGCTGATTCCGCGGACCGTCGTCCGCCGCCAGTGAGGGTTGATGCAGATCAAGGGCAATGCGTTCATCGTCACCGGAGGCGCCTCCGGTTTGGGTGAGGCTGTATCGCGCATGATCGTGGCCAACGGCGGACACGTGGTGATTGCCGACGTCCAGGTCGACAAGGGTGAAGCGCTCGCGCGGGAACTCGGCAGCTTTGCGCGATTTGTACAGTGTGACGTAACACGCGAAGAACATGCACGCTCGGCGGTGACTGTTGCGACTGCCATTGGCGTGTTGCGAGGGCTGATCAACTGCGCCGGCGTTGCCATCGGCGAGAAAACGGTCGGCAAGGATGGGCCGCACGCGCTTGAGAGCTTCGCGCGGGTCATCGGCATCAATCTGATCGGCACATTCAACATGATTCGTGTTGCTGCCCAGGCTATGTCGTCTCAGGAGACGACCTCTGACGGTGAGCGCGGCGTTTTGATCAACACTGCTTCAGTGGCCGCGTATGACGGTCAGATCGGCCAGGCGGCGTACGCGGCGTCCAAAGGGGGCGTGGTTGGAATGACGCTGCCGATCGCGCGCGACCTTGCCCGCCAGGGCATCCGGTGTGTGACGATTGCGCCCGGGCTCTTCGCAACACCGATGTTGCTTGGCATGCCCCCCGAGGTGCAGGAGGCGCTTGGCAAGCAACCGCCGTTTCCGTCCCGACTTGGGCGACCGGACGAGTACGCGGCTTTGGCTCAACACATCATTGAGAACATCATGCTGAACGGCGAAACAATCCGCCTTGATGGTGCGATCCGGTTGCCGCCGAAATGAGAGGAGACCTTATGAGTATCAATTGGATCGCCCGCACCGCGCTCGCTTCGCTGATTGCTTCCTTCGGGCTCTCAGGTTGCACAGTTCCATCCGAGCGGCCGTCGCAGCCGGAGGCTTCATCGACCTTCCGGGCCGGAATGAACAGCGCGACGGCGACCCGACACCTAGTTGCTGCAGCCAATCCGCTCGCCACCGAGGCAGGGTTGGAAATTCTGCGTGCCGGTGGCAGCGCCGTCGACGCCGCCGTTGCAATCCAGATGGTGCTGACGCTGGTCGAACCTCAAAGCTCCGGAGTCGGCGGCGGCGCTTTCATGATGCATTGGGACGGACGCAGCGTCATCGCCTACGACGGCCGCGAGACGGCGCCGATGGCGGCGGACGAAAAATTGTTTCTGTTGCCCGACGGCAAAGCGATGCCGTTTTACGACGCAGTTGTCGGCGGGCGATCGGTTGGGACCCCAGGGACCGTGCGCATGCTCGAGACGGCCCACAAGCGTTACGGCAAGCTGCCTTGGGCCCGATTGTTCGAGCCGGCAATTCGCCTTGCCGAAAACGGATTCGCGATGTCGCCGCGGCTCAATATGCAGTTGACGTCTGAGAAATATTTGAAGAGCGACGCAGCGGCGGCTGCCTATTTCTACAACGCCGACGGTTCAGCAAAGGCGGTCGGCACATCAATGCGCAATCCAGCGCTCGCTGGAACGCTGCGCGCGCTGGCGGCCAGTGCGAACGCGATGTACGTGGGTGACATTCCCGCAGACATCGTCAAGGCCGTGCGTTCTCATTCAAACGCCGGTGCGCTCGCGGTCAGCGATTTCGCCGCGTACCAGGTCAAGCAACGCGAGCCCATTTGCACCGACTATCGGCAATGGAGAGTCTGCGGCTTTCCGCCGCCGTCTTCTGGCGGGATCGCCGTGGCGCAGATGCTTGGTATTTTTTCCGCGCGCAATATTGGGGTCGTGCCACCGTCGCGCGAAAGTGGCAAGCTGCAGCCGCAGGCCGACGCTGTGCATCTTTTTTCCGAAGCAGGCCGGCTCGCATTTGCCGATCGCGGTTTGTATGTTGCCGACAGTGATTTCGTCAACGTCAACGCTGCCGGTCTCCTGGATCCAACCTATCTGAAGCAGCGCGCTGCGTTGATCGGCGACCGAAGCATGGGAACCGCCAAACCCGGCGTGCCGCCTGGAACCAAGGTCAGCGCCGCTTCGGATTTATCGCCTGACAAGACAGCGACTTCGCATATTTCCGTGGTCGACAGCTTTGGCAATGCGATTTCAATGACGACCACGATCGAGGATGTGTTCGGCTCGCGCGTGATGGTTCGTGGATTTCTGCTCAACAACGAGCTGACCGACTTTTCACTCGCGCCAAGCGTCGATGGCGTGCCGATCGCTAACCGGGTGCAACCCGGCAAGCGACCCCGCAGCTCAATGGCGCCGGTATTGGTGTTCGATCGCGCCAGTGGCCAGCTGGTTGCGACGATGGGGTCGCCCGGAGGCTCTCAGATCATTGGGTATGTCACCAAGACGCTGGTGGGCGTGCTTGACTGGAATCTTGACGTGCAGCAGGCGATCTCTCTGCCGAACTTTGGTTCTCGCAATGGGCCGACGGAGCTCGAACGCGGCCAGTTCACGCAGCCCATCGTGGAAGCGCTAAAAGCACGCGGACATGATGTGCGTGAGATCGACATGGGAAGTGGCCTGCAGGGCATCGTGCGCGTGAAGCTGCCCAACGGGGCTCTTGGATGGTCGGGAGGCGCCGACCCACGGCGTGAAGGCGTGGCACTGGGGGACTGAGTTCGAACCGGCCCGCGGTAGACTTTCATTTTGTGCGCGCGGCGGGGAATCATGACCATCAAAGTTGGAGACAAGCTGCCAGAAGGTGAGCTGCAGGAGTTCGTCGAGACCGAAACCGAAGGATGCTCGCTCGGGCCCAACACGTTTAAAGTCCAACAGCTGACCAAGGGCAAGAAAATCGTGATCTTTGGCCTGCCCGGCGCCTACACGCCCACATGCTCAGCCAAGCACGTTCCGGGTTATGTGGAGCAGTTTGGCGCGTTGAAATCAAAGGGTGTCGACGAGGTGTGGTGCCTGTCGGTCAATGATGCTTTTGTAATGGGAGCGTGGGGACGCGACCAGAAGACCGGCGGCAAGGTTCGAATGATGGCCGACGGCTCGGCCGCTTACACGAAGAAGCTCGGGCTCGAATTCGATCTCAGCGCGCGCGGAATGGGAATACGTGCGCAGCGCTTTTCGATGCTCGTTGACGATGGCGTCGTCAAATCATTGAACGTCGAAAGTGCGGGCAAATTTGAAGTCAGCGGCGCAGATACGATCCTGAAACAGATGAACTGATCGACGTTTACGCGGGAGCGGAGATGAAAACGCTGGAAGAGCAGATGTCGGTTTACCTTCAGTACCATCGAGATCCCCGCAATCGGCTTACGCATTTCGTGGGTGTTCCGCTGATCATGTTTTCTTTGTTCGTCCTGCTTGCGCTGTTGCGCGTCGAAGTCGCAGGTTTTTCGATCTCTGCCGCTACCGTGCTCGCAGTGGTCGTACTGATCTACTACTTCAGGCTCGATGCTGTCCTCGCAGCGGCGATGACGCTCTTTGTAGCCGTCCTGCTGCTGGCCGCACACGCGGTGGCGAGCGAGGGCGTGCGGCCGGCGCTGATCGTCTTTGCCGCCGCATTCATCGGCGGCTGGATCTTTCAGCTGATCGGGCACGTTTTCGAAGGCAAGAAGCCCGCTCTGGCGGACAACTTTTTTCAGGTGTTTATTGCCCCCATCTTTCTGATGGCCGAAGTGTTCTTTGCGTTTGGATACAAGCGCGAGGTTGCGGAGCGGATGGAAAATTTCGCTTCGCGCTCTTGAGATAAATCTCGTGCCCTGCTTGTGTCAGGGCTAGCTAGCTGCGGCGTACGCGAAAGTCGTTTGACCTGAATCCCAGCATCAGCAACGCAGCGAAGTAGCTCAGCGTCGCTACGCTGATTACCGCGGTCAACCAGCCGGCGCGCTGCCATGGCGCGTCCTGCATCGCGGTCCAATTGAATGACTGCTGCGCTGCCCACAGGACACCAGCGAGGACGATCAGCGCCACTGCCAGTCGCAATATGAATTTCCCCCAACCTGCAGCTGGGCGATACAGGCCTTTGCGTTTGAGTCCTACAAAAAGCGCCAGCGCGTTGGCGCAAGCACCGAGGCCCACCGACAGCGCGAGCCCGGCATGCGCAAAGAGCGGGACGAGCGCGAGATTCGCGATCTGCGTTGCAATCAGAACCACGATCGCAATCTTGACTGGGGTCCGAATGTCCTTGTGCGCATAAAACCCGGGCGCAAGAATTTTCACTGCGATTAACCCGAGCAGGCCCACTGCGTAGCCGATAACCGCCAGCGATGTCTGGCGGACGTCCGCAGCAGTGAACTCACGGCCTTGAAACAAAACGGACACGATGCCTTCAGCGGCGAAGCCAAGCCCCACCGCGGCGGGTAACGCCAGCAGGAACACCAGGCGCAGCCCCCAATCGAGCAGATGCGAATACTCGTTCGCACGCTTTTCGGCGAATGCGGTCGACAGGCTCGGCAGCAGCACGGTTCCAAGAGCAACGCCGAGCAATGCGGTCGGAAACTCCATCAGCCGGTCGGCGAATGCCAACCAGGTGACGCTGCCCGTCGCCAGATGCGACGCGATGTTGGTGTTGATGATGATGCTGATCTGCGCCACCGAAACCGCGAACAGGGCCGGGACCATCAGGCGACCCACCCGCCGCACATCGGGATCACGGAAGGCGGTCAGCGGAGACGACCCGGTGAGCCTGACGCCGATTCGATGCAGCGCCGCGACCTGCATCGCGAGCTGAAGCGCGCCGCCAATCACCACCGCAAAGGCAAGCGCCAAGATCGGCTGTTCGAGCCGGGGCGCCAGCCAGATTG
>Ga0136635_10000425_pt1 | contig 11561 bp, 8 predicted proteins | sample AntDrymeUQ852106_2_FD_105495 | JGI IMG/M metagenome (GOLD analysis project Ga0136635, IMG submission 105495) | Polar desert sand microbial communities from Dry Valleys, Antarctica - metaG UQ85 (21.06) | ecosystem: Environmental > Terrestrial > Soil > Desert | place: Antarctica: Dry Valley... | reverse complement strand
GAGGAGGCCGCGGTGCACCGCGACCGGCTGGCGGCCTTCGTCCGCGCGGCGGCCCGCGTGCAGCGGTTGAGCGCGCTCACCGGCGTCGCCGAGATGGTGGCCGCTCGTCTCACCGACGACGCGAGCTGGGAGATCGTCGTGGTCCGCCACGGACGCCTTGCCGGCACGGCCGTCGCTACCCGCACCGAGGACCCGCGCGTGGTCGCGCTCAGCCTGGTCGCATCCTCGGAAGTCGTCGCGCCGACCTTCGGCCCGACACCTGCCGCGACGGCGGAGGAGACCGAGTGCGTGCTGCGCTGGCTGGAGCGCCCCGGCGTGCGACTGGTGGGGCTCGACGGGACCTGGGCCAGTCCCCTGCACGGGGCGGGCGGGGTGGCGCTGTGGGCCGACGCCGCGGGCGAGGCGCGCAGTGCCCTGGGCGGCGGGCTCGGCGACCGCCGCGACCTGCGGCCCGTCCACCAGCCCGCCGCGGTCAGCCGGATCGCCGGCTGACCCGCCGGATACGCTCGGTGCGCTGACTCGCCCAACCGTCCCTGGAGGCCACGCGTGATCACCGCCATCGTGCTCGTGCACGTCGAGAGCGACCGCATCCCCGAGGTGGCCGAGGCGATCGCGGACCTTCAGGGGGTCAGCGAGGTCTACTCGGTCACCGGTGGGGCGGACCTGATCGCGATGGTGCGAGTGCGCGAGCACGACGCGCTCGCCGACGTGATCGCCGACCAGCTCAGCAAGGTCACCGGCGTCCTGGGCACCGAGACGCACATCGCCTTCCGCACGTACTCCAAGCACGATCTCGACGCGGCCTTCTCCCTCGGCGTCGCCGACCCGGACTGAGGCGGTCATTGGCGCAGAAGGTCAGACCACCGGCGAGCCGCACGAGGACCCGGCGCCCGCTCTGCGGGTCGCGGTCCTGGGTCCTGGCGGGGTGGGAGGGCTGCTGGCCGGCCTGCTCGCGCGCCGCGGCGACATCGTGACCTGTCTGGCCGGCGACAAGACCGCGACAGCCCTGCGGACACAGGGCATCACCGTGCGCAGCGACCGCTTCGGGACCTTCACGGTCCCTGTTGGTGCCGCCACCGTGCTCGATGAACCGGTGGACGCCTGCTTCGTGACTGTCAAGGCGACCCAGCTCGAGAGTGCCCTCGACCGCGTACCGGCCAAGGCCCCGGCTAACGCGCTGGTGGTCGCCCGCAGGCTGGACGCGCAGATCGACACCGCCGCGGTCATCGCCGCCCTCGACGCCTTGCCCGAGACCATGCAGTCCTCCATGCAGCGCGACGCTCAGGCAGGCCGACCGATCGAGGTGGAAGCCATGGGCGCTGTGGTCCGCGCCGCGCAGCGCGTCGGGGTCGCCGTGCCGGTGACCGGGCGGCTGGTGGCGGACCTGCGCGGACGAGACGAGGGGCCCGAACACCGGCAATGACGGGTCGAGCAGCCGAGTCGGCGGCTGCCCATCCCGCCGGATGTCACCGTTCCGTAAGGCTCCGGACCCCTCGGTGCGTGCGTGACTGACGTGGTCGATTCATGACCCCAAGAGGGTGTCGGTGGCACGCCGACCGGTCCCACGGAAGGAACCGCTCATGGTCAGCGACGTCAACCGATCCCCCGGCGCCGGAGCAGCGATCGAGGTCTTCGGCCGGTACTTCGTTCTCTACTCGCTCGCCGCCATCCTGATCTGGGTCGGCGGCCTGAAGTTCGCCGCCTACGAGGCTGAGGCGATCCAGCCCCTGGTCACCGAGAGCCCATTGCTGTCCTGGCTCTACGACATCTTCGACGTCCGCTCGTTCGCCCGGATCCTGGGTTCCGCCGAGATCCTGGCCGGCGTCGCGATCACCCTGCGCCCGGTGGCGCCGTTGTTGTCCGCGCTCGGCGGCGCCGTCGCGACCGTTCTCTTCGCTGTCACCGTCACCTTCCTGTTCACCACTCCCGGGGTCTACGAGGCGGCCGGCTTTCCGCAGCTCTCGCCGGATCCAGGACAGTTCCTCGCCAAGGACCTCCTGCTGCTCGCTGCGGCCGTCTGGGTCGTCGGCGACTCGCTCGCGGCCGAGGGCAGGCGTAGCCGCGAACCGGAACGGGTGGCGGCAACTCGCTGACCCGCACGGCGCGGGCGGCGGGGGGTCGGCTCGCCAGCGCAGCTCAGCCCGGGTCGTCCCAGGCGATGGCCGTGCTGGCCGCGGCCGCCTCCATGTCCGGCGTCACGGTGTCCAGACCGTCGAGGGCCAGCACCAACCGGGCAACGGCTTCCTCCGCCATGTCGGGCGTGGCGCGGGCGTAGGAGACCACGATCCCCGGCTCTGGCGACGTCTCGCCGGCCATGCTGTTCAGCCCGACGACCCAAAGACCGAGCCCCGATGCGGCAGCGACCAGCCGTCCTTCCGGGACGTCCGCCGGCAGCATGATCGTCAGGTGCAGACCGCCGGCGCTCCCCATGACCTTCCACTCGGGCAGTCGACGCGACAGCGCCTGGATGAAGGCATCCCTGCGCAACCGGTAACGTCGCCGCAGGCCGCGCAGGTGACGGTCATAGGCTCCGGTCTCCAGCAGCCGGGACAGCACATGCTGGTCGATCGCGTTGGTCCCGAAGTCGTCGTCCCGCTTCGCGGCTCGCAGCGTCGGGAGCAGTCGCGGCGGCGTCACCACCCAACCGAGCCGCAGCGCCGGTGCCAGGGTCTTGCTGACGCTGCCGAGCAGGGCGACGTGCTGCGGATTCATGCCTTGCAGGCAGCTCGATGGCGAGCGGTCATAGCGGAACTCCGCGTCGAAGTCGTCCTCGAGCACGAGCCCGCCGGAGTCCTCCGCCCAGTGCAGAAGCTGCTCGCGACGCTCCGGGGACAGGACAACACCGGTGGGGTACTGGTGGGCAGGAGTGCACAGGACGGCGTTCGCCCCGGTCTTCGCAAGGTCCTCGACTCGCAGGCCCTTCTCGTCCACCGGCACCTCCACGACGTCCATGCCCAGCCGGCGCAAGAGCTGGCGCTGCACGGCATTGCTCGGGTTTTCGACCGCGAGACGGCGCTCACCTGCCCCCAGCATCAGGCGGCACAGGAGGGTCAGTCCCTGCGTGACGCCGCTGACGACGACGACTCCGTCCGGGGCGGTCATCGCGGTGCGAACCCGCGCCAGGTAGCCCGCCAGCGCTCGGCGCAGGGCCCAGGTCCCCCATGGCTCGGTGTATCCCAGCTCGGCAGCCGGAAGGTCCGCGAGCGTGTCCCGGACCGCCGTGGCCCAGGCCCGGCGCGGGAACGCCGAGAGGTCCGGCCACCCCGGCCGGAGGTCCAGCTCGGGGCTCGGCGCAGGGACGGGCCGTTCGCTGTGCCACTCTGCGGGCAGACCGGCCGCCGGGACGAAGGCCACCAGGGTGGCAGCGCCGGGCCGGGCGCGGACGAACCCCTCGGCGGTCAGCTGGGCGTAGGCGTCCACGACCACGCCGCGGGAGACGCCGAGGTCCTGGGCCAGGATCCGAGTCGAGGGCAGCGTCGTTCCCGGCCCCAGCTGACCGCTGCGGATGGCATCCCGAAGGACGCCGGCAAGACGGACTCGCAGCGGCATCCGGCCCGGTTCACCGAGTCGGACGAGCACCTCAGCCGCGTTGAGGGGCATCAACTGGTCCTTTCTTTTCGTGGATCACTGGACCCATCGACTGGTCCGGTGATCCACTATTTTCAGGTCTACCCGCAGGCCGGCGCCCAGGCAGCGTGGCACGCATCCCGGGACGCTCGGAGGGGATCTGGCACATGGATCGCGACCCGAGCGACCACCGCCATTCTGCCGACGGCGATCTGGCCGGGCGCAGGTTGGTCCTGGTGTCACTGGCCGGACGCAACCTGGTGGACCTCGTCAACGCGCTCGAGGACTCCGGCGCGTCCGTTCTCGAGGTGCAAAGCATCGAGCGTGCCCAGCGCGCCGTGATGGGCTCGGGCACGGCCGTCGTGGTCGACGCGAAGGTCGTCACCCGTGCATTGCACGCCGGACTCCGTGCGCTCGGCCGCCAGGCGGCGGTCATCGTGCTGACCCCTGGGGGCACGGTCCGGGAACGCACGGAGATGTTGCACATCGGGGCAGACCACGTCCTGCCCAGCCACGATCCGGACGAGGTCGTCGCCACCCTGGTCGCGGTGCTGCGACGATCCGGCTCGCCGGTCGCGGGCGGGCGTACGGACATCCTGCGCACCGGCGACATCACGCTCCACCTGCTGGACCGGACCGCTACCGCAGCGGGACGGACGTTGGACCTCACGTTCCTCGAGTTCGACCTGCTCGCCTATTTTCTCGCGCATCCTGGGGAGGCTCTGAGCCGTGACAGGCTGCTCGCCGAGGTCTGGGGATACGACGTCGGCGGGCGCGACACCGTGACCGTTCACGTACGCAGGCTGCGCACGAAGATAGAGGCAGATCCGGCCAGGCCGACGTTGCTGCGGACGGTACGACGCATCGGCTACCGCCTGGACCCGCAGTCCGGCACCGTGTCCTCCGACCAGGATGGACAGCCCCGGTCGCGGCGATGGTCCGACGACCCCGGCTGTAATGGACATGTAAGAGTCACTGCCCTGCCCCGCGGCCTATCGTCGTGATGGTGTCGGCGGGTCGATGTGAGCGCGTGCCCGCGGGCTGTGACGAGCGGAGTCTCCGGTGACGGCGGTCGACCTGCCGCTTCCCGAGTCGCGTACGCACGGACGGCACGCCGCCCTGCAGAACGACCTCCAGGCCCAGGTGGATGGTGAGGTCCGCTTCGACGCCGGGTCTCGAGCGGCCTACTCCACGGACTCGTCCAACTATCGGCAGCCTCCGATCGCCGTGGTCGTCCCCCGCTCGGTGGAGGCGGTGGTCGCGGCCGTCGACGTGTGCCGCGAGCACGGCGCGCCCCTGCTGTCGCGTGGCGGCGGCACCAGCCTGGCAGGGCAGACCACCAACGCCGCTGTCGTCATCGACTGGACCAAGCACTGCAATCGGCTGCTGTCTGTCGACCGGGAAGCCCGCACCTGCGTGGTCGAGCCCGGCATCGCCCTGGACGACCTGAACGAACAGCTCGCCGCCCACGGGCTGATGTTCGGGCCACGGCCCTCGACCCACCCCAGCGCCACGATCGGAGGAATGATCGGCAACAACTCCTGTGGGGCGACGGCACAGGCGTACGGCAAGACGGCCGACAACGTCCGCCGGCTCGAGGTGCTGACCTATGACGGGCTGCGCATGTGGGTCGGGGCGACCGGGGAGGCCGAGTACGAGGACATCGTCGCGCAGCAGGACCGCCGCGCCGACATCTACCGCCGGCTCAAGGAGCTGCGCGACGCCCACTTGGGTGACATCCGCACCCGTTACCCGGACATCCCGCGCCGGGTCTCCGGCTACAACCTCGACTCGCTGCTGCCCGAACGCGGCTTCGACGTCGCCCGGGCGCTGGTCGGCAGCGAGGGGACCCTCGTCACCGTCCTGCACGCGGAGCTCGAGCTCGTACCGCTGGCTACCAACAAGGCGCTGGTCGTCCTGGGCTATCCCGACATCGCATCGGCGGGCGACGCCGTGCCGCAGGTCCTGCGGCACGACCCGTGGCAGCTGGAGGGCCTTGACGACGTCCTGATCGGCCTGGAGAAGGCCGACCACGACGAGGAGGAGACCATCGCCGGCCTGCCGCCGGGTCGAGGCTGGTTGCTGGTGCAGTTCATCGGCGACACCCCGGAGGAGTCCGGGGCCCGCGCCCGAGCACTCGTGGACGACGTGCAAAGCGCGGCGGACCCGCCGCACGTCAAGCTCCTCACCGACGAGGCCAAGGAGGAGTGCCTCTCAGCGGTGCGCGAGGCGGGGCTGGGTGCCACCGCACATCCCACGGCCAAGCACGACACCTGGGAGGGGTGGGAGGACTCCGCGGTCCCGCCGGACCGGCTCGGGGACTACCTGCGCGACCTACGCAGGCTCTTCGACGAGTTCGGGTACAACGAGACGACCTCGCTCTACGGCCACTTCGGCCAGGGTTGCGTGCACACCCGTATCCCCTTCGAGCTACGGACCGCGGAGGGCATCGCCCGGTACCGCCGCTTCGTCGAGCGAGCGGCGGAGCTCGTGGTGTCCTACGGCGGGTCGCTGTCGGGCGAGCACGGCGATGGCCAGTCGCGGGGCGAGCTCCTGGTCATGATGTACGGCGAGGAGGTGGTGCGCACCTTCGAGGCCATGAAGGCGATCTTCGACCCGGCCAACTCGATGAACCCCGGCAAGATCGTCTCCCCCTACGCGCTGGACAGCAACCTCAAGCTCGGCACCGACTACCAGCCCTGGGAACCCCGGACCCACTTCGCCTTCCCGAAGGACGAGAACCGGTTCAGCCGGGCCGCTTCGCGCTGCGTGGGCGTCGGGAACTGCCGGAGCTCTGGAGGAGACGGGCAGGTGATGTGCCCGAGCTATCAGGTGACCCGCGAGGAGACGCACTCCACGCGGGGGCGCGCTCGGTTGCTGTTCGAGATGATCCGTGGCGAGGTGATCACCGACGGCTGGCGGTCCACGGAGGTGCGCGACGCACTCGACCTCTGCCTGTCGTGCAAGGGCTGCCGCAGCGACTGCCCGGTCGAGGTCGACATGGCCACCTACAAGGCGGAGTTCCTCTCCCACCACTACGCCGGACGAGTGCGTCCGGCCAGCCACTACGCGATGGGTTGGCTGCCGCTGTGGGCCCGGCTGGCCGCGAAGGCCCCCGACACGGTGAACCTGGTCACCGGCTCCCCGGTCGCGCCCCTGCTCAAGCGGCTCGGCGGCGTCGCCGCCCAGCGCGAGATCCCGCGGTTCGCCTCCGAGCGGTTCAGCGACTGGTTCCGTCGGCGCCGGCCCCGAGGCCCCGCACCGAGAGGACCGGTCCTGCTGTGGCCGGACACTTTCACCGACAACTTCGACCCCCACATCGGCATCGCGGCCGTCGAGGTGATCGAGGCCGCCGGCTTCGAGGTGCGGCTGCCGGATAAGACATTGTGCTGCGGGCTGACATGGATCTCCACCGGTCAGCTCGCGGTCGCCGAGCGCGTCCTTCGTCGCACTGTCGCGGGCATGCGCGACGAGATCCGCGCCGGCACGCCCGTAGTTGGTCTCGAGCCCAGCTGCACGGCCGTCTTCCGCTCCGACGCACCAGAGCTGCTGGCCGGCAACGAGGACGTCCGCCGACTGTCCATGCAGACCAAGAACCTGGCCGAGCTGCTGGGCGAGCGAGCACCGGACTGGCATCCGCCGCCGGTGAACCGCCGGGCCCTGGTGCAGACCCACTGCCACCAGCACGCTGTGATGGGCTTCGACGCCGATCGTGCCCTACTCGAGCGCAGCGGGGTGGAGGTCGACAAGCTCGACGCCGGCTGTTGCGGGCTGGCCGGGAACTTCGGCTTCGAGCGCGAGCACTATGACGTGTCCATCGCCTGCGCCGAGCGGGTCCTGCTCCCCGCGGTTCGCCGCGCCGACCTGCAGGCCGTGCTGCTCGCGGACGGGTTCAGCTGCCGCACCCAGGTCGAGCAGGCCGGGGTCGGACGACTCGGGGTGCATCTGGCCGAGCTGCTCGCCGGGGCGCTGCGGGGCACCGAGCTGGGTGACCGCCCCGAGCGTGCCCTGACCAACCGCCACCAGAGGAGCAAGCCATGAGCCAGACCGTCGGCGACTTCGTCCTGCAACGACTGCGGGAGTGGGGGGTCGATCACGTCTTCGGCTATGCGGGCGACGGGATCAACGGCCTGCTGGCGGCCTGGGAGAAGGCTGAGAACCAGCCCAGGTTCGTGCAGTCCAGGCACGAGGAGATGTCGGCCTTCGAGGCGGTCGGCTATGCGAAGTTCACCGGCCGGGTGGGCGTGTGCGTCGCGACGAGCGGGCCTGGCGCCATCCACCTGCTCAACGGCCTCTACGACGCGAAGCTGGACCACGTCCCGGTCGTCGCGATCGTGGGTCAGACGAACCGCAGCGCCATGGGCGGCCACTACCAGCAGGAGGTGGACCTGCTCTCGCTGTTCAAGGACGTGGCGAGCGAGTACTGCCAGATGGTCACCGTCCCCGAACAGCTGCCGAACGTTCTCGACCGGGCCATCCGCATCGCGTCCAGCCAACGAGCCGTCACCGCAGTCATCATCCCGGCCGATGTCCAGGACCTGGACTACACACCCCCCGGGCACGAGTTCAAGATGGTTCCCTCGAGCCTGGACATGTCGTGGTCCACCCCGGTCCCCCCGGAGTCACAGCTCCTGCGGGCGGCCGAGGTGCTCAACGCGGGTACCAAGGTTGCCCTGCTGGTCGGGCAGGGCGCACGCGGAGCCGCCGCCGAGGTCACCGAGGTCGCCGACCTGCTCGGCGCCGGGGTCGCGAAAGCCCTGCTCGGCAAGGATGTTCTCTCCGACGAGCTTGCGTGGGTGACCGGGTCCATCGGGCTGCTCGGCACCCGCCCGTCGTACGAGCTGATGCGCGACTGCGACACGTTGCTCGTCGTGGGCTCGTCGTTCCCCTACACGCAGTTCCTGCCCGAGCTGGATCAGGCACGAGCCGTGCAGATCGACATCGACCCGCGGATGGTCGGCCTCCGCTATCCCTTCGAGGTCAACATCGTCGGTGACGCCGCGCAGACGCTGCAGCGGTTGCTCCCCATGCTCAACCGCAAGGACGACCGCAGTTGGCGCACGACCGTGGAGCACAACGTGTCCCGGTGGTGGGAGGTCATGAAACGCCGGTCCGCCACCAGCGCCGACCCGATCAACCCCGAGCTGGTTTTCCATACGCTGTCCACCCGCTTGCCCGACGACGCCATCATCGCCGCCGACTCCGGTTCCTCAGCCAACTGGTACGCCCGCCACATCAAGATGCGTGGCACCATGCGCGGCTCGCTGTCCGGGACGCTCGCCACCATGGGGCCGGGCGTCCCCTACGTCATCGGCGCCAAGTTCGGCTGCCCCGACCGCCCTTGCTTCGCCCTGGTCGGAGACGGTGCGATGCAGATGAACGGGATCAACGAGATGATCACGATCGCCAAGTACTGGCAGGAGTGGGAGGACCCCCGCCTGGTGATCGCCGTCCTGCACAACAACGACCTCAACCAGGTCACGTGGGAGCTGCGTGCCATGGAGGGCTCGCCGTCGTTCCTGCCGTCGCAGGAGCTACCCGACTTCCCCTACGCGGGCTACGCAACGAGTCTCGGGTTCCTCGGCATCAAGGTGGAGAAGCCTGACGACGTGGGCGCGGCCTGGGACGACGCCCTGGGCGCCGACCGGCCGTGCCTCGTCGAGTTCATGACCGATCCCGCCGTGCCACCCATACCGCCGCACGCGACGTGGGAGCAGATCAAGGCCACGGCTGAGTCCTTCCTGAAGGGGGACGCCGACCGCTGGGGCATGGTCAAGGAGGGTGTGCTGTCCAAGGTGGCAGAGATCGCCCCCGGCACCAAGGACGACCCGAAGCAGTGATCCGCGCGCAGGTCGTCGTCGACTCGGTCGACGTCGCCGTCTACACGGTGCCCACGGACGCACCCGAAGCAGACGGGACGTTCGTCTGGGACGCGACGACGCTGATCGTCGTCAGCATCCGGGCCGGCGGTGTCCTCGGCACCGGCTGGACCTACGGCGCTGCAGCGTGCGCGGCGGTGGTGCGGGATCAGCTGGCCCCACTCGTCACGGGTCAGGATGCCTTCGACGTTCCCGAAGCGTGGTCCACGATGGTCAGGGCGCTGCGCAACGTCGGCCGGCCAGGGATCGGCGGCATGGCACTCTCGGCAGTCGACTGCGCCTTGTGGGACCTCAAGGCACGGCTGCTCGATCTGCCGTTGCACAAGCTGCTCGGAGCCGTGCACCAGGACGTGCCCGTCTACGGCAGCGGCGGCTTCACGACGTACGACGACCAGCAGCTCGCGAGCCAGCTCGCCGGCTGGGTCCACGACCAGCGCATCCCGCGCGTAAAGATCAAGATCGGCGAGTCGTGGGGTTCGTGCGAGGAGCGTGACCTGCGGCGGGTCGCGCAGGCGCGCGGTGTCGTCGGCCCCGACACCGAGCTGTACGTCGATGCCAACGGCGGCTACAGCATCGGGCAGGCCACCCGCGTGGCTCGGGAGCTGGACGGGCTGGGGGTGCGGTGGTTCGAGGAACCGGTGTCCTCCGACGACTTGGCCGGCCTGGGGCACGTCCGCGACCGGTGCGCTGCCGAGGTGACCGCAGGTGAGTACGGGTGGGACCTCGCCACCGCACATCGGATGTGCGCAGCGGGGGCGGTCGACTGCCTGCAGGTCGACGTGACCCGGTGCGGCGGCGTCACCGAGCTGGTGCGCGTGGCCGCCGTCGCGGCGTCCTACGGCCTGGACGTGTCAGGGCACTGCGCGCCGCACCTGCATGTGAGCGTGCTCATGGCGGTGCCGAACCTGCGACATCTCGAGTGGTTCCACGACCACGTACGCATCGAACGCATCCTCTTCGACGGCACCCTGGACCCGACCGGCGGTCGGGTGTGCCCCGACGACAGTGCCCCCGGGCACGGGCTGACGCTACGCGCCGCCGACGCCCAGAAGTACCGCATCAGCTGAGCGCTGAGCGAGACCGCGCGGGCCTACCGGGTCGCAGGCAGAGGGAGCAGCGGCAGTCGGGGTCCCGTCGGGTGAAGATGGACGCCCGACCGGAGTCCAACCGGCCACCCCCGTTGGCGAAGGCCAGGTCGACCAGCCCTGGGACGAGGGGTGCTGCGCTCGATCGATGCGGTGAACGCGTCGAAGGACTCGAAGCTCGAGTACAGGATCGGACTTGCCGTTGGCCGTGATGTCGAAGGGACCGTTCCCGGTGGCCACGATGGGAGCGTTGAAGACCGTCCGGTGGCCCTTCACCCGGACGTACGGGCTGTATCCCGCTCGCGCCACTGCACCGGCGGGAAGAACTGCGCTGGGAACGGTTTCGAGCTTCCGGGGGTCAGGGCTCGCATCGGCCGGAAGTCCGAGCGCCCTGGAACCGCACCGGCGCTGCGCCCAGCCGGCCCCTGAGCGAGGTCACCTCCTGAACGCAGGCGGGGCACTCTCGCTTGGCGTTGAGCAGTTTCGGCGAGTGTTTGATGCCCAGTCTCCGAGCAGCGGTGGCATTGGAGGTGTCCGTGATCACGTACCAGACCGTCTGCCCGCGCGCCGTGGCCCCTGTGCAGCGGTAGCGTGGCGACGTCGCGGGTCGGTGCGTTCTGGCTGTAGCCGCCCGCTACGTACGTTGTCGGCCACCGTCGGGAATGAGAGTGAGGCTTGTCGACCGGGCCTCGGCAAGTCCGAGCTCACGGCCAAGTGGTCTGTGTCGCCAGCCACTCCGCAGCCGCCTTCCATGCCCTGGTTCCGGGGTCGATGAGGCCCGTGTGCCCGCCCGACGCGGCCTCCACCATCGTTGCGTCGTCCCCAGCGGCGCGCGCGGCCGTCACATACGCGCGCGAGTCCTGCACGGCAATGGTGGTGTCGTCGCTGGCGTGAACGAGCAAGGTGGGCACCCCCAGAGGCAGATGTCGGATCGGATCGGCCTGGGCGAACCGGCTCGGGACCTGCTTCGGGGTGCCGCCGAGGAGTCGGTGGACCACGCGGCCCGCGCGGGTGAGCTCGGTGACCGGGG
>Ga0136635_10000424_pt1 | contig 11588 bp, 9 predicted proteins | sample AntDrymeUQ852106_2_FD_105495 | JGI IMG/M metagenome (GOLD analysis project Ga0136635, IMG submission 105495) | Polar desert sand microbial communities from Dry Valleys, Antarctica - metaG UQ85 (21.06) | ecosystem: Environmental > Terrestrial > Soil > Desert | place: Antarctica: Dry Valley... | reverse complement strand
TGCCGTATGCGGATAAACATAACCAATTTGCAACAAAAGCGATTCTAATTGTTGATAGTATGTTTCCACAACCTCAAGGGGTGCGAGTTCAGTTTTGCTTTTTATTTCATTGTTACTTTGCTTGGCATTTTCTGCCAATTCATAACAGCATATTCCCACAGCCGCAGCCAAGTTTAGCACTGGATAAATAGAATCGGTGGGAATGCGAACAAATCTCTGAGCGTAGTTTAACTCTTGATTACTTAATCCCCGGTCTTCCGGACCGAAAATCAACGCTGCTGATTTTTCTGGTTCTTCCAATAACCAGGGTAATGCATCGCGGGGATTTTCTAAAGGCGTTTCCCAATCACGCACACGAGCAGTTGTAGCGATCGCTCTCACACATCCTTGCAATGCTTCTGGCAAAGTTGCCACCGATACCGCAGATTCTAAAACATCGTCGGCATGAACTGCCATTTTTTTTGCTTCCATCCCCAAAAAGTCACATTGAGGATTGACTAATACTAGATGATGTAGCCCGAAATTTTTCATCACCCGTGCTACAGATCCCACATTCATTGGACCTGCTGGTTCTACCAACACAATTCTTAACCAGTCCAATTTCATTTCTTGCATCCCATTCTGCCTGCATAATGTCTTGATAGTTATTGTACGCAGCGCAGGTCAATGCCTGTGCAACGTAGAGACGATCAGGACGGAACGTCCCTACAATATGTGTGAATTGATTGACACTTATCTTTAAGCGGGCGATGGGACTTGAACCCACGACATTCACCTTGGGAGGGTGAGATTCTACCACTGAATTACACCCGCAAATCTTTTAGCCTAATTAACCATAAAACTCATTATACCACACTGTGAGTTTTTGATCTACTGAGCCTCAAATACTTGTTTTGCAGTCAGATTTAACTCTGGGAATGTTGGCGATACTAGGCGATCGCTATCTTGAAACTGACTTACTTGGTACTCCCCATCCACAAGCTGATAAATCGAGATAGTTGGTTGTTTGGGATTACCGATGAATTTACGACCACCTAGCGCAGCGTAATCTACAATCCAATATTCGGGTATTCCAATACCTTCATATTCACCAGCTTTCGTGTAATAATCATCGCGCCAATTAGTGCTAACTACTTCCACAACTAATGGAATTGATTCAGCCTGAGAAACTGTGGATGATTTTTCCCACAGGGACTCGTTAGCTAAATTAGAGCGGTCAACTATAAGAACATCTGGTAAATAGCCTGATTCTGCATCAACAGCTTTAACTAGCGCTCTTAGTGGAATAAAGTAAGGTAGAATTAATCGCCGTAATTCATGCATTAGTTCAGCAATTAAATAGGCTCTTATTAATTCATGTATTCCTGTTGATTGTGGCATCTCAACAATTACCCCATTGCGTAATTCGTACCTTCCTTGGTCGGGATATGATTCGATAAATTCCTCAAAGGTTATTGTTTTCGTTAGAGCTTGAGTCATAAAAACCACCTACTTACCAAGCAAATCACACATATTATTGTAGAGACGTAGCAGTGCTACGTCTCTGGGCGCGGACATGGTACTATACTATTTGTGAATTGAGTATTCAGAGGGCGGTTCTTCCCTAGCAGGTGGCAAACTCATGACTTCTTCAACAGCAACCATCTTGCGCCTGGGTTTCTTGCCTATACCATATTTTGCCGTATTTAGAATCCACGTTTGGAAGGAGTCGATGTAGGTAAATATCACCGGCACTACCACCAAAGTCAGCAACGTGGAAGTTGTGAAACCCCCCAATATCGCAACTCCCATCGGTTGACGAACTTCAGCACCGGCACCAATTCCTAAAGCAAGAGGAATGATACCGGCAATAGTTGCCAAAGAAGTCATCATAATTGGGCGCAATCGTGATAATCCGGCTTCTAGGAGCGCCTCACGTTGTTTTTTGCCTTCTTGGAGGTTCATGATTGCATTGTCCACCAAGAGAATCGAGTTTTTGGTAACAACTCCCATCAATAAAACGATACCAATCAGGGCGTAAATTCCCAAGGGTTTTTGAGCCACCATCAAGGCTACAAGTGCGCCACCTAAACAAAAGGGCAACGCCATCATAATCGCTATGGGATAGAGGAAGTTATTATACAGCAAAACTAGAATCGCATAGATACTCATTAGTGCCAGTCCCAATGCAGTACCAAAGCGACTGAAAATTTCTGCCATAATTTTCGCACTTCCAGAAGATTGCTGAGTGACTCCTGGTGGCAAGTTGGTGAATGCAGGTAACTTGTCAACTGCATTTACTGCTTCTCCTAAAGAGATACCTTGCAAGTTTGCTTCCACGGCAACTTGACGAGCGCGGTCAAAACGGTTGACGGTTGCAGGACCGCTACCAAAGCGGATATCTGCCACAGCAATGAGGGGAACCAAGGTATTATTTTGAGTCGGGACTTGCAGATTTTTGATTGTGTTGATATCTGCTCGTGCTTTCGGATCGATTTGGACGCGAATTGGAATTTGGCGATCGGGAAGATTGTATTTCGCCAAATTTGCCTCGATATCGCCTATAGTTGCTAGGGATGCAGTCCGGGCAATTGCTTGCACCGTTACACCTAAATCTGCGGCACGCTGCGGATCGGGAATTACCAAAATCTCTGGTTTTACCAAACTCGCAGTTGAAGACACCTCTACTAATCCGGCTATGCCTCGCATCTGCTTTTCTAAAGCGTTAGCAGCTTCAAGCAACGAGTCTGGATTCTCACTTCTGAGAACTATAGATAATTCCTTACCACTGTCACCAGGTCCTTCAGCTTTGAAACTAATTCTCGCTCCCGCTATTTGCTGGAATAAAGGACGTATTTGCACCTCAAACTCTTTTTGAGTAACTTTTCGTTCTTCTCTAGGTTTGAGCTTGACGGTGAGGGTAGCGGAATTTATTTCTTCTGTGGCTAGAACGCTTTCAACTGCTGGGTTTTGCCGGATGAGGTTAGTTCCTTGCGTGGCTACTTTGTTGATATCTAGCAAGGTAGAACCTGGGGGTAATTCTATCGAAACAGTAGAAATACCCAAATCTCCGTCATCCACAAAACCTTTAGGGATACCGGGAATCAGCATCAAACTGGCAATGAAGAAAGCTAGAGCAATACCCAATGTTGTCAATCTATGGCGTAATGCCCACTTCAACATTGATTTATAAGGTTGAAAACGCCGACGACGCGAGGAAGAAGAAACGCTTTGCGCTTGCGACTGCGAGGGATAGGGGGGTGAAAAAGGAATTTCTTCTTCTTCATTCCTCTTGCGACCTGGAAACGCAAAATTTATCCCAAAAAATCTAATTCCTTTTTTGCGCTTGTGCTGTTTTGCACCTTCGTCGCGTTTCTTATCCTTGAGCAAATACGCACCCATCATCGGTGTAACCATCCGTGCCACAAGAGTTGAGAAAATTGTGGAAACGGCAACGGTGACACCAAATGGTTGGAAAAACTGCCCAGGAATACCACCCATAAAGGCAACAGGTAAAAACACGGCAATAATTGTTGCCGCACTCGCGATCACCGCTAGTCCCACTTCATCAGAAGAGTCAAAAGCAGCTTCCCAAGGTGTTTTGCCCATTGTTATGTGCCGTTCCATGTTCTCAATTTCCACAACGGCATCATCTACCAAGTTACCCACCGCTAGCGCTAATCCCAACAAAGTCATGTTGTTGAGGGTGTAACCTAGCGCTTGCTGGACAAAAAAGGTAGGAATAATCGACAAGGGCAAAGCTACTGCTGTAATTAATGTTGCTCGCCAGTCTTTCAAAAATAGGAGAATTACTATTACCGCCAGCACTGAGGCTTGAACTAATTCATCAATTGTGCTTTCATACGAGGCACGCACGGGGGTGGCTCTGGTAAAAATTAATTCCACCTTCACGTCTTTGGGAAGTGTTTTTTGCAGTTCTTCTAACGCTGCTTTGACTCCTTCTTCTACCGTCACCGTGACGCTACCTGTACTCCGCAATACTTGAAAGGCTACCACAGGTTTGTTGTTCAACCGTGCAGCTTGGCGGATGTCACCAAACTTATCTTCTACCGTTCCCAAACTAGATAAGGGCACGGAACCACCATTAGGTAAGACAATTTTGTAATTTGTCAGGTCTTTGACGCTTTTGGCACTACCTAGGGTGCGGATACTTTGTTCGCTACCGCCAACTTCAGCGCGTCCACCAGGTAAGTTAACGTTAAAAGTACGTACTTGGTCGTTTACCTGGGTAGCGGTGATACCAAGAGATTGTAAACGATTTGGGTCAAGGTTAATCCGGATTTCTCGGTCAACTCCACCTATACGCTTAACTTGTCCCACTCCCTTGATTGATAACAAAGCGCGGCTGATAGTTTGGTCTACGAGGTTACTTAATTCTTCTACAGTTTGCTTGTTGGATGTAACAGCGTAGGTGACGATGGGACCGCCGGCAAAATCCACACGTTCGACTATCGGGTCGTTGATATCTTGGGGTAAATCTTGGCGAATTTGGGAAATCGCATTGCGGACATCATTGGTAGCGCGATCGCTATTTGTACCCAAAATAAAAGTTATTATCGTCTTCGAGGAACCATCACTAACGGTAGAGCGCAATTCATCGATGTTTCCTAACCCGGCAACGGCATCTTCAATTTTTTTCGTCACTTGCGATTCAAGTTCCGCAGGACCCGCACCTGGTTGGCTAACTGTCACCGAAACTGTTGGCACGTCAATGTTTGGGTTAGTATCAATTCCCAAAGAAAGAAAAGAGAACCAACCGATTATTGTCAACATTAAAAATATAACTATCGTCGGGACAGGTTTTTTGATTGCCCAAGCCGAGATATTAAAAGACATATAAATTTTGTTAGTTGTTAGTTGGAGCGTTGGAGCGTTGGAGCGTTGGAGCGTTGGAGCGTTGGAGCGTTGCTGGTTGGAGCGTTGGAGCGTTGGAGCGTTGTTTACGACTATCCACGCTCCCACGCTCCCACTATCCACGCTCCCACGCTCCCACTATGCATTAATTACTGTCTGTTGACTACGCGCACTTTATCGCCATCTTTGATGTATCCTGCGCCATCTACAACTACGCGATCGCCTACTTTGACACCTTTTTTAATTTCCACCCTGCCACCAATGAGAATTTCTCCTACTTCTACTTTCACGGAACGTACTATGTCTTCACCCGATAGGATGAATACACTTGCACTACCATCAGGTTGGGGTAATACAGCTTTTTGTGGTGCTGCCATTCCTACCGCCGTAGTTACAGTAATCGCCGCACGCGCAAACGTTCCCGGTTTTAGCAAATTTGTCTGCGGTAAGTCAATTTTTACCGTTGCTTCGCGCCTTTGCTGATTAATTAGCGGTTGTATCTCTCTGACGCGTCCTTGCAAACGCACGCGGTTATCTAAATCCGAGGTAATTTGCGCGGGTGCGTCAATTTTCACTTGTGGTAGTTGAATATCGGGAATCAGTGCTTGAAGTTCTAGACTGCCGTCACGAATAATGGAAAATAGCTTTTGCGTACCACCAACTACAGTTCCTACCTGAGTTTGCGGCGGTACTCCCGTCACATCTCCAACACTAACTAGTTTCTCAGCTATAAGTCCGGAAACTGGCGCACGTACCGCAGTTTGTCCCTGTTGAGTTCTCACTTGTTCGACTTTCGCATTACTACTTCTGACAGCAGCTTGGGCACTGTTGATATTAGCGCGAGCGATGTTGACATTTGCTTGGGCACTTTTGACAGCAGCTTGGGCACTCAAGACATCCTGTTCGGCGCTTCTGACATTCGCTTCGGACAGACGCACGCCTTCTGTTGCTGTTGCTACAGTTGTTGTCCGAGTCAAGAGTTCTTGCTTGCTAATTGCTCCTGCATTTGCCAGCTGTTGATAGCTTTGAAGATTTTGTCTGGCTTCATCTAACCTCGCTTTAGCTTGAGCGACATCTGCTTGTCTTTGCTGCACTACCGCTTGTCGGGAAGCCACATTTGCTTGACTGGTGGCTACAGCAGCTTGCTTGGAAGCTAAATCCGCCTGTTGAGATCCTACATCTGCCTGTTTTGATTCCACATCAGCTTTTGCTTGGCGAATTTGGTCTTGCAATACTGAATCATCCAGAATTGCCAAAACTTGACCAAGTTTTACTGAGTCTCCTTCTTTGACAAGGACTTGTTTGATTTGCAAGCCATTTGTTTGGGGCAACACTGGAATCAAATCACGCGCAGCAACACTACCTGTAGTATTTAGGGTACGGGCGACACGAGTAGTTTCAACCGGGGCAACGGTGACAGTCATTGAGGGGGCAACAGTTGCAGCAGGTTTAGTTGCTACCGGGTTTTGTTGACCGGCGGAACGATTAGCTAATAAACGCATTCCCCCAAAAGCGATCGCTACTCCCAAACCAACACCCAGCAACAGCGGTATTAGCCAAGGACGCTTTTGCCTACCAACCCGTTCTTCCTCAAACTCAGCATCCTCGACCTCAAAATCTTCTTCCACCCCAATATCTGAAAACTTTTCCTCCTTCACAGTCATCCCTCCACTTTTTACCAAAATACCAATAGTGGTATCTGCTTAATAAAAATTTAAATTAATTACCGTATATTAACTATGACTCATCACCTGGGCTTATGGCTTAATCCGCTCCCAAAATCTACCCATGACAATAGTCATATTTTGGGGAATGGGGAATGGGAGACAGGGAGACAGGGAGACAGGGAGACAAGGGGACAAGGGGGAGTAGGGGACAAGGGGGAGTAGGGGCGGGGAAACCCCGCCCATTGCCCCATTGCCCCATGCCCCATGCCCAATTCTTCTGGCACTTTGCGCTTCTAGGAGAGCATCGCCTATGCTGTGATAGATACCTGACGGGCTGATAATACCCACTTCTTTTGGGGTAACAAAAAAGCTTAAGAACAAATCTGCGTCCTCAATTCCAGCAAATGCCTGCCCAATTATTTAATTTTGACAAGAAATAAATAACAGTATGTTCAACGCGACTGAAATTTTAATTGATGCTTTTGTCAAGCAAATTCGAGAAGGCTACCGCCGCACTTACGGCTGCTTAAAAACTGACTACCAGGACATCATAGCTTGGGCAGGCAATATGGCTTTAGAAAACATTGCCAATAGCGACGCCCTCTATCACAATGTTGAACATTCTGTCTTAGTCACCCTTGTCGGACAAGAAATTCTCCGGGGTAAACATATCCGTGAGGGTGGGGTTTCAAGTGAAGACTGGTTGCATTGTGCCATCTCTTTGGTGTGCCACGATATCGGCTATGTCAAAGGAGTTTGCCGACAAGACCGAGAAACAGAAAACTTGTATGCTACAGGTAAAAATGGGCAAATGATTACTCTTCATCCTGGCGCTTCTGATGCCAGTCTGACACCGTATCATGTTGATCGGGCAAAATTATTCATTGATGAGCGTTTTGGCGGTCACACGCTGATAGATTCTGAGGTAATTAAGAGTAACATTGAATTGACTCGGTTTCCAGTGCCTGCGGCAGACGATAATCAAGGTACAAGTAGCTTTGCAGGCTTAGTGCGTGCTGCCGATTTGATTGGACAATTAAGCGATCCGCGTTACTTACGGAAAATTACTTCTTTATTCTACGAGTTTGAAGAAACGGGAATGAATAAAGTTTTGGGTTATAAAACTCCTGCCGATTTGCGAAAGAACTATGCCAAGTTTTACTGGAATGGCGTATATCCCTACATTAAAGAAGGGCTACGTTATTTATCTTTGACGCAGCAGGGAAAACAAATTGTTGCTAACCTTTATTCAAATGTATTTGTTGTCGAACACGAAAAACAAGAAGAACAGCGATATTTAGAAGAGTTAGGAGTTGTAGAGACAAGGGTTATCGCGTCTGTACAAGACCAGGGGAGTTAAGAGTTAAGAATTATGAAACATGAATTACGGATGAGTAAAAAAGTTTCATAATTCATATCTTGCAACTAACCATTAACCACTAACCATTAACCACTAACAACTAACCGCTAACAACTAACCGCTAACAACTAACAACTATTATGAATTGGTGGCAAAGACTCAAGAAAAATCCGTTGGCACGATTTGGGGCAATTTTGCTGTTAGTATTCTATGTGGCAGTAATTGCAGCTGATTTCATCGCTCCTTACGATCCATATGTAACACAAGCGAATGGTTCGCTGTTACCACCTACTCAGGTTTACTGGCTTTCTAAATCGGGACAGTTTATCGGTCCTCATATTTATCCGACGACGCAAGGAGACACAAATTTAGAAACTGGTAAGCGAGAACTGATTGTAGACCGCAGTAAACCTTCACCTCTACGTTTATTCGTCCAAGGTTCCGAGTACCATTTGTTTCAGCTTAGTTTTCCCGTACCGCCAAAATGGGACGAAGTGACAATAATCCCTGGTATTCCACTCAATTGGCATTTGTTTGGCACAACCGATAATGTCAAATTCAATTTTTTGGGTACTGATGACCAAGGTCGCGACCAATTCACCCGCTTGTTGTATGGTGGTCGCATTAGTTTATTTATTGGAATTATTGGGGTAGTTATTACCTTTCCCCTTGGTTTGTTGTTTGGCGGAATTTCTGGTTATTTCGGCGGTTGGACTGATAGCATAATCATGCGTTTAGCTGAAGTGCTGATGACGTTTCCTAGTATTTATCTTTTGGTGAGTCTAGGGGCAGTATTACCGGCTGGTTTAAGTAGCACTCAGAACTTTTTGCTAATTGTTTTGATTACTTCGGTTATTAGTTGGGCTGGGTTAGCGCGGGTAATTCGCGGACAAGTACTCTCAATTAAAGAGCGAGAATTTGTCCAAGCTGCACGGGCAATGGGTGGTAAGCCACTTTATATTATTCTCCGTCACGTTTTGCCACAAACTGCTACTTATGTAATTATCGCTGCTACGCTTTCAGTTCCCAGCTTTATTGGGGCAGAAGCGGTACTTAGTCTAATTGGCTTGGGTATTAAGCCACCAGATCCGTCATGGGGTAATATGCTTTCTTTGGCAAGCAATGCTTCGATTTTGGTATTGCAGCCTTGGCTAATTTGGCCCCCTGCTATACTGATTATTCTGACGGTGCTGGCTTTTAATTTACTGGGTGATGGATTGAGGGATGCGCTTGACCCACGCAGTTTGCGAAGGTAAGTTTTTTGTTGTAGTTGAAAGGGCGATCGCACTTCATTATCCCATAATTTATGACTTTGACAGGGTGGGTGATGCCCACCCTCCCAAAGTGCGATCGCATTCCAATATAAAAGTATCTATAGCAACCCTTTGGAGACATGGTATAACAATTCCAGAGGAAATAGGTGACTTGAATGATAGGTCAAACTCTCGCTGGGCGTTACCAAATTGTTCAACAACTAGGTAAAGGTGGATTTGGTATCACTTTTATTGCAATTGACACCGCACGACCGGGAAATCCTCAGTGTGTTGTCAAGCAATTTAAACCCACATCTAATGACCCGCACACTTTGGAAGTTGGGAAAAAACTGTTTGAAAGAGAAGCCCAAAAGCTGGAAATTTTAGGAAATCATGACCAAATACCGCGTCTTCTCGGATATTTTCCCGAACAGCAAGAATTTTATTTAGTGCAGGAATATATAGAAGGTCATGATTTGACTCAAGAAATTGTTTCACGTACGCAACTTAATGAAGCTTATGTAATTAAACTTTTACACGATATTTTAGAAGTTTTAATAGTTGTTCATCAACAAAAATTAATTCATCGAGATTTGAAACCCTCAAATATTCGTCGTCGAAAATCTGATGGTAAAATTGTGCTGATAGATTTTGGAGCCGTTAAAGAAGTTACAACCCAAATTGTCAATCCTCAAGGGCAAATAAATTATACAAGTTTCATCCATACTCGCGGTTACGCACCCAGCGAACAATTAAAAGGTCAACCAACTTTTAGTAGTGATATTTACGCGCTTGGTGTTATTTGTATTTACGCATTAACAGGAATTAATCCCTCTCCCAATGGATTACCGACAAATGAGCAAACAGGGGAAATTGTGTGGCGCGATCGCACTAACATAAAAATTAGCCCCAAGCTAGCCAACATCATCGATAAAATGGTGCATGATGGCATCAAACGTAGCGATCGTTATCAGTCAGCCAGCGAAGTACTACAAGCAGTTAAAGGAATTTTACCCCAATCTCAACCTGATAAACCTTGGTTAGGTATCGCTATAATCACTGCAATTACTCCTCTGATTTTTTGGATAGGCTATCAAGTTACGACTGAAATTACAAAACCGAATTTGCTACCTTACGAAAATAGCGATAATGCTATTAAAATCAACCATCCAGAAAACTGGATACCCAAAAAACCAAGTGATAACTTTGGTGGCGAAATAATCCAATTTATTCCCAACAATCAAAATCAGGGTAATTCTTGTCCTTTAGAATTGACGATAAATGTCAGCGATTTACCTCAGGTTTTATCCCTCAACGAATATAAAAATACAGTTTTACAAAAGATTAAAAATAATAACCCAAACTCACAAATTAGCGATGCATCACAACCATCAACCATCCTATCAGACTCAGGAGCTTACAAATTAATTTATTTCCGTCAGGAAGAACAATGTAAACTCCAAGTCATGGAAATAGGAACATTGAAAAATGGCAAAGCTTATTATGTGACATATACAGCAGAAGCAAAAGAATATTCCAAGTATTTATCAGTTGCGGAAGATATGATTAATTCATTTCAGATTGTGGAAAAGAATGAGCATCCCAAATAACTCTGCGTCACTCTGCGTAAACCTTTGCGCCACTTTGCGTTTAAAATATGATAGTCGTTGTTATTAGTTAAACTCATGCAAGTTAAAGATTTGACGGTTGAAGAACTAAAACTTTTGATTCAGGAAACTGTTACGGAAACTATTCAATCTCTGTTGATTGATTCTGACGAGGATAGGCAGTTAAAGCCTGAAGTTAAGCAGCAGCTACTTGATTCGCTACAGCGTACTCGAAGCGGGGAACGTGGTATTAGTGCGGAAGAAGTAGCGAAAAAACTAGGATTGAATTGGTAATGAGCTATCAAGTCGAGTTCAAAGCCGAAGCAATTGCTGGTTTAGAAGTACTAACTTCAACAATTCAAGAGCGTTTATTACGTAAAATTCGCTGGTTATGTGAAAATTTTGATGACCTGACTCCTCAAGCTTTGAGTGCTGATTTGAGTGGTCTATTTAAATTGAGAGTAGGAAGCTATCGGGTTATTTATTCCTTTGATACTGAAGCTTTGCTAATCACCATTCACAGAATAGGACATCGCCGAGATATTTACAATTAATCTTGTCTTATTAAGGGAACACGAGAAAATAACTACTCAGATAAGCGCCAAATTTTGATAGTCGCGTCACCACTACCACTAGCTAAAGTTCTCCCATCTGGGCTAAACGCGACTGAACTAACCCACCTAGAATGACCTTGGAGGGTACGAATTAGTTGCCCTGTAGTTACATTCCAGATTTTGATAGTCTTGTCAATACTACCACTAGCTAAAGTTCTGCCATCTGGGCTAAATGCGACTGAATTAAACGTATCGTTGAGACCTTTGAGGGTACGAATTTCTTGCCAAGTGGC
>Ga0136635_10000423_pt1 | contig 11588 bp, 10 predicted proteins | sample AntDrymeUQ852106_2_FD_105495 | JGI IMG/M metagenome (GOLD analysis project Ga0136635, IMG submission 105495) | Polar desert sand microbial communities from Dry Valleys, Antarctica - metaG UQ85 (21.06) | ecosystem: Environmental > Terrestrial > Soil > Desert | place: Antarctica: Dry Valley... | reverse complement strand
GTACGTCAACTGGGGAATGTCACGCCGCATGATGCTGACAGACACCGCCGGCAGAGGGCCACGGTCGCGCACCAGTCCCAGCCGCGCGCCATAACCAAGCCCAAGCGCTACCCCGCCAACCTGTCGCGCGTCGGCGTCGACGGTGAAATTATTGATCTGGTCCGTGGGAAGCAGTTGCGCAGAACCGAGCAGATCCACGGCGAGCAGCCCATTCCCGATTCCGCCGTACACACCCAGGGCGCCTTCGATCAGAGGAGCCGGGGCCCACAGCTTATCCCCCACCGGCACTGACGAGGCGCTGCCGTTGTACGTGAGATCCGGAAGTACGACCTGGACCGCGTTGGCCCGCAGCGTGAGCGAGGCGTGTCCGAGGCCGCCCAACGGAGCGGCAGTGCCAATGGTGGGATTCCCGCCGCTCACCAGGACGCCCATGAGCGGGTGAAGGGCACGGGTGCCATCCACTGCGGCGGCGCAGACCCGCTGGGCGTTGCCGGAGTAGGCCGAGCACTCAGGTGTTTGGGCGAATACGGGCGAGACCAGTGCAACCAGGAACATGGCTGAGGCGAGAGGGACGGCGCGCATCGTATTCTCCGTTACGGACGGGCGAAACGCACGGTGCGGCTGCCACGATGAATCTCGCCCATCACCCAAGTGGGGACCCCGTCGGCAGCAGCGGCGCTCTGGGCAGCCGCTACGGCGTCTGGGGGCAGCACGGCGATCAGGCCAACGCCAAGGTTGAAAACGTCTCGCATTTCCCCGGTGGAGACCCGCCCTGCCTGCTGCAATGTCGTGAAAAGCGGCGGCAGCTCCCAGCTGTCGGGATCCACCGTCGCCTGACTCTCAGCAGGCAATATCCGCACCAGATTACCCCCTATCCCTCCCCCAGTGATATGTGCCAGACCGTGCACGCGGTCGAGCACCGGTACCACGCTGCGGTAGTAGCTCCGATGGACCGCCAGCAGGGCCTGGGCGACGGTCTGCCCGGTGTCCCCCAGCTGGTCCGCCAGGTCCAAACCCATCTGTTCGAAGACGATTCGACGGGCGAGCGTGTAGCCATTGGTGTGCAGCCCGGTGGACCCGTAGCCCAGCAGGATGTCTCCCGGGGTGATGTCGTCACCGTGCAGCGCACGATCTTCCTCCACCACGCCGATAATCGTGCCGGCCAGATCGTAGGTGCCAGGCTGGTACAGGCCAGGCATCTGCGCCGTCTCACCACCGGCGAGCGCCATCCCATGCACACGGCATCCGCGGGCGATGCCCTCCACAATCTGCGCGATCTGCTCCACACCGAGCCCGGCGCCGGCGATGTAATCCATGAAGGCGATGGGAGTGGCCCCGTGCACCAGGATGTCGTTCACGCTGTGGTTGACGAGGTCCTCACCGACGGTATCGAAACGTTCCGCCTGTAACGCGACGAGAACCTTGGTGCCGACCCCATCGGTGCTGAGGACCAGCGTGGGCCGCTGCATGCCGGCGGGGATCCGCACCATGCCACCGAATGCCCCGACCCGGCCGGTAGACAGCTCGGTGCGGGTGCCTGCCACCAGGTCGCCTATGCGCGCCTTGGCCGCCTCCGCCGTCTCGAGGTCCACGCCGGCCGCGGCGTATTCACGGGGCGCGCCGGCGGTTTTTTTCACGCCAGCGCCTTGGCCAGCGGCACGTGGGTCAGATCCTGGAAGGCACGAACTCGCGTTTCCACATCGGCCAGGGTCAGGTGTTCGAAGCCGCGGATGCCAAACTGCTCGACGGCATATGACCCCAGCGCCGCTCCGTATACCATCGCACGGCGAAGGTTGTCCTCAGTCACCGTTCGCGTGCGCGCCAGGTAGGCCATGAACCCGCCGGCAAAGGCGTCCCCCGCGCCGGTCGGGTCAAAGACGGTCTCGAGGGGAAAGGCCGGAATGTAAAAGGTACGGTCCGCCTCAATCAGCAGCGCTCCGTGCTCGCCCTGTTTGATGACCACCCGCTTGGGACCGTGGCTCAGTATCCAGCGCCCCGCCCGATGGATGTTCCAGTCGCCGCTCAGCTCGCGCGCTTCACCATCGTTTACCATCAGGACGTCCACCCGGCTCAGCAGACGCATGAGATCGGCCTTCTTACTCTGAATCCAGTAATTCATGGTGTCGCACACCACCAGCTCGGGATTCTTCACCTGGTCCAGCACGCCCAGCTGGAGCTCGGGATCGATGTTCCCCAGAAACAGGAAACGGGACGAACGGAAGGAGGCCGGCAGCTTGGGCTGGAAGTCGGCGAAAACGCCCAACCGGGTCTCCAGCGTCTCGCGGCTCTGAAGATCGTACGAGTATTTCCCTTTCCAGCGAAAGCTCTCCCCTTGTGCCCGTTCAACCCCGGACCAGTCGATACCCCGGGAGGCCAGCCGCTCCAGCTCCGAGTACGGATAGTCCTGGCCGACCACCCCAACCACCTGTACCGGATGCAAAATGGATCCCGCAACGCTGAAGTACACGGCCGAGCCACCCAGTGCGTCCGCGGTCTCGCCGAACGGAGTGAAGATGGAATCGAGCGCTATGCTTCCGACGACGAGCAATGACATCCGATTACATCCTGTCAGGGGCGGAAATGCCGAGCAGCCCAAGCGCATTAGCCAGGACGGTTCGCGCGGCGCGGGCCAGCAGCAGCCGGGCCTGCTCGGTGGCAGGGCCCTCAGGAGCCCCGACGGTGCGGGTGTGGTGATACCAGCCGTTCACGATGGTGGCCAGGTCGTCGAGATATGTCGCAATGCGGTGAGGCTCTCGCTCGCGCGCCGCCGCCTCCGAAACTTCAGGGAAGGCGGCCAGCTTCTTGAGTAGCTCGATGTCCTGCGGCACAGGGAGCGCGTCCACGGCGAGATCTCCAGTCACCGAGTCCGGGCTCCGATCGGCGGTGCGGAAGATCCCGCTCAGCCTCGCATGCGCCATTTGCACATAAAAGACCGGATTCTTGTCGCTCTGCTCCCGGGCCAGGTCCACATCGAACTCGAGGTGCGAGTCGCCCTTCCGCATGAGGAAGAAGTAGCGTACCGCGTCGATGCCGACGTCGTCGATGAGCTCCCGCACGGTGACGTAACTGCCGGCGCGCTTGGAGATCTTGACCTCCTCGCCGTCTTTCCTGACAGTCACCATCTGGTGCAGCACGTATTCCGGGTAGTCCGGTGGAACTCCCATCCCCAGCGCTTGCAGACCGGCGCGGACCCGGGTCACCGTGCTGTGGTGATCAGCTCCCTGCACGTTGATCGCCCGGCGGAAGCCTCGTTCCCACTTGGTGACGTGGTAGGCCACGTCGGGTACGAAGTAGGTAAACGTACCGTCGGACTTTCGCATGACCCGATCCTTGTCGTCACCGTAAGCGGTGGTGCGGAGCCAAAGCGCGCCTTCGTTCTCGTAGGTCTGACCCCGAGCATCGAGCGCACTGACCACGGCGTTCACCTTGCCCGCGGAGTAGAGCGAGGATTCCAGGAAATAGACGTCGAATACCACGCCGAGAGCCTTCAGATCCCGGTCCTGCTCCTTCCGCAGCTCGCGCACCGCCACCCGCCGGACGTCCTCCGCCCGGTCGGCGCGCGGGTCCTCCGGATGCTCCCGAACGTAAGTGGCGCCGATCTCCTTGATATACTCGCCGTGGTAGCCGCCTTCGGGAATCGAGACCGCCTCCCCACGCGCCTCGCGCACCCGCGCCTGGACGCTCTCCCCCAGATTGGCGATCTGAACGCCGGCGTCATTGTAGTAGAACTCGCGGACCACGGTGTGTCCGGTCCACTGAAGCAGCGATGCGATCGCGTCACCCAGGGCTGCCTGACGACCGTGGCCGACGTGAAGGGGGCCGGTCGGATTGGCGGAGACGAACTCCACGTTGACGTCGAGCCCCCGGCCCCGTTCGCTCCGTCCGTAGTTGGCGCCTTCGGAGAGGATACGTCGGTGCACACCAGCCAACTGATCGCCCGCCAGCCAGAAGTTGATGAAGCCGGGGCCGGCAATCTCGGTCTTCTCCACCAGATCGGATGAGAGATGGAGCTCCTGAAGCACCCGCTCGGCAGTCTTGCGAGGGTTGGCACGTTCGCGCCGCGCGAGCACCATGGCGAGGTTGGTTGCCAAGTCGCCGTGGCCCGCGTCTCGAGGCCGCTCCAGCACGAACTCGATTCCGTCAGCACCGAGCCGCGCCGCCACCCGCGACAGCTCGGCGCGAAGGGTTTCGCTCACTCGGGAGCGGCCTTCCCGCGGTTCTTACTGGGCTTGTCGGACTTGGCTTCCGTCTTGGGGGCGGGTTTGCTCTCGGACTTCGACGAGGCGTCAGCCTTGGACTCGGCCGCCGGCTTGGCCTCTTTGGAGCTTCCGCTGTCAGACTTCTCGGAGGGATCCTTGCGCGGGCCCTTCCCGTCCTTGCCGTAGTCGGTGATGTAGAAGCCGCTGCCCTTGAATACCAACCCCGCTCCGCCGGAGATCTGGCGGATCGCGGTTTTCCCGCACACCGGGCACTTGGCGCGCGGCTTCTCGCTCATTTTCTGAAAGAGCTCGAACTCGTGCCCTTCCGGGCACTGGTACTCGTAGGTCGGCATGGTCGCCCGCTTGGGGTAAACGAAAACAGGAGAGAAAGTTAGCCGCCCGCGCACTGCTCCTCAAGCGGCGCGAAGTCACCAGCCACGATCTTTTCTCGCGCTTTTTACCACGAAGGACACGAAGGCTCAATCAGCCCATTACGATCCGAGAGATTCCCAGGCTTAGCCTTTCGACATTGAAGTTTATCATGAGGCCGAGGTTGAGCTTCAGGAGCTTGAGGTATGTCATTACTTGAGCCCGATGGACTGGAAGAACTCTAGCAATGGACTTGACCTCCACCAGCACCAAGTTGCCAACTATCAAATCCACCCGGTATTCACAATCGACCGCCATCCCACGATACAACAATGGCAGGGCGAGCTGCCGCTGATGATCAATCCGTCTAAGAGCGAGTTCTCGGCATAGGCATGCCTCATAGGCTGACTCAAGAAGCCCCGGTCCGAGTTCACGGTGAACTTGGATCGCAGCGCCCAGAATATCGTAAGAGAGGGAGTCGGCCAAAGCCTTTGTGTCCTTCGTGCCTTTGTGGTGAATCATGACACGAAAAGCACATCTCCCCAACCTTCTTGTCGAGCCGCGCGAGCGCAGAGTGGGCCGGGGTTACGCAGGTCGGTAGACTCCCCAGACATCACGCAGCGTGTCGCTGATCTCGCCGAGTGTCGAACGGGCGCGGACGGCGTCGATGATGGCCGGCATGAGAGGATCCGAGCCGCGCGCCGCATCGCGCACCCTCTTCACCGCAACCGAGGCAACGGCGCCATCACGTCGCTGCTTGACCTCAGCGAGACGGGCGCGTTGTTCACCCTCCAGAGCCGTAAAATCAGGGACCTGAATCGACAGCGGCGGCGAATCATCGACGTAGCGATTGACGCCCACCACTACCCGCTCACCCGACTCCTGGGCTTTCTGGATCTCATAGGCACTGCGCGCAATGGCCTCCTGGAAGAAGCCCTGCTCGATCGCCTTGGCCGCACCACCCAGTTCGTCCACCATGCTAACCAGCTCGCGTGCCCCCTCTTCGATCGAATCGGTGAGCGCCTCGACGTAGTAGCTGCCGGCCAGCGGGTCTACCACCTCAGAGATCCCCGACTCGAATCCCAGGATCTGCTGGGTCCGAAGCGCCAGCGTCGCCGACTCCGCGGTCGGAAGGGAGAGGGCCTCGTCGTACCCGTTGGTGTGAAGCGACTGGGTGCCGCCAAGCACCGCGGCCAACGCCTGCACCGTCACTCGCACGACGTTGTTGAGCGGCTGCTGCGCCTGCAAGGTGACGCCCCCGGTCTGAGTGTGGAACCGCATCCGCGCAGTCGCGTCTCCGGCTCCGAAGCGCTCTCGCACCAGCTTGGCCCACAACCGTCGCGCAGCCCGGAACTTGGCCGCTTCCTCCAGGAGGTTGTTGTGGCTGGCGAAGAAAAACGAGAGCCTGGGTCCGAAGCTGTCGATGCTGAGGCCGGTCTCGATGGCGACGCGGACGTACTCCAGCGCATTAGCGATTGTGAAGCCTACCTCCTGCACCGCTGTGGCTCCGGCCTCCCGCATGTGGTACCCGCTGATCGAGATCGGGTTGAAGCTCATCCCCTCACCCGCGACGAAGCGGAAGATGTCGGCCACCAGCCGGAGCGATGGAGCGGCGGGATAAATGTAGGTCCCGCGTGCGATGTACTCCTTCAGCACATCATTCTGGACCGTTCCGGTGAGCTTGTCCCGCGGCACCTGCTGCTCCTCCCCCGCCACGACGTACATGGCCAGAAGAATGGCAGCGGTAGCGTTGATCGTCATCGATGTGGAGACCTGGTCGAGCGGGATCTCGCGGAACAGCGTCTTGATGTCCTCGACAGTATCGATAGCGACTCCCACCCGTCCGACCTCTCCAGCGGCCATGGCATGATCCGAGTCGTATCCCATCTGTGTCGGCAGATCGAACGCCGTTGAAAGCCCCATCTGGCCCGCGGCAAGCAGTTGCCGGAAGCGCAGGTTGGTCTCCTGCGCCGTTCCGAACCCCGCGTACTGCCGCATGGTCCAGAGCCGCCCGGTGTACATGTTCGGGTAGGGGCCACGGGTAAAGGGGAACTCGCCGGGACGCCCGAGATCGCCGGCCGGATCGCCGGGCCAGTCCTCCGGTCCGTAGACGGTCTTCACGAGGCCGGTTGCGAAACGGCTCCACTCGCCCGCGCGGCCACGCGCCGCAGCGTGTCGGCGACAAAGCCAACGTCTTCCCGCGATCCGATCACCAGAGGCGTGCGCTGATGCAGCTTCTCGGGCACGATATCGAGAATGCGGTTGACCCCGTCGGTCGCCGATCCCTCAGCCTGTTCGGCCAGGAACGCCATGGGGCTCGCCTCGTACAGAAGGCGAAGCTTTCCCTGGGGATTCTTGTTGTCGGCCGGATAGAGGAAGATGCCTCCGGCGATGAGGTTGCGATGGAAATCCCCGACCAGCGAGCCCATGTAGCGACTGTTCTTCGGGGTGATCTCACCGGTCTCCACCCCTTCGGGAACGTCTCCCTTGAGCCCCCACACCGCCTGCTGCATTCCCTTGTCCCACCGGCCGAAGTTGCTCTCGTTCACGCTGTAATATTTGCCGACACGAGGCGTGATGATACGCGGGTGGGAGAGCAGGAACTCGCCGATGGTGGGGTCGAGGGTGAACCCGTGCGCTCCCTGGCCCGTGGTATACACCAGCATGGTGCTCGAACCGTACATGACGTAGCCGGCCGCCACCTGCTTGCACCCGGGCTGGAGGACGTCCGCCGATGTGCCCCGGCCGTGCATGCTGACCCGACGGTAAATGCTGAAGATGGTGCCGACGGCAGAGTTGACGTCGATGTTGGAGGAGCCGTCGAGAGGATCGAACAGGACGGCATATTTGCCGACCGGGTACTCGGGAGGGACCGGAACGATGTCGTCGTCTTCCTCCGAGCCCATCACACACACCCTTCCGGTGTGCTTCAGACAGTTCTTCAGGGTCTCGTTGGCAAAGATGTCGAGCTTCTGCTGCTCCTCGCCCTGGACGTTCTGCACACCGGCCGTGCCCAGGATGTTGACCAGGCCCGCCCGCCTTATCGAGGCGGCAATGATCTTGGCGGCCAGACAGATGTCATAGAGAAGATTGGACAGCTCTCCCGTAGCCTCGGGATAACGGTCCTCCTGGTCCAGGATGAAGCGCTCGATGGTTGTTACGTGCGAATCCAAAGAACCTCCTGAGCTGTTTACCGGACGTTATACGTGGCCGTGCGACCCTTCGACTGAACCGTCATCTCGCTCCCATCCGTTGTGACGGTTATGGTACCCTCCCTGTCGGTGCGCCACACATCTACCCGATGCCGTCGCAAGCGGGCGAGCGTGGGGGGCGAGGGATGACCGTACTTGTTCCGTCCCACAGAGATCACCGCGGCCCTGGGCCGCAATGAATCCAGCCACTCGTCCCCGGTACTGCCCCGGCTTCCGTGATGGCCCACCTTGAGCAGGTCCACCGGGCGTGTCCGGGGTCGCATCGCGTCCTCGGCCCGAAAGCCCGCATCGCCGGAGAACAACGCCTGGAAGGCGCCGTACTCCACCAGGAGGACGAGTGAGTCCTCGTTGACGTCCTCCCCCCACCCGTGCCAGCCCGGATCGGGGTGGAGCACGGTGAACCCGACGCCGTCCAGCACGAAGCGCTCGCCCCGGCGGGCAATGTGCCAGCGGACACCGTCGGCGGCGAGTTCGTCGAGAAAGGCGTAGTAGAGCGGATCGGCTACCCGCTCTCCCGGCTCGATGACCATCCGGGCGTCGAACCGGTCCATCACGCTGGCTACGCCCCCAAGATGGTCGGCATGCGCGTGGGAAACGACTACCAGCGCCAGCTGCTGGACTCCCTGACTGGCCAGGAACGGAACCATCACTCTGCGCCCGGCGTCGCTGTTGACGCCGCGCGGGCCGGCGTCGATCACCACCCAGCGTCCAGCCGGCGTCCGTAAAGCAGCACCGTCACCCTGACCCACGTCGAGAAAATGTAACGTGAGTCCTGAGCCGCTGTTAGCTGTCTGGGGCGACCAGGACCAGAGCAGGCTGACCCACAATACTATGACCGCGGCCCACCCCCACCTGCGAAGAGCCTCTCCCAGGGTGTTCCACTTGCCGATACACCAGAGACTGACAACGAGGCCGAGGAGCCAGGGCACGGCCGAACGGATTTCAGCGGGCTCGATGACATGGCCGCCGGGCACGGCGGCACCGGCAGTAGCCAGCAGCTCCAGCAGGTGAAGAGCCAGCCCGGAGCCACCGGCCAGTGATCCGGCGACCCCCGGCGATAGCGGGAAGAGGAGGAGACTGGCGAGCACGCCGGGCACCGCGACCGCCGCAAGTGGAATAGCGAGGAAATTGAGGACTATGCCGATCACGGCCACCGCTCCGAGCGTCGCGGCTGTGATCGGCGCCGTCGCCAGCGTCGCGCCGACAGACGAGCCCAGAGTTCTCCACCACGCCTCCTCGCCGAGCGTCCGGTCGGTCCACCTGCTGAAGGTGGTGGCTCCCCAAAGTGCGGCGGCGGAAAGCCATGCGCCGAGATCAACCATCGCCCAGGGATCGACCAGCAGAACACAGAGACAGGTTGCCGCTAGCAGCGAGTCGGTGTCGACCCTGCGCTGGCGCACCCGGCTGATGGCCAGGAGCATGGCGAGCGCAGCTGCCCGGGTAGCCGGCGCGGGCCAACCGAGGAAGGCCACGTAGGCGATACTGGCAGCGGCCGCCAGCGCGAGGGCCCGCCCTCTTCCCAGCCGGATCATCCGGCAAACCAGGAAGACCCAGGCGGTGATGACTCCGACATGGAACCCGGAAATCGAGAGAAGATGCACCAACCCGGACTGCGCGAATCGGTCCTGAAGGGCCCGGTCGATGGCACCGCGGCGGCCCAGAATGAGGGCGTCCACCATTGGGGCCCGATCGCCGTACAGGACGCGGTTGCTGGCGGCCAGCGCCGTTCGGAGCCGCGCCGTCGGGCGCGGCCTTCCGACACCGCCCGAGACTGCGCTGACTACCAGTGTGCCGGATGGCCGTAAACCGGGTCCCGGTCGCGGAATCCATTGTGCGGTCAGGTCGGCAACCAGCCCGGCTTCCATGGGATGCCCCGCCGGCCAGCGGGAGGAAACCGGCCCAGCGCACCCAGCCCGCACGGGTTGTACGGTCAGAAGGCCGCCGGTCGAATCGGCCGGTTCGAGCAGCCGAGCGGAGAGGATCATCCGGCTGGCCGGCAGGCGGGCAGCACACTGGTTCGATTCCCGAAGCCAGGCAAGCTCTCCGCTGAGCCGGCCGAGGAGGGCGGCAGACATCAAGAGGGTAGCGAGAGGCTGCCGCGCCAGAAGTGCCGCCGCGAGTGTCACCGCTACCACGCCGAGTGGTGCGCCAAAATGCAAAAGGCCGGTCGCAAGACCGGCCCCGAAGGCGGTGGTGAACAGGATGGCGGGCCGCTTTTTCACGGCGGCCACACGTCTAGCCGGGCGTGACGCCTCCGCGCCGCCCACACCGCGGTGCCACCGAGATCTTGCGCAGCGCCTCCATGACCACAACCTCGATGGCGGCCCGACTCTGTTCCTTCTCCAGGCTCACTTCGGTCACCACTGCGCCCTCCCGCCGTGAGACGTAGCGGGGCGGAACCCGATTGAGCGCGAAGGTCAGCACATCGTCGCGGCAGAGGTCGCACCCGCAGTACGCCGGGAAAAGCGGCCGCAGCGTATCGTACGCGGCCTGCACGTGGTCCTCGACCAGATTCCTGATCACAGGACCGCCATCCGATCTGCGGCCCTGGCCGCAGTGACCGGCAGGACCACCACCCCCGTGAAGGTCGATCCGGTTGTCCCCGTGAGCCGAACACTGTGGTACTGACCGATGGCGGTGGGCGGCAGATCCAGCAGGACAAGGTGGTTGCTGCGGGTGCGCGCCAGCATGAGGTCACCGCGCCGGGCCGGACGCTCGACCAGCACTTCGTGAATCTGGCCAATGCGCGCCACGTTCTTTCGCCGGACGTTGCCCCGTACGACTTCGATGAGCCGGGCCAGCCGCTCGGAGGCCACGTCGTCGGCGACATGGTTTTTGATGTGAACCGCCGGGGTCCCTTCTCTAACCGAGTACTTGAAAGTGTAGGCGTCGTCGAAGTCGGTCTCGGCGACAAGGCTGAGTGTGGCCGCGAACTCGTCCTCGGTCTCGCCGGGAAACCCGACAATGATATCGGTCGAGATGGTGACAGCAGGGACGGCACGCCGGAGGTCAGCGACAACTTCAAGATACCGCTCGCGCGTGTAGCGGCGGAGCATTCGCTTGAGCACCGCATTCGAGCCACTCTGCACCGGCAAGTGAACATGCTCGCAGACCGCAGGTGTGTCTGCCATGGCCGCCACGACCCGGGGGGTAAAATCGGTGGGGTACGGGCTGGTAAACCGGATGCGCCTCAGCCCATCGATACCGCCAAGGACCGTCAGAAGGTCCGCGAAGTCGTGTTCGCCGTCGTAATAGCTGTTGACCGTCTGCCCCAGCAACGTCACCTCGGTGGTTCCCTGCTCCACCAGGCCGCTCACTTCTCGGTGCACGTCGGCCAGCCGCCGGCTCCGCTCCGGTCCCCGGGTCTGGGGGACAATGCAGAAAGTGCAGCGGTAGTCGCAGCCGCGCTGTACCGTGACGAATGCGGTTGGGCCTTTTTCACGCACTGCCGGCACGTCCTCGTAGTGTTCCCAGGAGCGGAATTCGGTGTCGCTGACCCGCTGCCCGCCGTGAGCCAGGCCGATGAGCTCGGGCAGGTTACGGTACGCATCCGGCCCCACCACCAGGTCCACTCGCGGCACACTGGCCAGGAGTGCCGGGCCCAGCCGCTGGGCCATGCACCCAACCACGCCGAGAACGTCTCCCGGCCGCTTGTGCCGCTGGAGCTCACCCATGCGACCAATCACGCGCTGCTCCGCGTTGTCGCGGACGGCACAGGTGTTGACCAGCATGACGTCCGCGTCTTCCGGTTTATCCGCCCGCGTGTAGCCCTCGCGACCCAGGACTCCGAACATCAGCTCGGAATCGG
>Ga0136635_10000422_pt1 | contig 11607 bp, 9 predicted proteins | sample AntDrymeUQ852106_2_FD_105495 | JGI IMG/M metagenome (GOLD analysis project Ga0136635, IMG submission 105495) | Polar desert sand microbial communities from Dry Valleys, Antarctica - metaG UQ85 (21.06) | ecosystem: Environmental > Terrestrial > Soil > Desert | place: Antarctica: Dry Valley... | reverse complement strand
GCGGTGGACGGCGGGTTTCTCGCGAAAGGCAGCCTCGAGCCGATCGGGCTCCATCGTCGCGAGCTCCGCAGCCTCGAGGGTGCCAAGCCGCTCCTTCAGCTTCTGCGGGCCGGCGAACGCGGTCTGAACAGTGACCTGCTGGTCGAGCGCGAACCCGATCAGGAGCGCCAGCGGATCTCGTGCGAGGAGCTGGTTCGCCTCGTCGCTCGGGGTGAAGTGCAGCTGTTCGACCGAGACGGCCATGAGTACGATCCTAGTGGGTGCCCGAAGTCGCGGAAAGGCTGGAACAGGCCCGAGCCGCCGCCGCCAGCGGGGCTTGGCCTCAGGCGTACGCCCTGCTCAGCGAGGTCGACGGCCGGCAGCTCACGGACCCGGACGAGCTGGAGATGCTCGGCGAGGTCGCGTGGTGGACCGGCCGCGTCGACGAGTGCATCGACGCCCGGACACGCGCCTTCGGGACCCGCCTCGAGCTCGGTGAAGAGCCGCGCGCCGGCGTGCTCGCGCTGAAGATCGGCCGCGAGCTCGAGCACAGGCGCTCTCCGCTCGCGAAGGCCTGGTACACGCGTGCGGAGCGGTTGCTCGCCGAGAAGACGGAGACGGTCGAGTACGGGTACCTCCTTCGGACGCGAGCCAGGCTGGCGATGAGGGCACGGGACTACGAAGGCGCAATCGTCCACGCCGAGGAGGTAATCGAGACCGGCACCAGGCACGGGGAGCGCAACCTGATGGCGCTCGGTCTCCACGACAAGGGCACCATCCTCGTCCATCAGGGCAAAGTGGACGAGGGCTTCGCTCTCCTCGACGAGGCGACGGTTGCCGCGGTGAGCGGGGAGCTCGACCCGTACACGACCGCGGTCGTGTACTGCGGGATCATCGCCGCCTGCCGTGACCTAGGGGACTATGGTCGAGCCGGCGACTGGACGGAGGCCGCCAAGCGCTGGTGCGACCGCCAGGCCATCAGCGGCTTCCCTGGGGTCTGCCGCGTGAACCGTGCGGAAGTCATGCGCTTGCGCGGAAGCTGGCCGGAGGCCGAAGAGGAGATACACCGCGCAGTGAACGAGCTGCACGACTTCGCGCCGGACGTTGCCGGCCTTGCCTTCTACGAGCTCGGGGAGCTTCAGCTGCGCATGGGCGACCTCGACGCTGCGGAGCAGGCGTTTCGCGAGGCGCACGCGCTCGGCACCGATCCGCATCCCGGCCTTGCGCTGCTCAGGCTCGCCCGCGGCGAGACGGAGGCGGCGCGACGCGGCATGCGGCGCGCCCTCGACGAGGTGGCGGACAGGCTCTACCGCGGCCGGTTGCTGCCCGGCCAGGTGGAGGTGGAGCTGGCTGCGGGCGACGTCGACGGCGCGCAATCCGCGGCGGACGAGCTGCGCGGAATCGCGAAGGACTTCGGCTCCTCCTCGATGTCCGCATGCTCCGCCGCCGCCGACGGTGCCGTCGCGCTCGTGCAGAAGGACTTCTCGACCGCCCTCGGAGAGCTGCGGCGGGCAGTCCGGCTCTTCCATGAGGTCGAAGCGCCGTACGAGGCGGCGCGGGCGCGAACGTTCCTTGCCGAGGCGCATAGGCTCGACGGCGACGAGGACAGCGCGGAGCTCGAGCTGCGCACCGCGCATGCGACGTTCGAGCGACTCGGCGCCGCGCGGGATGCCCGTCTCGCCGGCGACGCCCTCTCGGCGCTCGGCGGAGGAGCCGTACGGGCCGGCCGGACCTTTCTCTTCACGGACATCTGCGACTCGACGCCGCTCGTCGAGGCGATCGGAGACGAGGCCTGGCAGAACCTGGTTGCCTGGCACGACCGGACCCTCCGCGCGCTCTTCGCCGAGCACTCTGGCGAGGAAGTCGATCACGCCGGCGACGGGTTCTTCGTCGCCTTCCCGGATCCCCAGCGTGCTGCCCGCTGCGCGATCGCGATCCAGCGCTCCCTGGCGGAGCACCGGCGGGCGAACGGCTTCGCGCCTCAGGTCCGCGCCGGGCTCCATGCCGCGGAGGCCGAGCAGGCCCGCGGCGGCTACTTCGGCAAGGGCGTCCACGAGGCGGCCCGCATCGGCGCCCTGGCCGAAGCCGGAGAGATCGTGGCGAGCCGGGCGACCGCCGAGCAGCTCTCCGGAATCGACGGAGTGGAAGCCAGAACCGTGGAGCTGAAGGGAATGGCGGAGCCCGTGGAGGTCGTCACGCTCAGCTGGCGCTGAGCAGCTCGTCGGCGTGGGGGAGATAACCGGCGTCGGCGAGCGCTCGCAGGTAGTTCGCCCACCGCTCGTCTTCGGCGAGCAGCGGCGCGACCAGCTCCCGGCCGCGCGAGACATCCCCTGCGCGCGCGGCATCGAGCAGCTCGGCGAACCGGACGTCGAGCTCCTCCATGCCCGCTGCCCGGACGATCGTCGCGCTGTCGTCGACCTCGCCCATCGCCGTGTATCCCTCGTGAAGCTGGAGGAGGCGGCGCAGCTCGGCGAGCGGGTCGGGATGGTCGTCGACCCTGATGTCGCACACCGTCTCCCAAGGCTGACCCTCGGCGGGGACGACGAGGATGCCGGCAGCCTGCCGGCCGCGCCAGTCGCCACCCGCCGCCTCCGCCGCGTCCAGGGTGTCGAGGAGCCGCCGCTTGAGCTCCCCTTTCGCCTCACCGAACGCCTCGACCATCGACTCCCAGACGCGCGGGCTCTCGACGCAGTTCGCCTGAGCCGTGACGCCTTCGCCAATGACGTGGCCGGCCGACGGGATGCAGTCGGCGCCGGTGTGGACCGCCGCCGTCCCGTCTGCTGCGAGCATCGCCACCTGACGGCTCGCGGAGAGCGGGTCGGCCACGACGAGGGCGGCGAGCGCCTGCTCCGGCGTCTTGCCGCCGCGCATGAGCTCGAGTCCGAGCGGCCCGTAGCTTCGCTCGGTGAACGCCTGGCTCGCGACGGCTCCGACGCCGGGGCTCGCCCACGGAACGGCCGCGCCGCTTCGGAACGCGCGGGACTGGACGGCGACGCCGAGCTCGCCGGTTGCCGCATCGCGCGCGACGATCGAGTAGGTCACGCGCGGCTCCTGAGCCACGCCGCAACCTCGGCGGCGTTCTCGTCCGGCGGGAAGACCGGGTACAAGACCTTGACGATCCGCCCACCCTGAGCGACGAGCGCGAGTCGCTTGAGGAGGCGGGCCCCTTCGAACTCGAACGTCGGCAGGTCGAGCGCCCCGGCGAGGCGAAGCTCGGGATCGGCGGCGACGGCGTGGGGGAGCCCGAGCCGTTCTGCCGCCTCCCGCTGCTCCTCGAGCGGCTGCGCGGAGAGCCCGACGACCGTCGCACCGAGCTCCTTCAGCTCAGTGCCGTGGTCGCGGAACCCGCACGACTGCGGCGTGCAGCCGCGGGCGCCGGGCGTCTCGTCCCAGCCCTCCGGAGGAAACTGGTCGGGACGGCCGGTGCGCGGGTAGACGTAGAGGACGAGCAGGCCGGCTGCCGCCTCCGCCAGGTCGAGCTCGCCGGCGGTGGTCTCTAGCCGCAGCGCGGGAAGCTCACGCCCTTCGAGGTGATCCGCTGCGCCATCGTCTGCGGGGATCGGCAGCCCGGCGGGGAGGACGGTCGGGTCGTAGGTCACTCGAGCGCCGCCCTGAGCGCGGCCAGATTCTCTTGCCGGAGCTTCTCCGGCAGCGGCGGAAGGACGTCGTCCCAGATCGCCGCGAAGCTGCCGATCAACTGCGGAATCCGGGCGGGGCGCGCCATGAACCACCAGTGGAGGTGCTCGCTGCCGTCGCCCCAGCGGCAAACGTGCACGCGACCGATCTCGCCGATCGAGCGTACTGCTCGCTCGATCCGTGACAGCTGGACGCCGAGGTCGGCTGCGAGCTCCTCTGGCAGATCGCCCGGCTCGGCGTAGTGCTCGCGCGGCATCAGGAGGACGACGACGGGCAGGGCGTGCTCTCCGTCAGCGGCGACCAGGCGCCAGCGGTCGTCCGTCCAGACGAAGTCCTCGTCCGGCGCGGTGCATGCCCAGCAGTCGACGCCGCCCGCGCCCTGGCGGGCCCGCTCGGCTTCCATCGGAGGCTCGAACGGCCTCGGGCGCATCTCGCCCTGGAACGGAAACGTGTCCCACTCCTCGAGCGGCGGCATGCGAAGGGCGTTTTTCGCGCGCTCGTAGAGCTCCTCCGGAGTCTCGGGCATCGCCTGCGATGCTAACGACGTGGAGTGGCCACTTTCCTTCTACGCGCTGAAGCGCGGTGAAGGCTGCCCGATGTGCGGGCAAGGACGACCCGAGGAGACCGACCACGGCGCCCGGGTCTTCTCGGGCGACGTGTCCGACGCCTACCTCCAGAAGTTGGGGATCCAGCGTGGCTACACGGTCTCGATCTGGCGTGGCCGCCATGTCGCCGAGCCGACCGAGCTCTCCGAAGAGGAGGCGAGCGCCTACTGGCACGAGCTCCTGCGCGTCGGCCGGGGACTTGAAGCCCATTTCGAGCCGGTCAAGCTCAACTACGACCTGCTCGGAAACTCGCTCCCGCACCTGCACACCCACGTCATCCCGCGCTACGCCGACGATCCGAAACCGGGCTGGCCATTTCCGTTTCCGGAGGACGATCCGCCGCCGCATCCAGAGGCCGAGTTCCGGGCCGATGTCGAGGCTCTGCGGACGCTGCTTCGCTAGTCACCGACCCGGCCGACCGCGCACCAGGCTCGGGCGGACAGCGTGAAGGCGCCTTCCGGTTCGCCGAGGCGTCGTGCGTACTCGTCGCGCAGGAGCGCCTGGGCTTCGGCCTCGAGACTCGCCGTGTACGCACCGGCCGGGCCGACGCCGGTCGGGAACGGCGCCCAGAGATCGTCGAAATCGTCGTAGGACGCTTCGACGACGAGCGGAGAGACGTCGACGTCCTCGAGCGCCGAGCTTCGCCACAGCTCCTCGAGCTCTTCCGGCCGGGCGAAGCGCATGGTGTGTGACTCCATCACCGGGGTCGCCCCCTGAGGGTCTACGGCGACTGCCGCGTCCCAGAAGGTCCGCAGCAGGGTCATCTCGCCGCCGTAGTCCCACACGGAGCCGGCGACGACTCCCCCTGGGCGGGTCACTCGCGACATCTCGCGGAGCCCCTGCTCCGGGTCGGTCAGGAAGTTGACGACGAGCTGCGACAGCGTGGTGTCGAACTCCTCGTCGGCGAACGGGATCGACTCGGCGGATCCGACCTGGATTCGCGCGTTCGGAACGCGGGCTCGAGCCGCCTCGGCGAACGGCTCCGATGGATCGAGGCCCGTCACGTTCTCCGCTCCCAGCACGCCGGCCAGTGCGGCGACGAGCGCTCCGGAGCCGCAGCCGACGTCCAGCGCTCGCTGTCCCGGGCGCACTCCCGCCGCGTCGCACATGGCGCGGGCCAACCGAGGGCTGTACCGGCCCACGAACCGGTCGTAGATCTCGGCGGGTCCGGTGAACATCCCTGCTCGATCGGCCAAGTCACCATTGTCTCACTGGCTACCCTGGGAGTCATGGACGCGCTCTCCGTTTTCGGCCCCGGGACGCGCACCTGGTTCGAGCGGACGTTCGACGGCCCGACTCCCGCGCAGGAGCTCGGCTGGCCAAAGATCGCCTCCGGCGCTCACACGCTGATCCAGGCGCCGACCGGGTCGGGAAAGACGCTCGCGGCCTTCCTCTACGGGCTCGACCGGCTCGTCGCGGAACCGGGTGAGGGCACGCGCCTCGTCTACGTCTCCCCACTCAAGGCGCTCAACTACGACATCGAGCGGAACCTTCGGGGGCCGCTGGCCGGGCTCCAGGCGGCGGTCAGGGTCGCCGTCCGTACCGGAGACACGCCGCAGAAGGAGCGGCAGAAGATGCTCCGCGAGCCGCCGGACCTCCTGATCACGACGCCCGAGTCGCTCTACCTGATGCTGACCTCGAAGGCGCGGGAGACGCTCACCGGCGTCAGGACGCTGATCCTCGACGAGGTCCACGCCGTCGCAGGCACCAAGCGCGGCGCCCATCTGGCGTTGACGATCGAGCGGCTCGAGCGGCTCACAGACGAGCCGTTTCAGCGGATCGGCCTCTCGGCCACACAGCGCCCGATGGAGGAGATCGGCAAGTTCGTCTCCGGCGGCCGCCCGATCGAGCTCGTCGACGCGGGGCGCTCGAAGGAGCTCGACGTCCAGGTGGTCGTGCCGCTCGAGGACATGCGCGAGCCGGGGGTGAACGCCGAGATCACCGACATTCTCGGGACCGGCAATGAGGCGCCCTCAAACTCGATCTGGCCCTCGATCTATCCGCGGCTGCTGGAGCTCGTCGAGGAGCACCGCTCCACGATCGTCTTCGTCAACAACCGCCGGCTCGCCGAGCGCCTCGCGCTCCGGCTCAACGAACTCGCGGAGAAGGACATTGCGAGAGCCCACCACGGCTCGCTGGCACGGGAGCAGCGGCTGGAGGTCGAGGAGCTCCTCAAGCGCGGCGAGATCCCGTGCCTCGTGGCCACCTCGTCGCTCGAGCTCGGGATCGACATGGGTGCCGTCGACCTCGTCGTCCAGGTCGAGTCCCCGAAATCGGTCGCACGCGGGCTCCAGCGGATCGGGCGCGCGGGCCACGACCTCGGCTCTGTGTCCAAGGGCCGGGTCTTCCCGAAGTTCCGGGCCGACCTGCTCGAGTCCGCGGTGGTCGTCAAGCGCATGAAGGAAGGCGCGATCGAGGAAACGCAGATCCCTCGTAACCCGCTCGACGTCCTGGCGCAGCAGATCGTCGCGATCTCGTCGCAGGAGGAAATCGAGGTCGACGAGCTCCACGGGCTTGTCAAGCGCGCATATCCGTTCGCCGACCTCTCGCGCGTCCAGCTGGAGAACGTCCTCGACATGCTTGCCGGCCGCTACCCCTCCGACGAGTTCGCCGAGCTGCGGCCCCGGATCGTCTGGGACCGGACGGCCGGCGTCATCCGCGGCCGGGGCGGGGCTGCGCGCCTCGCGGTCACCAACGCCGGAACGATCCCGGACCGAGGTCTCTTCGGCGTCCACCTCGTCGACGGCGGGGGCCGAGTGGGTGAGCTCGACGAGGAGATGGTCTACGAGGCGCGCGCCGGCCAGACGTTCATGCTCGGCGCCTCCACCTGGCGGATCGAGGAGATCACGCGAGACCGCGTCCTCGTGTCGCCCGCGCCCGGCGTCCCAGGCGCAATCCCGTTCTGGAAGGGGGAGGGACCAGGGAGGCCATACGAGCTCGGCGAGGCGATCGGGAAGGCCTCCCGCGAACTTGCATCGCTCTCCGACGAGGCCGCCGACGAACGACTGCAGACCGACTACTCGCTTGATCCGCTCGCCGCGAAGAACCTCATGACCTTCATCCGCGACCAGGAACAGGCGACGGGCGTGGTGCCGTCCGATCGCACCGTGGTCGTCGAGCGCTTCAAGGACGAGATCGGCGATTGGCGCGTCTGCGTCCTGACGCCGTTCGGCGCCCGTGTGCACGCCCCGTGGGCGCTCGCCGTCTCCGCGCGGCTCCAGGAGTCGCTTGGGGTAGACGCCTCCGTCCTCTGGTCGGACGACGGCATCGCGCTCCACTTCCCCGACTCGGACCAGCCGCCTCCGACCGAGCAGATCGTCCTCGACCCCGACGAGATCGACGAGCTCGTCATGGGGGAGCTCGGCGGCACCGCCCTCTTCGGCGCCCGCTTCCGTGAGAACGCCGCACGTTCGCTACTGATCCCCCGTCGCCGGCCGGGCGAGCGGACGCCGCTATGGCAGCAGCGACTGAAGGCCCAGAGCCTGCTTCAGGTGGCGAAGAAGTACGGGTCCTTCCCGGTCATGCTCGAGACCTTCCGGGAGTGCCTGCAGGACGTCTTCGACCTCCCGGCGCTGAAACGGCTGCTGCACGGGATCAAGACGCGGCAGATCGACCTCGTCGACGTCGAGAGCGCCTCCGCCTCGCCGTATTCGTCCTCGCTGCTCTTCGACTACATCGCGACGTATATGTACGAGGACGACACGCCTCCCGCCGAGCGGCGGGCGCAGGCGCTGTCGCTCGACAAGGATCTCCTCCGTGAGCTGCTCGGCCAGGAGGAGCTCCGCGACCTGCTCGATCCCGGTGCCCTCGACCAGGTGGAGCAGAGCCTCACCGGCCAGCCGAAGGACCCGGATCAGCTTCACGACCTCCTCCTGAGGCGCGGCGACCAGCGGCCGGGCGAGTTCGACGAGGCGTTCGCCGCCGTCCTGGAAGCCGAGCGCCGAGCAGTTCGCGTGCGCGTCGGCGGCGAGGAGCGTCTGATCGCCGCCGAGGATGCCGGCCGCTACCGCGACGCCCTCGGCGCCATGCCACCGAGCGGCTTGCCGGACGTGTTCCTCGAGAGCACGGAGCAGCCACTGCGTTCCTTGCTCGCACGATTCGCGCGAGGCCGCGGCCCCTTCACGACGGCCGAGGCTGCGGCGCGGTTCGGAATCGACGCCGAGCGAGCCGACGCCGAGCTCGTGGCGCTCGAGCGGGATGACAAGCTCGTGCGGGGAGAGCTCCGGCCCGGCGGCACCGAGCGAGAGTGGTGCGACCCGGACGTCCTGCGCCGAATCAGGCGCGCGTCCCTTGCAGCGCTTCGGAAGGAGGTCGAGCCCGTCGAGCAGGTTGCCCTCGCCCGGTTCCTGCCCAGCTGGCAGGGGATCGACCGGCGCGCGACCCTCCGCGAGGCGCTCGTCCCGCTCCAGGGGCTCGCGCTGCCGGTGGCCCTCTGGGAGTCCGAGGTCTTGCCGCGAAGGGTTCCCAACTACGCGCCGGCGCAACTCGACCAGCTGTGCGCGACCGGGGAGCTGGTGTGGATCGGGGCCGGGCTCGACCGTGTTGCCGTGTACTTCCGCGAGGACGCGTCCGTCCTGGGCAAGCCGGACGGCACGGACCCGCCCGAGGGCGAGGTGCACGACCGGTTGCGTGAGGCGCTCTCGAAGAGCGCGGAGTTCTGGTTCGACCTCCTGGCTGCGACTGGCTTGGACGCCGAGCAGGCTCTGCCCGCGCTCTGGGATCTCGTCTGGGCGGGGGAGGCCACCAACGACGCGTGGACGCCGCTTCGGGCGGGCCGCCGGTACGGGGTGCCGAAGCCGGAGCGACGGCCCCGTCGGTTCTCACGTCGTCGGGCGACGGCGATCACGGCGACCCAGGGTCGCTGGTCGCTCACCGACCGCCTCTTCGTCGGCGACCGGGATCCACGGGCGCTCGCGGAGCTCTTGCTGGAGCGCCAGGGAATCGTGACCCGCGACGGCGTGCGGGCAGAGGGGATCGCCGGCGGGTATTCCGCCGTCTACGGGGAGCTGAAGGCGCTCGAGACGCTCGGGCTCTGCCGCCGCGGCTACTTCGTCGAGGGCCTCGGCGGAGCGCAGTTCGCGCTCGGCGGCGCGGTCGAGCGGATCCGCGAGCTGCGACCGAGGGAGGATGAAGCGCTCGAGGTCAAGGTCCTGGCGGCAGCGGATCCGGCTCAACCCTACGGCGCCGCGGTCCCCTGGCCGAAAAGGGCTGGCGCTCGGGCCGCGAGAGTCGCGGGTGCCTACGTCGTCCTGCTCGGAGGCGAAGCCGCGCTCTTCGTCGAGCGCGGAGGAAAGACGCTCGTCCCTCTGCGCGACCCTGATCCCGAGTGGCTGCGACCGGCGCTCGCCGCGCTCGTCGGGCATGTGAAGAGCCGCCGTGGAGCCAAGCGCCTCGCGGTCGAGCGCTTCGACGGGGAGCCGATCGGCGAGACGGACGCGATGGCGCTGCTCGTGGAGGCCGGCTTCACGGCCGGCCCCCGGCGAGCGGTGCTTCGTCCGTAAGAACACGGCTCGAACACCAGCCGTTGCCCTAAGCTGGACAAAAGATGGACACTCATCCGTACCGCTTGGGCTTCGCGGTCAAGATTCTCGGTGCCGGCGGACTGAAGACGTCGGACACGCGTCGGTGGCAGAGCGGCCCGCACCTGTCGCGGTCGCTCGAGCTTCTCGACGCTGCCTTCGACTACCTCGACCGGATCGACGTACGCGTCTACCGGATGTCGAGCAGCACAGTTCCGTACGGAACGCACCCCGACCTGCCCGAGTTCGACTACCGGCGCCAGATCGATGAATGCGCTGAGGCGCTCGAGCGCCTCGGAGAGAAAGCACAGCGGCTCGGGTTACGGCTCTCGACGCACCCGGGTCAGTACACGGTCCTGAGCTCGCCAGACGACGAGATCGCGCGCAAGGCCCGGCTCGACGTGGAGCAGGACGCGCTCCTGCTCGACACCCTCGGGGTCGGCCCGGAAGGAGTCGTCGTGATTCACGTCGGAGGGGCGTACGGCGATCCGGCGGCGTCCCTCGATCGCTGGGTTCGGGGCTTCGACCAGCTGTCGGAACGCGCGCAGCGCCGGCTCGTGGTCGAAAACGACGAGCGCTGCTTCGACCTCTCTGACGTGCTCGACCTGCACGAGCGGACAGGCGTCCGCGTCGTCTTCGATCTCCACCACCACCGCTGCAATGCGGCGCCGGCGTTCGAGAACGTCGGAGTCGGCCTGGCTTCGGCCCTGGACACGTGGCCATCCGGCATCCGGCCGAAGGTGCATGTCTCCAGCACCCGCACTGAACTGCGCCCGGTCGGGGGAACGCTTCAGCCGCCGCTCCTCGACCAGCACTCGGACTTCCTCACGCCCTGGGATCTCCTCACCCTCCTCGAGGCCGCCGATCGGCCGCTCGACGTCATGGTCGAGGCCAAGGCGAAGGATCTCGCGATCCTGTGGCTCCGTCGGGCACTCGAGCGCGTGGCGCCCGAGGAAGCCTCTCGGGAAGAGTTAGACAGAAGTTTGACAGCAACGGTGGCCGGGTAGCTCTCGGGAAACGAGACGAAAGGATCACCATGCCTGGTATTGCGAAGTACAAGACCGTCAACGCACCAGTCGAGAAGGTCTACAGCTACTGGCGGAACTTCACGAACTTCCCGAACTTCATGCCCAACGTGAAGGAGGTCACTCCCGTCGCCGGCGACGATACCCGGACGAACTGGAAGGTCGATGGGCCCCTTGGCGCAACCGCCGAGTGGGAGGCCCAGATCGTCGAGGATGTCCCGAACGAGAAGATCGCGTGGAAGTCGGTCGAGGGGTCGCGCGTCGAGAACTCCGGAGTCGTCCGCTTCGACAAGCGCGGCGAGCAAACGAGCATCGAGGTCGCAATCGAGTACGACCCGCCCGCAGGCGCGGCCGGCGATGCAGTCGCGAAGCTCTTCGAAGATCCGGAGAAGCAAGTGGACGAGGCGCTCGACCGTTTCGCCGAGGTCGTCGCCGGCTGGAACGGCAGTTCGACCTAACCGCGGGCCAGTCGTCCCAGGAGCACGCCGAAGAGCGCGTGCCGTGCGGTTGCCTGGGCGAACGCGCGCCCATTGGTGAGGAGGGGAGGAATCCCCTCCTCACCGCGCGCGGGGTGGAAGCGGTCGACGAAGTACGAGAGCGGGTAGAGGGCGACGTGCTCCGCGAGCGCAAGGGCGAGGGCAAGCCGCTTCTTCTCCATCGGCAGACGGCTTTGAGTCTGACGGAAGGCCAGACCGAACATCGCTCCGTTCAGCGCATGCACGGCGAGCCCGGCCGGTCGCCAGAGCGAACCACGGGTCACAGCCTTGCCGAGAAGGGCGACATCCGAGTAGTCGCAACGGAATACGCGCCGGTCCACCGGCTCGAGCAGCGCCCACGCCATTG
>Ga0136635_10000420_pt1 | contig 11635 bp, 9 predicted proteins | sample AntDrymeUQ852106_2_FD_105495 | JGI IMG/M metagenome (GOLD analysis project Ga0136635, IMG submission 105495) | Polar desert sand microbial communities from Dry Valleys, Antarctica - metaG UQ85 (21.06) | ecosystem: Environmental > Terrestrial > Soil > Desert | place: Antarctica: Dry Valley... | reverse complement strand
TGTCGCGGTGTTCCAGTGGGGTTGGCTCGGTGGTCTGTTCGGCCTCGAGAGCGCGGTCCCGATCACCTCGCTCATCCCGGTCCTCATGTTCGGCATCGTGTTCGGCATGTCGATGGACTACGAGGTCTTCCTGCTCTCGCGGATCCGCGAGGAGTACGCCCGGACGGGCGACAACGCGGAGTCCGTGGCTCGCGGCCTGGCGGCAACTGGCCCCGTCATCACATCCGCGGCGCTGATCATGGTCGCGGTGTTCCTCAGCTTCGTCGCGAACCCGTCTCCGTCGGTCAAGATGCTCGGCCTCGGGCTCGCCACGGCCATCGCACTCGACGCCACCGTCGTCCGTGCGGTGGTGGTCCCGGCGAGCATGGCAATCATGGGCCGCGCCAACTGGTGGCTGCCCCGCTGGCTCGACCCTTTCGTCCCGCGGCTGACCGTCGAGTCCGGTCCTCTCGATCCCGGAAGTGTCGTCCTGGGCCAGCCAGAACAGCTGGCGACGGTCGCGGCGGGGAGGCGCGGTTGAGCGCCGGGCCAACGGGGTGCCAATCTTCAGCGGGAGGGGGTGGGCCGGGTGGCGGCGACCGTGCGGTGGGTCGGGCTGGCCGCCCTGCTCGCCGTCGGGCTGCGCATCCCGTACCTCACCTACCCGCTGTCGCCGGACGAGGGCGGCTACCTGTTGGTGGCCAGGCAGTGGGACGGCGCCGGGCCGCACCTGTACGGCGAGCTGTGGGTGGACCGCCCGCCGCTGTTGCTGGCGTTCTACCGGCTGGCCGACACGTTCGGGGGAGTGCTCGCGCTGCGGCTTCTGGCCTGCGTCGTCGTGGTCGCGGTGGTCGCCGCCGCCGGGTGGGTCGGCTGGCTGCTCGCCCGCACGCGCGGCGCGGCCTGGGCCGCGTTCGCGGTCACAGGCTTGTCGGCATCTCGGCTGATCGCGGCCCAGGCAGTTGACGCCGACCTGCTCGCCGCGCCACTGGTGCTTGCCTGCTGCGGCCTGGTGCTCACCGCCGTGCGCCAGGCCGACCGAACCACCCGCGCGTTCGTCCTGGCCACAGCTGCCGGGGCGGCTGGAGCAATAGCGGGGCTGTTCAAGCAGAACCTGGTGGACGGGCTGGTCTTCGGCGCCGTCGTTGTGGTCGCGTACGGGATCACCCGCCGCATCACGCCCGCAGATGTTGGCAGACTCCTGGCGGCAGGAGTAGCCGGAGTCGCAGCGGTCGCCGCGGCGCTCATCGGCTGGGCCGAGTGGTTCAGCCCCGGCATCGACGTGGTGTATTCCGAGCTGTATGGCTTCCGCTCAGAAGCGCTGGGCGTCGTCCTCGACGAGAACCTCGACCCGCCGCTGGACCGGCTGGTGCTCCTGCTCGAGCTCTCGGTCATCACCGGCGTCCTCCCGCTGCTCGTCCTCTACTTCATCGCGGCTCGGCGCGGCGACCGCCCGCACGACTCCGGAACGGTGGCGGCGGCAACGGCGGCGATGGTCGCCTACGCAGTGGTCGGCATGGCACTCAGTGTCAGCTTCTGGTCGCAGTACCTGCTGGGACTGATCCCGGCGACCGCGATCGCGAGCGCGGCTCTCGCCGGCGTCGTGGGCGCGGGCGGCTGGGCTCGGTTACGACCGGCGGCGGTCGCCCTCGTGGCCACCTCCGGCACCGTCGCCGCGGTTGCTGGGGCGCTGGTCTACGCCGGCACCGCGTACCCGTTCGGCCCGACGGAGGAGCTGGTCTCCTGGCTGCGCTCGTCGGCGCTTGCCCACGACGACGTGGTGGTGACGTACGGCGGACCGCACGTGATCGCCATGTCGGAGCTCGACCCGGCCTACCCGTACCTGTGGAGCCTCGGTGCCCGCACCCTCGACCCGAACGGCGAAGAGCTCGAGCGGACCCTGAGCGGGCCGGACGCCCCGACCTGGGTCGTCGAGTGGAACGACGTGTGGGTGTTCGAGGTCGACGATGCTGGAGATCTTCGCGACACCCTGGACCGGCACACTACGACCAGGTCGCCACCGTGTGCGACGTTGAGGTGCACCTGCGCGAGGGCGCCGAACGTACGCTGCCCTGGACCGGCGAGCGGTGCGACAGCTGACCGTGTGCGCCCACGGACTTGTCAGCCGGCTGAACCGACATGCAGGTCGCTGACTTGCGCGAACGGTTGTGCAGAGGCTGACAAGTCGCGCGCGGGAAGCCACACGGAGGCGACGGTGCCCCGGCCGGGCTCGGAGTCGATTGTCAGCGCGCCGGCGTTGCGGAGCACGAGCGCGTCCACCGACCAGAGGCCGAGGCCGGTCCCGCCGCGCTTGGTGCTGAACAGCGGGTGCCGCGCCCGCTCGAGCACCTCCGGCGTCATGCCGGCGCCGTCGTCGGCGACCTCGATCCGGACGTAGCGGCCGGCGTCGAGGTCGGGTCCCGCCGCCGGCGCGTCGGTCCCGATGCGCTCCTCGATCACCTCCGTGGAAGCGGTGATGTCCACACACCCGTCCGGTCCGGCCGCCTGTGCCGCGTTCGTCACCAGGTTGACCAGCACCCGCTCCAGGTCGCCCGCGTCGACGAGCAGGGTCGACAGGTTTGCGGGTACGTGCTCGCGCAGCCGGTCGGCGCCGACGATCGTGTGCAACAGCGGCCGTACGGTGCCGAGCAGCGTGGCAAGGTCGAGCGGTTCCGGCAGCGCCGGCGCCGACTGCGTCGCCTCCAGCAGCCTGCCGATCTGGTCGGTCGACCGGGCAACCGCTGCGTGTGCCTCCCCAAGCACCGTCTCGAGGCGGCTCTGCGTTTCGAGACGAGAGGCATCGGATCCCAGCTCGGTGGCGTCCTCGATGGCCAGCTCGACCAGCGCCCGCACCGCGCTCAACGTGTTCTTGAGGTCGTGCGCCAGCCCGCTGGCGAAGCGACCGACGCTGTCGATCCCCTCCAGCTGCGCCAGCCGGCGCTCGGCCACGCCCCGCGCGCGCTCGGCGCGGTAGCGGTCGGTCACATCCAGCGAGATGCCGCACAACGCGTACGGCTCGCCGATGCCGTCCCGCAGCGCGAACTTCAGCGACCGATAGACGCTCTCGATTGGGTCGCCGATCACCTCGATCTCATCCACCCGGCCGTCGACGGCGCGGCGGTCGTTGTGGCGCCACACGTCGGTGTACCCGGGACCGAAGATCTCGACGTCGGTGCAGCCGAGCCAACGCTCCGCCGCGATGCCGGTCCGCTCGACCAGCTCTGCGTTGACGAACAGGTAACGCCCGTCGAGGTCCTTGACGTAGATGTTGGCAGGGGCCTCGTCGATGATCGCCCGGTGCTGTCGCAGCTCGTCGGTGAGTTCTCCCTGCGTCCCCGTGGTCACGTCGCGGTGTCCTCCGGGGTGACCAGCCAGCGGTAGCCGGAGCCGGTCTCGGTGCGCACCAGCCGCGGGGCGTCGGCGTCATCCCCGAGCTTGGCGCGCAACGTACGCAGGTGCGTGCGCAGCGTCTGCCGGGTTTCGTCGCCGTGGCTGCGGCCCCACACCTGCTGGATCAGCCAACCGTGCGTCAGCAGCTTTCCCGGGTGCGCCGACAGGACGTCGAGCAGCCGCCACTCCTTCGGTGTCAGCCGTACCTCCGTCCCGGCCAGCGTGATGGTGCGGTGCACCGAGTCGATGCTGAGGTCGCCGACCACCATCGCCGGCGCCCTACCGTTGACGCTCGCGCGACGGAGCAGCGCCCGGGTCCGGGCGCGCAGCTCGGCCAGGCCGAACGGCTTGTCCAGGTAGTCGTCGGCGCCGGCGTCGAGGGCGTCGACCTTGCTTCGCTCCGCGCCGCGCGCCGACAAGACCAGCACGGGGACCGCGCTCCACGACCGCAGCCGCCGGATCACCTCGATGCCGTCCAGGTCGGGCAGCCCCAGGTCGAGGACGACCAGGTCGGGCGGGTGCGCCGCCACTTCGGCCAGCGCGTCCTCCCCGCCGGCCGTGCTCGCGACGAGGTTGCCCCCCCGGGAGAGCCCTCGCGTCACTGCGGAGACGATCTGGGGTTCGTCTTCCACGACCAGCACCCGTGCCATTGGGGCCAGGCTAGGACCAAAGGGCCGCCGGATGGGGGGCGGTTTGACGGATCGACCTTTATGCGGACTTTACGCCGGGGCGTTGTTTGCTGATGCGCAGCGCACGAGTGCTGGGCAATCATAGGCGCGTCGTCGTCCGAGGCGTCGGCGACGGCCGTGCGTGGCCGGCTGGACTCCCCCGACCGGTCGGCCACGCTCTCACTCTGCCTGCCCATCGGGCCCGCTCATCGGCGGCTGGGTCGGCCCGGCCCGCCGGGCGCGGATACGGTTGCCGCCATGCCGGGGCTGGCCCGGGTGGCGGTGGCCGCCCCCAACGACCTGGCCGCCTCGGCCGGCACCAGGATGGCCGCTGAAGGCGGCAACTCCGTCGACGCCGCCGTCGCGGCCGCCATCGTCACGATGATCACCGAGCCCGGGCTGGTGTCGCTCGCGTCCGGCGGCTTCGTCACCGTCCAGCCCGAGGACGGCTCCGACCCGGTCACCATCGACGGCTGGGTGGATATGCCCGGTCGCGGGCTGGCCCCCGACCGATTCGGCCGCGGCGTGCACGACATCCACACCGCGTACGGCGGCGGCACGACGATGACCGTAGGGCACGGCGCGGTCGCCACCCCGGGGACGCTCAAGGCGCTGGACCGCGGCCACCAGTCGTACGGTCGGCTGGCGTGGGCGGACGTGCTGGCGCCGGGCATCGAGGCAGCCCGGGCCGGGTTCCCGCTCGGGCAGGCCACCCACGACTACCTGCAGTACGTGCACCTCGACATCTTCGGCTGGCACCAGGGCAGCTTCGCGGTGCTGCACGACGCCGACGGCACGCTGCTCCCGCGCGGCGCAGTGCTCCACGTCCCGCACCTCGCCGATTCGCTCGAGCAGGTCGCGTCCGAAGGCTCCGACACCTTCTACTCCGGCGACCTGGCTCGGACGATCGTGGCCGACCAGGACGCTAACGGCGGCATCCTCACACTGGCCGACCTGCAGGCTTACGAGGCGGTCGAACGCGACTCGTTGCTGGTCGACCAGGGCGGGTGGCGGCTGGCGACCAACCCGGCACCGGCCGTCGGGGGCGTCGCCATGGCAGCGCTGCTGGCAATGCTGGACGGTCGCCCGAGCGCGGGCAGCTGGGATCCCGACGAGCTGCGGGCACTGGTCCGCAGCCAGCACGAGGTGTTCGGCTTCGGGCTCGGTGCCCCCGAGGACGAACAAGGTCGCACCCAGGAGTCGCGCCGGCTGCTCGGCCAGGTGCTGGGCTCGGCGAGCACCGCGCACATCTCGGCGGTGGACGACCTCGGCGGCGCCTGCGCGATCACGGTCTCGTCGGGCTACTCGTCCGGCGTGCTCGCACCGGGGACCGGCATCTGGCTCAACAACTGCCTCGGCGAGCACGAGATCGTGCGCGGCGGCGCGCACGCGCTGAAGCCCGGCACCCGGCTCAACTCCAACATGGCGCCGACGGTGGGGCGGCGTGGCGACGACGGTGCGGTGCTCTCGATCGGCACGCCGGGTTCGGACCGGATCGTGTCGTCGCTGGCACAGGTGCTCGCGTTGTTCGTCAACGGCGGGCTCGGCCTGCCTGAGGCGGTCGGGCACCCGCGCCTGCACGTACGGGTGCGAGACGACGAGGACCCGCCGGTCAAGGTGGACCACGAGGAGGACCTCGAGCTCCCCGACGGCCTCGGCCTGCCGACCCGGTCGATGCCACCGAACTCGATGTACTTCGGTGGGGTCGGAGCTGCGGTCTGGTCGCCGGCGGGCGGCTTCACCGCCGCAGGGGACCCACGGCGTACGGGTGCAGTCGCCGTCACCGGCGGCAGCGCCGCCCATTCCCAGTGAGCTAGCGCTGCGGGACGGCTTCGCTGGGGTGGCCGTGCCAAGACGCCCAGAGCGCCGCGTACGAGCCGTCGGCGTGGACCAGCTCGTCGTGGGTGCCGATTTCGGTGATCACGCCGTCCTCGACGACGGCGACCCGGTCCGCGTCGTGCGCGGAGAACAGCCGGTGCGCGATCGCCACTACCGTCCGCCCGTGCAGCACCCGGGCGAGCGAGCGTTCGAGCCGGCGCGCGGACCGCGGGTCGATCAGCGAGGTGGCCTCGTCGAGGACCAGCGTGTGCGGGTTGGCCAGCACCAGCCGGGCCAGCGCGACCTGCTGCGCCTGCGCGTCGGTCAGCGCGTGACCGCCGCTGCCGACCCGGGTGTCGAGCCCGTCCGGCAGCTCCTGCGCCCAGTCCATCGCGTCCACCGCGTCCAGCGCCTCCCACAGCTGCGGGTCGACGCCGGCCATCGCGGCCGGAGCGAGGTCGAGCGCCATCACCAGGTTGTCGCGCAGCGTTCCGACGAACACATGGTGCTCCTGGGTCACCAGCGCGACGCGGGTGCGCAGCTCGTCGAGGGCCAGCTCGCTGAGCTCGACGTCTCCGACCGTCACCGCCCCTGTGCGCGGCGGGTGGATGCCGGCCAGCAGCCGGCCGAGCGTCGACTTGCCGGCGCCGGACGGCCCGACCATCGCCAGCCGCTCGCCCACCCGCAGCCGCAGGTCGACGCCATGCAGGACGTCGCGGTTGTCGACGTACGAGAAGCGCACGTCGCTCGCCTCGATGCCCTTGCCGGACGGGTGCCGTCCGGACGGCGCGCGGTCGTCTGGGACGTGCGCGACCCCGAGCAGCCGGGCCAGGCTTGCCCCGGCGACCTGCAGCTCGTCCAGCCAGGAGATCAGCCGGTCCACCGGGTCGATCAGCTGCTGCACGTACAGCGTCGCGGCCGTGACCTGCCCGAGCGACACCTCGCCGCGAGAGTGCAACCAGCCGCCGACCAGCAAGGTGGCGAACGTCGGGACCACGTAGCCGAACTCCACTGAGGGGAACCACACGGTGCGCAGGAAAAGCGTGCGTCGCTCCGCCGCGTACGACGATGCGATCGCGTGGTCCATGGACGCGATCCGGCGCTGCTCGAGCCGGAGCGCCTCGACGGTCCGCGCCCCCTCGACGGTCTCCGCCAGCTCGGCGTTGATGACACCGTACGTGGCGCTCTCGGCCAGGTAGGCGGGCTTGGCGCGGCGCAGGTACCAGCGGGTGCCCGCCCACAACACCGGCACCCCGGCGATCAGCGGCACCGCAACCCAGGCGCCGACCAGCAGGCAGGCGACGACGGTGAACACCGTCGTGATGACGGCGATCATGGTCTCGGGCACGGCGTAGCGCACCGACCAGCCGAGCTGGTCGACGTCGCGGGACGAACGGGTCAGCAGGTCGCCGGTGCCGGCCCGCTCGACGGTCCCGATCGGCAGCCGCAGAGCGCTGTCGACGAAGTCCTCGCGCAGCTCGGCCAGCGCCATCTCGCCGAGGCGGGCGGACGCGTACCGCGCGTAGCGGGTCAGCACGGTCTGCGCGACGAGGAACCCCGCCAGCCACACCACGATCGTGTCGATGTAGGCCGTGGTCGTGCCCTGGTCGACGCTCTCCACTAGGTCGCCGAGCAGCCAGGGCGCGCCAAGGCCGGCGATCGCGGCCAGCGCGTGCAGGGCCACCACGCCGCGCAGCGCGCGCGGGTGTCGCCGGGCCAACGCCACCGCGTAACGGCGCACCTGGGCACCATCGGCCACCGGGAGCAGGGTGCTCATTCCTCCACCCCCCTGGTCACGATCGCGCGATACGCCGGGTCGGCGGCGAGCAGCTCGCCGTGCGTCCCAGTGGCCACCACCCGACCGCCGTCGAGGAACGCCACCTCGTCTGCTTGGTCCAGCAGCAGCGGGCTGGTGGTAGCGACCACCGTGCTGCGCCCGCGGCGGTGTGCCCCCAGCCGCTCGGCCACCCTTGCCTCGGTGTGGGCGTCGACCGCAGAGGTCGGCTCCACGAGCACCAGGACTTCGGGGTTCGACACGAGCGCACGCGCCAGCACCACCCGTTGGCGCTGGCCGCCGGACAGCGACCGGCCCCGCTCCTCCACCACGGCGTCGTAGCCGTCGACGCCGGCCGTCAGCACGTCGGCTGCCGCGGCGGTCTCCATCGCGTTCTCAACTTCCGCGTCGCTGGCCGTCCCCTGCGGGTCGACGACGTCGCGCAGCCGGCCGGAGAACACGGCGGCCGCCTGGTCGCTGACCAGCACCCGCTCGCGGACGTCGGACAGTGCCACCTCGTCGAGGTCGCGCGCGCCATAGCTCACCCGACCTCCCCGGTAGCGGCCGAGCCGGTCGGCCACCGCGGTCGCCACTGCCGGGTCGTCGGCGACGATCGCCAGCAGCCTGTCGCCCGGTACGACCAGCCCGGACTCGTGGTCGACGAGGTCCCCGCGCGCCGGCAGGTCGGCAGGGTGGGCCGGCTCGCCGAGCGCGGGCTGAACTGCCCACAGCCGGCACACCCGCCCGGCCGCGACGTGGGCGCGGATGAGCTTGTTGGCGAACTCGGTCGCTGTACGGAGCGGGACCAGCAAGAAGGCTGCGTAGCCGTAGAACGCGACCAGCTCGCCGGCGGTGATCGTCCCCTCCACCGCGAGCCGCGCGCCCAGCCAGACCACCAGCACAACGAAAAGGCCGGGCAGCAGCACCTGCAGCGCGTCGAGGACCGACTGCAGCCGACCGACCTGGACGCCGGCGTCACGTACCCGCTGCGACTCGGCGGCGTAGCGGCCGTGGAAGGTGGCCTCGCCGCCGATGCCGCGCAGCACCCGCAGCCCGCCGACGATGTCGGTGGCCAGGCTGTTCAGCTGCCCGGTCATCTCCCGGTGCGTCATGGTCCGGCGCTGCAGCGGCCGCAGCAGCGGCCCGATGGCGACCAGCAGCAGCGGTACGCCGATCAGGACGACCAGCCCGAGGAAGGTCGATGTCTGGAGCAGGATCACCGCGACCGCGACGAAGGCCACGACCGAGCCCGCGAACCGGCCGACCACGTCCATGACGTTGCCGAAGTGCGCAAGGTCGCTTGCTCCGATGCTCACGACCTCGCCGGTCGGCATCCGCCGGGGTAGCTCCGCCCCGACCGTAACGCTGCGCCGGGTGACCAGCTGGACGACCCGGTACGCCGCGGTCAGCCAGTTGATGACCGCGAACCGGTGCCGCATGATCCCGGCGCCTGCCATGACGATGCCGACGCCGAGCAGCGCTCCGGACCAGAGCAGCAGCCTGGAGCCGTCTTGGTCGGCGACCCCGTCGTCGATGGCGCGACCGATCAGCGCCGGCGTGACCGCCTGCGCGAGCATCCACACGGTGCCGAAGCCGACGCCGCCGAGCAGCGTCGGCCACTGCATGCGCGCCAGCCACCCGAGCAGGCGCAACGGCGAGCGGGTGTCCGGGATGCCGGGATCGGCGAGGGGCAGGGACTTCATGGCGCCTGCCACGGTATGTAGCCGGGCTCGGCCAGCGCCAATCATTTGGCCGGCGGGTCAGCCCAAAGTGCTGTTCAGGCCCCGACCACCTCCGACACCAATGGCCACTTCACAAAGCAGAACTGGTTACCGAATGGATCCTGCATGATGGCCCACTCCAGATAAGGCGCTTCGTCGGTTGGGTAGAAGGCGGGCGCCTTGAGCGTGACCCCACCGATCTCCGCCGTCCGGCGAACAGCCAGGGCCACATCGTCGACCCGAAGGTCAAGATGGGTCCCACCGACCCAGGTGGCCTGCTCGCGGGGAACCAGTTGGAGCAGCAGCCAGGGGGCATCCTCTCCACCATCAAGGTCTTCGAGACTTGAGTACTGATAGCCCTTGTCATCGCCGTGTCTTCCAGTGGGCGACAGCCCCGTCAGTGCAGACCAGAACCGTTCACCCTCGTCCAGATCAGAGACGTTTACGACTGGCTTCCACAGTTTCGCGATTCCATTCCTTGTTGGCATCGCCGCTCCTCTTACACATCAAGTTCGGCGTCTGCCGAGTGGGCTGGTGTCGACGCCGAGACTCGAGACACGGTACCGACGACACCCCACCCACGGTCCGGACATCGAGGTGCTGATGATGGTCCCCGGTCGTCTTCCTCGTGCTCCCGTCACCGCCGTGCTCAACTTGATTCTTGAGGGGACGGGCTTCGAGACGGGCGAGGTGGTCGAGCGCCGCTCGCGACTGGAGTGCCGGGCGCGATCGCGTAGGACTGCGACCGGGCGCCCCGGCTCTGCTCAGGCGGCTCCGAGCGTGGCCGCGCGCCTGATCTCGCGGGTGAGGACGTCGATGTCGCCGCTCTTCTCCACGTACGCGAACGCCCCCAGCGCGAGCGCGCGCGGCGCGAGGTGACCCTCGGAAAACCCCGAGAACATGACCACCGGGATCTCGGGGTGGCGGCGCCCGATCTCGGTGAGCGTCTGCAACCCGTCCATCACCGGCATGGCCACGTCGAGCACGACGACGTCGGGGTGCACCTCGGCCACGACCTCGAGGCCCTCCGCGCCGTCGGCGGCCTCCGCGACCACGTGGATGCCATCGGTGCCCTCAAAGGCGAGCCGGGCGAGCAGGCGTACCTCCTCGCTGTCGTCGACGACGACCAGCCTGATCTCGCCGCCGCGGGTCATGGCCGGCGCAGCCGGGTGGGTTCGCGGCGGACGAACCGCTCGAGCTTCGGTAGGTTGGTGGACTCGACCTCGCAGAGCAACCGGTCGACCATGCCGCGCGCCGACTCCAGGCTTGCGTCCAGTGCCTCCTGCTGCCGGCGCATCGTGTCGGCGAAGAGCTCCCCGCTGCCCAGCCGCATCCCGTAGGTGCGGCGCAGGCTGAGGTAGTAGACACCCACCGCGGCGGCGAACAGGTCCGAGACCGCCAACGGCCAGCCGAAGACCTCCCGGGGCGCCCGGCCGACGTGCTCGTCCAGCCCCACCGACGGCAGCAGCAGCTCCAGCACGTGCACACCGTGGTGGAGCGCGGCGCTGACAAAGATCAGCGCGGTCGCAGTGGCGAGCGGGTTGCTCTGCAGCCGGCCGTGTCTCGCCAGCGGGCGCACGATCAGCACCGCGATGCCGACGTAGGCGACAGCGACGACCAGGTTGGCGGCAGCCGCCACCCACCACCACTCCACGGCCGAAACGTAAGCCGTTCGGGACCACTTCGCAGGGCAAACCGGGACAGTTGACGCAGGGTGACCAGCCGGCTGGCCCGATCGGGTGGTGCTCGCAGACCCCTGCCTGCCCCGGTTCAGCGTCGGCCGCTCTCGTAGGCTGGCGACGAGATGCTGTCCCGGGAGGAGCAGGCCGAACAGCTGCTGGCGGACCTGAACAACTCCCAGCGCGCGGCCGTGACCCACGAGGGCAGCCCGTTGCTGGTGGTCGCCGGGGCCGGCTCCGGCAAGACCCGGGTGCTCACCCGCCGGATCGCCTGGACGATCTCCCAGCGCGACGCGCACCCGGGCTCGATCCTCGCGATCACGTTCACCAACAAGGCGGCGGCGGAGATGCGGGGGCGGGTGACAGCGCTGGTCGGCGGCCGGGCCCGGCTGATGACAGTGTCGACGTTCCACTCCGCCTGCGTGCGGATCCTTCGCCGTGAGGCGAAGCAGCTCGGGTTCTCCTCGTCGTTCTCGATCTACGACGCGGCGGACTCGCGCCGGCTGATGACGCTGGTCTGCCGCGACCTGGAGCTCGACCCCAAGCGGGTCCCGCCGCGTGCGGTGCAGGCGTGGGTCTCCAACCACAAGAACGAGCTGCGCGATC
>Ga0136635_10000419_pt1 | contig 11637 bp, 12 predicted proteins | sample AntDrymeUQ852106_2_FD_105495 | JGI IMG/M metagenome (GOLD analysis project Ga0136635, IMG submission 105495) | Polar desert sand microbial communities from Dry Valleys, Antarctica - metaG UQ85 (21.06) | ecosystem: Environmental > Terrestrial > Soil > Desert | place: Antarctica: Dry Valley... | reverse complement strand
CGGTAGGTGCCGTCCGGATACTCGTTCAGCCGCGCGAAGCTCTGAGCGAGCGGGACCTGCGGAACCCCCGGCAGGGGAGGGGTGTTCTGGTCGAACCGGAGCACCTGCTCGAGCATGAGGCCGTGACGCGCCGCGACCTCCTCGCTGGACGGCGACCAGGCGTAGGGCCGATAGTCCTCGGCGAGCGGGGTCGGGTTCACCGCGGTTCCAGCGCAGCGGCGTGGCGCGGGAGTCCTTCGATCCGCGCCAGCGGCAGCGCGATCTCGCGGGCGCGCTCGAGTGAGTCGGCGCGCACGAACTGGATGGGCTTGAGGAAACTCTCGAGGCCGAGCCCGCCCGCTCCCTTTGCGAGCCCACCCGTCGGCAGGACGTGTGTCGCCCCCGCGGCGTAGTCCCCGACGACGGCCGAGGTTCGCACGAAGACAGTGCCGGCGTTCCGCACGCGCGCCGCGAACGCCTCTGAGTCGTCGAGCCAGAGCTCCAGGTGCTCCGGCGCGTAGTCGTCGGACCGGGCGAGCGCTTCGTCCAGGCTCGCCACACGCTCGATCTTGACGTTGTCTGCATCGGCCACGAACGCTGCGACCGCCTCGGCGAGCCCGTCGTCGAGCGCGAGCAGCAGCGCCTCGCTGTCGGGCCCGTGCTCGGCCTGCGCGAGCAGATCGGCAGCGCACTGGGCAGGGTCGGCGCTCGCGTCCGCGATCACGATCACCTCGCTCGGGCCCGCGGGCAGGTCGATCGCGACCGCGCTCGAGACGAGCAGCTTCGCGGCGGTGACCCAGCGGTTGCCGGGTCCGACGATCTTGTCGACCGGGGCGATCGTCTCGGTGCCGTAGGCGAGCGCGGCGATGGCCTGGGCGCCGCCGACCGCATACACCTCGTCGATCCCGAGCTCGCGCGCGACGGCGAGGGTCGCCTCGGCGGGCCGCGGCGTCACGACGGCGATCCGCTCGACGCCCGCTGCACGGGCGGGAACGGCGGTCATCACGAGGGACGACGGGTACGCGGCGCGACCGCCTGGGACATAGATCCCGACCGACGAGAGCGGCCGCCAGCGGCGCTCGGAAACGACGCCCGGGACTGCCTCGACCGATGTGTCGACGGGGCGCTGCGCCTCGGAGAACGCAGCCACAGCGTCGGCGAGCGCGCGTACCGAGGCGCGCACGTCGTCTTCGAGCCGGGCCGCAGCGAGCTCCTCCGGTGGCACCCTCAGCACGGGCCGCTCGCCGTCGAGCTCCTCGGTCCAGTCGAGCAGGCCTTCATCGCCGCGGGCACGCACGTCCGCGACGATCTCCGCCACTCGCGGCAGCATTTCGTCGAGGCCCGCAGCCCTCACGGAACCAGCCGCTCCACCGGCAGCACGAGGATCGAGGACGCGCCGGCGGCCTTCAGGGACGGCAGCAGGGTCCAGATCTCGTCCGCCTCGACCGCGGCGTGCACCGCCTTCATCCCCTCCTCGGCGAGATCGAGCACCGACGGCGAGCCCATGCCCGGGAGCAGCGCCTCGACCTTCGCGAGCGCAGCGACGGGGACGTTCATCATCAGGTAGCGGCGGCGGCGCGCGGCGACGACGCCGGCGAGCATCAGCTGCAACCGCTCGGCCAGCTCGCCCTTCTCGGAAAGTGCAGCCGTGCCGGCGATAAGCACGGCCTGCGACTCGAGCAGTCTCCCGAGCAGGCGCAGCCCGTTCGCGCTTGCCGTCGAGCCGGTGGAGACGAGATCGACGATTGCATCGGAAAGCCCGAGCCGCGGCGCAGCCTCGACCGAGCCCGAGACCGGCACCAGCTCGGCTTCGATCCCAAGCTCCGCGAGGCACGCATGCGTCGAGGTCGGGTACGCCGTCGCGACGCGCAGCCCCTGGAGATCGCGCAGCTCGAGCTGAGGGGCGTCCTCAGGCACGGCGGCTTGGAGCGTGCACCGCGCAAAGCCCAGCTCGGCGAGGGTCACAACGTTCGCCTCGGCCTCGGCCACGAGATTCGCGCCGGTGATCCCGAGGTCGACGACGCCGTCTTGGACGTACTCGGGGACGTCGTGCGCCCGCACGAGCAAGAGGTCGACCGGCGCATTCGCGCAGGGGACGAGCAGCGCACGCTCGGTCGCCTCGAAGCTGAGACCGGCATCGGCGCAGAGCCGGAGCGCGGGCTCCGACATCCGCCCCTTCGACGGGACGGCGAGTGTCAGCCGGCCGTTTGCGCCGGCGCGGGTGAAGCCGATGCGCTCCACCTACGCCCGCTTTCGCTTCCGGTGGGCGCGCTCGAGCGCGATCAAGTAGCCACCCGTGCCGTGGCGCAACCACTGCGCCACGCGGGTCACGGTGGCCGTGCTCGTCGGGACGCGCTCGGCGATCTCGAGGTACGAAACGCCCTGCTCGAGCAGCTGCACCGTCTGCCAGCGGTGCGCCAGCGCCTCGAGCTCCGGCAGCGTGCAGAGGTCGCGCAGGAAGCGGCGAGCCTCGTCGGCGGTTCGCAGGGACACAACCGCGTCAGCCAGCTCGTGCAGGCCGGGGAGCTGTTCGACATCGCGGGTGACAGTAGTCGTAGTCATGTGCGAACATGGTAACATGCTAACGTGTTAACACGCAAGTTCACTGTGTATCCAGCAATCGACGTACTCGAGGGCCGTGCCGTCCGCCTCTCGGAAGGCCGCCGCGAGCACGTGACGATCGAGGCGGGCGACCCGGCTGCGCTCGCGGCGCGCTGGTCTGCCGAGGGCGCAACCTGGCTTCATCTCGTTGACCTCGACGGCGCCTTCAGCTCCTCACCTTCCACGGAGCTCGTGCGCCGGGTCGCCGCTGCGGGCGTGCAAGTACAGGTCGGCGGCGGCTACCGCAGCCTCGGTGCCATCGAGGCGGGGCTCGCGGCCGGTGCGACGCGCGTCCTGGTCGGTACGGCCGCGCTCTCCCCCGGCTTCCTCGAGGCCGCTGCGACGCGATTCGGCGAGGCGCTCGTCGTCGCAGTCGACGCGCGCGACGGGCGGGTCGAGGTCTCCGGCTGGACGGAGTCGACGAACGTCAGCCCCGTCGAGCTGGCGAGGCGCTGCGCGCAGGCGGGCGTCGGCAGGCTGCTCGTCACGAGCACGGGACGCGACGGCTCCCTCGCGGGCCCCGATCTCGAGCTGCTCGAGCAGGTGTTCGAAGCCTCGAGCCTGCCCGTCCTCGCGGCGGGCGGAATCTCCTCCCTCGACGACCTCCGGGCCGTCCGCGAGCTCGGCTGCGAGGGGGCGGTTGCGGGCACCGCCCTCCTGCTGGGGCGTTTCAGCCTGGCGGACGCGGTTAGCCTGGACAGATGAGCGAGCACGTCGTCGAGATCTGGAGCGACTACATCTGACCGTTCTGCCGCGCGAGCCAGCCGACGGCCGCGTGGCTCGAGCGCCGGTTCGGCGCGCGCGTGACGTGGCTGTCGTTCGACCTGCACCCCAAGTACCCGCCGGAGGGTCTGCCGCGCGAACGGCTCCTGGCCCGGTACGGCCCGGGCATGACCGAGCGCGTGCGTGAGTTCTTCGCGAGCCGCGGGCTGTCGTACAACCCGCATCCCGAGGTCGTCCCGAACTCGATGCGGGCGCAGCGGCTGACCGAGCTTGCCCGCGACCTCGGCCGGCACGAGGAGGTGCACGACCGGATCATGGCGGCCTACTGGAGCGATGCTGAGGACATCGGCGACGCTGACGTGCTGCGCCGCCTGGCCCGCGAGCTCGAGCTGCCGGAGGCGGACGTCGAGGAAGTGCTCGACGGAGACCGCTACCGTGACCGGATCGAGGACTCGACCCGCCAGGCGACTTCGATCGGAGCGAACGCGGTGCCCGCCTTCCTGCTCGACCGCCGGCTGCTCGTATTGGGCGCGCAACCGAACGAGGCGTTCGAGCAGGCTTTCGCGCAACTCGAGCGGTCTCCGTGAGCGTCCGCTTCGTCGACGAGATCGAGAGTGCGGTCGGCTGGATCGAGAGCGAACGGCTACAACGCACCTCGCACGCCCTCTCCGTGGACGACCGCGTCTGGCTGATCGACCCAATCGAGGGCGACGGCGTCGAGGAGCGGCTCCGAGCCGCCGGCGAGCCGGCGGGCGTGATCCAGCTGATCGACCGGCACAACCGCGACGGCGCCGCCCTGGCCTCGCGACTAGGCGTGCCGCTGCACCTCGTCCCGGCATCGCTGCCGGAGACGCCGTTCCAGTTCCTGCCCGTCCTCCCGGGGCCGCTGGTGGAAGGAGGTCGCGCTCTGGTGGCCGGAGCGCCGGATCCTGGTCTGCGCCGACGCGATCGGCACGATCTCGTTCTTCCGCGCGGGCGACGAGCCCGCCGGCCTGCATCCCTTCCTGCGCCTGAAACGCCCGCTCGCGCTCGCTGGGCTCGGGGTCGAGCACCTGCTCGTCGGGCACGGCGAGGGCATCCACGGCGAGGCCGCCGCCGCAGCCGTCGAGCACGCGTTGCGAACGGGCCGCCGGCGCTTTCCCCGCTGGCTGACGGGGATCCCGCGCATCGTCCGCCAGAGGTACTAGCGAGCGAGACCCCTATCTGCTCTTGGCGCTCGCCCCAAGTGACAGCGGAACGCTGAGCTGTGATCGCCCGATTCTTGCCTGGAGCGCAAGTCGTCCAGAGATGCCGGGACGGCGCCATGGCGACAGCTGCTGAACCCGATACACGGCGCAGCCGGGCGTGTGCACGCTCGGCAACACTTGTTCAACACGTCGCGTGCCGGCGGGCCGCTTCTCAGTCAGACGGATCTGTACCGCTCCGGTCTGTTGGCTGCAGAGCCGGAACCGAATGTCGAACACGACCCGACTCTGCGCGCCCGCACGTTGCGAACGGGCTCGAGCTTGATCGAGAAACGGTCCTGGCGCAATCCGGTCGAGAATGGCGACGAACGTCCCACTGTGGGTTTCGTTTGCCGCGTCGAGCTGAAGCGACGCCGGCAGGAGAAGATCGTCCGGGAGCCGCCACGTATCGTCGGTGAGCAGGGTCTTTGTCTCGACTCCGCGTGCCCGAACCGTGAGCCGAAGCGACGTGGGAGCGAACGCGACTTTGAACACAACGCGCTCGCCGGGCGCCGCAACGAGAACGGGAACATCGGCACGGCCCGACTTCGTCACGCCGAAAATCGCATCCATGCATGTTCCCGGCTCACAAAAATGCGTGGTGAACAAGAACGCCCGGTCGCCTTTGATCTCAGCCATCGCGGTTCGCGCAGGGAGGGTGCCCTGCGAACCAAACGCGCCGGAACCCCACAGGAGAGCCACGGTGCCAGCCAAGACTGCAACGGCAGCCTGCCTAACCCCACACGCATGATCTGAAGTTTAGCCCTTGCGAAACCTACTGGCTGGCGCGTGCGAGCAGGCCCGGGCGGACGAGCCGCGGCGGCGCCTTCAGGCCCGCGTCGCGCACCGGCGGGTTTAGCGGCTCGGCGAGCGGCGCGGCGGCGAACGAGGCGGCCCGGCGCTCGGCGGGGGAGTCGGCGTAAAGCGTCGTCCGCTGGCGCGGCACGCGGTCGTTGGCTCGGATCAGCGCCTCCATCGTCTCGGGCGGCATCTCCTGGCCGTGCTCGGATCCCGCGGAACGCGAGATCGACTCGTTCATCAGCGTGCCGCCGAGGTCGTTCACCCCGGCGCGCAGCGCGGCGGCCACGCCTTCGGGCCCGAGCTTCACCCACGAAGCCTGAATGTTCGTGATCGCCGGATGCAGAGCCAGCCGGGCGACCGCGTGCAGGAGTAGCGACTCGCCGAAGGTCGGGCCCGATCGCGCCTGCCCCCGCAACCACATCGGCGCCTCCATGTGCACGAAGGGCAACGGGACGAACTCGGTGAACCCGCCCGACCGCTGCTGCTGCTCCCTTGCACGCAGCAGGTGCCGCGCCCAGTGCTCCGGCCGCTCGACGTGCCCGAACATGATCGTCACGTTGGAGCGCAGGCCGACGCGATGCGCGGCTGCGTGCACGGCCAGCCACTGCTCGGTCGAGACCTTGTCGGGGCAGATGATCGCGCGCACCTCGTCGTCCAGGATCTCGGCCGCCGTGCCGGGCAGCGAGCCCAGCCCGAGCGAGCGCAGCAGCTCGAGGTAGTCCTCGAGCGGCAGGCCGAGCGTCTCCGCGCCCTGCCAGATCTCGAGCGCCGAGAAGGCGTGGATGTGCAAGTCCGGCAGCTCGCTCCTGATTGTGTCGACGACCGACGCGTAGTACTCGCCGGTGAACGCCGGATGGATGCCGCCTTGGAGGCACACCTCGGTCGCGCCGCGGTCCCACGCCTCCCGGGCGCGGCGGACGATCTCCTCGTGCGGGACGAGGTACGGCGCGCCGCGCAGGTTCGCCGCCAGCCGGCCCTTCGAGAAAGCGCAAAAGCCGCAGCGGAAGTAGCAGACATTCGTGTACTGAATGTTCCGCGTGACGACATAGCTGACCTCATCGCCGCAGACGTCCCGCCGCAGCCGGTCGGCCGCCGCGAACACGCGCTGCCGCTCCTCGCCGCGGGCGCGGAAGAGCCGAACGAGCTCCTCCTCCCCCAGCTCCCCGGCTGTGTCTACGGGCAGCGCGTCACGCCGAACGACGAATGGCACCGCGCCGGTCTCGCCAGGGTGCCAGCCGTCCTCGCGGGCGAGCCCGAGCGCGTCGGACGCGCGCAGCGCCGTCGGGAGCACGTTCGGGTCGAGCCACGCCCCTGACAAGTACCGCGGGTAGACGGGCAGTCGTGGCGCCAGCTCGAGCCCGCGCGAACGCGTCGCCGCCGCGAGCCGGTCACGTCCGGGCCACGGAGCCTCCGGGTTGACGTGGTCGATCGTGACCGGGCTGACGCCACCCCAGTCGTCGATGCCGGCGTCGAGCAGGCGCGGAAAGTCGTCGTAGGCGAGGTTCGGCGGCGCCTGCACCGAGACGTCGGCCGGGAGCAGCAGACGCGCCGCCGCGATCGTCCAGAGATGGTCGTCGAGGCTCGGCTCCGGGTGTGACGCCATGCGGGTGCCCGGCTTGGCCCGGAAGTTCTGCACGATCACCTCCTGGAGGTGGCCGTGCCGCTCGTGTAGCACGCGCAGCGCCTCGAGCGCCTCGATCCGCTCGGCCCGCGTCTCGCCGATTCCGATCAGGATCCCGCTCGTAAACGGGATTCGCAGCTCGCCGGCGAGCTCGATCGTCTCCAGCCGCCGCGCCGGCACCTTGTCCGGCGAGGCCCAGTGCGGGCCACCCTTCGCCGAGAGACGGTCGGAGACCGTCTCGAGCATGATCCCCATCGAGGCGGCGACAGGGCGCAGCGCGACGAGCTCGTCGCGACTCATCACGCCGGGGTTCAGATGCGGCAGTAGGCCGGTCTCGTCGAGGACGAGCTTCGCGACCCGGCCCAGGTACTCGAGCGTCGTTTCACAGCCGAGCGCCGCGAGCTCGGCCCGCGCGACCTTGTAGCGCAGCTCCGGCTTGTCGCCTAGCGTGAAGAGCGCTTCCGTGCAGCCGGCCGCCGCACCGGCGCGCGCGATCGCAAGCACCTCCGCCTCGGTCAGGTAAGCCCGCTCGCCGCGCCGCGGCGGCCGGGCAAACGTGCAGTAGCCGCAGACGTCGCGGCAGAGCGTGGTCAGCGGGATGAAGACCTTCGGCGAGTAGGTGACGAGCCCGCCGCCGCTGTCACCAACCTCACGGCGCCGCTCGCGAGCCGCCGCGAGCAGGTCGTCGAGCGGCGCTTCGAGCAGCGCGTCCATGTGGAGAGCCTATCTAGCCGGCTCGGTACCCCCAGAGCCCGCCGAAGCTCTTCCAGCTCCCCTTCGACCAGCGCTGCAACAGGGCCTGCTCGATCGGGAACCGCTCCGTCGCCGACGTCTTGACGACGATCCCCGGCAGCAGGAACGGGTTCGACGCGTCGTTCAGATGCCGCATCTGGGTCATCACAGTAACGCGGGTAAGGTTCTTCCCAGCCGCCTTCAGCACCTTGACCATCTCGTAGGCGACCGCCATGCCGTAGACGTGGAAAACGTCCTTCACGTTTGCACCCTTGGCGTACCGGGACATGACCGAGCGGTAGAGCTTGATCGCAGCGTCGTTGCGCCATTTCGCGTCGGTCGGGTCCTTGAGGAAGACGATCGAGATCGAGTTCTCGACCGACTTGTTCGTGTTCCCCTCGGAGGCGAGCGTCATGATGTTCGAGGCGCTCGAGACCGCGTTGTTGACGATCAGCGGCCGCCAGGCGAGCCGGTTCGCGAACACATAGCCCTGGATCGCATGTCGCGGCGTCGCGAAGAGCGCGAGCACGTTCCCGCCCGAGGCCTTGAGCTTCGCGATCTGCGACTGCACGTCGGGCGCGGTCACCTCGTAGGGCTCCGCGGCGACGATCTTCACCTTCGAGCGTGCGATCCCCTGCTTCAGCCCCGCCAGCAGATCCTTGCCGTAATCGTCGTTCTGGAAGAGGACGGCGATCTTCGCGCCCGGCTTCGTCCGGGCCAGGTACTTGCCGTAGATCCAGCCCTCCGCCTGGTAGCTCGGCAGGAAGCCGATCGTCGTCCACGGATACTTCTTGTAGTCGCGGCCGAACGTCGTCCCGCCCGAGGCGACGAAGAGCTGCGGCACCCTCGCCGCGTTCAGGTAGTCGCGCGTCGCCGCGTTGTGCTCAGTGCCGAGCGCGTTGAAGATCGCGAAGACCTTCTCCTGCTCGACGAGCTGGCGCGTCGCCTGCACGGTCTGGACCGGGTTGTAGGCGTCGTCGACGTACTTGTAGGTGATCGTCCGGCCGTTGACGCCGCCGCGGGAGTTGACGTACTTGAAGTAGGCGTCGGCGCCGCGCGCGATCGAGGCGTACGCGGAAGCGGTCCCAGAAAGCGGCGACGTCCCGCCGAGCAGGATCGTCTTCGACGTGATCCCCGGGTCGGCGCTCGTCGACGCAGTAGCCCCCGCCGCGATCGCGCCCGCGAGCAGCAGCAGGGAAAGGGCGAGTCTGGGACTGCGCATCGGAAAAGGCTCCTTCGGGTCGGGGCTAGCGAACTCGATCGTAGCCGCGAGTTGTAAGCGCGACGATCCGGCGGACGAGGCCGGCGGCGCCCTGGGGCAGCGCGAGCATGACGAGGATCAGGACGACCCCGTAGACGACCGCCGGCGCGCCCGGGGACTTCGAGATCGATTGCGCCCAGAGGGGCAGGAACTGGATGAAGATGGCGCCGAAGACGAGCGGCCAGAGCGAGCCGAGGCCGCCGACGACGACGCCGACGAGGAGGAAGATCGAGAGCGTGATCGGAAAGGTGTCCGGGTTGACGAAGGTCGTCGCGATCGCGAGCAGCGAGCCGGCAACGCCAGCGTAGAAGGCACTGATCCCGAACGCGAACGTCTTGTACCGGGCGAGGTTGACTCCCGACGACGCAGCCGCGAGCTCGCTGTCGCGCACAGCCCGTAGTGACCGGCCGAACCGGCCGCGCACAAGCAGCCAGACGCCGGCGAACATCACGAGCGCGATCGTCCAGCAGAGGTAATAGAGCCAGTCGTTGAACGAGGGGATGTTGATCCCGAGGAAGACTTCGACACCGAGCTCTTTCGACTCGAACGTCACGGGATCGGTGATCGACGTGCTCTGCGTCCGCGTTTCGAGGTCGAAGAGCTGAATGCCGCCGCCACCGCCGGAGAAATGCTCGAACCGCTTCACGACCGCCGGTGCCGCTACGGCGATCGCAAAGGTCGCAAGCGCGAGGTAGAGGCCGGTCAGCCGCAGCGCCGGAAAGCCGAAGAGGAAGCCGACGATCCCGGCAACGAGGCCCGCGATCGGGATCGTCCAGATGTCCCGCATGTCGTTCGTGAAGAGATGCCCGGCGAGCTTGAGCGGCGGCTCCTCGTTCGACATCAGGATCGCAGTCGTGTAGCCGCCGATCAGCATGAAGGCGCCGTGCCCGAGGGAGATCTGGCCCGTGTAGCCGGTCAGCACGTTCAGTCCGAGCAAGGCGATGAAGTAGATGCCCACGTAGGCGAACTCCTGCGCACGGAAGTCGCTGATGAAGCGCGGCAGCAGCATCACCGCCGCGACAGCGACCACGAAGACGGCGGGCCCGATTGGAGGCCGGCGATTCACACGCGCCTCGTGACGGCGTGGCCCAGGAGGCCGGCCGGGCGGACGAGCAGGACGACGAGGATGATCAGCAGCGCCACCGGGAGGCGCAGGTCGGCGCCGACGAAATCGACGTACGCGCCGATCAGGTTGAGGCCGACGCCGAGGATCATCCCGCCGACCACGGCGCCGAGCGGCGAGTCGATGCCGCCGAGCACCGCCGCCGCGAACGAGTAGATCAGGATCGCCTGCATCATGTTCGGATCGAGGAAGATCGTCGGCGCGGCGAGCATCCCGGCGACGGCGCCGAGCAGCGCGGCAAGGCCCCAGCCGATCGCGAGCATCCAGCCGACGCGCACACCGACGAGCCGGCTCGCATCCGGATTCAACGCCGATGCGCGAAGCGCGAGCCCGACCTTGGTGAACTGGAAGAACGCCCAGAGGAGAACGACCATTCCGAGCACGATCGCGATCGTGCCCACATCCTGAACCGAGATTGCGACGCCGCCGACGTTCCACGTGTCGTTCGGGAACGGGCTCGGGAAGGCGCGGACCTCGGCAGACCAGATCCAGCCGGCGGCGCCGTTGAAGACGAGGACGAGGCCGATCGTGATGATCACCGTCGTCAGGATCGGGCCACGCTCGATCGGCCGGATCACGATTCGCTGGATCCCGAGGCCGAGCACGAAGGCGAAGAGCAGCGTGGCGACGAACGCGGGCCAGTACGACCAGCCGTGGTTCGCGGTCAGCGTCCAGGCGATGTAGGTCGTGAACATCGCCAGCTCGCCCTGGGCGAAGTTGATCACGCCCGTCGCGCGGTGGATCAGGACGAGGGCGAGGGCGAGCGCCGCGTAGATCGCCCCTGTGGCGAGTCCGGCGACGACCTGCTGGAAGAAGGCTGCCACTCCTAGTAACCCAGATAGCTCTTGCGGACGGATTCGTCGCGGGCGAGCTCCTCGCTCGTCCCGGACACGGCCACCCTGCCGACCTCGAGCACGTACGCGCGGGCGGCGACGTCGAGCGCGATCGCCGCGTTCTGCTCGACGACGAGGACGGTCAGCCCTTCCTCCTCGTTCAGCTCGCGCACGATCCGGAAGATCTCACGCGTGACGAGCGGCGCGAGCCCGAGCGACGGCTCGTCGAGGAGCAGCAGCTTCGGCCGTCCCATCAGCGCGCGGGCGAGCGCGAGCATCTGTTGCTCGCCGCCGGAGAGGGTGCCGGCGTGCTGGTCGCGGCGCTCGCCGATCCAGGGGAAGTAGCCGCTCATCCGCTCCATGTCCGCGTCGAGCGAGCCGCGGCGTGTATAGCCGCCCAGTCGCAGGTTCTCCTCCACCGAGAGCTCGGCGAAGGTTCCACGCCCCTCGGGGACGTGCGCGACACCCAGCTTCGCGACCGCCTCCGGCCCGTGCCGGCCGAGACTCCGGCCTGCGAACGAGATCGCGCCCGTCCGCCGGACGGTGCCCGAGATCGCGCGGAGCGTCGTCGTCTTGCCGGCCCCGTTGGCGCCCAGCACCGCCACGATCTGACCCTCGTCGACCGCGAGCGAGACGCCGTGGAGTGCCCGCACCTGGCCGTAGCGCGCCTCGACGTCCTGCAGCTCAAGCAGGGCCATCGGCGTCCTTCGCGGACTGGTTCTCGTGCGTCTCGCCGGCCG
>Ga0136635_10000417_pt1 | contig 11650 bp, 9 predicted proteins | sample AntDrymeUQ852106_2_FD_105495 | JGI IMG/M metagenome (GOLD analysis project Ga0136635, IMG submission 105495) | Polar desert sand microbial communities from Dry Valleys, Antarctica - metaG UQ85 (21.06) | ecosystem: Environmental > Terrestrial > Soil > Desert | place: Antarctica: Dry Valley... | reverse complement strand
GGTTGGCGTCTTTCAAATCAAACTCCTGATATTCAGGCTTAATCTCCGCTTCTGCTGCCAATGCCAGGAACTCACGTACATCCTGCCGCGTCACATTCGCAACCGATTTGATCTCCTTCTCCATCCATAGCTGCGATGCATAATCCAACTGCATCAGGACTTCCTTGTCTGCCTCTTCTTTGCGGATGGCGTTGATGACGAGTCTGCCTCCTGGCTTGAGACGTTTCAACGCTTCCAGGTCTGGGCCCCAGACTGGTGTAGTGTCAATGACCGCGTCCAGCTCATTAGGTGGGACTTCGTCAATCGCGCCCGCCCAGGCTGCTCCCAACGATAGAGCGAACTCACGCTCTTGAGGGTTTCTACTGAATACCAGGAACTGCGAATTCGGATACATATATTTTGCTACCTTCAACACAATATGATTGGACCCGCCGAATCCCATAAGTCCCAAGCTTTGCCCGTCATGCAAATTGCACAATTTCAGTGCACGATAACCGACTGCGCCCGCGCACAACAACGGCGCAGCTTCGGAATCGGATAGCGAATCGGGGATGGGATGTACGAAGTCCGCGCGCACTTTCATAAATTCCGCATAGCCCCCATTGATATCGCGCCCGGTCGCTTTGAATTCTGCGCAAAGATTCTCCTGACCTGACTTGCAGTAATTGCAATGCCCGCACGCGGACGCGATCCATGCTACGCCGACTATTAGACCCTTTTGGAGTGCAGGAACTTGCTCCTGGACCGACGGCAAGCCGTCAGACTCCAAAGTTCCAATCACCTGATGCCCCAAAATGACCGGCAACTCTGGAGGAGGAGTCCGTCCTTCGATTTCATCCAGCTCCGTGTGGCAGACTCCGCATCTCGTCACGCGCAGCAGGATTTCGCCTTCGCCAATTTGGGGTCCAGGCAAATCTGTAAATGAAAGAGGAGCAGGATTTTTCGCAAGGGGTGTGATCTCATGCAGGAGCATTGCTTTCATGTTTTATTTTGGCGGCAGCGTCAAGGCAAACTCCACGCCTTCCTTGACCCACGCGTTAAGCTGCTTGTCAGTTTTGACTCCATCCGCTTCGACAATCAGCCAGCCTTTCATGGGTTTGCCCGCCAAGTCAAAGGGCTTCGCATGAGGTTTCTTGAGAAGAGCACTATGCTTTTCAGGGTCGACGCGCACGATCAGATTTTCCTTGTTAACTCCACAAGCTAAATTTCCATTCAGCAAAAAGCCAACACCGCCGAACATTTTCTTTTCGACAGATGGGATGTCATCAAGCTGTGAACGAATCCGCTCCGCTAATTTCAAGTTGTAAGCCAAACCATCTCCAATCTCTAGTCTCCAATTCCTATCCAGTCCCAAACTGACGATCGCCCGCGTCTCCCAACCCGGGTACGATATAAGCGTGTTCATTGAGATGGTCATCAATGGCCGCCAGATAAATTGGAATATCAGGGTGCTTTTCCTGCATCAATTTGATTCCCTCGGGCGCACCGATGAGACCAACGAACTTAATCTTCTTTACTCCCCAGCGTTTGAGCACGTCAGCCGTCGCGGCTGCAGAGCCCCCCGTTGCCAGCATGGGGTCTAAGATGAGACAGACAGAGACAGTCGGCTCAAGCGGAAGTTTGTTGTAATACTCAACGGGACGTAATGTATTCTCATCGCGGTAGAGACCAATGTGCCACACTTCCGCGCTGGGCATCAGCCCCCATACCCCTTCGACCATGCCAAGCCCGGCACGCAGGATGGGGACAAGACCGATCTTTTCTTCGAGTTCCGCGCCTGTCAGCTTTGCGAGAGGCGTTTCCAGCTCGCGCGGTGTAGTAGCCAGATCAGCCGTCGCTTCGTAGGCGAGAAGTGCGGCCATCTCACGCACAAGCTCACGGAATTTCTTCGGTTCAGTGTTTTTATCTCGTAGGCGGGAAAGTTTATGTGCAACAAGGGGATGTTTTGATTCGTGTACGTTGGACATCATGGCCTCCAAAAAGAGTTACTTTATTATAGTCTTGATGATGATTTTTGACCCGTGACTTCTCCCAGTGTTTTGCATATAGAATGATTGGCAATGATTTTGTAAAGTTTCCTCCCCGTACGCCTTTGCGAATGTTCCTGGGAGATACATTTGCATCTTTGGGTATTCACTGACCGATAACGTCAGTTGTGAGCTTTCGTTAAACACAGTACCGAGAAATCAACGCTTATCTGCATTTTAAGGATGAAACGCAAAGTGCCGAAAGGAGAAAATTATATGGCTGAGAATCAATATAAATGTGAAATATGTAGAGAAACATTCAACAGTGAAGAGGAAAGGGAGAAGCATAATCGCATCGTGCATCCAGGGTACACATGTGAGACCTGCCGTCAAACCTTCAATAAAGAGGCCGAGTTTCAAGCGCACAATTTCAAAATGCATCCCGAACTGCAAAAGTTTCCTCGTTAACTTCCTCAATAAAGCACAGGCTCTTTCAGTCTGTTCGGTAATATGGACAGCTTGAGCGCTTGTTAGGTTCGTTTTTGTTAGCCTAAAGCGTTCAGGCTGTACTATCAGAGGCTTATTGGGGTCGAGACCCATCAGTGAATGCTTCCGCAGAAGAAATTTGGTAATGATGAATTTATTAAAGACAGATCCAAACACTTAAGATAATTCTCTTCTAGCATAAATGCAAAATTAGGAAAATTGTCACAAAGTAGGGATGGGAGTACAATGAAGGTTGTATGGCATGTCTGTCAAACGGTTGCCCAGGCGACCGTTTTTTATGTCTGATACCGAAGACTCCAGGTAGACCTCCGAAGTCTTTTCAAATGCCCAACCAAAATTCTAAACAATCTCTCATCGAAATGCGCAACGTGGGGAAAGTGTATGCCACTCTGGCAGGTGAATTTAACGCGCTTAAGGGAATCAATATGCAGGTGAGTGCGGGCGAATTCGTCGGCATCGTTGGTAAATCAGGTGCTGGAAAATCCACATTACTCAACATGCTCACGGGCGTGGATCATCTCACGTCTGGCGAGGTCATCGTCAACTCGAACGGTTCTTCTGTTTCCATTCATGAGATGAATGAAGATACTATCGCGTTATGGCGTGGTCAAACGCTGGGGGTGGTCTTCCAATCTTTCCAGCTTTTGCCCATGCTCACGCTGGTTGAGAACATCACACTGCCCATGGATTTATGCGGCAGGTTTAAGCCCCGTCGATCGCGTGAACGCGCACTTGAATTGCTTCGTCTCGTTGAGATTGAAGAGCATGCCGATAAGTTTCCCGCGTTCATCTCGGGCGGGCAACAACAGCGTGTGGCCATTGCCCGAGCGCTTGCGAATGATCCGCCCATTCTTATTGCGGACGAGCCGACAGGCAGTCTGGATTCGGTCACTGCCGATCATATTTTCGAAGTCTTTGAACATCTGGTAACCGGCCAGGGCAAGACGATCATCATGGTAACTCATGACGAGTCTCTTGCACCGCGCTTCACGCGAACGCTGCGGATTGCCGATGGTGAATTGGCAAATGTGTCGCTGGCAATGGCCGGATGAAATGAATATGCCGCTGTCCAAGCCTAAGATTGATTCTGCTCAACTTTCTGTGCCCACGTCCGAGGCCATGATCGCTATGCACGGTATTGTCAAGACGTTCAAGAACGCGGCGGGTGCATTCACCGTGCTCAAAGGCATTGACCTGAGCATCCAGCACGGCGAATTCGTTTCGATCGTCGGTAAATCAGGAAGCGGCAAATCCACTTTGCTTAATATGATCACTGGCATCGACCACCCCACACATGGGACAATGGTCATTGGTGGCGTAGATATTTACACGGGCGTGACGGAAAGTCAGCGTTCGAAATGGCGCGGGCGTAATCTGGGGATCGTTTTCCAGTTTTTCCAACTGTTACCGATGTTGACACTGCTTGAGAATGTGATGCTTTCCATGGATTTTGCAGACATGTATGACTTCGATGAACGCCCTGGGCGTGCGTTGGACATGCTCAAGCTGGTAGGTTTGGAATCGTTTGCAAATAAACTGCCTGTGCTAGTTTCGACAGGACAACAGCAACTTGCCGCTATCGCGCGCGCGTTGGCATGTGACCCGCCATTGCTTGTTGCAGATGAACCGACAGGTAATCTTGATTCGAAATCAGCAAACATCATTATCGATCTGTTTGAAGAATTATCGCGGCATGGCAAAACAGTAGTGATGGTGACCCATGATCCGTCGCTGACTTCGCGCACGACACGCAATATCATCATTGCAGATGGCGAGCTGATCGCAGATAGTAGGAAATGAAAAATGTCATTGCTGGAAGGCGTAGCCCGACAAAGCAATCCGCAAATCGTTAGGGAGACACTTGCACCTGGCGCACACTCCCTGTCACCGCCCGTGATTTGCTACACTTGTGCATGCGCTTAGCCTCGCAGCGGCAAGTGCAGGTGAGCAAATCAGGCAGGTGTGCCCGGGTGTGGTCTCTGACCATGCCGGGGAGTGCAGGTGTTGCTTCGCTCGCCCAATGGGCGCTCTCGCAATGACACAAGGAGAATATGAGACCACGCTGGCGCAAAGTACTTCATGATCTTATTGATAATAAAGGACGCACACTGCTGGTTGTCTTTTCCATTGCAGTGGGTGTATTTTCAATTGGTGTGATTGCAGGTGCATACCAGATTATCTCGAATGACATGAGCGTTTCCTATTCATCCAATCGCCCGGCGAACATCGAAATGCGCATGCTGGATTTCGATGATAATGTGCTAACGTCAATTCATAATCAGCATGACGTGAAAGAAGCGGAAGGGCGGCGCGTGTTTAATATCCGTGTACGCCTGCCAGGCACTGAAAAATGGACGACTCTCGACATGAACGCGTTTGAGGATTTTGAGAAGAACTCGATCAATCTGCTCACTCTCGTGGATGGACGAAGCATTCCTGATAAGCGTGAAGTCCTGTTGGAGCATGATGCGCTTCAGAGTCTGGATGTGGAGCTGGGCGGCCTCCTTGAGTTTCAGCTCCCCGACGGTTCTACAAAAACCCTGCCTGTCGTTGGTACAGTGCAGGATACAGCCGCGGCCGCAGGCGATTTTCTTGCGTCGCCGTATGCGTATATCACAATGGATACTCTGCAATATCTGGGACAGCCGAAACTTTATAACCGTGCCCTGGTAACGGTCTCCGAGGGCGGCGATGATATTTTCCACATTCGCGAAGTGGGCGCGCAGTTGAAAGATAAGCTCGAGAAGAATGGCACTGTAGTGATCCGTTCACGCTTCTCACAGACTCACGAACATCCACTTGCGGATACGGTTAACGCGATTCTCGGCATTCTGATGGCATTGGGAATCCTGATCGTGTTCCTGTCCAGCTCGTTGATTGCGAATACCCTCAACGCGCTGCTCAATCAACATTTGAGGCATATCGGTGTGATCAAACTGGTCGGTGGGCAGAGGCGACAGGTTTTGCGCATGTATCTTACGCTTATCATGGCCTTCGCAATTCTGGCATTGCTGATCGCTGTTCCGCTTGGCGGACAGGGCGCGTATGGATTGGCATTATTTTTAGCCAGTGAAATAAATTTCAACCTGTTGGGTTATCGCATTGTACCAGCTGCTTTTATTATTCAAATTCTGGTTGGTTTGTTTGTCCCGCTCATTGCCGGACTTGCACCGGTGATTAACGGTTCACGCATTAGCGTCCTGCATGCTCTCAGCGGAGGATTGGCTGAGGATGAGAAGCAGGCAAAGGACGGAGAGGCGCGGCTTTCATGGTTCGATTGGATGCAGGTCAAAGCAACCCGTATGCTTGCCGTGCGCGGAATTCATATCCCGCGTCCATTTGTCATCTCACTACGGAATACATTCCGCAGGAAGAGTCGTCTGGCGCTGACGTTGTTTACGCTCACGATGGGAGGCGCGATCTTTATCGCAGTCTTCAACGTGCGTGTGACATTACATGATTACATTGGCCAGATCGGAAAATATTTTGTGGCAGATGTTTCGCTTGATTTTGATAAGCCATATCGCTTGCGAGAGATTGAGCAGATGCTGATGAACGTGGAGGGCATCCAGCACGTGGAGGGCTGGCAATTTGTGAGCGGAGAATTGCTGGACGAGAATGGCGTAGTGCTTGAAAATATCAATGTCTTCGGTCCGCCCGCTGACAGTGAATTGATCGAACCGATTCTTGTTTCGGGCCGCTGGCTGCGCGCCGATGATGTGCGTAAGCTGGCTGTGAGCGAAGGCACGCTCACGTATTTTCCTGATCTAAAGCCTGGCAATTTTTTGAATCTTAAAATTGAAGGCCGTGAAGAAGTTTGGGAAGTGATCGGCATCTTCAAATTTGTGGATCGTGAAGGCGTGCTGGCATATGCGCCGTATGAGTACGTCTCACAGATGAATGATCTGGCGAACCGTGCTTATTCATTCAGGCTTGTGACCGACCGACACGATCGTCCCTATCAGGATGCAAAGGCCGAAGAGCTGGATAAATATTTCCGTGAACAGGGATTCAAAGTGCGTGTGGCTCAGGCAGGACGCACTTCACTGGACACAGCAGTTGAAAGCTTGGATACACTGGTCGTATTTCTGCTAATTATGGCAATACTGACTGCTATCGTTGGCTCGATGGGATTGACCGGCACAATGGGCATGAACGTGCTGGAACGCACACGTGAGATCGGGATCATGCGCGCCATCGGTGCAGACGACCGCGCGGTCATGCGGACTGTCATCGCTGAAGGTGTGGTGATAGGCATGATCTCGTTTGTGCTGGCGGTGAACCTTTCAATCCCATTTACGTATTTGCTTTCAACGATAGTCAGCCTGGCTGTGTTTCAGACTCCGATAGATGTGGTATTCACGTACACGGGATATGCCATCTGGCTTGGGCTGGTATTGGCATTGTCCACAATTGCAAGTATTTTGCCCGCGCGTAACGCGGCGCGGCTCACCATCCGTGAGGTGCTGGCGTACGAGTAACACGCGGTGGTTGAGACGCAAGCGTCGATACCCGCTGCGTACTCAACCACCGATTATAAGGAAGGAAACAATGAAGAAAACATTCTATGAATTGCTGATCCTGGTTATGGTTCTTGCATTGGGGCTCACTGCCTGCGCGAACCAGCCGACAATAGCTGCCGGGGATGCCACGCCGGTCGCTGTTTCATCCAATGATGTGATCGCAGAAGGGCATCTTAAACCTGTCCACGCCGCAAACCTTTTGTTCCAGGCGCCCGGTGTTGTGGAAGAGCTCAATGTTCAAGTCGGTGACACAGTAAATAAAGGTGATGTGCTGGCTCGACTTTCCAATGCCGATCAGGCCGAAGCGCAACGTGCCGCGGCCAACCTTGAACGGGTCGAGGCGCAGCAGGCTCTCGACACACTCAACCGTACTGGTGGTGCCAACCTTTCTGCCTCATGGACTGCCTACATGGAGGCTCAGGAAGCCCGCGCCGAAGCAGAACGTGACTGGGAAGTCCTGGATGTCGAGAATATTGCTGACCGTATTGATGATGCAAAGGTGGATGTTGAAGACCGTGAAGCAGACTTGCAGGATGCTCAGGATGAGTTCGATAAATACAAAGATCTTGATGAAGAAAATTCCAGGCGTAAGACTGCCGAAGACAATCTTGAGCGCGCACAGGAAGATTACAATGAAGCCGTTCGTAACCTAGAAGAAGTAACACGCGAACGCGATACTGTGCGTGTAGCGCTTGATTCCGCACTTACCGAGGAAACTGAAACAAGGCATCAATTTGAACTCTCCGCTGACGGTGTGAATGCGGATCAGCTTGCGCTTGTCCAGGCCCGTCTCGAAAATGCCCAGGCGCAGGTCGCAGCGGCTGAAGATGCGCTGTCCATCTATGTGCTCGCCGCGCCGTTCGATGGCGTCGTTATGGATGTGGCTGTTGAAATTGGCGAGCAGGTGTCGGCTGAGTCTCGAGCTGTGAGCGTGGCTGATACTTCTGCCTGGATCGTTGAGACGACCGATATCACCGAACTCGAAGTCGTTAAGCTTGCCGAGGGTCAGGCTGTCACGTTTACCGCCGACGCATTGCCTGACGTCACGATGAACGGTGTAGTAACGGAGATCAGCCAGTCGTCTTTCGTGCAGGGTGGCGACGTGATTTACACTGTACGCATCGAAGCAAAGGCTGTGGATCCACGTGTAAAATGGGGTATGACGGTTGAAGTGATGTTTGAATCATTAGAAAATTAAGTGCAGGATTAGAGATTCAAAATTAGAACGTTTGTCTACTTGAAAATCGAATCGTTTTGCGCGATACTAGTGTTACTCGGAAAAAAGCAAACCCAAGGAAACTTGGCGACGCAAAGTTATGGATCTAAAGTCATGAATTCGTTTGTGATCAGGATTGCCAGACTACCGAAATAGCAAAACTGTCGAAAGACAGTGACGCAAAGCCAGGCATCTAAAACCGTAAATATAGGTCAAGATCGAACGGCTAACCGAAAAGCAAAATCAGGGAAACCTGATGACGCAAAGTCATGGATCTAAAGTCGTCAGACAAAGATTGCCAGACTGCCAAAGAGTAAACAGCAGGGATGACGTAAATTGTCATCCCTGCTCTTTTTAACCAGATACTTCGCTCTTTCTCGGTCCCTTCGGCTTATTGCGCAAAAGGCAGGCGCCAATAGATGGCTGTTTAATTTAATTGTGAAGGCGAAAGTCGAGACGTAGCCTGAAGCAATCCCCGCTTAAACAGTTTGAAACGGTATAATAGAACATATGACCACCGACCCTTCGAAACCCCCTTCGGGGGCAGGGCGACCTCGCCCTCTTGACCCTGAATCCAAACCCGATGACCGCGTGGATAACGCGCTCCGCCCGCAAAAATTATCTGACCTGATCGGGCAGAATCAAGTTAAAGAAAATCTTGCCATTCTGATTGCCGCAGCGCGTCAACGCGGTGAAGCGCTTGATCACGTCTTGTTTTATGGCCCTCCCGGTTTGGGAAAAACTACGCTCGCTCATGTGGTTGCCAACGAAATGGGAGTGAACATCAAGATTACGGCGGGTCCTGTTATTGAACGCGCCGGGGATTTAGCCGCCATCCTTACCAACTTGCGGGCGGGTGATGTATTGTTCATTGACGAAGTGCATCGCCTGGGACGGGCAGTTGAGGAAGTGTTGTATCCCGCCATGGAGGATTTCGCGCTGGACATCGTGATTGGCAAAGGACCCTCGGCAAGATCGATTCGATTGAAACTCCCGCGCTTTACGGTGGTTGGTGCGACGACACGACTGGCTTTGGTAACGGCTCCGTTGCGTGCGAGATTCGGCGCGGTCTACCGTTTGGATTATTATGATCTGGAAGCGATGAGGTCCATTGTCCGCAGGGCGGCGGAAATGCTGAAAGTGGATGTCGAACCCGATGGAGTGGAAGAGATCGCTCGACGTGCACGAGGCACTCCACGTGTTGCCTTGCGCCTGCTACGCCGGGTCCGCGATTTTGCCCAGGTCCGCGCGGATGGGAGAGTTACAGCCACAGTCGCGAAAGAGGCATTGGATTTATTGCAGGTTGACCCGCTTGGTTTGGATGACCTGGATCGCCGCGTGCTCAAGACGATCATCGAAAAGTATTCTGGCGGACCCGTGGGCCTAAATACGATTGCTGCTTCCATCAGCGAGGAACAGGATACGATCATGGATGTAGTCGAGCCATATCTTCTACAGCTCGGATTCCTGGACCGTACAGCGCAGGGACGCATCGCGACCAGGTCCGCGTATGATCATTTGAAATTGGAATATCGTGAAGAAGGCCAGCCGAGGTTGTTATAGGGAGAATTGTATGAATCGTCCTGCTTTGGCATTACGATTATTTGTTCTTATGTCTTTTGTGTTAACCTCTTGTAATTTGCTGTTATCTCAAAATAATGCTTCACCAACATCTCCCGCAAATATAACCTCTGTTACCCAAACGCCGCTAATTCAATCAGCAAACAATGGTCCACAACCGCAGGCAGAACACCGTATTGGGGTGAGGCAGGTCAGTGGAGTAGGGGAATTCTACGATAAACAGACAAACGAAAAGTTTGTTCCGCGCGGCACGAATTATGTTTTTGTGCCATGGGGAAATAGCCAGATAAACTTGCTTTTGCACGAAGGAATCTATGATCCGGAACGTACCCGCGATGACTTTGCTACCTTGGCAGGATTAGGATATAACACGGTGCGTGTTTTTCTTGATCATTGCAGCCGGGGGACAGGTTGCATCGGAGATGACGATGAAATCGGATTGAACCCTGATTATCTCGATAACATCGCGGACATGATTTCTGCGGCACGCGAGGCGGACATCTATATTCTTTTTACATCCAATGACCTGCCCGATCAGGGTGGATATGCGGAAGAAGCGAACATCGGTTCAGGCGATACCCTTGCTGGATACCGTAATTCATATTATTTAAGTCCGCATGCCATTTCCGCTACCCGCAGCTATTGGAAGGACTTGCTGACTGGACTCGTTGAGCGAAACGCAGCGTTTGATGCTGTTTTAGGATGGCAACTGGTCAATGAACAATGGATGTTTCGGGAGCAGCCACCTCTTTCATTGACGAGTGGTGTGGTTGAGACAACTACCGGTTCTTACGACCTGAGCGATCCAAATCAAAAGACTCAAATGATTAGCGATGGCATCGTTTATTATATTGCCCAGATAAAAGAGGAAATACTGCTTCATGATCCAACCGCGCTGGTCACCATGGGTTTCTTTGTCCCGGAGATCGTCGCGCCCGATTGGTATGTGGAGACAGCCTCTTTGCTCGAAAGAGCAGATTTGGATTTCTTTGATTTTCATGCTTATCCCGGCAGATTTGATCTACGCGAGCAGGTCGAGAATTTTGGAGTGCTTGGTTATGATGCCAAACCTGTTTTGATGGGGGAATATGGCGCATTCCGCAGCCTTTACTCGGAAATCGATTCTGCAGCGCGCGCCTTGACGAAGTGGGTGGCGGAATCTTGTGAGTATGGTTTCGACGGCTGGTTGTATTGGGCATACTATCCGGCTGACCCTGACGCAATTGACCATACCTGGGGATTCGTGGATGGAGACAATTATCTCCTCAATTTATTTGCGCCGGTGAATTACCCGGATCCTTGCATAGCCCTGGATATCCCCACGGATAATCTGGCGTATCGTAAACCTGTCACGGCTTCTCTAAGCTTACCGGAGCAGCCGCCTTCGCAGGCAGTAGACGATAATGTGGGCACTCACTGGGGCGCGGGCGAGGGTCCAACTCAATGGATTCAAATTGATTTACAAGGTACTTATCGTATTACAAAGATAGAGTTGCTAATCTCGCAGGATCCTATTGGGGATACTGTTCATCACATACAAGTCAGGGCTTCTGATGCGGATGCCTATCAAACTGTATATGAATTTAATGCATCTACTACAGATAATGAATGGTTGTTTTTCAGACCAGAAACACCTCTGGAAAATGTAAGCCAAATTCGTATTGAGACAATTGATAGCCCATCCTGGGTTGCGTGGAAAGAGATTCAAGTCTATGGCGAAGCGATAACACCATAGCCGGAGAGATGAAAATGGAAAATATTGCTCGTTTCCTGGTGATTGGTGGAATTGTATTAATCCTGATCGGTGGCGGAGTCTACCTCGCCGCGAAATTTGGAATTCCCTTTGGCAGATTGCC
>Ga0136635_10000416_pt1 | contig 11670 bp, 8 predicted proteins | sample AntDrymeUQ852106_2_FD_105495 | JGI IMG/M metagenome (GOLD analysis project Ga0136635, IMG submission 105495) | Polar desert sand microbial communities from Dry Valleys, Antarctica - metaG UQ85 (21.06) | ecosystem: Environmental > Terrestrial > Soil > Desert | place: Antarctica: Dry Valley... | reverse complement strand
GCCGGCACCCGCCTTCACCACTCTTCTGGCTACCACCTTTACCCACTTGTGGGCGCCCAAGCATTACCTGCAGGACATGCATCTCACCTACAATCCGAACGCGGATGAGGAAGCCAAGGCTGAAGATTTCGACTCGTGGCAGGCGCGCCTCATCCCCCTGTACTTCGGCGAGTGGGAGGATACGGACCACGTTCTGGGTATCCCTCACCTGGAAGCCTGGATCAAAATAGACGAGACCCCCGAGCACCAGCTCTTCGCGGCCAACCCGTACTACTACAAGGTGGACACCGCCGGACAGCAGCTGCCCTACTTCGACGAAATCGAGGAGCAATACGCGGCTGAGAACGAGATCTTCGAGCTGAAGATCCTCAACGGCGAGATCCAGTATAAGGCCCAGTCACTGCAAATCGGCAGCCTGCCGCTCTTCCAGCAAAATCAGGATAAGGGCAATTATGATATCCAGATGGCCCAAGGTGCCGATATTGGTCGCGTCTATGTATTCAACGCAACTCATAAAGACCCGGTCCTGGCTGAGTTATTCTCTGACCCGCGCTGGAACCGCGCCATGTCACTTGCGCTGAACCGAGGGGAGATCAACCAGGCCCTGTGCTTTGAGCTGTGCCAGCCGACGCAGGGTGCACCTGTCCATCCGACGGTTTCATTCGCCAAGCCTGAGTGGTTCACCAAAGACATCGAGTATGATCCGGAGGCGGCCAACGCGCTTCTGGATGAGATCGGGCTTGAGAAAGGAGCCGACGGCTTCCGGCTCAGACCGGATGGCCAACCGCTGCTCATCAACCTGCTGTATGCCATCCAATGGGGTGACCCCGCCCTGCATGAGCTGGCTAAGGAGTATTGGGAGGCTGTTGGCGTCAGGGTCGAGCTGAGAGAGATGAGTACGGAAGCCTATCGAGCGATGGCGGCCAATAACGATCATGACATCCAGGTGACTACGAGCGGCACGGTGACTGAAGCGCCGCTCTACTCCAATCCCTTCCGGCTCTTCCCGCCCTTCGGCGACGCCGCTCTCGAACCGCTGTTCGGCTCCCCATGGGTCGAGTGGCAGAACAGTAACGGCGAGCAGGGCATCGAGCCCCCCGACGACATCAAAGAGTTGTGGGACCTGACCGACCAGTGGAAATCGTCCTTGCCGGGCAGTGACGATTACGTCAGCCTGGGGCAGCAGCTCGTCCAGGCGCAGATAGATCGGGGCATGATCATTGGTACCATCACCTCGCCGCCAGTGGTCACCATTGTCTCGCGACGGTTGGGCAATGTGCCTGAACTCACGGTCAACGCGTTCGAGTACTATCGCACATATCCCTATCGGACTGACCAGTGGTACTTCAAGGACGCGCAATAAGAATTCCGCGTTCTTTGTGTATTTTGTTCAAGCAGGTGCTGGCGCTTATAAACGCCAGCACCCTGTATAATATGATCTCAAACCACCCCTATTGAGGGGAAGCCAGATTCCTGGCAATGTCCGCTGAAGCTGGAATTCATGTAAGACTTATGCATTGAGGCTAGCGCCTGGCTGGTAGTAGGAAGTCCTATCAGCCAGGCGCCCGCTGACAATAAGGAGTCCGAAGTGGCAAAATTTGTCATCCAGCGTTTCATCATCATGACCCTTATGCTGGCGGCATTATCGATTATCGTCTTCATCACCATCGAGCTGCCGCCGGGGGACTACGCGGACCGGCGCGCCCTGCATTTGCGCTCAGCGGGTGTGCTCGTCACAAGTGAGGATGTGATATCCCTGCGCCATACGCTGGGCCTCGACCGCCCCTGGTATGTGCGCTACTTTAATTGGATTTCCAACATCGTCCTGCGTGGCAACTTCGGTCAGTCCTTTGGACTGCACCTTCCGGTGACTCAGGTGCTCGGCGAGCGAGTTGGGCTCACGGTGATGTTGGCCGTGGCGACCATCATCTTCACGTACGGCCTGGCTATCCCCATTGGCATCTACTCAGCCATCCGGCAGTATTCACTCGGCGATTACGCCGCCACCATTGTCGGTTATTTCGGCATGGCGACGCCCAGCTTTATGCTCGCACTGATCCTCCTGTACTTCAGTGTCATGGTGATTGGTACCAGTGTCGGCGGTCTGTTCTCGCCCGAGTACTCCGAAGCACCCTGGAGTTGGGGGAAGGTCGTTGACCTGCTTCGCCACCTGTGGGTGCCAGCATTGGTGCTGGGACTGGCGGGGACGGCCTTTGAAATCCGTACCATGCGAGCCACACTGCTTGATGAAAAGAATAAGCTCTACGTCACTGCCGCCCGCGCCAGGGGCCTGCCCGAGTGGAAGCTGCTGCTCAGGTACCCGGTGCGGGTCGCCCTTAACCCCATTGTCAGTACCATAGGTTGGGAGCTCACCGCCATCATCGCCGGCGCGCCGCTCGTTTCGTTCGTGCTTGCCCTGCCCGACACTGGTCCGCTCTTTCTCACTGCGTTGCTCGACCAGGACACCTATCTATCCGGCGCAATCCTGCTCATGTACGCCGTATTGACCATCCTGGGCACGTTTCTGTCGGACGTGCTGCTAGCTTTGCTCGATCCGCGTATCCGCTATGGGGAGAGGGTTTGATATGACCCAGATCTCTGAAGCCGTTGACGTTGCTCCACGCCCGACGCCATCGCCGTCCGGATTAACTAAAGAAGGGGAAATCAAGTACTACACTGCATCACAGTTCCAGTTGATGTGGTGGAAGTTCAAGAAGCACCGACTGGCCCTGATAGGCATGGCGCTTCTCGCCATCTTTGTTTTCGTTGCCCTGTTCGCCGAATTCCTATCGCCCTATACCCCCGGCGCACGCACCCCCAATTATCTGTTTGGCGGACCGCAGGTTCTGCACTTCGTGGATGCCGAAGGAAAGTTTCATATACGCCCATTCACCTATGCCCTCACGGCCGCGATGGATCCCGAGACGTTTCTGCTCGAAGTGAAAGAAGACACCGACGAGCCCTGGCCCGTATACTTCTTTGTCAAAGGTAACCCGTACAAAATGTGGGGACTTATTGAATCCGACATCCATTTGTTTGGTGTCAAAGAGGGCCACCTGCACTTGCTGGGCACCGATCAGCTCGGTCGCGACATTCTGTCTCGCTTGTTCCATGCCACGCGCACCTCGCTCACCATTGGCGTGGTTGGTCTTTTTATTTCATTTTTCCTCGGCTTGATCATTGGCGGCATCTCAGGCTTCTTCGGCGGCAGAATAGACGACGTTATCCAGCGCTTCATCGAATTTATCCGCTCGATTCCCACGCTGCCGCTGTGGATGGCCCTGGCCGCCGCCCTGCCGAGAGAATGGTCACCCCAACGTGTGTACTTCACCATTACGATCCTGCTCGGGCTCCTGGGATGGACGCATCTGGCGCGGCGGGTGCGTGGCAAACTACTCTCACTGCGTGAAGAAGACTTTGTAGTCGCGGCGCGCATTGCCGGCAGCAGTGATGCGCGCATCATCGCCCGGCACCTGCTGCCGTCCTTCTTGAGTTACATTATTGTGGATCTTTCGATCTCATTCCCTTATATGATCCTGGCCGAGACCTCACTGTCCTTCATCGGTCTGGGCTTGCGCGCGCCCGTGATCTCATGGGGAACGTTGTTGCAAGATGCCCAGAATATCCAGGCCATCGCGCTGTATCCGTGGCTGTTTACACCCGTGGCGTTCGTGATCGTATCCGTCATGGCCTTCAGTTTCGTCGGCGACGGCATGCGCGACGCGGCCGATCCTTATTCCCGCTAAAGGCAGTGAATCGTGGATAACAATGTACTATTGGAAATCAAAGACTTGCGGGTGTCCTTCCCACTGGACGAGGGCACGGTCCGCGCTGTGGAAGGCGTCAACCTGACCATACGGCGAGGCGAAGTCCTGGGCGTCGTCGGCGAAAGCGGCTGTGGCAAATCCATCACGGCGCATTCGGTCCTGCGCATTATCCCCCATCCGGGGCGCATCGATGCCGGGCAAATCCTGTTTTACCCCTCCGGGCAGTCGGTCGCCAATGGAAACGGGGCCGTCGATCTGGCGCGTCTCAATCCCACCGGTGCCGAGATTCGCGATATCCGGGGCAAGGACATCGCCATGATCTTCCAGGAGCCGATGAGTTCCTTTTCGCCGGTACACACGATTGGCAGCCATATCATAGAAGCCATCCTGCTGCACCAGAGCGTCACGCGCGAACAGGCCCGCCAGCAGACCGTTGAACTGTTGCGCCTGGTGGGCATCTCGGGCGCCGAGCAGCGAGTGGATAACTATCCTCACCAGTTCTCAGGCGGTATGCGCCAACGGGCAATGATCGCCATGGCCCTCTCATGCAACCCGTCCTTGCTGATTGCGGACGAGCCCACGACCGCCTTGGACGTGACGATCCAGGCGCAAATCCTTGAACTGATGCGCGGGTTGCAAAAACGTCTGGGCATGGCCATCATGTTTATCACTCACAATCTGGGTGTGATTGCGCAGATCGCTGACACGGTCGCCATCATGTATCTCGGACAAGTAGTGGAGTATGGGCCGGTGCGCGAAATTCTCCGCAATCCCAAGCACCCTTATACCGTGGACCTCCTGCGGGCCGTGCCGCGCCTGGGCAAGACCGCAGGGCAACGCCTGGTCGCGATTGAAGGATCGATCCCCAGCCCCTTCCAAAGACCCAGTGGGTGCCCGTTCCATCCGCGCTGCAGCCGGATGATGCCAGGACGGTGCGAGGTTCACATGCCGGCCGTGACCCAGTTGGATGATCTACATTCAGTGCGCTGCCTCTTGTATGAACCGGAGAAACAGGATGCCTGAAAAACACCGTGTGTTGCTCGAGGTGAAAAACCTCAAAAAATATTTCCCGGTACGGCAGGCATTCCTGGGCGGCGGTGCCGGTACGGTGAAGGCTGTGGATGGCATCAGCCTACACATCCTACAGGGCGAAACTCTGGGATTGGTAGGCGAGAGCGGCTCTGGCAAGACGACGGCTGGCCGGACAATCCTGCGCGCCTTTAATCCCACCGAAGGCGAGATCATTTTTCATCTTCAGGACGGTCCGGCCACTGATCTGGCCAAACTGAGCGCGACCGAACTACGCGCCTTTCGGCGACATGCGCAGATGATTTTTCAGGACCCCTACTCCTCGCTGAACCCGCGTATGACGGTGCGCGACATCATCGCCGAACCTCTGGTGGCAGGTGGCGTGGCACACGGCGATGAGGTGGATGAACGCGTCCGTGAAACCGCCCGGCGCTGCCAGTTGAGTCTGGAACATCTCCGTCGTTATCCGCACGCCTTCAGTGGTGGCCAGCGCCAACGCATCGGCATTGCTCGGGCGCTGGTTGTTCAGCCCCAGTTTGTGGTCTGCGACGAACCGGTCTCGGCGTTGGATGTCTCCATCCAGGCCCAAATTCTCAATCTGTTAATGGATATGCAGAAGGAATTGGGTCTCACGTATTTGTTCGTTGCCCATGAGCTAAGTGTGGTCGAGCATGTGAGTGATCGGGTGGCGGTGATGTATCTGGGGCGGCTGGTGGAAGTGGCACCCACCGCGGCCCTGTTCTATCAGCCGCTGCATCCCTACACCGAGGCGCTCATGTCTGCCATCCCCGCGCTGGACCCGGACGACGTGATGAAGCCCGTCATCCTCGAAGGCGAAATCCCCAGTCCGGCCAACCCGCCCACTGGCTGTCACTTTCACCCGCGCTGCCCGTATGCCCAAGAGGTATGCAAGCACGACACGCCCGAATGGAAAGAATACCGCCCGGGCCACTTCGCCGCCTGCCACTTTGCCGACACGCTCTCGCTCAAAGGAGCGGTCAAGTCCTAATTCCCATTTGAAAGGAAATGCAGTCATGTCAATAAACCCCTGGCTCAGGGAGCATCGTCCGCTGGCGGTTGCCCATCGCGGTCACTCGATTGCCTACCCGGAGAACACGCTGGAGGCTTATCGCAAAGCCATTGAGTTGGGCGTGGAGATGATCGAGTGCGACGTCAACATCACACGCGATGGAAAACTGGTGATGATGCACGACCCGACCCTCAATCGGACGACAAACGGCACCGGGCACGTCAGTGCGGCGAACTGGGAAGAGATTCAGGGGCTCGACGCCGGTGGGAAGTTCAAGCCGAAGTTTGCCGGAGTAAGCGTCCCATCAACGGAAGAGACCTTGTTGCTTTACAAGGAAGTGGGTATTTTGTCCTGTTTTGAAGTGAAAGGCGCGAACGCTGACGAGTCCAATCGCATCGCCCTCGGGCTGGTGGAACTGTTTGTGAAACACGGCATGCTGGATAAGGCCTTTATGAGTTCCTATCATTATGAGGCCCTGCAACTGGCCAAGTCCCAATGTCCGGAACTTTTGCTCGCCCCCGAACGCCTGCCCGATGACGCGCCAGCCGATCCGCCCGAGGCCGTGCGACAGGCGAAGTCGTTTTCCGCGCCGGTGCTCCAGCACCAATACACCGTCTTGACCGCCGAAGTGGTTCGCGCCCTGCATGAAAACGATATAGCAGTTTGGTCATGGTCAACCACAGACGAGGACAGTATGGTCTTTAGCGTTGAGGTCGGTGCGGATGCGCTGATGGGCGACGATGTAAAGCTAATGCTAGAGGTCCTAAACCGCATGCGGCCAGTATAAATCACGGGCCGGTATAGATCACCAAGTCAGTTTAGGAAACGCTGCCCTCCGATGCAGATTACAGACATCCTGGTTCACAAGGTTAATCTTCCCCTCGTCACCGGTTATCGGTGGGCGTCCGGTGTGTATCTGGGTGCAACCAAGGGCATCGTCGAGGTTCACACCGACGCCGGGATTGTTGGCTGGGGCGAAGTCGCTACCGTTGAGCAGGCCGATATTGTGGCGCACGAGTTTGCGCCCCGGCTTAACGGTGTTGATCCATCCAACATTGACGACTGCTGCCGCCGTTGCCTCCCAGAAATCCGCACCCTGCTGAATACGCACGATGCCGGGTTGGTCAAAGCATTTGGCGGCCTGGAATTGGCGCTGTGGGATATCAAAGGCAAGGCCCTGAACCTGCCGATTTATTCCCTGCTCGGCGGGCCGGTGCGACGGGAGATCGGGTTCTCGGAATATTTCGCCCTGCGCGTGCCGAGCGCGACCGAATCGGGCGAGTCCACGCCGTTTGAAGTGGCCCGTTACTGCGCCAGGATGCGTGAGACACATGGCTCGATGATTTTTGAGGGCAAAGTGGGTGTGCTGGACCTGGATACCGAAATCGAGATGGTGAAGGAAGTGCGCGCCGCCATCGGTCCTGATGCCACCCTGCGCCTGGATGCGAACAATTCCTGGCCGCTCAACACGGCGCGCCAGGCGCTGGCCCGGCTCGAGTCGTTTGATATTGCCAACATCGAAGACCCGGCCCTTACGTTTCACGATATGGCCAAACTCCGCCAGCACAGCGCCATCCCGTTTTCCAGCCACCTGCCGGACCTGCGTCTGGCAGTGGAGTTAGGTGTGCCGGACACATTTGTATTGAATGTGATAACGCTTGGCGGTCTGCGCGAAACGATGAAGTTTATCTCGGCCTGCGAGCTGATGGGCGTTGGCTTCTGGTTTTACAGCGGCGAATCAGCTGTGGGCACCGCTGCTTACATGCAACTGGTCGCCGCTATTCCTTACCTTTCTCAGCCGGGCCAATCGCTGCTCCGCTGGTATGCGGACGATGTGGTCGCCGATCTTATCCAACCTCAGGCCAATGCCGTTTCCATTCCCGATGGACCCGGATTGGGCGTCACACTTGATCCGCAAGCGCTGGCACGTTGCAAAGAGCGTTATGAACGGGACGGGGTGATCTCACAACTCGGCATACCAGGCGAAATGCACTACCGGCAGTTCCTTCAACAATAAGCTTGGCTATGAGTGACTGGCTGCCTGCCCTTTACGCCCGTTCACCTTACACAAGGGGAAGCGGGCGCATTGGGAAGCAGTTTTATTCCCACTAATGTACGGCTTCACCCTGGCTGCCGAGCATCAGGGTTCCCTGGCGCTGCAACGAATAACGACTGATGTGTCATTCCACTGTAAGGATTTGCTGAGGTGACAATATGGGTAATTCACAAAACAAATGGGCGCGCTACGACCTTTGGGATGAGCGGCATCTCAGCCTTGATCGCTTCGCCGTGGAAGATCCGGAGAACGGTTTCTGTGCTGCTGCAAGCCCGCGTGATCCCAAGCCGTCATTAGTAATCGAGCATGGCCGTATTATCGAGATGGACGGGGTTCCGGCTTCTGAATTCGACATAATCGATGAATTCGTTGCGCGCCACTACTTCGATCTGACGATAGCTGAGACGGCTATGGCGATAGACAGTCGTGAGTTTGCGCAGATGCTGGTCGACGTGGATGTGCCACGCGAGAGGCTGGTAAAACTGTCGGCGGGCATGACACCAGCGAAGTTGGCCGAGGTGCTCGGGCATCTCAGCACACTCGAACTCGCGTTTGCGAATAGCAAACTGCGCTGCCGACGTCAACCCAGCAATCAGGCTCACGTCACCAATGCCAAGGATGATCCCGTGCAAATGGCCGCGGATGCGGCCACTGCCGCCCTCTATGGGTTTGATGAGATTGAGACCACGGTGCGGGTCGCACGCAATGGACGGACGAATGCCATCGCCTGCGCGGTCGGCGCGGCAGTGGTGCGTGACGGTGTTCTAATCCAGTGCTCTCTGGAAGAGGCTGAGGAATTGCGCATCGCATTAGCCGGGTTCACCTCATATACCGAGACCTTGTCAGTATACGGCACGGAGGCGTCGTTTCTCGACGGAGACGACACACCTTGGTCCAAAGCATTCCTGACGGCCGTCTATGCGGCGCGGGGCCTGAAGGCGCGTTGCACTTCGGGTTCGAGTGCAGAACTACTGATGGGGTTTCACGAGGGCAAGTCAATGCTGTACCTGGAGGCTCGGTGCGTCTGTCTCCAACGTGCGATGGGCGTGCAAGGAACGCAAAACGGCGGCATTGACGGAGCGCCCCTCACTTCGTCGGTCCCCCGCGGCGGCTGGGAACTGCTGGCCGAGAATGTCCTGGCGGCGTTGCTCGACCTCGAATGCGCGTCGGGCAATGATACTCGCCACTCGGAGTCAGAGATTCGTGTTGGCGCCAAGATCATGCCCTACCTCATGGCAGGCACCGACTTCATCTGCTCCGGCTTCGGTTCCATCGCTAAATACGACAACTCGTTCAACGCCTCGCTCTTCAACGCTGAAGAGATGGAGGATTTTCTGGCCTTGCAACGCGAGTTTCAGGTCGAGGGCGGCCTCCAGCACGTGTCCGAAGACCAATTGCTGGCGGCGCGTGCTCGCGCCATCGAAGCTATCTCCGCAGTGTTGGAGACATTGACTTCGGGCCGCTTGACCGAAGCCCAGAAAAAGAGTGTCTTGTACGCGCATGGGTCGGACGAAACGGCCAGTTTCATGCCCGGAGAAGTGGCTGGAATGAACGAAGCTCTGATTGAACGAAATATCACCTTTGTGGACGTGGTTCAAGTGCTAGCTGCTCGAGGATTTACCACGGAGGCCACCCGACTCTTGTCTATGGCCCGCCAGCGTGTCACTGGCGACTACCTTCAAACGGCCGCCATTATTCGTGATGGACGGGTGGTCAGTGCCGTCAACGATCCTAATCGCTATCGTGGGCCGGGCACGGGCTATGTAATGACCGATGAGCGGCGGCAGGCGATCAACCGGATGCGTCGCGAAGTTTCAAAGCACGACGTGCTCGTTGGGGAACGGATAACTGGTCAGCAGGATTCCCGGCACTGGCGAATCAAATCGAAAGGCGAAGCTGGGCCGGGAGATGATCCCCGCGAAGTGGTTATTGGGATCAGCCCGGGTTTCGGCGTATGTTTGCATAAGACCACCGGCGGCGTGCCACTTTACAAAGTCCTGGCCGCGCTGCTTGAGGGCATTCGTGAAAGGGGTGGTCACCCGCGCGTCGTGCGCGTGCGTCACACCGCTGACACTTCGTTCTTAGGTTTAACGGCGGCCCGACTGGCTGGGTCAGGTGTAGGGATTGGCATTCAAGGCAAGGGTACCACCGTGATCCACCGTCATGACCAAGCCCCACACATGAACCTGGAACTGTTCTCGCAAGCACCGCTGATCGGCGAAGCGGACTATCGTGTGATTGGCGGTAACGCTGCGCGATACGCGTTGGGGGAGTCTCCGGATCCGGTGACTATTCCTTACCGTGGCCAGGCGCTGGGCGCCCGGTTTCATGTGCAGACGGCCCTCCTTTACGCGATCGAAACTTCGATGATCGAGGCCGGGCAGAATCCGGAAGTGCTGGAGGTCAAGTTCTATGATGGACGATGAGAAACCTGATAACCTGGATGCAATCTACCCGGTAGGCGAGAAGCATCCGGATCGCGTGCGGACGCGCAACGGTCGCTCACTGCGCGACCTGACTCTCGACAACCTCCTGGCAGGGCATGTGGCCACCTCAGACTTCGGGATTACAGCCGATGGATTGCGACTCCAGGCCGCGATCGCCGAACGGGCCGGACGCCCGAACCTGGCTCAGAACCTGCGCCGCGGCGCTGAACTTGTCGAGATTCCTGATAATGTGCTGTTGGACGTTTATGAAATGTTACGGCCAGGGAGAGTTCAAAGCGCCGACAATCTCCGGGCCGCCGCCAATCAGCTCCGTGATACCTATGGAGCGAAAGAAACGGCCTCGCTTCTCGAGGAGGCAGCTCTGGTTTATGAACGGCGAGGTATTTTTCAGCGGCGCTTTTGAGCATTGCTGATTCTTCTAGCCGAATTATGTATTACAGACTGACTTGGAATTAAATGTCGTCTGCCTGGCGAGACTCGGGAGGAGAATGGGTGAGCAATGCCGCCTGCTCCACGGCAACTCGTAAACTGGTGTGGCTGGCTCTGCCAGTTCCAGCAATGTCAAAGGCCGTGCCGTGATCCACGCTCGTTCGGACGAAGGGCAAACCGATGGTGACGTTGACGCCCTCATCCACCCCCAAATACTTTACCGGGATCAGCCCCTGATCGTGATACTGGGCGACCACAATATCGAACCGCCCCTGGCGGGCATGCATGAACACAGTGTCTCCCGGCCAGGGCCCACTCGCCTCGACGCCTTCGGCCTGCGCCTGTTGAATTGCTGGCTTGATGATCGCCTCATCTTCGGAGCCAAAGAGACCATGCTCGCCCGCGTGAGGATTTAATCCCGCCACCGCGATTCGAGGTTGGGTGATGCCCAATTGGATCATCGCCCGATGCGCCAGCCGAATGATCCTCAATTCACGTTCAGTCGTCAATTGCTCAATCGCCTCGCGCAGCGAAACATGGATGGTGACAAGGATGACGCGCAGGTCATTGTTCATCAACATCATGGCAAAGTCTTTCGTTTCGCTGAAGTCAGCCAGTATTTCAGTGTGTCCGGGATAGCGGAAGCCTGCCAATCGCAGAGCTTCTTTATTGATCGGGGCGGTCACCACTGCTCTGATCCTTTTTTGTAGGGCAAGATCGATTCCGGTCCAGATGTAGTCGAAAGCTGCTTTGCCTGACCGGGCATCCAGTTGTCCGAACGGTAAATCTTCCGGCAGGTGGCTGAGGGAGATGACATGAATCGTGTTCGGTGTAAATTGAAAATCTTCTGGCGAGTCGATGACTGCTACTGTGAGGGGCAAAGCCAGCACTCGAACCGCGCGTCTGATGATT
>Ga0136635_10000415_pt1 | contig 11687 bp, 9 predicted proteins | sample AntDrymeUQ852106_2_FD_105495 | JGI IMG/M metagenome (GOLD analysis project Ga0136635, IMG submission 105495) | Polar desert sand microbial communities from Dry Valleys, Antarctica - metaG UQ85 (21.06) | ecosystem: Environmental > Terrestrial > Soil > Desert | place: Antarctica: Dry Valley... | reverse complement strand
CCAGTCTCACGCTTGCCACCGGGCTGCTGACCGCTATGCTGCTGAGCTGGTCCGTACGGGAGGGGCAGATCTCCCGCCGGCGTGCCCGGACGCTCGAGGCTACCAACCGCGCCCTGCACGCAGAGATCCAGACCCGGATCCAGATGGAGGAAGCCATCCAGCAGCTCGCGGCAATCGTCGAGTCCTCCGACGACGCCATTCTCGCCACCACGTTGGATGGGAGAATCATGACCTGGAACCCGGGCGCAGAGCGGCTCTACGGCTACACCCAGGCGGAGGTGGTTGGGAAACACGTCTCCATGCTCCATGGCCGGCATCACAGCGGGGCCGAGGTCTTCCGCCAGCTGGCAAACGGCGAGCGGGTCAGCCGGCTCGAGACCGTGAATCTCACCAGGGATGGGCGCCGGATCGATGTGTCGCTCACCATCTCCCCCATACTCGACCAGAGCGGCCGCGTCGTCAGCGCCTCCACCATCGCCCGTGATATCACCGATCGGAAGCAGTTGGATCGGATGAAGGATGACTTCGTGGGAACGGTCTCCCACGAGCTGCGTACCCCGCTGACCGCGATCAAGGGATTCATCGAGCTGGTGGCCGACGGCGACGCCGGGCCGGTAAACGCTACTCAGCGCGAGTTTCTGGAGGTCGCCGCCCGGAACGTCGACAAGCTCGGGGTGCTGATCAACGATCTGATCGACATGAACCTCATCGAGTCGCATCGGCTCGAGATCCGGCTCGAGCCGGTGGATCTTGCTGTGGTGCTGGCCGACGTGGCGTCCACCTTCCGGATGATGACTCAGTCGAAGGGGCTCGTGTTCCGGCAGGACATCGCGCCGCTGCCCCAGATTCGGGGAGACAGCGCCCGCCTGGTCCAGGTCTTCAGCAACCTGGTTTCCAATGCCATCAAGTACACTCCGAGAGGCGAGATAGGAATTCGGGCCGTGCCCACCGCGGCCGGAGTGGAAGTCACGGTACACGATACCGGGATTGGACTCAGCAAGGAGGAGCATGCTCAGCTCTTCACTCGCTTCTTCCGGGGCCGGAGCTCCGTGGTGACCGAAGCGGGCGGCACCGGACTCGGGCTGGTCATCGCCCAGGCCATCGTCGCGCGTCATGGGGGAACGATTGACGTGGATAGCCGGCCGGGCGAGGGCACCCGCTTTCGGGTGACGCTCCCGGCTTGGGTTTCGGACGCTGTGCCACCGGCCGGCTCCAGGCCCGCCTGATGGCGAAGATTCTGGTGGCCGAGGATGAGAAACAGATCGCCGACATGATCGTGTTTAAGCTCACGAACAGCGGCCACGAGGTGAGGCGCGCTAAGGACGGCGACGAAGCGATGAGCCTGGCCAGGCTGGAGATCCCTGACCTGATCATGCTGGACGCCATGATGCCGGGACTGGGTGGATTCGAGGTGCTGCGTCAGCTCAAGGCCGATCCGGCGCTCCGCTCCGTGCCGGTCATCATGGTGACGGCCAAGGGACACGAGCGTGATGTGCTCAATGGATTGCGCGGCGGTGCCGTGGACTACGTGTTGAAGCCATTCAGTTTGAAGGAGCTGGCCGCTCGGGTGGAGCTGGCCCTCGGGAAGGACCGGCCCCCCACAACGCCTTGAGGCTATCGTAGACCGGCTTGAGCCGGCCATGAAAACGGGGCTCCGTCCAGCCCGCCCAACGCCAGGGCGTGAAGGCCTTAACCCGCCACGTTCCCCGCTCGATCTCCGGCAGCGCACCTATGATTTCCCGCCTGCCCCCCTTTTGATAGATGACCACGCCTATATGAAAGTCCTCCGCCACTACGGTCCCGAAGGCGCCCGTGGTGCCGGGATCGAAGAGGAGGGTGCGGCTCGATGGGTCGGTGACGTTGAGCAGATCCCACGGTATCCGAAGCTCGAGCAGGCCGACCTGCTCATCGAGATACCAGTCGGCAAGCGTCGAGCCAGCCTCGCTGCCGTGCTTCAGCCTCCCCCGATCGTGGCGGCCGGCAGGAAAGAAGGTGCCGTCCCGTCCGAAGCGGGCTCGATTGGTGATTACGAAGAGTGAGTCGAACCGCGCATCGGTCCGGTCGCGGGTGATGACCGGCCGCCGGGCAAACTGTCCGAAGTCGTCTCCAGTTTTCGGGTCCAACTTCGAAGGGTGCCGGTTGTAGTCGGGCGTCACCAGAATTTCGCCGCTGTCCGGCGTGGCCAGGTCGATCAGAAACTCGAAGCCGAGCTCGCTTTGCAGCCCGCTGCGCGGCAGGCGGTGCTGTCCCACCCGCGGCAGGTAGGTGTCGATGACCAGCTGAAGCCCGGCCGACGCCCAGGGAAACCGGCCGGGCTGGAGGTCAACGGCCAGATAGTAGTACGACTCGTCTGCCCCCGCCCGTACTCGCCGGAGCTTCCCTGGGGCCCCAGCCGTGGCTCCCTGCACCATGGTCAGTGCCTGCCACAGAGCTGGGTCGCCGCCCAGGCGCGGGGTCTTGGCAGCCTCACCGGCGTACTGCCCCAGGATGCCGTAGTTCTGCTCGACGTCCATCATGTTGTGCCACAGGCGGGTGTTGTCGAGGGGGATCTCGTATTCGACGACCAGCCAGTTCTTCTTGAACCACTCGTCCAGCCAGGCGAAGAGGATCCCGCCCCCGGCGCCGGCTTCCCGGATCTCGCGGGTCAGGCGGGCGTCGATGGCAGCCATGGCTCGCTCGTCGTGTCCGCCATGACCCCAACCCTCGGGATGCAGGTGGGCCGTTCCTCGACTGGAGGGGACCCCGTATTCCGAGATCACGGTAGGGATTGCCCCGTGATGCCGGATCAGGTCCCGGAGGTAGCCGAAGTAGCTCGACCGTCCTTCGGACGAGCGGGCCTCTCGGTACCCCGGATCGAGCATGATGAACTCGGGATAGTAGGGATAGGCATGATAGCTGGCGAACCAGCCGGCCGGGTTGGCCGGCGTCGGCTCCACCAGGTTGGCGTCGAGGGCGACAGCATCGTTCTCGTACTCCAGCCTCTGGGCGACTGACTTTCGGCCGGAGCTCTTGCGCCAGCGCGCCTCTTCCGCAGTCGAAGCCTCAGTGGGATGACTGAGCGGATCCAGTGTCGGCCAGTTGGTGTAGGCAATGGGCCGAAGTGCGTTGTAGGTGTCGGCTTCGTATGCCAGCATGTAATCGCACTGCCGGGCCATCCAGAGGTCCATCGCGGGAGCCTGCCGGACTCGGAGGTATCGTCCGGAGTAGGATCCTGAAGGCTTCCCCTTGTCGAACGCCTTCACCGCGAAGGGCTCCCACTCCCGTCCAATGATGTAGGCGAGGGTCCAGGGCGACACGTCCGCGTCGTAGCGACCGGAAGCGTGCCCCCGTCGAGCCGGAATCGTGGCCGCTCCGTGAGTCACATCGACCACTCGTCGCATCTCGGCCTGGAACTCACCCTTCCAGCCCGGTGCGTCGAAATCGTGCTTCGGGGGCAGCTCGGTCCAGACCCCATGCACCAGCCAGAGGGCACGGTCGGGATGGGTGAGGTTCCAGGCGCGGAGCGCCCGGTAGAACGAGGGCGGCAGGATGGTGTACACCCGCAGGGTGTTCGCGTGCATGCCGGCCAGAGTGTCGAGCCAGCCGGCGTACCGTACGGAGTCAGTCGGAAATTCGGATGGGTATCGTCCCGGCAAGGCCACGCCCAGGTTGACCCCCTGGAGGTAAAAGGGACGCCATCCCTTCGGAGACGATACCTCGAAACCACGGCCGCGAGTCCTGGCTACGAGCTGCAAAGCCGCCGGACGGACAGGAGGGCGATGGCGCGGGCGGTCCCAATCCGGGGCGATCCGGTCGAGTAAGGCGCGCAGCTCAGCATTGTCGGGTGCCAGGGCCAGTGCCCGGCGGCCGGCCGCTATCGCGCCGACTGAGTCGCCGAGCCGCAGCGTGGCACGGGCATGCCCCTCCCAGGCATCGGAGTTCCCTGGGCTTCGAGCCAACACCGTCAGAAATAGCGAGTCCGACCGCTTGAGGTTGCCCGTGCGCAGCAAGGCCAGGCCGTGACCGACCACGGCATCGAGGTTGGCGGGGCAAAGCCGCTGAGCCAGCTCGAACTGCTGGATGGCCTTCGGTAGCGAATCGCCGCGGTACGCTCGCCAGCCGCTCTGGAGAGCAGAAACTCCGGAGGTGGGGCAGGGCTTCTGAGCCTGGAGGAGGCCTGGTCCCAGGACGAGGGAACTGGTTATGAAAGCTGAGCGGGCCAGCTGTACGGCTTGTATGTTTAATGACATGGAGTCTGAGGAACGTGCTACCGCCCTGGTACCCGAGCAAGGTCCCACCCGAGCTCTGGGACGATCGCTCATTGACGTTCTGGGTAAGGGTTGGTCCAGGGGGGATCTCGACCTCCTGATGTCGGTGTACGCTCCGGATGTCGTCTTCATCGAGACCCCGTTCTCGGAGCCGCTCCGCGGGGTAGACGCAGTTCGGCGCTACTGGGCCGATGTTCCCTACCATCAATCCGAGGTCACGTTCACCTCCGGAGAGATCTACGCAGCCGGTCCCTGGTTCTCGGCCGAATTCAAGTGTGTGTTTCGGCGGCGCCGCACCGGCGAGTGGGTCGAGGCCCGCGGAGCCATCTTCTGTGAGACCGCCGGTGACCGGATCAGTGAGATGAGGATGTACTGGCACCGGTGGAATGGCGGGCGGGAGACCAGTAAGCCTTAAGCAGCGGCGGGGTTAACACTGTCCGATATCGCTCGTCCAATTGGGTGAAAGGAGGACACTCCTGCCGCGGTCGCTATTCCTAAGTGATTGTGTTACATGTCAATAGGCGCTGGCACGTGGTTCGCAGAGTCTTCTGGAATGGCCAGTAAGGCCGCCAGGTCCGTGCCCCGTCGTACTTTTCACGTTGCAACCGAAGTTGTTGGGAGGTGCCATGATTACCGCGCTGCTCCTTCCGCTGCTGTTCTCCGGAACGCCCGCCCAGCCGGCGGCCGCAGCCGGGGACGATCCGCCGATCCGTCTCTGGATCAGCAACGATCGTCGCTTCCTCGCTGGCGACCGCGCCAAGGTTCAGGTGCGGACCGAATACGATGGCTATCTCATCGTTCTGCACGTCGATCCGGAAGGACGCCTGCGGGTCCTGTTCCCGCTCGATCCTGACGAGGACAACTTCGTCCGGGGCGATAAGAAGTATGAGGTGCGCGGCCGCGGCGGACGAGAGGCCTTCGAAGCAGACGCCACCGGGCGTGGAACGGTGTACGCCGCCGTTTCCCGCGATCCGTTCCGCTTTGACGGCTTTACGCTGGGAGACCACTGGGACTACCAGACCCTCGCCCCGGCGCGCCTTCGGGAAGACCCGGAGCCGGAGCTGAATGAGCTTGTCCACCGGATGGCTCAGGGCACCTTCGACTACGATCTGCTCAACTACGATGTGGTGGGACGGTCTGCCTACGCCTCGAGCTATCCCTCTCGCTACGACTACGGGTCGGCTTACGACGACGATTGGTGCCGCTTCTCTTGCGGCTCCTACTACGGACATTCCGGGTTCGGTCTTTCCGTTGGCCTGTTCTACGGGAGTCCGTATCGCCGCTATCACTACAATCCGTACTTTTACGGCTACGACCCGTACTACAGTCCGTTCTTCTACGACCCATACTATTACGCCTCGTCGTATTACCCGCGGTATGGTTACCCATATCGGTATTACGGCTACCATGACCGCCACTACCCCGACCGGGATCGAGTCTACAACCGCCCGTACACCCCATATCGTTTCCGGGGATCGGACGGTGTCACGGCCGGATTTCGCAACCGGGGTTACGATATCCGGCGTTCGGTCAACACGGTCTACAACCCGCCCATCTCCGTGGTGCGCGAGCCCGCTACCTCGACGCCGGTACGCCGCATTACTGATAGTCCCGCGGCCGACCTGCCAGGGGGTGTAGCGCCGAGGCGTGCGGTGGGCCATGAAACCCGGGTAAACACCGAGCCGAAGGAGGCGCGCAGGGCACGCGAGCCGGAAGCCACGCGCCGGCCGGAGACGACCCGCCGCGCGGATCCGGGCGAAGATCGGAAGGCACCTGAACGCGAGGCGGCATCCACTCGCCGCGCTACCGAGTCGCGGGACGTGCAGCCCAGAGAGCAGCCCCGGGCGGAACGAGTTAGGGAGAAGCCGCGTCCGGTAGAACGGGCTCCAGCCCGTGAAGCGCGGCCAGAGAGGCGGGAGGTGGAGAGAAGTAGCTCGCCTCCACCGCAGGTTCGGAGCTCGGGTCGTGCAGAAAGCCGTGGGTCCGGAGGCGGCTCCGACGGCGGCGCCCGTCGGGCCGGCGAAGGTGGGGCGCGGCGGCGCTAGCCTACCAGATCTGGGCCCGCTCGCTCTCGGGTCGGACCATCGGATCTCCCGGCCTGCAGCTGAACGCCGCGGCAAAAGCCGGAATGTTTGAGAGAGGGCCGAGGGTTCGGAACTCCGGAGGCGCGTGCGGATCCACGTTTACCATGAGGCGGGTAAACTCCGGACGCGCTTTTGTACGCCAGATCTGCGCCCAGGCCAGAAAGAAGCGCTGATCGCCGGTCAGGCCATCGATCCGCCGGGGCTCGGGCTTTCCCGCCAGAGACCGGCGATACGCGCCATGCGAAATCAGCAACCCCCCCAGGTCCGCGATGTTCTCCCCCAGAGTCAGCTTTCCGTTGACGTGAAGTGAATCGACGGCGACGTAGCTGTCGAACTGCTTCTCTACCACATCGGCGCGCCGGTTGAATTCCTTGGTGTCCGCGTTGGTCCACCAGCCGCTGAGGTTTCCCTGGGAGTCGAACTGACGGCCCTCGTCATCGAAGCCATGGGTGATCTCGTGTCCGATGACGGCCCCCATCCCGCCGTAATTCACCGCGTCGTCCGCCTTCGGATCGAAGAAGGGGGGCTGCATGATTCCGGCGGGGAACGATATGGCATTGTATAAAGGATTGTACGACGCGTTTACCGTCGGCGGTGTCATTCCCCACTCGGTTCGGTCGGTGGCCCGGTCGATCTTGTTCAAGTCCCGTCGCGCCTCGAATTCGTTGGCCAGCAGCAAATTCGTCACGAATGGTCCGGGCCGGGCCTCGAGCCCGGAATAGTCTCTCCACGTATCAGGGTAGCCGATCTTGTTGACGATGCTCTCGAGCTTGGCATAGGCCCTGTTTTTGGTCTCCTCGCTCATCCACGATAGACCGTTGAGCCGGCTCCTGAGCTCCGCCCGAATGTTGCGCACCATCTCGAGGGCACGCGCCTTTGCCTCCGGAGTAAAGTTCTTCCGGACGTACGCCTGGCCCAGGACCTCTCCCAGCGCCTGATCGGTGGAAGCGAGGCACCGCTTCCATCGCGGACGCATCTCCCTCACCCCGCGCAGGACCGTTGAATTGAATCGAAAGCTTTCCTTCACAAACCGAGAGCTCAGCGCTGGAGCGGTGTTGGCGATGACGTTCCAGCGAAGGTAGGCCTTCCAGTCGGACAGGGGGGCCGCCCCGAGAAGTGAGTCCACCGTGCCGAGGAATTGAGGCTGGGCCACATTGACTTGCTTGATGCCCTTGAGCCCCATCTGGTCCCAGTATCCCGGCCAGCCGAACCCGGGTGCCATCTTCCGAAGGCCGGCAGTGGTGGAAAGGTGGTAGAGGCTTTCGGGATCCCGCTGCGCCTCCCGGGTCATGGAAGCATTAGCCAGGGCGGTTTCCATCCGCATGATTGCGGCCGCCGAGCCTGCCGCCGAGGCGCTGTCCTGGCCGGCAAGCTGAAGCATTCTGGTCACGTGCTGCACGTACTCCCCACGAGTTTTTTCCGCCGCCGAGTCCGTCCTGGTGTAGTAGTCTCGATCGGGCATGCCCAGCCCCGCCTGATATACCTCGGCAATTGTGCGGGTACTCCTTTTGGCGTCGGGAGTGGACCGGAAGGCAAAGGCGGCCGGAATTCCCCAGCGGTGTAACCTGGCAATGGCAATTTCGACACCCCGACGATTCTTGATCGCAGCGATCTGATCCAAGGCGCTGTTGAGCGGCGTGATCCCGGCAGACTCGACTGCCGCAGAATCCATGCAGGTACCGTAGAAGGTGCCAAGCTTCCTGTCGTTGGGGTCGCGCGCGCTGGCGGCTGTTTGGGCCGACTCCGTGAGAACCTGTTGGAGCGCGGCGTAGTTCTGCTCCTGCAACTCATTGAAGCTCCCCCACCTCGGCAAGTCTCCCGGGATCTCGCTTCGCCGCAGCCAGCCGCCGTTAGCAAACTGGAAGAAATCCTTACAGGGAGCGCAGGTGGTATCGAGGTTCGCCGGGTCGAGTGGCTTTGCTTGGGTCTGACCGGCGAGAGAACCAGCGAGAGCGGCGGAAAAAAGGACGGCCGCTGGCGCGCGAATCGGGAGATGCATCTGTGCTCCGAGAGAGGGGTCCAGCAAAAACTACGGTTGGGGGGCGTTCCGGTTTCGCCGGGCATACTCCAGACCCCATTCCATGTATTCCGCGCTGCGCAGTCCCACCCGCATCGCCTGGTCCACGGCATCCTGCTCTTCCAGGCCCTGGTCCAGGATGAAGTAGGGGATGAGTGCGCCGCCGACGCGGCTGCCGCTCCCACAGTGAAAGAAGACTGTCCGGTCTCCCGCCGCACGAAGCGCCGCGAGGATGCGCTCCAGCGTCGTGTCATCCAGAGACCCGGCTCGCACCGGGACATTGACATATTCCATTCCCAGCTCGCGTACCAGGGCGGCTTCGTCCATGGGACGGGGTTCCATGGGATCCCGAAGATCCAGGACGATGTTCCCACCGGCCTCTTTGAGCGCCTTGAGCTGTTCGGCGGTCGGCTGTCCGCCGGTGACGACGTTGGGCAAGATTTGACAGGCGTTGGCTACGCCGCTGACGGCCTGAAATGCAGTAGGCATTATCCTCGAGAGTTTCCTGGGTGAGGTGCTAGGTGGTGGGCTCGTTCGGCCGATACATGATCACCCGGGCCCGTTCCAACGTGATCAGGCCGCCTCCGATCATCTCGTCAAGCTCCGGAAGAATGGCCTGGATTTTCTCCTCCGTGTCCACACACAGCGGTTTCCCGTGATGCTTGTCCCGTTCCCCGAGGTGAATCCGCATCAAGACCCTTTCGCTGGTCAGTCCATGCATTCGAAGTCCCCCCTAAATCCGTCCCCGCAGGGATATTACTTCGCGAGCGAGCCCAAACCCCAGGAACGTCCCCGCAATCGAGAGCAGCACGCTGGCGCCGACGTAAAAGCCGGCGCGAGTCCACTCTCCGTCCTTCAGTAGTGCGACCGTCTCGTGGCTGAAAGTGGAGAAGGTCGTGTATCCACCGCAAAAGCCGATGGTCAGGAGCGCGCGCACCTCGGGGCTGAGCGACGGGGTATCAATCGCGTAGCGGAGGATGGCCCCCAGCAGAAATGAGCCCGAGATGTTGATGAACAGGGTTCCGGCTGGAAAGGTGGTATCCAGCATCCGCTGGACCAGTCCACCCAGGAGGTATCGACTGACCCCACCAAGTGCGCTGCCGATGGCGACATAGAAGAGCATGCGGGGAAAGTAATTCACCCCCTCTCACTTCTCACTTCTCACCTCTTACCTTTAGGGCGTGCTCCGCCTTGCGATCGCCCAGATACGGCCCCAGAAGGGGGCATACCAGGAAAATCTCTGCCGCTTCGGCGCCCTCTTCCGGGAGGTGGGAGCCTGGCCGGAGCCGCCGGAGCTGGTAGTCGCGCCCGAGACTGCTCTGACCGGTTATTTCCTGGAGGGGGGGGTGCGGGACCTCGCTATCACCGGCGACCAGCTATTCGCCGATCTCGGCCGCCAACATCAGGAGGCCGGTACCCCGCCTCTCGACGTGGCTCTTGGTTTCTACGAGGTCCACGGAAACCGGTACTACAACTCAGGATTGTACGCCACGCTCGGCGGGCCGGACGCGGGTATCCGCCATATCCATCGAAAGATCTTTCTCCCGACCTACGGCGTATTCGATGAGGAGCGCTTCGTCGAGGCCGGCCGGAGCGTGCAGGCCTTCGATACCCGGTGGGGACGGGCGGCCGTCCTCATCTGCGAAGATGCCTGGCACTCCTTCACTCCGATGCTTGCGGCACTCGATGGCGCCCAGCTGGTCATCATTCCAAGTGCCAGCCCCGCCCGTGGCGTGACCACCAGTGACGAGGCCCCTGGACGCCCGATGAGTCTTGCCCGCTGGAGCAGGCTGGCACAGGACATCGCCGGCGAGCACGGCGTGTACGTGGCCTTGCCTCAGCTGGTTGGATTCGAGGGTGGCAAGGCGTTTCCCGGTGGGTCGATCCTGGCGGGACCCCGAGGGGATCTGCTGGTGGAGGGGCCGGTGTTCCAGGAGGCGATCATCCCCGCGGTACTCGACCTCGAGGAGATCACCCGGGCACGCGCCGATCTCCCTTTGCTGGCCGATCTCGAGATGCGACTGCCGCATCTGCTGGGATCTCTGCACGCGGCCAGGCGGGGCAGCGGGGCAGGGGGGCAGCAGGGCAGGAAAAGCCCACCGACTGAAATCGATGGTGAGGACAAAACCGCCCCGCGGCCCCGCGGCCCCGCGGCCCCGCTTAGCGCATCCCGCCGCCCCGCTACCCCGCTTCCCCCCTTGTCGGCGCGCTTCAACCCCGGGCAGGACCCTCTGGCCATCGATGCCGAGCTCACCCAGCACTGGCTGCGCGAGTTTATTCGCGACGAGGTTCAGCGCCGGCGGCAATTCGACAAGGTGGTGATCGGGCTGTCGGGCGGAGTGGACAGCTCGCTGGTGGCCTACCTGGCGGTCGAGGCGCTCGGGGCGGCCAATGTCATCGGGGTTCGGATGCCGTACCGCTCGTCCAGCCCGGAGAGCCTGGCCCACGCCCAGATGGTGGTCGATGCCCTCGGCATTCCCAGCACCACGGTGGACATCAGCCGGTCAGTGGACGCGCTTGCGGGTGCCATCGGAGAGGGTCGTCCCGAGCGAAGCGAACCGATGGAGCTTGCCCGGCTGGGCAACATCATGGCGCGTAGCCGGATGATTACCCTGTTCGATCTGTCCGCGGCCCATCGCGCGCTGCCCCTGGGTACCGGCAACAAGACGGAGCGGCTGCTGGGATACTTCACCTGGCATGCCGACGATTCACCCCCGGTGAATGCGATCGGCGACCTCTTCAAGAGCCAGGTCTGGGCGCTTGCCCGGCACGTCGGCGTTCCGGATGTGATCGTTTCGAAGCCGGCCAGCGCCGACTTGATCAAGGGTCAAACCGACGAAGGCGACTTCGGCATCTCCTACCCCCGCGCCGACGCCATCCTCTACTGGATCCTGCTCGGTTATCGTGCGCCTGAGATCTCGGCCCTGGGGTTCGAGGAGGCCGAGATAGCACTGGTGCGCAAGCGGCTCGACAGCACTCACTGGAAGCGACGGCTCCCGACGGTCGCAATGCTGAGCGGGACGGCGATTGGCGAGTACTACCTCCGGCCTGTGGATTATTAGAAGATGTCACCCTGAGGGCCCATAGGGCCCGAGGGGGCCGGAACCTCGGTCGCGCGTCAGACCCTTCGCGTGCTCGAACAGGTTTGCTTGGCAGTTTGAGCTTCGGCCCCCTCGCTGCGCTCAGGGTGACAGAATCCCGCTCACTGCTCACGCTTTCTGTGGAGACTATGACGACTCCTGACTCCCGCCCCATGTCCTACTCCGTCGGCCAGATTACGACCTTCGTGATGCCCCACATGCAAAACGTGCGGGGCGACCTTTTCGGAGGCGAACTGAT
>Ga0136635_10000414_pt1 | contig 11691 bp, 10 predicted proteins | sample AntDrymeUQ852106_2_FD_105495 | JGI IMG/M metagenome (GOLD analysis project Ga0136635, IMG submission 105495) | Polar desert sand microbial communities from Dry Valleys, Antarctica - metaG UQ85 (21.06) | ecosystem: Environmental > Terrestrial > Soil > Desert | place: Antarctica: Dry Valley... | reverse complement strand
GGGACAAGGGGGACAAGGGGACAAGGGGGACAAGGGGACAAGGGGGACAAGGGGACAAGGGGACACAAAAACGCGCTTTAAATTTCACCGTGTCACCGCGTCCTCTCCCCCCTCTCTTTCACTGAAATTCGTCAACTGTAGCGGGGGTTGCATTTTCATGCTTGGCAATTTTGCGCTCGTACCAATTCATTAATGGAGTTGAACTAACTCCATGTACAATTACTGAAACAACAATAGTTGTGTAAGTAATCCAGCCAATTTGTTCACCAAGTTCGCCTTTTAAACCATTACCAAATGCATAAGCGAGATAATATAAAGAGCCTACACCGCGAATACCAAACCAACCAAATAACCAGCGGGTTCGTGAGTCCATTTTTCGGTGACGCGAGTCTTTTGATCGCTTACCAATTGTACTAATCCAGGCTCCTATAGGTCGAATAACAAAGAATAAAAATACTATTACTAACAAAGATTGACCAGCATAATTAAGCATAGGCTTAAATAATAATATCGACCCCAATATTAAAATTGTTCCGACTTCCGATAGCTTTTCAATTCGCTCTACAAATTCTAATTGTTGCAATGGTTTTTCCGGATTTCTGTAACTACGCTGTACAACTAAACCAGCAACAAATACTGCCAAAAAACCATAGCCGTTAACGATTTCTGTCAATGAATAAGTTAGCAAAATCGTGCTAATAGCGACAAAATCTTCCATCGTTTCATCGACTTTGCGGCGTTTTTGAACTTTTTTGTCAAACCAAACTACTGCTTTGGCAACGAGAATTCCCATTACGATACCAGAAGCGATCGCCCAAATTAAATCCACTGCAACCCACTGCTTAAACCAGTTGTTCCAGTTATCATCTTTTAACGAATGAATGCCAAAATACACAAAGGGAAAAGCTAGGGCATCATTTAACCCCCCTTCAGAAGTTAAACCGAAGCGTAACTCATCTTGGTCGTTTGTATCTGTCAGTTGCACTTCTGATGCTAAAACAGGGTCAGTTGGTGCTAAAATTGCTCCTAATAAAATTGCCTCTCCCCAATTCATTCCTAAAAACAATTTGCCCACCACAGCCAGCGCAAAAATTGAAATGGGCATCAAAAATACAATCAACCGCGTCGTAATATCCCAAGCCTTAAAGCTTAACGGACGAACGATTTTTAAGCCGCAGCCAAACACAGAAACAATCACCACAAACTCTGTTATTCGTTCCAGCACTTCGGCGTTGAATGCTCCCTCTTGACGCAATTTAATCAGCCCTAAACCATAAGGTCCTACCAAAATACCTACCACTAGATAGATGAGGGCAAAGGAAAGAGGTAAGCGTGAAATGAAGCCTGAACCTAGCGTCACCAATAGCAAGAGTGAACCAATGAAAAGTAGATTGAGAATATAAATATCTGCCATAACGATTTGTATAAAAAATAAGCTACGTCTTGTAAGTTTAGAAGCGATCGCTTTTGGTGATAAATGCCTTATGGTAGATTTATGATAAGTATATAAATTTTATTTTTATCTTTGCTCAAGCATTAAATTTGGGTGCATGAAATTATAAACGACAATCTCCTCTACATTAAGATTTATGAACGCAGAGATAACCCTGATTTATAAGAGTGCAGATATCTTCTCTTGAACGCCGATAATCAACTCGTCAAATTAGTTTGCTGTGGTGCGATCGCACTTTATGAGGGTAAAACTGTAGTTGTAACAAGTGAGCGCCGTCATGTTTGATTTAAAATAAGCGATCGCTTTAAAATTTTACTAAACCAAGACTAATTTGAATTGCTTTATCTACTTGTTCCATAGTTTCTGAATTCAGATTTCCTAAACGTTTAATTAGTCTCTGTTTGTCAATAGAACGAATCTGATTGAGGAGTGCAACCGAATCAACCGCCAGACCGCCTTCTGGCGCTTTAATCAACACTTCGGTAGGATAAAATGGTTCTTTAAATTGAGAGGTAATAGCAGCTACAACAGTGATAGGACTGTATTGATTAGAAACATCATTTTGCAATATCAAAGCTGGACGGGTCTTTTTAATCTCTGCACCGATAGTTGGATCGAAATTGACTAAGTAAATCTCACCTCGTTGTGGATGAGTTACTTTTCGTTTTTCTGCCACGCTTCTTCTTCCAAGTAAAATGATTCTTCAGCCAATTTCAAATCGCGTTCAGCCCTGCGAATGGCTCCCTCTTTTAGTTGTTCTCTCAGATCGGCTAACGCTTTCTGCTCGATATAATATTGCACGGCTTCGTTGATCAATCGACTGCGATCGCCTTTTTCCGCCACTTGATCAATCAGTTTAATCGTCTCTTCTGGCAAAGTGATATTCAGCCTGCGATGCATAATTTTTTATTTGTTGCTCTAGTTTCATTATACACATACTTAGTGTGTATTGAATAGCCATTACAAAAGCTAATAAAGTTGCAGACGGTAAATATTGTTACTTTGGGCATGATTTAGGGCAACTTAAATACAGAGTTGCACAAAAGTCAACTCTGTATTACTAAGTACACCACAGTGAACGATAGATGAATTACTCAGACTCTCAAATAGATGTAAATTCCCTAATTTCCAAAATGGAACAGTTAGAACAAAATTATAAAGCCCTATATAAATATTTTGTAGGCTTTAAAAGCCAGATAGAAGATTTAAAACAACAACTTCATCAGGCTTCAGAAATTGACCCTTTGCAAGTTTTGCAGTCGCAAGTTTTCGCTTTACAAAGGCAGTTGCAGGATTCAGAGACTGTGAGTGAGGTTGTGGATACAGCAACTACAGAAATCATTGTTGATAATGCAGAAATAGCGACACCGATTTTGGAACTAGATATTGATAAAAAAGCCCAAGAAGAGAAAATAGTTACAGCTTTAAGTGATGAGGAATTCAAAGCAGAGAGAATGATATGGTTGGTACATATAACTTACGCGAAGGAGGAAGAGAATTTAAGTAAACCTATTAGTGCTGAGGAGTTTTGTAAGCGTCATAACGCAGGCGAAAAAGATTTTACAGGGATTAACTTAACGGAAGTCAATTTAAGTAAGAGTTCTTTGCGTGATGTTAATTTGAGCAGAGCAAACTTGAGTGGTGCAAATCTTTGTGGTGTCGCTTGGGAGTCAATCAACCTGAGTGGTGCAAATTTAACAAGAGCTAATTTGAGTGGTGCTAATTTGAGAGGAGCAAAGCTGATGAAAGCAGATTTAAGTAATGCGAATCTCAGCAAGGTAAACCTAATTGAAGCAAATCTCGAAAGCCCAAATCTTGAAGGAGTAAACCTGCAACACGCTTATTACGACACAGCAACTGTCTTTCCCACAAATTTTAATGCTGCTGAAACTAAAGCTTATTTAATTGCTCCAGGTGTGTCACTGCAAAATGCTAATTTGGCGGGGGCTAACCTGAATAAGGTTAACCTAGCTGGGGCTGACTTGCAAGGAGCAGACTTGAACTCAGCAAAGCTGCAATGTGCAAACTTAAGTGAAGCGAACTTGAGTCAGGTAAATTTATCTCAAGCAGATTTGAACAGTGCAAAGCTTCTTGAAGCAAATTTAAGTAAAGCTAATTTGTTTGAGGTAGAACTTTATTCGGCAGATTTAACTGGGGCTAATTTAAATGAAGTCAACTTGAGTAAGGCAAAACTTGGTAGTGTAAAGTTAGCAGGTGCCAACCTCAGAAAAGCGAATTTTATGCAAGCAGACTTGAGTAATGCAAACTTAAGAGGGGCAGATTTGAGTGAAGCAAATTTGAAAAATGCGAAGTTGAATTCCCAGCCAAATTTTATAGATGCTAACCTGACTAAAGTTAATTTACTTGGTGTTACGCTGAGTGGAGAATTCAGTAGGGCTAACTTTAGTGAAGCCAACCTCTGCGGAGCAAACATAAGTCACATAAACTTAAGCGAGGCAAACTTTACTTCAGTTAATTTGCGTGGAGCCAAGTTATATCGGGCTAACTTAGAAAAAGCTAACCTTAAAGATGCTGACTTAACTGGTGTAAATTTTGAAGAAACAAAGCTGAGTGGTGCTATCATGCCGGATGGCACAACTCACGAATAGAATTTTCGGCATTGCTGAATTGATGCATGAATCCGGATGTAGAGACGTTCCATTGGAACGTCTCTACAAGGATTTTGGTATTATGTAAAATCATTTTCATACCCGGATTCAGCAACGCCGAATTCTCTTATTTTCGTAAAAAGGAAGCCCGCGCAGGCGGGCTTTTTATATTAGATTTCCAACTTCTCACCCCTAATCGAATAATCCAACAATTCCATCGGATGTATCACCGAAATCTCCTTACCCTGCAACTTTAAATGTTTAGTAATTTGCAACGTACAACCAGGATTAGCAGAAGTAATTAAATCAGCCCCAGTATTCAACAAATTCTGCACCTTTTGCTTGCCCAATTCATCAGCAACATCCGGTTGCAGCATATTGTAAACCCCCGCACTTCCACAACACAAAGCCGCGTCAATTGGTTCTCTTAACTTCACCCCTGGAATTTGCCGCAATAACTGACGCGGTTGCACACTAATCTTTTGTCCGTGCAATAAATGACAAGCATCTTGATAAACTAAATTCAAAGGTTTATCGGCAATTGGTGATAGTTTCGCCGTTAAACCAACCGTCGCCAAAAACTCTTGTGCATCCTTTACCTTACTAGCAAATTCCTTTGCCTTTTCGCGATATTCTGGGTCATCTTCTAACATATGACCGTATTCTTTTAAAGTATGACCGCAACCAGCCGCATTGATAATCACAAAATCCACATTAGTGTCGGCAAAACTATCAATCATCTGTCTTGCTAAAGCCTTCGCTTGTTCACTTTGTCCTTGATGTTCCGGAAGCGCTGCACAACAACCTTGAGATTTAGGAATAACAACCTCACAGCCATTCGCTGTTAAAACCCGCACCGTTGCTTCATTTACAGGCGAGAAAAATAAGCGTTGCACACAACCCAAAATCATGCCCACACGGTAACGTTTTTCACCTTTTGCCTTGATAATAGTAGGGAAATTATCTTGAAAAGATTTTAAAGTAACTTGCGGCAAAATTGATTCCATTGCTGCCAAGCGGGGAGAAATGCGCGGTAGTAAACCAGTCGATCGCACAAGTTTTGGCAAACCCAACTTTTGATAAATCAACAATGGAACCAGTAAAAATCTTAACCGATTCGGATAAGGAAACAGAGAAAATATCAATTGGCGAAATAACCTATCAGGCAAACTGCGCGGATAATTCCTTTCAACTTGCGGACGAGTTGCTGAAAGTAACTTGTCATATTGCACACCAGAAGGACAAGTAGTCACACAAGCAAGACATCCCAAACACGAATCAAAATGTGACGCCGTTGCCTCATTCAACGCAATTTCACCCTCATTAATCGCATCCATCAAATAGATTCTTCCTCGCGGAGAATCCATCTCCTTACCAAGCACCCGATAACTAGGACAAGTCGCAAGGCAAAACCCACAATGCACACAACTATCAATCAACTTCGGCTCAGGTGGATTCTTTTCATCAAACCCTTTCAAATTCTTCAAACTAGCCGTATTATTCTTTAAATTATTATCTGAAACCTGCATACCTTTCCCCTCTTTCTTCGCGTTCTTAGCGCCTTCGCGGTTCGTTTCTCAAATCCCCGCCACAAAACGACCAGGACTTAAAATATTCTTGCCATCAAACTCTTTTTTAATACCCCGCATAATCTGCAAAGCATTACCCGTATATCCCCACACATCTACCTTTTGTTTTACCGCAATCGGTGCAGACAAGATAGTGAGGAAACCACTATTACTTTCACAGAGCGATCGCATCTTCACAACCTCACCTTCACCCTCAAGCCGCAACACCCCTAAACCACTAGCAATATGAACCAACCCCATCTCCACCGAAGTCAAAACTTCCACCGCAGCAGTAGGTAACACTCCTATTTTGCAAGTAATTTCCCACTCCGTGACATCACAATGTATTTGCTCTTGCAATTTCTGCCATAAATCAGCTTCATCTGTCGCAGAATAAATCGTTCCTTCTAAACCCAACTTTTCCCCTACTTCTAAAAGTCGGTTTGACTGTTCGTTAACACTTTCAACTATACTTTGAAAGCGAGCGATTAAACCCAAACCTTTACCCAAACCTAAATTAGACACAACTTGACTAGAAAGCAAATCAGCTTGAGTTGGTGTCAGCGCAGAACCTCGCAGAGTGTCCGCAGCTTGAGATATAGCAAGAGCCGTACCAGTTAGCACCACCGTCCCCGATATCTCCGGCAACGGATAAACTCGAAAAGTTGCTTGACTTATAACTCCTAATGTGCTGTAAGAGCCAGTAAACAACTTCATCAAATCGTAGCCGGCGACATTTTTCACCACACGTCCCCCAGCTTTGGCGATTTGTCCATCAGCACGCACAAAGGTAATACCCAAAAGTTGATCGCGCACACTGCCGTAACGCTGCCGCAAAGAATTTGTATCAGCTGTGGCGATAATCCCACCAATGGATGCTGATTCTGGTACGCTAGGGTCAAGGGCGAGAAATTGCCGATGCTCCGCTAAAATTGCCTGGAGCTTCGAGAATTTCATTCCCGCTTCTACGGTGACAGTCAAATCGCCAACTGCATGTTCAATCAGTCGGTTAATGCGTTCGGTGCTGATGACAACATCAACGCAAGTTCCTAAACCACCCCAACTGATTTTACTACAATTCCCGCAGGTTAAAACACGCCAGTTATTTCGGTGAGCCTGTGCGATCGCTTGTGCTAATTCTTCGGTAGTGTGGGGATAAACAATGCAACTTGGAACAATTCCCGGCATCATTGCCTGTAAAATAAGCTCTTGGCGACTAAATTCGATATTTTCCCATAAGCAGACAGCATTATCTTCCCCTACAATAGATGCAAAACTAGAAGCGCTTGCTTTCATCAGTTTATTTTTTAATCCCTAAATCTAATGTACTGGCTTTCACCAAAAAAGTGCTGAGTTCATAACTCAGCACTTTTTTAAAGCACATATTACCAAAAAAGCTAGTCTTCGTATCCAAGATGAGAGTAACTAAAACACGCCTTAACCACTCTTACCATGTATTCTAAACGTTAATCGTCTGTTTATTTTTTAGTGGTTGATTATAACCGTTACTGTCTTCAACTTGTATTTGCTGGAGTGTTTCTCTACCTGTAATCAATCTTGCGCCGCGATTGCGAGTAAAATAGTTCCAGCCCCACTGAATCATTACTACTAATTTGTTGTCAAACTCAATTAAGAAATAGATGTGAATTAATAGCCAAAATAGCCAAGCTAAGAAACCTGTAAGTTTAATAAAACCTAAATCCACAACGGCATAATTTTGCCCAATCATCGCTAAACTACCCCGATCAATGTAATGAAACGGTGGTAAACTTTTACCTTCAAGTCGTTGTTGAATCAGCGAAGCAACATATTCTCCTTCTTGCTTGGCTACCGGTGCGACACCAGGTAGAGGTTTGCCATTTTGATCGGAAAAATTCGCTAAATCGCCAACTACGAAAATATTAGAGTGTCCCTTGATACTTAAGTCGGGTTCAACAATAACTCGTCCAGCGCGATCGCATTCAGCACCTGTGCGTTCTGTCAAAACTTTTCCCATTGCCGAAGCTTTGACACCTGCTGCCCATAATACCGTTTTTGTGGCAATCTCTGTCACTTCATCGCCTCGTTTGATGGTGACGACATCATCTTTAATATTCGTTACCAGTGCTTTGGTGTGTACCCTAACACCCATCCGTGTTAAAGATGCTTCCGCTTCGGCTGATAATTCTGGTGCGAAAGGTGGGAGAATGCGATCCATACCTTCAAGAAGCAAAACTTGCGCTTCGCAAGTGTCAATGTTGCGAAAATCTTCTTTCAGGGTGTGATATGCCAATTCGGCGATCGCCCCTGCTAATTCTACACCGGTTGGACCACCACCAACTATTACAAATGTTAACCAGGCACGGCGCACTTCTGGATCAGTTTCCTTTTCAGCAGCTTCAAACGCTGTAAAAATTCGACCACGCATTAACAGCGCATCTTCCACAGTTTTCAAACCGGGTGCGAATTCTTCCCAGTCATCTTTACCAAAGTAAGAATGCTTTGCACCTGTAGCGACAATTAATGTATCGTAAGGTATTACTTCATCACCTAAAATAACTTTTTGCGCTTCTGGATCGATATTATTCACTTCACCTAGCAGCACTTTTGTATTTTTACTCTTACTCAGTACCGATCGCAATGGCGAGGAAATATCAGCAGCAGATAACGCACCTGTTGCAACTTGATACAAAAGCGGTTGAAATAGATGAAAGTTCCGTTTATCAATCAGTGTAACGTTTACTGAAGCTTTGGCTAAGGCTTTCGCGGCATAAAGTCCACCAAAACCACCACCAACGATTACTACCTGATGGGGTGGCTGATTGTCAAGTGATGTCATAATAAATGTTTCCTTTTTCAAACTGCTGTTATTATTCTTAACAAATTTATTTGTATCAAGTTTGTCACATTTATTGCTGTTTGGCTTGAACAGATGAAGATATTGTGAAAGTAATCAAAGTTGCATTTAATCGCCTGTCCGATAAATCATGCGTCTTATAGAGACGACGATTTATCGCGTCTTATAGAGACGACGATTTATCGCGTCTTGTAGAGACGACGATTTATCGCGTCTTATAGAGACGACGATTTATTGTTCTTAGCTATCAGACGATTTATTGTTCTTAGCTATCAAAATATCGGCATCGCAGAATAGACGTAAAATATAGGTTTAGAGTGATGATTAGGTCAAAAAGCTTATGACCACAGCAGTCAAGAAACTAACTCTGAACGAGTATCTGGCATATGATGATGGCACAGATGCTCGGTACGAACTTGTAGATGGAGAGTTGGTGGAAATGCCACCGGAAAGCGATAGAAATAACTTAATTTCTCTCTATCTACTGTCACAGTTTCTCAAATTTGTCCCGATTCAACTCATCCGTCATAAAGATACAGAACTCGTGGTCATAGGCAACCGGACTCGTGTGCGACTGCCTGACTTGATGATCTTGACGCAGGAATTATTAGAAGCGATGGCAGGAAGACGGGCTACGATTGCTCCAGATATGCCTTCCCCAGCAATGGTGGTTGAGGTTGTCTCCCCAGGAAAGGTAAATGAGGATAGAGACTACCGCTATAAGCGTTCTGAGTACGCAGCACGGGGTATCCCTGAATATTGGATTGTTGATGCCGATAGAGCTAGAATTACCCTGCTGACTCTGGTAGAGGGACTGTATGAAGAAACTGTGTTTGAAGGAACAGAGCTTATTAAGTCAGCGACTTTTCCAATGCTGGATTTGACCGCAGTCCAAGTATTGTCGGCTGGGCAGGCTTAAAGTTCAACATTCACATCACAGGAGCGTTTTTGTCAACATATATTAGTGGACTGGCTCTTTAGTAACCATTTACATCAATTTTCGTGTATTTAGACCACACTCTTGTTTGTTCATTTCTTCCTTTGCGGCTCTGCGACTTTGCGTGAGATAAAAATAATGTGGTTCATATAAGATGAAAATCGCTGTAATTACAAGGAATCAGGATTTACACCCAAAGCGCGTAATTGTTCGCGGAAACGCGCATTTTCTGCTTCAGCTTGTTCAGCGCGTTGGTGTTCATTTTCAGCACGTTGATGTTCTTGTTCAGCGCGTTGGTGTTCTTGTTCAGCGCGTTCATCACCAGTTAGCAAAAGATTTCCTTGGTCATCCCACCAACGCAACCAGGGTAAATTGGCATTGAGATACTCACCTTGCCATATACCTAACTCTACTCCCAAAGGAGCGATCGCATAACGTCCTCTTTCATTATTCACCATCAACTGGTAATTACCCGCAACCATTTGATAGACTTCTACCGCTGCCTTTTTCACTTCGTAAATACCATAAAAAGCAGGACGAATAACTTGTTCATAAATCCAAAATTTGCCTTGGAAAGGTGTATTATCTCGCTCTTGTTCCCCGTTCCCAGAGACAAATTCCAAAACAATCAACGGTGCGATCAGTTCCTGCCATAATACATAAGAGCGTCGCAGTTCACCGTTAAGAGTTGGGGGGACATTCGCAACATAAAACCAATCTGGTGCTTCTGCACCTCGTTCTGGAGGAGTAGTCATCCGCCAGTATATACCGCAATCTTGCCCAATGCAGTATTGCCCCGAAGCATGAATTTGTTGCAAACGCGGTTGAATCGAGTCTGTCAGCAGGATACTCTGGGGATGCTCCTGAAAATTTTTCACAAAAGTCCCATCTGATTCTGGTAGCTGCGTATGGTCTGGTAAAACAAGGCTGACAGGTTCAATAGTCATCGCTTTTTCTCACCAAAGATTATTAAATCACCTGAGGTAAGTCTAGTCTACCAATTGAATCACACCCCATTGTCCATTTGTGAGCCAATCAGAGTCAGATTTTGCTACTTGTTCAATAACTTCCGGTTTTATCCCAGCGACGACTTCTGACTTGAGAGTGCGTAAAGCGACGATGGGGACGCTGAAGTAAGATATTATATCTGCGAAGTTAGTGGTAAAATCCCAGTGGCGATCGCCTAATAATCGGCGATAATTTGCATCACCTTTAATTACAATTAAATTCGCGGCTGATAAATCACTTTTGAGTGATTCGGGTATTTCCCAAAAAGCTAAAGGTGATGTCCAGAAGTAATCTTCAGATAAAACTAAGCGATTTGAGGCAATATTTTCTTGCAACCGCTTGGCAAAAGAGGTAACATCTTGATGGCTGGAAGCTGCTAAAAACTCGATTGTATACAGCACATCTTTAATCATGGCATCAGAGACAAAAGTCGGGTGAGCCTTTAAATGCAGCTTGACTTGATTTGCTATACCACTACCCAAAAGAAAATCTACTAAACATAAGTCGCAAACCAGTTCAAAACCAGCATTATCTATCACAAAGTCAATGCGTTTACCCTTACTGGCTAATAATTCCGTGACTTTGGCGGCATCATCGAGTAAAATGTGAGCTTGTTGGCTTTGAATATCAAAACGACTGCGATCGCTCTCCAATGCTGACCACAAACTTAAGTCAACACGATTTCCCCACAGCGCAAAATATAACAAACCAATCAAAGCTGTTTTATTCAACTTCTCCTCTTTTTGTGCATCAGCCAACCATTGATTAAGTTGAATGCATAAAGCTGTTATCGAGTCAAGAGATGTTTCTAAACCTTTATTTTTCTGTAATTGAAATGGATCGACACCTTGCAATTCACTAGGACGAAAGTAATTAGTAATTTCCAGAATTAGACGATAAAAATAAGTTTCTGCTAAGAACCAAGGAATATCAATCCAACGTTGACCTTTGAATGGTTCTAGATATTTCACCCAAGCTGAAAAATCAACACCGGTATCATGTAAAAGAGGTGATAAAGCTTCTGATGGTAACTCACTCGCTAGTTGTTTCAAACAATCATTGATATTTTCTGGGTAATTATTTTCCGCGATAACTCGGCGTGCGATCGCAGGCATCCGTTGAGTTACTGTATACTCAGTAAAAGTACCAACTTCAGACCCCAAAAGTGGAGATGGTAGGGGCAATTTGGGAATTTCGGGTGTCATCACCACAAGTTCTCTTTCCCTCCTAATTTTTTGTTATTCTATCCTTGGTTTTGAGAATTATCGCCAGAAAATTAT
>Ga0136635_10000413_pt1 | contig 11706 bp, 8 predicted proteins | sample AntDrymeUQ852106_2_FD_105495 | JGI IMG/M metagenome (GOLD analysis project Ga0136635, IMG submission 105495) | Polar desert sand microbial communities from Dry Valleys, Antarctica - metaG UQ85 (21.06) | ecosystem: Environmental > Terrestrial > Soil > Desert | place: Antarctica: Dry Valley... | reverse complement strand
TGTTCTCGCCACTGCAGGCCGTAACCGAGGCAGCGCTCGCTGTGGGGCTGCTGGCTGGCCTTGCCGTGCCGTTGCTGGCCGTGATCAGCGGCGGCCTGCTGACGCTGCTGTTCGTCTCCGAGCTTGGCGTCTCCTGGCTCTGGGAGCTGCCTCCGCTGATCGTCGCCAGTCTGCTGGTAGTGCTGATCTGCGCCCCGGCGTTCACCGGCCATCGGCGCGATCTCCTGCTCGCACGCCGTCTCACGGCTATACCCGGCAGCCGGCGACCGCTGGCAGCCCGGATTGCGCTAGCCGCGCTGGTCGGCGCCGCCGTCGGCGGACTCGCAGCGCTCAGCGACTCCAGCGACGCGGCCGCCCTCTGGACTGCGATCGTGATCGGTCTCCTGCTCGCGGCCGACGTCACGCTCCAACGCCTGCTGGCCGATTCGCCGCCACCGAGCGACCCGTCGAGCCCCGCCAGAGCGTAGGAGACGACGGACAGGCATTCCGCGCCCGCCCGCACACCGCCACGGATCAGCCCCCCCCGCCGCCAGGCGCCCGCACCGAGCAGCCCGTATGGCCGCAGACCGACCCGCACGCGCGCAACCGTGACACCTCGCCAGCAACTCACCCTATAGAAAACCCCCGCCGGAGCGGGGGTTTTCCGTAGCAGGCCTGTAAGCCGGATTCTGTCTTGGACAGCCATCCATCTGGGCCACGCGTCTCCGCGTAGCTCGAGCCGCCTACCCGGGGCTCGGCGGGCAGCGTCATAGCCCCTGTCTGGCGTTGCACCGGGTGGGGTTTGCCAAGCCGGCGCGTCACCGCGCCGCTGGTGCGCTCTTACCGCACCTTTTCACCCTTGCCGGCGACCGTCATGGGTCGCTTAGGCGGTGTCCTTTCTGTTGCACTTTCCGTCGGGTTTCCCCGCCTGGGAGTTACCCAGCACCCTGCCCTGCGGTGTCCGGACTTTCCTCGGGCCCCGAGAGGCCCGCGGCTGCCCAGCCTGCGCAGGGGAGGATACCGCCGCTCGCCCGCGGTGCCTTGGGCAGTATGCGGAGGTGTCTCACGGAACCGCCCCCCGGCTGCGAGGCACGTTTCTAGCCCGCCTCTTCGGGCTCGTGGTCGGGCTCTGGATCTTCGCGCTCGGCATCGTGATGACCCTCGAGGCCGACCTCGGCCTCTCGCCCTGGGACATGCTGCACCAGGGGATCCAGTTCAACTCGCCGCTCTCGTTCGGCGTCGCCAGCGTGCTTGTCGGAATCGCACTGCTCGTCGTGACCGGGCTGCTCGGCGTGCGCCCCGGGCTCGGCACCATCCTGAACGCGGTGCTGATCGGGCTGTTCATCGACCTGCAGGTCGCACTCGACCTCGTGCCGTCGGCCGCGGGCGAGCCGTTCCTGGTGCGGCTCGCGCTCGACGCGACGGGCGTGGCGTTCGTGGGCATCGCGACGGCGCTCTACATCGGCGCGGCGCTGGGCGCCGGCCCGCGCGACTCGCTGATGCTCGCGTTCGTCGAGCGCTTCGGCTGGCGGGTCGGCGTGGCGAGAACGGTGATCGAGCTCGCGGCGCTCGCTGGCGGGCTCGCGCTCGGCGGCTCTGTCGGCGTCGGCACGGTGGTGTTCGCGTTTGGGATCGGCCCCGCCTGCGAAGCCGCGTTCTGGGTGCTTCGCCACTCGCCGCTGGCAGCGCCGCCGCTTGCGCCCGCACCGGCGTGAGCCGGATCAGCGCGCTCCGCACGGTCTTCCCGGGCTGCCCCGACCTCCGATCGGCCATGGCCGCTGCACGAGCGCCGGCACCGACTCGGACGTCGCGAGGTCAGCGCTTCCGCTCAGAGCGGCCGCTAGCGCGAACGACCCATCGGGCTGCTGCAGGCCGCGCAGGATGCGCACGGCGGCGGCCGGCGCGGGACGATCCGATGCGACGAGAGCGCGGATCGCGAGACCCGTGGAGTTCGCGTTCGCACCTGCCCCGGCGGCGCCCCGCCAGCCGCCGCTCGGAAGCCGCTCGCGTAGCAGCCAGGCGACGCCGGCCCGGACGGCCGGGTCCGACGCGGGCGCGCCGGCCGCCCGCAATGCCATGAGTGCGATCGCGGTCGAGTCGACGTCGTCGGAGTCCTCGCGCACGACCGAAAAGCCCCATCCGCCATCGCGGCGCAGCGAGCGCAGGCGCTTGAGCGCCGCCGGGGGCACAGGCTCGGCGGCGGCGTGGAGCGCCGCGAGGGACAGCGACTGATCCCAGATCGACGCCCCGAACACCCCGTCGGCGTAGCCGGCGCGGATGCGCGAGACCAGATCGACGCCCGCAAAGCAGCGTGGGTTCCGCCCCACGGCGACCGCGGCCAGCACCGTCTTGGCTGCCGGGCCGGGTGCTTGCGTGTAGGCCGGCGCGAGACGCACGAGCGCGCGCAGGCGCTCGCCGCCCGGGCGCCCCAGCGCAGCCAGCGCGACCACGGCGTCGGCCTCGACGCCGCCGGCTCCGGCGGGCGTACGTGCTGCGATCCAGTCGCCGCCGCGTCCCGCCGCCGCCCGATCGGCGGGCGACGGCGGCACGAGCGCGACCAGCACCGCCGCCAGGGCGGCGGCGATCATCAGCGCACCACGGTGAACGAGCCGTTGGAGGCGCCGGTCACCAACGTGCGCTCGACGTTGCCGGCACCGTCGGTCGCGCGCGCGAACACGCGGTAGCGCCCCGCAGCGAGCGGCGACTGCAGCGAATACGTCCAGAACGCGCCGCCGCGCGCGCGCAACCAGGTGCGGTCGGTGCACGCTCGCGCCGCGCCCCAGGTGCCGCCCGCCGTCCTGAAGCGGCAGAGCGTGCCGACGCGGCGCGCGAGCGCGACCTCGACCCGCGCGACGTCCGAGCGGTCGGGGGCGACGCTGCCGGCAAGGCGGCTGACACCGCGCACCCTGCTCCACAGGCGCGGCGTGGCGATCTGGCTCGACGGCGCTACCGCGTCGGCTGCCTCCGACCGGGCGAGGGTCGGCGGGACCTGCGTCACGATCGCCGGCAGCGGTGCCGGCTGCGGTGCAGGTTGCAGCGGCGCCAACGGTGGCAGGTTGCAGACCGTGGGATCGCCGCCGAAGGCGCACACGCTCGCACCGTTCGAGCGGGTGGCGCCGGCCAGCGTCGCGAGCACCGTCTGGTTGCCCGCCTCGGTTGCAAGGAAGCCGACCTGCCCGGCCGCGTTCGTGATGGCGGCCTGTGCGCCGTAGCGCACGAGGGCGCCGACGGCGGGCACGCCGGTCGCCGCCGGCTTGGTGCCCGTCGGGTCCGACGTGTCGTAGCTGACGACCGTCACGACGAACGAGCCGCCGATCGGAGTGCGCTCCGTCGTCGCCGAGAGCTCGAGCAGCGGCGGCTGCGCCGCGAGGTAGTCGGTGGCGACGAACGCAATCCGGTCACCGGTCGTCACGAGGCGGTCGGCTGCGCCCACCGAGGCGTCGATGTCGTTCACCACGAGGCGCCAGTAGAGCGTGGCGCCGGAGGCGAACGGCGCGCCGATGCTGTCGACGAAGCAGGGCCCAAAACCCCAGTTGCAGGCGAACGGCACGCCCGTCGCGACGGACGCGTCGATCAGCGCGGTCAGCACGGACGGCAGCGGTAGGTCGTGCATCCCGGCCGCGTCGGTGAAGCTGCGCGCGTCCGTCGTGAGCGTGCGCTGTGCGACGACGGTCGCATCTATGCCCTCGGCACGGACGCTGACGGTCGCGGGCGCGGCGGCTGCGGGCGCGGCGGCAACCCCCACGGCCAGCACGGCGAGCGCCGTGCGCGCGAAGCGGAATCTGGACATCTGCTCTCCTCGGAGTCGTTCCGACGAAGGCAGGTCTCCTGGCTCTCGGTTCATCGCTGCGGGGCGCCTTCCCGGGAATCACTCCCCAGTGGCCGGCCCGACGAGCCTTGCTCGCCGTCCATGCCCCTCGCTCACCGATCACAGTGGCGGGACCGCGCCGGCTCTGCACCGGCTTCCCTCTCTCGCGCCCCGGATTGGGGCGACCTTCGTCCTATACGCGGGGCGACTGTACCACGGTCAGCTCGCGAGCTCCGATGCCTCGCGCTTCAGCTCGCGACGCACGGCGCGCTCGCTGTGCGCCCAGGCTGCGATGGCCTCGCCCGGCGCGGTGACGGTGTCACGGGTCTCGCACTCGGGGCAGTGGCGCTCGGCGATCCAGCGGCGGTCCGCCAGCAGCCAGAATCGCTCCAGCTGCAGGAGGCGGGAATCACAGGCGCGGCAGCGAGTCAGGAGCACGGACTGATCCTTGCGGGAGAGTGTGAGCGAGTTGTGACGAAGTCGTAGTGATTCTGCGCAAAAGTGCAAGTAGGCGCGTCACGCTTGAGGGCCGCTCCCGGTCACGAACGAGCGGGCGAACGGCCCTCGGTGGTGCAATGCCATCCTCGCAGCCGTTCGTTCCACGCACATCGGGGGAAACCCTCTTTCGCGAGTGCGGTTCACCTCCTAGTACGGTGCGGCCGCCCGCCTGGTTCCCACCCCTCGCGGGGTGACGCGAGACCGCTGTGGTACAAGGAAGCGTGCTGCTCGCCGCACCGATAGAGTCGCTCACCGACGAGGGCGCGGTGCGCGCGCTCGCGGACGAGGCGCGTGCGCAGGGGAGGGTCGCGCTCGATACCGAGTTCATGTGGGAGCGCACGTACGCGCCGGAGCTGTGCCTGCTGCAGGTGGCGACGACGAGCCGGGTCGTGCTGCTCGATCCGCTCGAGGGCGCACCGATCGGGCCGATCGCAGAGCTCGTCTCCGACCCCGCGGTGCAGCTGATCATGCATGCGCCGAGCGCCGATCTGCTGCTGTTCGCACTCCGCGCGGATGCTCGTCCCACCAACGTCTTCGACACCCAGCTCGTCGCGGGATTCGTCGGTCTCGGTATCTCGACGGCGTACGATCGCCTGGTCGAAGCGGTGCTGCGCGTGCGGCTCGAGCACTCCGCCACCTTCACGGACTGGAAGCGCCGCCCGCTCTCTGACATCCAGGTCGCCTACGCGGCCGATGACGTGCGCCATCTCGGCGCGCTAGCCGATGAGCTGACCGCCCGGCTCGACCGCCTCGGACGCACCTCGTGGGCCGCCGACGAGCTCGCGCGACGCTACGGCGATCCCGGGGCGCTCACCCCCGACCCGGAGCGCGCCTTCCAGCGCGTCGGTCGGCGCGGCCGCCTCAGCGGCCGCCAGCTCTCGGTGCTGCGCGAGCTTGCCGCCTGGCGCGAGCGCGAGGCTCGCCGGCGCGACACGCCGACTGGCTGGCTGCTCAAGGACCCGAGCCTCGTCGAGCTCGCCCGCGCGCAGCCGACCGACGCGGCAGCCCTGCGCAGGGTGCGCGGCGTCGGCAGCATGGGCTCGCAGGAGACCCAGGGGCTGCTCGAAGCGGTCGCGCGGGGCATGGAGGCCGACCCCCTTCCGAGCCCGCGCGAGCCCAGCGGCGAGGTCGCGCGCCGCTCGGCCGTCGCAGCCGCGCTCGCATCGGTGCTCGTGCGCGCGCGGTGCGAGGACGCGCGCATCGCGCCGGAGCTCGTCGCGACGCGCGGCGACCTCGAGGACTTCGCGCGCGGGGCCCTGACCGGCGGGATCGAAGGACTGTCGCTCGGGAGCGGCTGGCGCCGCGATCTGGTGGGCGCAGAGCTCGAGGAACTGCTCGCCGGAAGGATCGCGATCGCGCTCGCCTCCGGCCCGCCGTACGCCCGACTGCTGGACGCCTCGACCGCGCCCGGCGACGCTGAAGCGCCCTGATACCCTGCCTCTCGGTGAGTGTGCGGCCTCCCGCGCCCGCCCGAATCGATTGGCGAGCATCCGACCACAGCTCGCGGGCATCGTCCCGCGCCCGCGCTTGCCCTGCGTCGGTCGCGAGCCGGCGATCGCGATGGCCGTCGCGCTCCCCCTCGCCCTCGCGCTCGTCGTCTTCGGCCCTCCCGGAGTGGACGCGGCCGCCCACCACTACCTGACCGATCGCTTCGCCGCCGATGGCTGGCGTTTCTGGGACAACTACTGGTATGCCGGCCGATACGAGCTCGTCAACTACAGCCTGCTGTTCTATCCGGTCGCGGTGGTCGTCGGTCCGGTCGCCGTCGCAGTCGGTGCGATCGTCGCCGGCGCCGGGCTCTTCTCCTCGCTGCTGACGCGCGCATTCGGCGCGCAGGCCATATGGCCATCGCGGCTCTTCGCGATATCCTGGCCCGCGCTTCTCGTGGCCGGGCAGTACCCGTTCGCGCTCGGCACCGCCTGCGCGCTTGCCGCGCTCGTGGCGCTGCAGCGCGCTCATCCCTGGCTCGGGCTCGCGCTGGCCGCGCTCGCGCTCGGGTCGAGCCCGCTCGCGTTCCTGTTCATGCTCGTGGCCCTCAGCGGCATCGTGGCCGTGCAGCAGCGCCAGGGGCGCCTCGACTGGGCGCGCACGGCGGCGCCCATGGCAGGGCTTCTCGTCCTCGGGCTCGTACAGCTCGCCGCCCTGCGCGCGTTCCCCACCGAGGGAACGTTCCCGTACCCCTGGCTCGATCTCGTCGGAATCAGCCTCTTCTCGCTCGCTGGGATCGCGCTCGCCCGTGGCAGCGAGCGTGCCCGGCCGCTGCTCGGGGTGTTCGCCGCCTACCTCGTCCTCGGCTGGCTGGCCAAGCTCGCGCCAGGTGGTGTGGGAGGCAACGCCTCGCGCCTGCTGCAGTACTACGCCGTGCCGCTCCTCGTGCTCGCCATCGCCGTCCGCGGCCGCCGCCTCGGCGCGCCGGCGATCGCGGCGCTTGCGGTCGCCCTTGCGTGGCAGGTGGTGCCCCTGCTGCGCAACGCGGCCAACGCCCAGGCCGAGCCGGCCAAGGAGGCCGCGTTCTGGGATCCCGCCGTCGCGTTCCTCGGGCCGGGGTCGGAGCGGTTCGACCTCGACCATCGCGTCGAGGCCGTCGCGACCTGGGGGCACTGGGAGTCGTACCACCTTGCCGGCCGGGGAGTGCCGATCGTGCGCGGGTGGTTCCGCCAGGACGACTTCCCCCAGAACGAGACCCTCTACGACTCAGAACGACTCGACGCGCGCAGCTACCTCGCCTGGCTGCACGAGCTCGGCGTGCGTTACGTCGTGCTGCCCGCACGCTCGCTCGATGCCTCCGCCGAGCGCGAGGCCGACCTGCTGCGAGCCGGCGTCGCGGGCGTGTCGCGAGTCAAGGTCACCGAAGCGTTCTCCATATTCGAGGTCGACGACCCGCGCCCGGTGCTCGAGCTTCGCGGCCCTTCGAGCGACGAGGTGCGGCGCCGCACGCGCGTGATCCGGCTGGAACAGAGCGGCATGTGGGTGTATGCGCCCGTCGCGGGCGAGTATCTGCTGCGCTTCCGCTACACCCCGTACTGGCGAGTGGACTCGCCGGGTGCTGCCTGCGTGCGGCGCGGGCCGGGCTGGATGAGCGTGCTGCTCGTCAACCGGCCAGGGCCGGTCCGGATCAGCTTCGACGTATCGCTCGGCCAGGCGGCGAGCACGGTCGCGGGCGACTCGGGATCGTCGTGCGCGGTGTTCCCGCCCGCCGAGATCGCCTCCTGAGCGGCGAACCCACCAAAGATGGGGGGAATGCACCCCCCTCGCACGAAGCTCTGCTACAGATGAGTAGCGTGAAACGCCTGCTCCTGCTTGCCCTCGTTGCGACCGTCGCCACACCCGCCTCCGCTGCCGAGCCCACGGCCACCGTGCACGAGGAGCTCGTCGATCTCTCGGTCCGCCCGCACTGGGTAAGCGTCGCCGGAGCACCGGTGGTCGGGTTCGCGGCGGCCTACGACGACCCCTTCTACGGCAACGGGCTGCGATTCGCCGAGCGCGGCCGCGACGGAGAGTGGCGCGCGCAGGTCGTCGTGAAGGAGATCGATGGCCGGCGGGTCGGCCGCGAGCCGTCGCTCGCCGTATCGCCGACCGGCCTGCGCGTGATCGCCTTCCGCACCGACATCCGGCTGTCCGACGACGTCGGGCCGAACGGCGTGCTGTACGCGGCCCGGTCGCACGCGCGGGGCGCGTGGGTGATCGATCGCATCGACGACTCGGGTTTTGCCGCGCAGTCGGCCTTCGATCACGCGGGACGCCCGGCCATCGCCTACCTCGTGCGCACCGGCACGGATGACGGTGCGGAGGTGCGCATCGCGCTCCGCCGTGACGGCGCCTGGCAGGTGCAGACGCTCGCCCGCACGGCCTTCCGTCGCTCGCGGGCCAATACCACCCGCGTCGGGCTGGCGTTCGACGCACAGGACCGGCCCTGGGTGGCATATGTCGACGCCCGCTCCGGCAGCCTGCGCCTTGGGACCCCGAACGAGCCCACCCGCCGCGTCGGATCGGTTCCGACGACCGCAGCCCAGGCCTCACTCGCCCTCGCGGCGAACGGCGCCGCCGCGATCGCGGTCTCGGGCCTTGCCGGGCAGTCCGGTGAGCTCTGGGTCGCGCACCGCCGGCGCGAGGCAGGCGCATTCAAGGTGCGGCGGATCGGCGGCACCGACGCCACGGCCGCCACCATCGTCGGCTTCCGCGAGCGCAGGCCGATCGTCGCCTTCCTCGACCGCGACGGCATCCGCGTCGCGTCGCCGTCCGGCTCCGCATACCGCGTCGCGCTGGTGTACGGGGCGCGCTACGGGATCGGCTCGACCTACAACGGCTCGCTCGGGGCGGCGGTGCGCCGCGGCAGCCTGGGTGTGGCCCTGGTCGCACCCCGTGGCCTCTTGACCTTCACCGCCGGGCGCGTCGCCAGGTAGAGTCGCCCGCCTGAGAGCCTGTGGAGCACGTGACCCGACCAGGTCACGCCACGGGCTCATAGACTCGGGGGGGTCGACGGTGGAGGTAGCCGTGAAGGCAGGGGCGCGATGGGCGATCTGCGTGGTCATGGCGCTGCTGGCAGTGCCGGCTGCCGCCTGGGCTGCCGACGACTGGACAACGTGGGGCGATTCGTCGTCGCGCTCGGGCCGTGCCGATCGGGCCGACCTCGCGATCGGCAACGCCGGCACACTCCGCCAGGTCTGGTCGCGCTCCGTCGACTCCTACGCCACCGCGCAGGCCCTGTACCTCTCGGGCATCAGCGTGCGCGGCAAGCCACGCGACCTGATCATCGTGGGCACCCAACGCGGCACCCTGTACGCGTTCGACGAGCAAGGATCGACGGTCTGGAAGCAGTCGCTCGGCGCGACGCGTGCCCGCTGCACGCAGCTTCCGGGGGGGTATTTCGGCATCACGTCCTCGCCGACCTACGACCGCCGGGCGGGCATTCTGTACGTCGTCAGCGACGGCAAGATCTACGCGCTCGACCCCGCCAGCGGGTCGCTGCGCGAAGGCTGGCCCGTGGCCCTGCCGATGCGCGTCGAGAACGAGCACGTCTGGGGTGCGCTCGCACAGCGGGGCCCGTTCGTGTACGCCACCACCGCCGCCTACTGCGACCGCCAGCCCTGGAAGGGGCGGCTGATTCGCGTCGATGTGCGCGATCGCAGCATGCTCGAGTGGCAACCGGTGCCCACTTCGGGTGACAATGGCGGCGGCGGCATGTGGGGATGGGGTGGTCCGATGATCGACGCGAAGACCGGGCACGTGTGGGTTGCGACGGCGAATGCCGCCGGGCCGGATGTGCGCGACGATTCGGACTTCGACGCCGAGGCGATCGTGCAGCTCACGCCCGACCTACGCGTGCTCCACGTCGGCGAGGCGCTCGGCATGCCGACGACCGGTGACTACGGGTTCGGCTCCACCCCGGTGCACGCATCGCCGACCGGATGCCCGCGCATGACCGTTGCCCTCGGCAAGGACGGCATCGCGTACGTCTGGCGGCGCGACGACCTCGAGCGCGGGCCCGTGCAGCGGCTGCGCTTCGCATACCCGGCGACGCTGTACGGCGTGGCGGCCTGGGACGTTCGCACCGGATTCCTGTTTGCGACCTCGACCTCCGGATTCGGGGACTACCCCTCGGGCCTGACGGCGTTCCGCTTCGGGAAGGGCTGCAAGCTCGAACGGGTCTGGTCGCAGCCCCTGGGCGAGCTCCTGAACTCCACGCCGACGATCTCGCGCGACATCGTCGCGGTCTCGACGGGTTCGTCGGAGCTGAAGCTGTTCTCGGCCCGCTTCGGCGTTCCGCTGCGAACGTTCAAGCTGGCGGGGCCGGGATTCGCGGCTCCTACCGTCGTCGGGCGCTATGTCGTGGCAGTCGCGACCTCGCGCCGCGTCCACCTCTACCGGCTGGGCTGAGCGGTGCGCGCCCGTTGCGCGTGCCTGCTGGTCGCACTCGTCGTGGCGGGGCTGTCGCTGGCCGCGCCTGCGCAGGCCGAGCCGGCCTGGCCGAGAGGCGCACAACTCGTCGTGACGTGGAAGAGCGGCGGCCTGCCGGGGCACGCGCTAGCCGAGGTCTCGTGGACTCCGGCGGTGCAGGGAACCGGGGGGCCGGTGGAGCGGTACCAGCTGCGGATCGCGAGGGTGCACCGATCGAGGAACGCGACGCAGGTGCTCGCTACGAAGGCCGACGCGGTCTCGCTGCTCGCCGACGTGCCCGACCGCCGCGAGCTCGAGTTCGAGGTCACCGCGTTCGACGAGCTGGGCGGCACGACGCTTGCGCACAAGGTGGTCTCGCGCTCGCCCGACACCACGCCCCCGGTCGTGAAGTGGTCGCGGACGGGGGGCAGCGGGTGTGACGCCCCGTTCGCGCTCGTCGTGAAGGCAGCCGAGGATGATCCCGGCGATCCTGGCGGCTCGACGGTCGTGGAGACATCTCTGGATGCCGGGGCGACCTGGCAGCCCTTCGCCGGATCGCTCTCCCTGCCGAGCTCCGCCCCGTCCTTTGCCGCCGAGACCCTGCGGGTCTGGGTCCGCGACGCCGCCGGTAACCTCGTGACGATCGAGGAGGCCGGGCTTGCGTTCGATCCACAGGGACCGGTCGGAGCGCCGCAGAGCGTTCATGGCGGGCCCGATCCCCAGGGTCATGCGCTCGCCTGGGACGCGGTCGGCACGAGTGGCGCGCCCGTGCGCTACGTCGTGACGGACGAGGCCGCCCCGGGCTGGAAGCTCGAGACGACGGCGCCATGGGTCACGCTCGCCGCACTGACGCCTGGCGTGACCCACCGCTTCGTCGTGACGCCCGTCGATGCGTGCAACCGGGCCGGGACGCCGTCTGCGGTCTTCGGCATCCGCAGCGACGACGCGACGGCGCCAACAGAACCCGTGCTCGACGCGGCGGTCGACGGCGCCGCCGTGGGATTGCGCTGGGAGCCGGCACTCGACGACGTGCAACTCGACCACTACCTGGTGCTGCGCGGCGGCACGCAGATCGCGCTGGTGCGCGGCACGATCCTGCGGGACGAGGGCGCGCCGGACGCCAGTGTTCTGCGCTACGTCGTGGTGGCCGTCGACTCGAACGGCAATCGCACTCCCTCGGTCACCGTCACGCTCCGGACACCCGATCGGACTCCGCCGCGCGCCGTGCTCGGCCTCACCGCCGCGACGCTCGGCAGCACCGTTACGCTTGCCTGGGACGCGGCGACCGACAACGTCGGCGTCGAGTATTACGAGGTGCGCCGCGACGGTGGTGCGCCGGTGCACTTGCGCGAGCGCTCCTACGGCGAGACGGGCGTACGACCCGGCGAGCATCTCTGGGAGGTGCGTGCGGTCGACTCGGCCGGCAACGCCTCTGCGTGGTCTGCCGTCGTCGGCGTGACCGACCTCGATGACGCCCTCGCAAACGCCGTCCGATCTGTTGCAGCGCGCCCTGCCAGGGCGCTCCCGGTGAGCGTCGTCGTCCG